>SXGT01458687.1_pt1 | contig 11747 bp, 11 predicted proteins | sample 3176221 | NCBI WGS metagenome assembly SXGT01 (sample SAMN11356862, study PRJNA531348) | freshwater metagenome | isolation source: freshwater sample F1-120 | place: China: Fuxian Lake, Yuxi | collected 2017-12-25
ATCTTGGTCCTGACCTCCTCGGGTACCCCGGGTCCATCGTCGTTCAGCTCGAGCATCACACAGTCATTGTCGCTGTCATACCAGGTACGCGCGACGAGCGTGCCACGCCCGTGGGCGCCGAGCATCGCCTGTTCCGCGTTGATGATGAGGTTCAACAGGATCTGCTTGACCTGATGCGGGTCAGCAAACAACTGTGGAAGGCCCCGCGCGAGCGCGTCGACCGTGGTGATATTGGACAGCCGCTGCTCGTAGGCGCGCAGCGCAAACGTCTCGCGCACGACCGCGTTCAAGTCGACCTGCGCGCGGGTGGTGTTCCGCTTTCGCGCAAAGGTCAGCAGGTTGCGGACAATCTTGGCCGCCCGCTCGGATTCGCCCAGGATGGTCTCAAGGCCGCGACGGGTCTCGGTGTCCACCGGCCGCGCGGCCAGGCGTTCGGCCAACGCGAGAATGGTGGCCAGCGGGTTGTTCAATTCGTGCGCCACCCCGGAGACGGTTTGTCCCAAGGCCGCCATCTTCTCGGCCTGTCCAAGCTGCTGGCTGAGATCGCGGCCCTGGTCTTCCATCTTGCGTCGCTCGCTGACATCGCGGACGAGTGCGTCGAGTCGCTGCGCGCCGTTCGCGTCGGGGCCGTGCAGGGTGGCGGTGACCTCTACCCAGATCGAGCTGTCGTCCGTGCGGCGGAGCCGCAACAGGTAGTCGCTGACGGCACCGTCTCGGCGGAGCTGGTTCAAGAACTGCAACCGCGCCCGGGGATCGACGAATCGGTCGCCCGCGAACGGACGCACCTCGGACACGTCGGCATCCGAGTCGAACCCGAACATCAATTTGAGGTGGGAATTGGCCGCAAGCGTCGGGCCGGCACGCCCGTCGGGAGAACTCAAGGAGCCGAGGTATACGCCCTCACGTATCGAGTCAACGAGGCTCGCGAGGAGTGGAAGTGACCCGCCAGTTGGGCGCACCGGCGGGAGGGGGCCTGTCATGGTCACCCGAAGGCGGCACGGCGCAAAGCGGCGACCGCCACCGAACTACGGCGCCGGGGGTGTCGGGGTCGAGGTCGGGTAGACCGACCCATACTTGCTGATGATGCCGTCCTGAATCTCTCGAACTGTAGCGCCAAGGGCATGCATTTGCATCGCGTCACGCGCGACGTCTAGGCAGTGCGTTCAAGTCATGCCGTGGGTATCCCACGACTCCACTGCGCCATTGGGTGCGCGCGACGCGACGAAGCAGTTCACGTTGGACACGTGCCCGTTGTTCTCACAGCCGCAGTAGCAGGGCACGTAGCCCAGCACACCGGGATTCTGCGCGGCGAACACATACGCCCTCTTCACGAGCTCGACTGGGCGGGGCACCATCTGCGGCACATACGGCAGCGGCGGCATCGGAAGCCCGTCCAACGAGTCCGGCATGGCTGCGCCGCTGGCCGTGGCGGGTACCGCTGCGGCAGCTGCCGCCGGTGCCGACTCACGGACGGCGGCGGCCGGACCTGTCGCGGCCGCAGCCGTCACCGCGGACGGAGCTGCATCAGAGGTGCTCGTCGTGTCCGAAGTGCCCGAAGTCCCCAACATGGCGTACGCCCCGATGCCTGCCACGGCGACCGCGGCGAGCACGACAAATGCCCAGGGCACACCTTTGCTTGGCGCTGAGGGCGGGGTCGGTTTCACCGCCTGCGCTGGCGACGACCCACGAACTCGATTCTTCTTGGAATCCATGGCGCAATTCTATCACTCACACGAGTCAAATTAGTTACGCCTGCGGTGCCACCTTAGGGCCCAGGGCAAAGGTCATCCGACCGTCCAGGACCACCTTCCCGCCGGCCCGAGCTATACCGTGCAACTGGCCCATCCGACTGCGCAGCCGTTGCACGTTGACCTCGATGGTGACGACGTCTCCGGGGTGGGCCGGACGTCGAAAACGCACGCGCTCGATCCGCATCAGATAGATCAGCTTCTCCCGATTTTCTGGCTTGGCGAGAATCAGAATCGCGCCGACCTGGGCCACAGCTTCCGTGAGGATGGTCGGCGGGAGGGCCGGCCGCTCCCCGAGTGGCTGCCAGAGGTGGCCGTCGTTGCGCGAAATGTTCTTGATCCCGACGATCCGCTTGTCGACTTCGAATTCCGTAATCCGGTCCACGAGCAACAGCGGGTACCGGTGCGGAAGGATGCGCTCGATCGCGGCGTAGTCGAGCGGCAGACTCAACGGCTCCATCCGATGAGTATAAACCGAAGGCCGGCCCCCGTCTGTCGCGGTCGCCGTCAGAAAAGGGGGTCGCGCGGAATCGCCAGTGCCCCACGACACGGGATGCGGCGATGCCAGCGCCTGCCTGAGTTAACGCGTCCCGTTGACTCCGCGCGACCTGCCATTCCTACTTACAAATGGCGTGCCGACTCGCGAACCCACTAAAGCAGGGCCACGAGACGTCGCGAGCCGGCCATCCGTCCTTGCCCGATGACAACCGGGTCTCCTGCCGAGGACTGCGACCAACTTTCTGTTCGGACCACCCGTCTGACTAGGGAAACGGCGAACCAGCGTTCGTCTCACAAGGAGGGCTCGACATGAGGGTTGATCAGCAACACGGTCGTCACCACGTGCCGCTCGCGCTCGTCTGTTTGGCATTGATCGGCGCAGGCAGCCCGGCCGCTGCGCAGACACGCGCCGAGCGCTCGCCGCGCGTGTTTGCCGGGGTCGAATCCGGCGCCTGGGACATGCTGCAGGGCAGTTCCATCGGCATCGAGATCGATGAGGTCGCAGACAACGATGCGACCCGCGAGGGGGCGTTCGTCCGCGCGGTCCGTGACGACTCGCCGGCCGAATCGGCCGGCTTCGCCGAAGGGGATGTGGTGGTGGCGTTCGATGGTGAACGCGTGCGCGGTGTTCGCCAGCTGACCCGGTTGGTACGCGAAACGCCGGCCGGGCGTACGGTCCAGGCTACGGTGCTACGCGGTGGGAGCGAGGTCGAGTTGCAGGTCACCCCCGAGCCGAGTGCGTCGTCGATATTCATGCCCGGCGCGGGGGGGAAGGGCAGCGGTCGATTTGACGGAGACAGCTTCTTTCACCTTGATGACCTGCCGGCTCCCGGCCGGGCGCGCCTTGGGGTGACGGTGCAGGCGCTGTCGCCACAGCTCGCAGAGTTCTTCGGTGTCGAAGAAGGTCTGCTCGTGAGCAGCGTCGAAGCGGGGTCGGTGGCGTCAGAGGCCGGCGTCACGGCGGGCGATGTGATTGCCACGGTCGATGGCCGGGCGGTCGATTCCGCCGAGACGCTCCGGCGGCGTTTGTCAGGGCTCGAGGTGGGCGACGAGGTAACGCTTGGCGTGACCCGTGATGGGCGCGAGCTCACACTGACAGCCACGCTCGCCGAGGGGCAGGAGCGACGACAACGCTTCCGGTTCTTCGGTGGGGATGATTCGAGGATCGAGTAACGAGCGGCGGCAGCGCGGCTAGCCGTGCGCCCGGACTGGCGGTGCGGCGTGGGCTTCCGCGGGCGCGTCACCGCTGGGCAGCAGCGTCGCGAGCTGGGCGGCAACGATCACGGCGCTGGCCTGAACCGCGACGCTGGCTTCCCACCCGTCGCGCAACTCGGCGGACAGGACGCCGACGCAGCCATGCGGGGACCGCAGCGGGGCGGCCAGCGCGCCGCTGGCGCCATTGGCTCCGGTCACGATTTGCATGGCGAGATTCCGATAGGCGGCCGCGGTCGCGTTGTTGCTGTCGTCCGGGATAGCACCGATACGCGCCAGGGCGGCGGCATCGTAGCCGTGCCCGATGGCGGGGCGTAGCGAGCGGGTGCTTCTGTCCAGCACCCAGACGATCAGCCCGCTGGCGTTTATGAGGCCTGCGGTACGAGCGAGAAGCGCGGGTAATTGTTGTCCGTCCGCCAGGACACACAAGTCCGTACACAGTTCGGCGGCGGCCCGCAGGTCTGGCTTGGGCTCAGCGTTCACCTGCGATGCCACGATAGGCGTCGCGACCGTCGGTGTCTTGCGTTTTCGGGCAGGGGCGTCATCGTCCATGTCGTAGGAGCTCGGTGCGTCGTCTGCGACCGCGGCCGTTCGGTCTCCGCCCCGCGCAGTGAACGCCGCTGCGCTCTTTTCTCGCGCCATCGGTGCCAAGAGCAGGACCGCCAGCAGTCCGACGGCGCCCGAGGCAGCCAGCATCGTGGTTTGTGTAGCCCGGGCGATCCGCATCGCTTCGTTCCGCGTGTTGCGTTCCGCGGCCCGCGCCAGTTCCACGTGGGCGGCCGCGCGCGCGGCCAACTCCAGACCATCCGTGAAGATCAGATCGGAGGCAAGGAGTGGCTGTTCCGCGTTCGCGTGTTCACGGGCGCGCTCGTCCATCGCTCGGAGGTCGACAACCGCGGCCCCTGCCTCTCCCAGTGCGTCGACCGACGCCGGGTCGATCGCGAGGCGGCGCAGATTCTCGAGACCATCGCCGACCGTGGCGAGGTGGCCCCTGACCTTGGTGGTCCAGTAGACCCGATCCTGGCCAGCCGCTACGTAGGCCTGCTCGGCCGCACGCAAGTCGGTGAGCGTGAGCGTCAGCGCCCAACTCAGATCGGTAAACACGCGCTCGACGTTGTGTTCGTCGTGGAGCTCGAGCTCAGCGAGACGGATCCGATTGGCTGTGTATCCGAGCGTGGTGAGCGTGACCAGCACGATAACGAGGCGAACCCAGCGACGTGCCATCTTGGGAAGTTACTATAGCATCGATGCGTTGCACTCCGTCGCCGGTCGCTGCCATCGTCAACCCAGTGGCCGGGCCTGTTGCGAGCAGAGTCAGTCGCTCGGATGCGGCGGCGTTGTTGGCACGGGTGTGCGCGTCAGCAGGCCTGTCTTTCGAGGTGGCATGTACTGAGCGTGCAGGGCATGCCGGAGAGCTGGCGGCCGGCTTCCAGGGGCGTGGGTTCTCGCCGATCATCGCCTGGGGCGGCGACGGCACCGTCAACGAGGTGGGCTCCGCGCTGGCCTTTCAGGACAACGCGTTGGGTATCGTCCCCCGTGGATCTGGCAACGGTCTGGCACGAGCGCTAGGAATCAGCCTGGACCCTGGGCGCGCCGTCGAGACGGCGGTCTGTGAGGTCGACCGCACCATCGATGTGGGGCAGTTGGGTGGGCGTCTGTTCCTCAATCTGGCCGGGATTGGATTTGACGCGGCCGTGGCGGCGGCGTTTGGTCAGCTCAAGGGCCGCGGTCTTCGCCGCTATGTGCGGGCGACACTCTCCACGGTCGTCGGATACACGCCGCAGGACTACCGCGTGACGGGCGACACCGGGGCGGAGCTCTTCCACGGCCCCGCACTCCTGGTCGAGTTGGCCAACGGCACACAGTTTGGCAACGGGGTCACCATTGCCCCACACGCCCGACTGGACGACGGTCGCCTGGATGTTGTGATTGTGGCTCCCCGAGGCGCCGCACGGGCCATGTGGGGAGCACGGCGGTTGTTCACCGGTACCATCGACCGAGATCCCGGCGTGCATATGACCACCGCCCGCCGCGTCACGATCGACGCGTCGCACCCGATGTGCTTTCACGTGGACGGTGAGGTCGTGCAGGGGGGCACGACGTTGGAGGGGGTGTTGCGCCCAGCGGCCTTGCGCGTGCGGACTCCCGCTCCGACGGCCGGGTGACGGCGTCCCGACGGTGTCACGGGGCCGGGCTGGCGTCGGCGCGTCGCTCGTCGGTGCGCGGACGCAGAATCGCGTACGTCGGAAGGCCGATGCCGCCCAGGTGTGTCAAGACTTCGCGGGCCGGCGAGGCCTCAAGATCCTCGGCCTGGAACTTCACCTTCACGTAGTGCTCCAGACCGGACTCGACGGCCGGGGCCTTCAACGTGGTCTTGTCCATCGTCAGACAGTTCTTGCACCACGTGGCCCACATATCCACCAAGACGAGCTTGTCTTCGGCCTGCGCCACCTCGAGCCCCTGTCCCAGCGACGCGTGCCACCCTTCGTCCAGCAGTTCCTGCACGCTGTTGGCGACGTCGGCGGGGTCAACCCACCGCTGTGCGATCAGACCGTATCCGAGATACCCGTAGTAGACCGCCGTGCCGAGGATGAACACGCCGAACGCATGTTTGACATGCACCATCCAGGCGCCCGGCCTGGGCATGAACGACAGCCCGGCGCCCGCGATCGGCCACGGCAACGCCATGCCGATACCGAGAAAGAACGGCAAGGCCAGGGCGACGGTGGTGCCGGTGCTGTACAGGTTGCTCGAGAAGACAATCACCTGAATGACCACCGGCGCCACGCACGCACCAGCGAGCAGGGCGGCGACCGCTCCCATGCCGAACGCCACGAGGAACGACCCACCCTCGTTGCGGCCGGTCGACAGTTTCGCCTGCAGACCTGAGAAGTCGACGGCCAACACGTCGAACATCGCCAGTCCGAGCACCACAAACAACGCGGCGATGCCGAAGTTGAACCAGGGCGATGCGTTGATGGCGCCGAATGTGCCCGCGGTCAGAATGACCACCAGCCCCAGGATGCCATAGACCACCGCCATGGCCAGACCATAGGCACCGCCCAACGCAAAGCCTCGGGTCCGCGATCCCGCTTTTGCACCCGCCCCGATGATGGCAAGGTTGATCGGAATCATCGGGAGCACGCAGGGCGTGAGGTTGAGCGCGAGCCCGCCCACCAGAATCAACGCGAGGATGGCGAGTGGCCCGCGTCCTTCGAACCAGCCTTTTTCTCGTTCGCCTGACTCGGCCGCGCCCATGAACTCGAGAAACGCCTCCGTGTTCAGGTAGCCGCCGGTGCTGGCAAGCACGTCGAAGCGGTCAAGGGATGCGACCACGGAGAGGTCGTCCAGCACGGGTGCCGCGGGACTCGGGGTCGGCGGCGGGGCGCCGCTGTCAGCGTCGACCACGAGGAGACCGTCGAGCAGACCCGGGTGCAGTGTCGTGAGCGATTGTGCCGGCGGCGCCACCGTGACATCGAACGCGACGTCGCTGGTCTTCGGCTGGAAGCACATCGTGTCGTTGCACGCCTGCCAGCGTAGTTTCCCGGGTACCGTGTAGGTGCCGGGCGCGACGGAATCGCTGACGTCAACGATGGCCGCGATCCGGAATTCCTCTTCAAAAACCGCCAGGGCATCTCCCGCCACATCGATGAGGATCGCTTCAGGAAACGCGACGCTTTCCACGGCGAATCCGTCCGGTGGATCCAGGGTGAGGACGGTCGGGATCAGGCTCTCATCGAGCGGCGCGTTGGACTGGAGATGGAAGCCGGGGTCGATTGACACCTCCAGGCCGACGACGGCGCGTGTGCCCGGGTGCGCGGCGTCGGTCTCGGTGATCGGCTGCAGCTGCAGCTCCGGCAGCCGCAGCTGCGCGGTAACCGGGAGTGTGAGCCCCAGCACCACACCGGCTATCGCGACTCCCGGCAACCCTCGTCGAACAAGGCTGGTTACTGTCACTGTGGTCTCCACGAAGGAGTATTACACCCGGCGCTTCGTAGCGGGTACTGGCGATCCGCGATCATATCAACTCCTGCCGCCCCGGAGACGTCCAACCAGCCGCCGCGGCACGAGTTGACCAGGGCTTGCGTCCGTCTCGCCGAGATGCCACGCTTCATCTGGAGGCCCAAGGCTGATGAGTCTGTTGCGTCACGCGTCGTCGGCCATGCAGTGGATCCTGGCCGTGGCGCTGCTCGTCACCCTGGGCGTGGTCGTGACCAATGCCGTGCGGCAGTGGCGCGACCTGGCTGGTGGGATACCCGGGTCGACGACGTCTCCGGATACGATGGCACCCCCCGTGTCGGCGCCGCCGGGGGCGGTTCGGCTGCCGGTCCTGCTCCTGGCGGGTGACGTCCGTGTGCGACTCGGCGATACCGCGAGCCAAGTGGCGGCGTTGCTGGGCCGTGGGGCCGAGGTGGGACGATTCGAGGTTGAGCGGACAGCGGAGGGCGACCGCCTCGTGCGCTTTTACGAGCACGGCGACGTGCGCTTTCTGCTCGTCTTTTCGTTGCGCGAGTCGCCGCAGAACCCCGAGGTCGTTGGGATCTTTACCTACTAGTTCGTGGCGAACAGGCCACTCGCGGCCGCCCACGCCCTCATCCCTCTCCTGTCAGCCGTCGATTTCTGCCAGCGCCGTATCGTCGCGGCTGATGCGAGCACGCTGGAGTTCCCCCTTGGCAGGGACCCGCACCTCGGACACCCGATCGGTCACCGGTACGGTCACCGTCTCCGTGTCTCCAGACCGATAGCGCAGTTCCACCATGACCGGCAGATCGAACAGGCGCTCCGTGCGTTGCTCGAACCGGAGGACCACCTCGTTACCAGCTGGCGTGTTTTCCACTCGCGAGGAGAACTCGAGTTTGGGCAACTCCGTTTCATGAATCCAGCGTTCGAAGAAGCGGTCGAGGGGGCGCCCCGATTCGAGTTCGAACGCCAGCTGTAATCCATCGGTGCCGGCCTTCTCGAAACGCCACTGGTGGTAGAAGCGGCGAAGGCCGGCGAAGAACACCTCGTCACCGAGGAGGCCACGCAGCATGTGGAGCACCATGGCCCCCTTGTTGTAGACCAGCGCCCGGAAGACGCGTGGTTCGCTTTCGAGGTGGCCAAGGCGATACCCCAAGTAGACCGGGCCTTCGCGCGACTGACCCATGGCCCAATCGCGCATCTGGTGGAGGATGTCGGTGAAGGCCTCCGGCCCGACGTTGCGTTCCGCGTAGAGGGCCGCGAAGTATTGAGAGAGTCCCTCGCTCAACCACTGTTCGTGATAGTTCTTCCATCCGACCGCCTGCCCCCACCACTGGTGCGCGACCTCGTGGGCCAGAAAGAACCAGGGATAGCTGCTGAAGCTCACCGGGTCGGTCTTCCACGACACGATCACCCCAGCCGTCCTCGGCAGCTCATGATTCATCACCGCAAAATAGGCTGGGCTGTGCCCGCCTGGCAGTTGGCTGTCGGTGATGGCCACGGCCATCGACGGATACGGAATGTCGCCCAGCAGCGTGGCATAGAAGCCGGCAATGTCGGTCGCCTGCTCGACGACCGCGTCGATCTCTGTCGCGCTTCGCGGAGTGGCGTACCCGGCTACGTCGAGTGTGTCGTAGTACACCGCGCCGTCGGCGCGGAAGTCCGCGCCGTGTGCCGCAACCTCCGGTAGCCGGATCGAGCGCGGCGCGACCGGTTGATCTTCAAAACGCGAAATCAGCGCCGAGAGGTATCGAGTCGGCTGCACGGCCACGAACGCAAACCGCTGTGGCCCGGTGCTTTCGGATCCCGCGACCGGCGGGTTCGTGTCGAGCGGCGAACCGCTGGCCACGACGCCCCACGTCGGTGGCACCGACAGGTTCAGCGTGGCGGTCGCGTAGTCGGTGGCGACCCCCTGCGGATACCAGTAGCTGCGGTTGCTGTAGACATAGCGCGGTTCCCCAACGCCGTTCAATCCCGGGGCCGCAAACCAGACATACTGCGTCCCAATCCAGTCTTCGTCCAGGGTTTCGGCACGCAGGTCCCCGGCATAGCTAACCGTGATGGTGAACTCGGTAACAGCCGGGAGTTCCTCAGGCAGATTGATCACCAGGCTGTTCTGTCCGTTCATGCGGAAAAAGAGCAGCTGACCGAACTGCGTGGAGCTGATCGACGACACCTCCAACTCCTCGGCGAGACGCAGGTTGAAGGTCTTGATGCGCGGCCCCTTCACGCGCAGCGCCAACCGGGTGACGCCGACAATGCGGCAGCCTCTGAGCACCGGTGTCGCTCGCAGTTCCTGCTGTGAGACGCCGAGCGGCTCGAACGAAGCGGTGACGTCGTAGTCAAGCACGTCGATCGCGGCGTCGTCGTCGTCACCGAAATACCGGGATTGCGTCGCGCGCTTCCGGGCCGACGGATACAGCGAGACGATACGTCCGGTGGCACGGTCTGACAGGGACACGTCTTCTGGTTGTCCCGCGGCTTGCGCGTAGGTCAATGTGCCGTGCTCCTCGGTGCGCACCTCGGCGAGGAAGTCGTTCGCGCCAGGAATGAGCGACCAGACGTCACTGCTGACGTGCGACAGGTCGAGCATGAACGAGAGTTGGATCAGCTCGTTGAAGAGGGCGGTCGCTATCTCGAAATCCTCCTGGTCTACCGGTCGCTCAACCAGCGCACTCGTCGACACTCGCGAGTGGAAGACGTCCGGGTGAAGGCGCACGAACGTCGCGTCGAACGAGGTCTCGAAGGTGTCCTCCCCGTCGAAGATGCGGAGTTGTCCCTTTTCCGCTTCAGCCTGCGGCGAGAAGTGCATCGTGCCGTCGCCCAGCAGCACGAGCCCGGTGACACCGCTCGCTGTTTCGGCCACAAACACCGACCCGCTCTTCAGCGTCAGCGACAGGTCCTCCGCGAGCACCACCAGGTCTTTGGCGGTGTACTGCCGGGTCAGCGCCAAGCGGTGCAGCCCGTCGACCATGTCGACACGCGCCTGGTCGCGAACGGCCCAGCGCCCCTCGTCGAGACGCACGATGTCGAGTTGCCAGGTCTCGAGCCGGGCCGTTGCGGCGGTCTCGAGGAACAGTTCCAGGGTGACCTCGTAGCCCGTATCGGCCGGCAGATCTTCGATGGGCAGCTGGAACCGGGGGGTCAATGTGACCCGATCCACCCGCGCGGGGAACGTCTCGCGCGCGAACGCGGCGGCCGCGTCCTGGTCGGCGTTCGGTGCGAGGAGCGTCAGAAACTGTGATTGGTCGCCGGTGGCGACTGCTGCCTGGAGCGTGTCGAGCAGCGACTGGTAGGGCGGTGGGCTGGCGGGCTGCGCGCCGGCGGGGACTCCGCACGCCAGGAAGACGAGCAGCGTGCAGACCCGACGAGGACCACGCCCCACACCGTCGGCGACTCCGGCAGGCCTGGCCATGTGGTCATCTTATCGCACCGGGCTGGGCACCACAGAGCGGGCTGCGCTATTCTCACGGGCATGGCGATCCGAACGGAACTGACTCTGCGCTTGGAAAACACGCCGGGCGCTCTCGCGCGGTTGTGTCACACCTTGGCAGCGGAGAAGATCAACCTCCTGGCTCTCAGTGTGGAGAGCACCGGCATACTGCGGCTGGTACCTGAGAATCCCGTCCACGCGGCCGGGCTGCTGCGCAGCAAGGAGTACGCCGTCGACGAGACCGACGTGCTCTATGTCCCATTGCCGAATAGTCCGGGCGCGATAGGCGCGGCGACTCGACGGCTACGCGATGCCGGAGTCAATATCAACTACGCGTTTGGGTCGGCGATCAGCGAGCACGACATGACCGCGCTGATCGTGGGCGTGGACGACGCCCAGCGGGCCGCGACCGCGGCCGGCATGTAACGCACGCGCGAGGGGGCTGGCATGCGGCTCTACATTGACACCATGGACGCCGTGCTCGTGGCCTACGAGCCCGATGGGCGAGTGCGTCTGGACGACGAAGACTGGTACACGCCTTCACTCCAGGAACGCCGCGCCATCCTGCATGCGGCACAGGCAGAGATTGAGCGCCTGCAGGATCTGGTTCTGGCGCTCGACCCGGACTAGACCTCGTCGCTTGACTCGCTGGGCGGGCTCGGTTCGACGTCGAAGCGGAGGGTGTCGGCGGCCAGGCCGATCCGCACGGTGCCCCCATGTTCGAGCTCGCCGAACAGAATCTCGTCGGTCAGCGGGTTGCGTACCTCGCTCTGGATGAGCCGAGCCAGCGGTCGGGCCCCGTATTTTGGATCGTAGCCCTTGCGGGCGAGCCAGGCGCGGGCCTCCGGCTCCAACGTGATGGCGACGTGGCGTTCGGCGAGCTGGGCCTCGAGCTG
>SXGT01426074.1_pt1 | contig 11746 bp, 7 predicted proteins | sample 3176221 | NCBI WGS metagenome assembly SXGT01 (sample SAMN11356862, study PRJNA531348) | freshwater metagenome | isolation source: freshwater sample F1-120 | place: China: Fuxian Lake, Yuxi | collected 2017-12-25
CCAGAACCGACCACTCTCACCGAACTCGCGCTCGATCGCCGGCAAGCCGAGCGTTCGCAAATCTGCAACTGTTCGAACACCCCGGGATTCAAGCACGGCCTGCGTTTTTGGCCCCAGTGTGTAAAGCACACCCACTTTCATTGGACCCAGAATTTCAATGGCGCGCGATTGCTCGATCACCGCGAGGCCATCGGGTTTTCCCATATCTGATGCGATTTTGGCAAGCGATCTGTTGGCGCCCAGTCCTACGGAGCATGGCAAGTTCACGCGTTTTCGAACCAGTTGCTTGATCTCTCTGGCAATCTCTTTCGCTGTTTCAAACTGCACTGCTTCGGTCGCATCACGTGAACATCCATGCAAGTGCAACACCCCTGAGAGGTCTGCAAACGCCTCATCAATACTGACAGGTTGTACCACCGGCGACAATTCACGCACGATCTCCATCACTTTGTCTGAGGCCTCGCCATAGACATCCATGCGAACCGGCTGCACTATTGCCTGCGGACACAGCCGCCGCGCCTGCGCCATTGGCATCGCGCTGCGGCATCCAAAAACACGGGCCTCATAGCTCGCGGTGGTGACCACGCCCCGTTTTCCAGTTCCGCCGCGGCCGCCACCCACAAGGACTGGCTTGCCGCGTAACTGAGGAAAATCGCGTTGTTCGACGGATGCAAAAAACGCATCCATGTCAAGGTGAAGAATGACCCGCGGGGCTGGCATGAAAAACGGTAGCGGCGTGAATTCGCGTGACCCAGCTTGCCTAAGCCGATTTCCGCCTCTTCCCCTATCCTGTACAATGTTGAGGGAAAGCCGAGGTCCAATCTGTCTGACGAAACACCAAACCCCGCCGAAGTGACCATTCTCATAGATGCCGCGTGCGCAGGCGATTCCAGAGCCTCCGCCAAACTGTTGCCTCTGGTCTATGAGCAACTTCGTCGTCTGGCGCAATCGAACATGAACAAAGAGCGTCCGGGGTTGACGCTTCAACCGACGGCGTTGGTGCACGAAGCGTACATGCGGCTGCTGGGTCCGACCGATGGGCCTGAGATTAAGTGGGAATCGCGCGGCCATTTTTTCGCAATGGCGGCACTTGCGATGCGAAGGATCCTGGTCGAGCGTGCGCGGCGAAGAGATCGCATCAAGCATGGCGGAGACCGTGCTCGCGTCGACATGCCGATCGATGCAATCGCGGTCGAATCAGAATCGACCGATCTGCTCGCACTCGATGAGGCACTGAAGAAGCTCGAATTGGAAGACGAGCGTCGATACAACGTGGTGATGCTGCGCTACTTCGCCGGGCTTTCGATCGAAGACACCGCCGCTGCAATGAAGGTGTCGATCGCAACGGTGAAGACAGACTGGGCCATTGCCCGTGTGTGGCTTTATCGCGTCATGCAGGGCGAACGACCGGCAGAGGAAAAGCCATGAGCAGCTCAGACCTGCAGCGCAGAGCTGAGGAGATGTTTGTTCAAGCGGTGGAGATGCCCGCTGGCGAGCGCACGCGGTTTATCAACTTGCAGTGCGCGGGCGACGATGAGTTGCATGCCGAAGTTCGCCTCCTATTGAAGTTCGCGAACGACACCGGCGACAAGTTCCTGAACCCCGCCGAGATCAGAGAGTTGACTATCGCTGGTACGGGAATCGTTGAACCGATGCCCGACGAACCGCGGCTGCCCACGGGAACCAAGCTCGGCGGGTACACAATCCGCGGCGTGCTGGGCGCGGGTGGCATGGGAATGGTGTACCTTGCGGAGCAAGAACGACCCAAACGCACGGTGGCCCTGAAAGTAATCCGTCGCGGCATGGGAACCAGCGGTATTTTGCGGCGATTTGAGCACGAAGCGGAAGTCCTCGGGCGGCTGCATCATCCGGGCATTGCGCAGATTTATGAAGCAGGCACTGCCATAGTGAACGACCTCAAGCAGCCGTTCATTTCAATGGAGTATGTGAAAGGCCCGACTCTCACTGCATATGCGAAAGAGAAATCGCTCAGCACACGCGATCGACTGGGGCTGCTTGCGGATGTGTGCGATGCGGTGCATCACGCGCATCAGCGAGGCATCATTCATCGCGATCTCAAGCCCGCCAACATCCTTGTGAACGAAGTCGGGCAACCCAAGATCCTGGATTTTGGTGTTGCTCGCGCCATGCACAATGACATCCGTGTCACGACCATGCGCACCAGCGTGGGGCAGTTGATTGGAACTCTTGCATACATGAGTCCCGAGCAGGTAGTGGGGGAGCCAGCGGAAATTGATACTCGCAGCGATGTCTATTCACTCGGCGTGATTTTGTATGAACTGCTTGCAGAGAAACTGCCGCATGACTTGGCGAGTTGTTCATTGCCCGAAGCCGCACGAACGATTCGACAGGATCCGCCGCGGAAATTGAGCGTTGTCAGTAAGCTGTTTCGCGGCGAGATAGAGATCATCGCGTCTAAGGCGCTGGACAAAGAGAAGACGCGGCGGTATCAGTCGGCGGCCGAGTTGGGCCAGGATATCCGGCGTTACCTGGCGGGCGATCCGATTCATGCAAGGCAGGATTCCGCCATGTATGTCCTGCGAAAGCAGTTCAAGCGGCACAAATGGTCATTTGCCGCGGCGGTTGTTGCAATTCTCTGTCTCGTCGGTTTCTCAATCTATGCCGGGATCAGCGAACGTCAACAACGAGCGTTGGCGAGTGATGCAAAGTCCGCACGAATCGAAGCAGTGCAGGAACGCGACAAAGCGACCGCCGCAAATGCAAAGCTCGAAGAAGCATTGCTCGAAGCGGGGATTGACCGGGGGCAGTTGGAGGCTGCGGTTGGGAACCTGCCGCTGGCAGAAAACCACCTCTGGACCGCGTATTTCAAAAATCCGCTCTCACAGCGCATGCGATGGGCACTCTGGGATCTGCACAAGCGAACGCCGATGCTCTGGACACAATCGTGCGAATCAGGAGCCGCATCTGGAGTGGTTACTCCAGATGGAACGCGCGTGCTCCTGGGGCTGCGTGGTGGCGTGATTGTGATGTACGAGACGGTCAGCGGCCGGGAAATAGGCCGCGTAAAGGGATTGAAAGGCACCATCAATACGCTTGAAGTGACGGCGGACTCGCGCTGGGTTTTCGCAGGAATGACCAACGGTCGAGCTGCACTGCTGGACCTGAACGATCCTGCAGGAAATGTGATTGATCTTGGAGATAAGCCGATCCACGAAGGGAGTGTTTTTGCCGCAAGATTTGATGCTTCGGGCAAGGTGCTGGTCACCGGCGGCGGCGACAAAATGGTTCGACTGTGGGATGTGCAGACTCGACAATTGCTCAAAGAATGGGATAGCGGAGTAGCCGCGATTGGAGCAATTGCGATAAACGATGCAGGAGATCAGATTGCTACCGGTCCGCGTTTGCTGAACGAGGGAGTGAGCGTTCGGGTATGGCGACTCTCTGACTCTGTGCTTCTTCGCGAACTGAGCTGGCCCCAGGTGCGAGCAGTTGCCAGCATGAGCTTTACATTGCAAGACAAAGCGCTTCTGCTCTGTGCTCGCGATGGAGTTGCTGCTCGCGCTGACATAGCGACCGGCGCAATCACGCCGTTGTCAATTGTCAGCAACGGCGGATTTGTTCCCCCTCAGAAATCCCGCGACAGCAATCGTCTGATGGTTGGAGGTGGAGAGAGCATACATCTGGTGACCGATGATCTGAAATTGCCGCCGCAGATATTGGGCAGATTTCGCGGCGGATTGGTGACCGCCGGATGGGTCAACGCTTCCTCGATCATTGTCGCGACACTCGACGGCGCGATTCGACTTGTCGATGTCACGCCTCAGCGAGGGGTGAAAACTTTGGCCGCCTTTCGGTCATGGGTGTTTAGTGTCCAATTCTCTCCGGACGGTCAACGGATGGCAGTGGCAGGAGACGGCGAAGTGCATGTTGTTCGGGCCGACACACTAGAAACAGTCTTTCGAATCAAAACAACAGAATTCGCCAAGAACATCGGGCGAGCACGTTCTGTCTGCTATTCCTGGGATTCCAAAACGATCTTCGCCGGATGCGCCGATGGTTCGATTCGTATCATGGATGCAACTAGTGGCAGCGTGCTTGGTTCATTGCTCTCAAAATCTGGCGAGGTGTATTCACTGGCACTATCGCCTGATGACAACACGATTGCTGTGGGGCATGCCTCTGGCCTGATCGAACTGTGGGACATAAAAACCGCGACGCTTACAAGGACTCTGGCAAAGCAGGCACGTCGTATCGAAGGACTCTCGTTCTCCAAAGATGGCTTGCGACTTGTGTCCTCTGGTCCCTCCAGCGCAGCGCAGGTGTGGGATGTTGCCACCGGAGAGCCACGCGAAAAACTCGTAACGTCTGGGGACAGTTGGAACGTCGCATTCAATCCGGCAAATGACTTGATCTTTGCGACGACCTATGAAGGAACGATCGATGTTTTCAACGCAGCGACCGGGGAACTTGTGGAATCCATGGTCGGTCACGGACGATTGATTCCTGGATTAGCTTTCTCCAGCGATGGAAAATACTTCGCCACCTGCGGCGAAGATGGAACCGTGAAGCTCTGGGATGCCCAGACTAGAAGAGTGCTTGTCTCATTTGCAGAAAATGACGGATACTCGCTTGTGGGACTCGCATTCGACCCTTCAAATCGCTATCTTGCAACCACCGCCTCGCGACAACTCTGCATGATCTATGACCTGCACGCAATGAATGACTGCATCAAAGGCAATGTGGAGTATCAGCGCCAACGATTGAAACTCGCGCCCGCTTCGAGTCCTGAGTAGATCGAATTGGGAGTAGTTCTGCGAGTCGCTCTCTTCGATTTGCCCGCGGCCTATCGCAAGCAGCCTAGTCGATCGATCGCTATCCGCTTACTGTCTAGAAGCACATCGGAGGTACCTGTTGGAGACGCGATTTCAGATTCCCAAGATTCGGCTGCGCGAAGCACATTGCCACCTTCCAAGCCTGGGTCGCTCATTGTCGCAATTAGATGTTGCACAAGTCGCTTCGAAAGAAGAACTACTCGGTCGGCTCGCAGAGTCGGCACAGAAACTCCCGAGCGATGCATGGCTGATTGCAATCGGCATGCGTGTTGAGGCTTGGGAAAAACCCCAGTGGCCATCACGCATCGAACTCGACGCCATCTCCGCCGGGCATCCCTGCATCGTGCGCGGGTTCGATTTTCACTCACTCGTCGCAAATTCCGCGGCTTTGGCGGCGGCCAAAGTAAGTGAATCCACTTCCGACCCCGCAGCCGGAATGTACCGCCGCGATGACGATGGAAAACTCTCGGGAGTGTGTCTGGAGGCCGCCGCCAACCATGTCTGGAGTGCAGTTCCAGAACCAAGCGAAATCGAGCGTGAGAATCACATTCGCGCTGGATTGAAACACCTGGCCGCATTCGGCTTCACTGAAATCGATGACCTCTTGTCCCCGCCGTGGCTGGGCGCGATGCTGGCGAAAATGAGCGATTCCGGTGAGTTGCACATAAAGGTACGGCTGTTCCCGCCAGTGGCTGAATTGGGCGAATCGGTAAAACACGCGAAAAAGTGGGGCCGCGAAAATGTCAATCTCGCGGGAGGAAAGCTCTTTGCAGATGGCTCACTAAACGCGCGGACTGCGTGGATGCTGGAGCCTTACGCAGATGGGCACAAGGGTCAAGAGTGTGGCCTGCCAAACTGGAGTGCGGACCAACTGGTTGATGCAGTGAAGGAGTGCGAGCGATTTGATCTGCCCCTGGCGACCCATGCCATCGGAGATCGCGCAGTGCGAGAGGTTCTAAATGCGATCGAGCGTGGAAGCACCAAGTCCAGCATCCGCCATCGGATCGAGCATTGCGAAGTGATGAGTAGTGAAGATGTGCCGCGATTTGCGAAGATGGGTGTTATCGCAAGTGTGCAACCATGTCACTTGTTGTACGACATCGAAGTTCTGCGGCGGGCCGCGCCGGATCGCCTGGGGCGTGTCTTGCCATTGCGAAAGTTGATCGATAGCGGCTGCAGGCCCGGTGAATTGCTGATCTTTGGCTCTGATGTGCCCATTGTGCCCGCAGATCCGCGCGATTCCATTCAGGCGGCAGTCTTTCGGCGGCGAATCGGCATGCAGGAAAGTGATGCCATCGGGATGGATCAGGCGATTTCAGAGGCCGAGGCCTGGAGGTGTTTTGCGACTTGAGCAAATCGCGCTGTGCTAAACCCCGGTATGATTGCCCCTCACATTGGAGATCGAAATGAGTCCAAAAATCCTCGTTCCTGTAATTATCGGAATTCTTGTTGCCATTGGATTGGTCGCGGTCGGCCTTTGGGCCAAATCTTCTGCTCCAGATGGAGCAAACGCTGGTACCGCGTTGTATGTCACCGGCAGCGTCGCTGGCGTGCTCGCACTCCTTGCAATTGCAACTGCCGCAGCGCCTGCTGGCGCGAGGACCACGGTTGCCATTTCATCGCTCGTTTGCCTCGTCGCCGCGGGCGCGATCGGCGGACGAATCTACCCAACGGTCAAAGGCCAGGAACGTTATGTTGTGGCAAAAGAACAATGGGATCGCGCAATCGCTGAAAAAAAGCGGCCCGATACTCCGGGCGCCATGGAAGCCTTCTTGAAAGAAGCTGATCCAGAAGGCAACGGCCAGACTCACGACAAGCAGTATCTGGTAAGCGCGCTCAGCGCAGGCTGCGGTGTCGCGCTGCTGGGCGCATTGCTCCTGCTCGCTACTCGCCCAAAAGCGGAATGATCTGATCGTCCATTCAGTGAGAAAGTATTGCGTTCGCAACTGCTATTTCGTCGCGTACGAATTGGTAGCGTGTGGCTTTGGGCACGCGCGAAACAACGGCAAAAAGCGATTGGTACGCAGCGTCGCTGAGACGAAGAGATAGGAATGAGTAAGGCAGAGTTGTTGGGGTTTAGGCCCCGCTTCTTGACTTATCCTGTCCATCCTGTATATCCATGTTAATACTTCTTCTGTCTTTCTCACTCCGGCATTCATCGTGACCATCGTGTTTATCTGATGTTAAAAAGCTTCGTGCCTTTCTTGGCCTCTCATCGCCCCACATTAATCGTGCTCGGATTAGAAGTCCCATTTGGCGGCACACTCCCCGCCTTTTTCCCACCAGTTCCGCCAGCAATCCCCAGCGTCGCGATCTTCATCGTCTGTTCCTGAATCGCAAGCTCGCGATCAAACACATCGTTCACCATCCGCTTCAACCGTCCATATTCCCCGACATTCACCCCAGGCCCAAAGTAAATCGTCGGCTCATCGTTTTTTGATATCAGGCTCCATCGCCCCGAACACCCACGCATAAACGTGACAAACGCTGTTGCATGTTTGGCATATTGAGTGTCAAGTTCTCGCAGCTGAATCGCTGCCGCCAGTCGTTCATCGACCTGCACTTTGTTGACCAGCGGATAGACCAGGTCTGGCGCAAGTCCGCTCGCTAGCAGGTCTTCTCGCAGTCGCTGCGGCAGCAGTTTCAGTGCCGCCAATTCCGCGCCTGCTGTTGAGTCCAGCGCTTTGAGTTCTTCCAGTCTCGCATCGCAGTCTTTCTTGGTCTTCACTGCCGCGCCCGTCAACCCGGTGGCGTGGAGCTTGGTCACCGCCTCCAGGTGCCGATCGATCAGAGTTGCAAGTTCCTTCATCGCCGGTTCGCAGCCTCTGATCAGTTTCGCCAGCAGTTCACCTTCGTTTTCAAACCTCAGTCGCTCCGCGATGACCATCGGAGAATCACCCACATACACCCAGCGTGCGCAACTGCTCTTTTCAACCGTTCGTTGAAGTTGCATCGCCAGCAGTTTCGCGACTTGTTCCGTGGCGGCGTTCGCTTCAACTTGATCGCGCTCCACGAAACTTTGATTCATCATGCCGACCATTGTGACGCTCACAATCGATGCGACCAGCAGCCCAGCCGATGCCCCAATCGAAAGTGCTTTCTTCGACTTTCCGCTCGCGCTGTAGGCAATTCCTCCAACGATGGTCGCCAGCACAACTCCACCAATCACACATGCAGCCGCGATTGCAAACAACGCGCCCCTGTGCGCATCAAAAAGCAACGGCACCAGCAGCGTCAGCACCAACACCCCGGCGGCAACATAGACAAGTACACGAATGCCCGGCAATTCTGGCAACGGCTCTTCGTCGTCAGTTTCCGGATCTTCTACCACAACACGACGAGTGCGAGTCTGGGTCGGCATGGCAATATCATACCATGTCCTGCGAATCGTGCTTGGGCGCTAATGTATGTCTTTTCCCAGTGCCTAGTGCCCAATGCCTAGTGCCTGTACTGTCGAGAGCGACTCACTTGAGCTGACCCCTACCTCAACCCATAATCCTTCAACTTCCGATACAAAGTCCGCTCACCTAAGCCCAGCATCTCCGCCGCCTGCTCGCGGTTTCCGCCCGTCAGCCGCAACGTTTCACGAATCGCTCGCTTCTCAATCTGCTCAAGCGTGGTCCCGGCCAGGCTGCCCGCAACTCCCATCCCGGCAGTTTCCACAGTTTCATCATCGTTAATGCGGACTTCATCGGGAATATGCCGCAGATCAAGCTTGTTTGCAAGCCCCCCCGCTCCATTGACCTCGCCCATCGCGACCACGACCATGTTTTCAACAACGTTCAGCAACTGCCGCACGTTGCCCGGCCACGAATAGCTCGTCAGCCGCATCAGCGCCGGATCGGTAATGTCTGGGACCGCTGTTGATGCCAACGTCTTTCCATTTGCCTTCGCCATGCTCTCCGCTGCACGAACAATCGCGTGCCGCACAATCCGCGGAATATCTTCGCGCCGCTCCCGCAATGGCGGCAACCGTACTTCCGCACCCTTGATGCGGAAATACAAATCGTTCCTGAACTCCTTGACATCGATCATTTTCTTCAGGTCTTTGTTGGTCGCACTCACCAGCCGCACGTCGACCTTGCGTGGATCGTTCGATCCCAGCCTCACAACCTCGCCAGTTTCCAGCACCCGGAGCAGCTTGGCCTGCATAGATAGCGGCATATCTCCGATCTCATCCAAAAACAGCGTCCCGCCGCTTGCATATTCAAACACGCCTTCGCGGTCTTTTTCAGCCCCGGTAAACGCACCACGCACGTGACCAAACAGCTGATCCTCAAGCAAATTCTCTGCTTCCGCGGCACAGTTCAAAGCCACAAACCGCTTGGCAGCCCGCCCGCTGTTCTTATGCACCGCCAGCGCAATCAACTCTTTCCCAGTTCCAGATTCGCCCGTGATAAGCACCCGCTGCGGACTCGCCGCCACGCTCTTGACCGTTCGCAAAATCTGCCGCATGGGCTCTGAGCCAGCGATGATTCCTTCAAACCCTTCATGCTGAACAAGCTCCGATAGCTGTCCACTCTCGTGGCGAAGCAGTACGGTCTGCGCCGCTTTGTTCACCAACTCGCGAAACACCGAAAGATCGAGCGGCTTCTCAATAAAGTCATACGCCCCTTCTTTGAACGCCGCCCGCGCAGTCGGCACATCGGCATGGGCAGTGACCATGATCGTTTCCGCCGCGGGCTGAAACGATTTCGCTGATCGCAGAACCTTCAGCCCCGCATCAGCTCCATCAGGTGCAATCCCCTCAAACCCCCCGGAATTGGGCATGCGCAGATCGGTAATGATCACATCAAACGCGCCATGCTTGAGTTCATCAACCGCCTTGGGCACACTGTGGACGATGGTGCACACATGGCCGGGCTTGCGCAGTGCTTCCGCCATCACTTCTGCGTGATCTACTTCATCTTCAACAATCAAGACCTGCGCGCGGGCGTCAGAACCAGATGCTGCTTCAATCGAACGTTCGGGCATGAGTAATGATAGGTTCTTAACAACAGCATGCTCAGAGTTTTCGCCCCCTGGGCGCTCCGTAGTTGCGAGTGGCTTCAGCCACTTGCGGGCATAGGCAATGATAGGTTCTTGACACCAGCATGCTCAAAGTTCTCATCACTGTGCGCTCGGTGGTGCTTTCGCCCCTTGGGCGCTCGGTCGTTGCGAGTGGCTTCAGCCACTCGAAGGTGTTTCTTTGATGCTTCGGCCCCTTGGGCCGACGATCGGATACTCTGTCAACATGCCCCGCTCATGGACCCAGAACTACTACCACATCGTTTTCAGCACCAAACGTCGCGAGCAGACAGTCTCTCCCGAGATCGAGTCGCGGCTGTACCCGTTCATCGGCGGCATCCTGAATGATCTCCGATGCACCACACTAGGCATTAACGGGATGCCCGATCATCTGCACGCGCTGGTTCGTTACCCGCCGGACCTCAGCCATTCCGACATGCTTCAGAACGTCAAAGGCAGGTCCTCGCGATGGCTGGGTGAGACGTTTCCGCGCTCGTCGTGGCGCGGCTGGCAGGAGGGTTTCGGCGGATTCACGGTGAGCCGTTCACTGGTGCCGCGCGTGGAGGAGTACATCCTTCGGCAGAAGGAGCACCATTTGCGGCAAACTTACGAACAAGAGGTCATCGAATTGCACCGGCTGCACGACATGGAGTTCATCGCCGAGGATGTACTTGATTGAAGATGGTACGTTGGCGCTGAATGGCCGGCCCAAAGGGCCGAAGATCCAAAGGAACACGTGCAAGTGGCTGAAGCCACTCGCAACTACCAAGCGCCCCGGGGGCGAAAGCAAGTAGACTCAAGCCAACGTAGCCATCACAATGATCTTTCGCTGAATATTCGAAAGCGCAGCCTGTGCTGCCTGCCTTTCTTGCACCCATCGCCCCTTGGCGGCCGACGTTAGCACGGTAGCCGCATACACATCGCACTCCAGATCCCGATGGGTCAACTGATGTTGAAGCGATCCAACTCTTCGAATCTCAACCCCTTCGCCGCACACATCGGTCGCAAACGCCCGCACTTTCGATATCCCTGCGCGAGCCTTAGTTTCAAGAGTGGGCGCTTCCTCAAGTCCTGCAAATAGCCCCTGTGCAGGTCGGGTCCGAAGCAATATCCGTCCCTTGCGATCACGAATCACCACCGTCGCCCAATACACCTTCACCCGTTTCTTCATCGCTTTAGGCGCTGGAATCGTGCCGACTAGATCATCTGCAAACGCCTTGCAACATTCCCGCACCGGACACTCATCGCAACGCGGCGCCATCGGTGTGCACACCGTCGCACCAAGTTCCATCAACCCTTCATTCCACGCTCCGGCCCGCCGCGGATCTGGAAGTGCTGCTACGAGTTCTCGGGCCTTTTCCCACGCCCACGTATCGCTCTCTTTGTCGCCGAGCTTTCCCGGCCGCGCTGAAATGCGAAGCAGAACTCTGGTCACATTTCCATCAACCAAGGGCGTCGCATGTCCAAAAGCCAGCGACGAAATCGCGCCGGCGGTATACCTCCCAATTCCCGGAATCGTCAAAAGCGATTCAACAGGTCCGGGTAACGTGCCGCCAAAATCGCTCTGAACTTTCTTCGCCGCCGCGTGCAGCATTCGCGCCCTTCGGTAATATCCAAGTCCGGACCAGGCCGCCAAAACCGCAGATTCCGGCGCATGTGCCAGTGCCGAAATAGTTGGAAATCGCCGCAGAAAAGGCTCAAATTTCTCGAGTACGCGCGAGACCTGTGTCTGCTGGAGCATGAGCTCCGACACCAGCGTGACATACGGATCGCGCTTTCCTGCTTTGCCACTTCGTCGCCAGGGCAAGTCGCGGGCATTGGTCTCAAACCAATTCAGTAATCGGCGGATCAGTTCCCGATCCAACCGTGCCCGTTTGTTCGCGGCTTGTTCAGAGCGCCTGGGCAAAAATCGCCTCAATCTGCGG
>SXGT01054091.1_pt1 | contig 11745 bp, 9 predicted proteins | sample 3176221 | NCBI WGS metagenome assembly SXGT01 (sample SAMN11356862, study PRJNA531348) | freshwater metagenome | isolation source: freshwater sample F1-120 | place: China: Fuxian Lake, Yuxi | collected 2017-12-25
CGGGGCCGAGCACGGTGAACTGGACGTCGGTGCTGCCCTCGGCGAACCAGAAGACCGGCACGTCGCCGGTGGCGCTCGGGGTGCCCAGGCGCAGCGCCGTCCCCGGCACCGCCCACGCGCCGCGGACCTCGCCCGCCTGTAGCAGCTGCACCGACTGGGCGCCGTCCTTGTCGACCAGGGCCCAGGCGATCGGCCGGACCGGGTCGGCGACCACCTCGATCGCGGCGCCGTCGACCGCGGTGACCTCGGCGACGCCGACGTGGTCGGGGAACCGCACCTCGGCGACCCCGGCCGTCCCGAGCGCGGCCCAGGCCGCGCCACGCTCGGATGCGAAGGCCGCGTCGACGATCTCGGCGGGGGCCGTCCACGCGCCCTGCAACCCCAGCGTGGCGGCGCTCAGCTCCACGATCCGCTGCCCGGCGAGGTCCCAGACGAGCACCTGCTCTCCGACCTGGGCGAGCGCCCCGGGCGGGAAGCCCAGCGCCATGGTGCGCAGGACCTCGAAGTTCGCGCCCACCGTGAGCTCGACCAGGGCGCCCTGCGCGGCCGAGGCGAGCACCAGCGTGTCGCTGTCGGCCAGGTAGGCGCACCCGGTGGTCCAGTTGACCGCCTCGGCGACCACCGCGGGCAGCTTCGGGTTGCGGACGGCGCGCAGGTAGGTGTACGGGTCGTCCCCCTCGAGCGAGACGTCGAGGATCTCGAGGTTGGCCCCGCCGGACTTGAGCAGGTACAGCTCGCCGTGCGCCGAGTCCAGGCACATGCCGACCGTCGGGGTCGGCGACTCGATCCGGCCGCTCGTCCACACCGTGCCGCCGCGGCACACGCCCTCCTCGTCGAGCGTGCCGCCCACGCAGTAGTCGCCGGTGGGGTGGACGTAGGTCTCCTGCAGGTACCGGAAGGTCGTGCCCGCGTGGTCGAGCGCGAGCACGACCCCGGTGAGCGGGTTGACCATCGCGGCGTCGACGCCCTCCTGGCCGGGCAGGCTGCCCGTGACGACCTCCTCGGCGGTGTACGACGTGCTCGCCGGGGCGCCGGTGTCGGCGGTGTCGGGCGCGGGCGAGGTGTCCTCGGGCGCGGGCGCGTCGTGGCGGCACGCGGCGAGCCAGGCGGCGAAGATCATGGGGCCTCCGCCAAGGACGCGGTGGCGAACCCGACCGCGGAGCCGGTGGCCCCCGTGCCGGAGTACCACATCCACAGCTCGTCCCCGACCACCGCGATGGGCGCGCTCAGGACGGAGTTGCTCTCCCAGGTGCCCGGCGTCTCGGGCGGCACCAGCACCGGCTTTTCGGCGCGCACCCAGTGCAGGCCGTCGCGGCTCGCGGCCCAGCCGACCGTGAACGCGCCGGTGTCGCCGGCGGTGTAGGTCATGTAGTACCAGCCGTTGAGCTGCACCACTTCGGTCGCCTTGACCTGGTTGGCCTCCCACGCCAGGTACTCGGTGTCGCCTTCGAACACCGGGTTCTTGCAGTACCGGTTCCAGGTGTAGCCGTCGGGCGAGTAGGCGTAGCCGACCTTGTGGTAGCCGGTGGAGTACCACATCTCCCACCAGCCGTCTTCGCGGGCGATCACGCTCGGGTGGGCGACGGCGGAGCCGGCCCAACCGGACTCTTCGTCGGTCCACTCGAAGACCGGGTTCTCGGGCACGTCCTCGACGTGGACGGGGTCGTCGCCGACCGCGAGGCCGATGGTCAGGTTGCCCGTCTCTTCGCTGCGACCGGTGTAGTACATGTACCAGCCGTCGGCGCCCTGGAGCACCATCGGGGAGTTGGTGCTGTACCGCCGCCAGCTCCCCTCCACGCCGTCGCCGGCGAAGATGGGGTTGCGGAGGTCCTTGGTCCACACCCGGCCGTCGGGCGAGGTGGCGACACCCACGATGTAGTCGACCTCGGCGGTGCCGGCGTACCACATGACCCAGCCGTCGTCGGTCGGGGCGACGGAGGGGACGATGGTGCCCACCTCGTCCCAGGTGCCGGCCTCGCCGGGGGGGAGGACCGGATTGCCCGCGTACCGGGCGAACGTCGGCGTCCACGGGACCTCGGTGACCACGGTCTCGTCGCGGGTGAGCCCGTCGGCCCAGCCGAAGGGCTTGACCTCGACCGACACGACGGTGCGGGCCTCCTCGTCGCCGAGGCGGGCGACCACGAGCACGCTGTGTTTGCCGGAGGCGAGGCCGCTCACGCAGGCTTCCGTGCCGCCGTCTTCGCGGGTCTGCAGGTCGGCCCCGATGGCGTCGTCGCCCATCCAGACGTCGACGGTGACGTCGTCGACCGCGGCGCCGTCGCGGGTGACCTCGATGGCGAAGCAGGCCTCCGCACACTCGTCGATGGGCTGGGTGGGGGCGGTGCTGGTGACCACGAGCGGCCCGACCGCGGCGGTCTCGCCGGTGTCGTCGTCGGGCATGTCCGGCAGCGGGAAGCCGGTGTCGTCGGTGGCGCACGCCCAGAGCAGCAGGATCATCGGCGCCTCCGCAGCCAGAGGGGGGCGAGCGCCGCGCACAGGAGCGCCGGGAGCGCGGTTCCCCCGCTCTCGCACGCGCATCGGTGGGTGGGGCCGGGCTCGCCAGGGTCGCCCGAGTCCGGGTCGGGGAGCACCGGGCCGGTGTCGTCCGAGGCGGTGTCGGCGGTGTCGGTGCCGGTGTCGGCGGTGTCGCCGGTGTCGGCGGTGTCGCCGGTGTCGGGAAAGCAGTCGGGGTCGTCCGCCGCGGCGATGCCGTCGCAGTCCTGGTCGGCCTCGGCCTTGGCACAGGCTTCGAGCGCTCCCGGATTCACCCGTGCGTCGTCGTCGTCGCAGTCGCCCTCGCCCGTGGTGTAGCCGTCGCCGTCGTGGTCGGCGCCGGCGCCGTCGAACCAGGTCGGGGTGCTCCACACGTGGTCCAGCGTGGAGGTGCCACCGTCGTCGCAGCCACCCTCCCACCACACCGAAGCGTCCATCTCGACGTCGACGAAGACGTGCTCCGGAAGTTCGGCGGCGGGGATCGTGACCTGCCAGGTGCCGCCCGACGACATGCTCATCGCCCAGACGCCCGCGGGCCCGACGGCGTCGATGCCGAGGATGGACGCCACCGCGTCGGTGGGCACCCGGGCCTCGACCACGAGGTCCTGCCCGGCTTCGAGGGGGACCTCTTCCCCCATGCCGCCGACCACGGTGCCGTCGACCAGCCGCAGCTCGACCACCAGCGGCAACTTCGGCCCGGTGGTCGCGTAGGTGCGGCGCTCGGCCATCGCGTCGTGGATGGCGGTGCGATCGAACGTGGCGGACGCCGACTGGAACATCACGGTCAGGCCCGAGCCGTACGGCTGGTCCTGCACGGTGTCGAGGTCGCACACCTGGCCGGGGTGGGTGTCGTGGTTGTCGCTCCCGGCCACAAAGCCGATCCGGTGCCCGAAGCCGGCCGGGTCGAGCGCCGTCATCACGGTGCCGCCGCCGAAGTAGCCCGACCACGGCACGTCGAAGTCGGAGGTCGCGTCGAGCGAACTGCCGTGCTCGGAGTACACCTCGACCACCGGCTGCCACGCCGCTTCGAAGCAGCCCCAGTCCGTCGCCATCGGCTTCTTCACGCCGGGGTGGTGGGGGATCAGGAACGCCGGCCCGAACGCCGCGGTGAGCCCGTTCATGAAGTCGTCGAGCGCCCCGCAGTCGGCGACCGCGTTGCTGGTGCTGCCGCTCGGCTGGGTGTCGACCATCGCCAACGTGTCGAGCGTGGCCTGGTCGCCGAAGAACAGCAGCGAACGATGGCCGATGTCGCTGCCGTCTTCCAGCTCGACGAAGACCTCGGCGCCGGGGACGGTGACGAAGCCCGCCGTCGGGTCGTCCGCGGCGTTGACGTGCTGGAAGACCGCCAGGAAGTTCTCCTCCCCCGTGGTGGCCGCGACGGAGGTGACGTGGTCGAGGCTGGCGAAGAAATCCAGCCCGTTGTCCTTCGCGATCTGCGCGATGTCGAGGTACGCGCCGCAGGTGCCCGCTTCGCCGGTGGAGAAGCGCTCGCAGCTCCCGATGTCGGAGCTCCCGCCGTCGCCCGACGCCCCGGTGTGGGCGTGGACATCGCCGTAGTAGAAGCGGAGGCCCTCGAATTCGTCGGCGGCGAGGGCCACGGTGAGCGCGACGATCAGCATGGAGCGGCCCGGACCATACCACCGGCGGAGGGCGCGCGGTAGGGCGGTGCGCCGCGACCGTCCGGGCCTCGATCGTGGCCGGCGCGCACCGCGCCACTCCGGGCCGGCCCTCCGGGCCGCCGCGTTCTCCCCGGCCATCGCCGGCCGGGTCAGTCGGCGGTGAACTCGACGCGCAGGTCGTGGACGAAGTCCAGCGGGATGAGGCCCTCGATCGTGGTGCTCTCCACCTCCGACCAGGTGGCCACACCGCCGCTCAGCGGGGCGCCGAGGTCGGTGATGTACCACTGGCCTTCGCGCGCGCCGCCCTCGAGCGGCTCGGTGTCGTCTTCGTCGCGGTGCGCGATCCACCGGTCCAGCGTGGTGGCGTCGGCGTCGAACCCAAAGGTCGCCCAGGCTTCACCGGACTCGGGGTCGTACCACACCACCGCTTCGGGGTCGGACTGGTCGGGCGGGCAGTCGGTCTCGGTCAGCGTCCAGGTGCCGCGGAAGGTCACGGTGTCGTCGCCGACGGTGTGCTGCGCGCCGCCTCCCGCATAGTGCAGCACACAGTCGCGCAGGCCGTAGCTCTCCAAGAGCGCCTCGTACGCGTCGTCGAAGTCCCACGCCAGGGAGTAGGTGAGCGTGTACGCGGTGAAGGCGGCCGCGGGGTGCCCGCCGGTGTCGGTGTCGGAATCGCTGTCGGTGTCGGAATCGCTGTCGGTGTCGGAATCGCTGTCGGTGTCGCGGTCGGGCCCGCCGCTGCAGTCGGGGCTGCCCCAACAGCCGTTGTCGTCGCAGTCGAAGTACCCGTCGCGGTCGCCGTCGCCGCCGTCGGCGCACTCGCCCGGCAGGTCGCCCTCGTAGCCGTCGGGCGCGCAGGCCATCAGGAGCAGGTGGATCGTCCAGCGCATGCGGCGATCATAGCGTGCTCACCACTTCGTCGGGTCGTCCCAGGGGGGCTCAACCCGGCGTGGACACCGCCCGCCGTCCGCAGATTTCACGTCGGCGCCGCGGCGCGCGCCCGCCTCGGAATCGGGAGCGGCCGGTCGCGGCGCGCCGCCCTCAGCGGCGTCGGAACGGGGACGGCGGCGCTTCGTCGCGGACGTACGCCCGGATCCACAAGGCGAGCCGCTCCCACTCGTCGGTGCGGTCGTCCTCGCGGTAGATGTGCCGCATCAGGCCGTGCCACGACTCGGGGAGGGACGGGGGCATCGGGCGGCGCGGCCGACTCGGGCGACTGGGGCCCGGGGGGCCCATGACCCCCTGGCCGCTGCACTCGTCGCCGAGCGAGCTGTCGTCGTAGTCGAAGGTCGGCAGCTCGATGGGCGGCCGCGGGTCGTCGGCCGCCATGCGGGCCTCGTCGAGCACCGCCGACAGGGAGTTGGCGGCGGCGATGCGCGCGGTCCACGGCTCGATGCCGTGGCGTTCACACACGAACTTGAGCCAGCTCGTGTGGTCGAACTGCGTGTGCACCACGCCCTGCTTCACGAACGGACCGATGGCCACGACGGGCACGCGGAACCCGAGCTGATCGAAGCCTTCGGCCGCGTGGTCGTCTTCGGTGGTGGGCGGCGGCACGTGGTCGAAGAAGCCCCCGTGCTCGTCGTAGGTGATGAGCAACAGGCAGCGGTTCCACTGCGGCGAGCGCGACAACGCCTTGTAGACCGCGGCCAGGAACTCCTGTCCCATCGCGGGGTGGTGCGGCGGGTGGTCGTCGTTGAACGCGAACCCGGGGTCGAGCCAGGTGACCGGCGGCAAGAAGCCGCCCTCGGCGTCGGCCACGAAGTCTTCGAAGGTGTGGCGTTCGTTGATGTTGAACGCGCCCTCCAGGAGCGCCAAGAAGGGCAGGTCGGTGTAGTAGTAGCGGCCTTCTACACCGGCTTCGGCGAGCTTGCCCCACACGTGGGGGATGGCGTACACGCCGTCGACGGGCCAGTCGTTGCCGCGCATGCCGTCGGAGGTGCCGCAGTGCCCGTAGAACCGATTGGGCCAGGTGGGCCCCATCACCGAGCAGAAGTAGGCGTCACACAACGCGTACTCGTCGGCCAGGGCGTAGGAGATGGGCAGGTCGGTGCGCTGCTGGTACTGCATGACCCCGGGGCCGCCGTAGTCGACCACGAAGCCGTCGTTGAGCCCGCCGTTGAACTGCTCGTGCGAGGAGTCCCAGCCGTGGTGCGGATCGGACACGCAGTCGATCTCGTTGGGGTACACCGGCACCGGCGCGCCCGTGTCGTCGAGGTTCTGCATGTCGGCGGTCAAACCGTCGACCTCGGCGTCGCCCTCGAGGAGGGAACGCGCGCCGAAGTAGTGGTCGAAGGAGCGATTCTCCATCATGACCACGATGATGTGGTCGATGGTGGCGGGGGCCGCTTCGCCGGTGTCGCCGCCTTCGGGTTTGCACGCCTGAGCCGCGGCGAGCGCCCCGACCCCTCCGGTTGCCAGGACCTGACGCCGCGTGACACGCATGTTCACTCCACGAGATCTGCTGCCGACCGCGGTTCGACCAGGAACTGCGGGACGTCATCGTAGCTCGTGTAGTACAGGGGGCCAGTCACGGAGGCCCAACTGTCACCGTTCTGTGCGTCGAAACCGTAGAGCAGGTCGTCGACGTACACGCCCTTGTCGGTCAGGACGGCGCCGAAGTCTTCGTCGGTCACGGCGGTGACGGTCTGCACGGTGATGAGCGCCGACTGCCACGGCATCCAGTCGGTGATGCCGTCGGGAACGACGGTGACGACGGGCTCGGCCGTCCCGGTCGCCGTGAGCGAGCCCGTGTCGCCGACGTACACCTCGACCAGGCCGTAGTAGTCGGACACGTCGCCCACGATCTCGAAGGTGGTGCCGGCCTCGTAGGCGGTGAAGCCCGCGGGCGAGAACGCCACCAGGCCGCTGTACTCGCCGCCGCCGGCGTCCTGCACGAAGACGTAGGTGCGGCCGTCCGCTTCGCCGAAACTCTGGGCGGTCGCGACGACGTCGGTCAGCCGCACCGGGCCGCAGACCCCGTCGGCGCGCACCGCGTGGATGGTGGTGTCGACCACCTCGGGCGCGGTGTAGGTGCCGAGGTCTTCGGCGGTGCGGTTGTTGAGCGACCACTCCTCGTACTGGTAGAACACCACGCCGGTGACCGAGGCATAGTGGCCGCGGCAGGCGTAGTCGTTGTAGACGAAGCCGTCGTCGAGGTTGACGCCGGCGCTCAGGCGCCCGGTGCTGTACCCGTTGATGGACTCGATCGACTGGTTGGTGAGGGTGACCGGCACGCTCTCCCACGCGTCCCAGTCCACGCCGGCGCCGTCGCCCAGGTCGGGCGGGGTGGGCAACGTGCCGCTGCCCGAGAGCGTGATGCTCGTGGCATCGCCGACGACCAGCTCGGTCCAGCCATAGTATTCGCTGATCTTGCCGCTGATGGTGACCTCGTCGCCGGGCTCGACGTCGAGCTCGTCGCCGAACTGGCCCTGGCTCCACACGTACACGCCGCTGCGCTCGCCGCCGGCGGGGTCCTGCACGAAGAAACCGTCGGACCGACCGGACTCGCCGTCGGCGCGCGTGAGCGGCGACGAGACGAGCACGCCGGTGATCGTGACCGTTTCGCCGTCGGCCACTTCGCCCGAGCGGATGTCGAAGATGTCGACCCCGCCGCCGGAGCCGGTGTCGTCGGTGTCGCCGGTGTCGGAGCCCGAGTCCTTCTGGATGGGGTCGAGGCAGGCGGTGAGGGCGAGAAGGACGACCATGGACGCTCCCAGGTTAGCGGGGGCCGCATCTACACGGGGATGGGCTCGGTGACAAGTGAAGTTCCGGCGTTGGCGGTGCGCGGCCTGTCGCGCTTCTACGGCAAGCGCGCGGCGGTCCACCGGTTGGACCTGCAGGTCGACGCGGGCGACCTCTACGGCTTCCTCGGCCCCAACGGCGCCGGCAAGACGACCGCGATCCGCGCGATCCTCGGCCTCATCGCCAAGAGCGAAGGCGAGGTCAAGGTGTTCGGCGAGGGCGACTCGGTGCTCCAGCGGCACGAGGTCGGCGCCCTGGTCGAGACGCCCACGTTCCACGAATGGCTCAGCGCGCGCAACAACCTGCGGGTGGCCGCGGCCTATGCGGGGCGCGGCACCGAGGCGGACATCGACGAGGTGCTCGAGCGGGTGGGCCTGCGCGAGCGGGCGCGGGAGCGGGTGGGCGGGTTCTCGTTGGGCATGCGGCAACGCCTGGGCATCGCCCGCGCGCTGCTCGGCAAGCCCAAGCTGCTGGTGCTCGACGAGCCCACCAACGGGCTCGATCCGCGCGGCATGCGCGAGGTGCGCGACCTGCTCAAGGAGCTCGTGCGCCGCGACGGCCTCACGGTCTTCGTGTCGAGCCACCTGCTCTCCGAGGTCGAGGCGATGTGCAACCGCGTCGGCATCCTCGACCGCGGGGTGCTCAAGGCCGAGGGCACCATGGCCGAGCTGCTCTCGCGTCTCGGTGGCGCCCAGGAGCTCGAGCTCGCGGTGGGCGACCGTCCGGCCGCGCTGGCGGTCTTCGACAAGGTCGGCGGGGTCGAGGTCGTCGGCGACGGCGACGACCTGCGGATGGTGCTCCGCCTGCGGGGGGTGTCGCCCGCGGAGCTCAACCGTGCGCTGGTGCAGGGCGGCGTCGAGGTGTCGGCCCTGGTACCGAAGGTCGGCACGCTGGAGGAGCTGTTCTTGTCGGTGACTTCGTCCGAGCCGGGGGTGGCGTGATGCCCAAGCAGTTCTTCCGCATGATCGCCGTCGAGGTGCTCAAGGTCTTCACCCGGGGGAGCGGCCTCGGCGCGCTCGTCGTGGCGTTGTTGGTGGGGGCGCTCGCTGCGCTCGCCATGAACGGGCTGATGCAGGTCCAGGAGGGCGTGCAGCTCAACGGCCAGGGCCTCGGCGGGCTCGTGCAGTTCGACGTCGTCGGCGTCGCCGCCAAGGCGTTGTCCGCGCGCAACTTCTTCGTCCTGCCGCTGTTGTTGTTCCTGGCCACGGGCGCGAGCATGGCGGGCGAACACGCCGACCGCACGCTGCGCGAGCTGGTGGTGCGGCCGGTGCCACGCTGGAGCATCCTCGCGGCCAAGTTCGCCGCACTCGCCTCGTTGTCGGCGGCCACGCTGCTGGTCACCTTCGTCACCTCGGTGGCGCTCGGCTGGCCGCTGGTCGGCCCGCCGCAGATCGACCAGTCGGTGGCCGAGGGGGCCGAGTCGCTCACGCGGGTGTCGCTGGGGTTCGCGGCGAGCTTCGTCAGCGACCTGTGCCTGCTCGCGCTCGGCCTCGCGCTGAGCACCTTCGTGCGCTCGGTGGGCGGCGTCGTGGTCAGCCTGGTGTTGGTCCTGCTCGCCGATCGTGCGATCTGGATGGGCCTGAACGGGGTCGGGCTCGCCCAGCGGATGATGACCGGCGCGCCCGAGCCGTGGGTCGACGAAGCGCTCAAGTGGACGCTGGTGGGGGCGCAGGCGTGCTGGGAGGGCTGGGAGACGAGCTTCGAACCCGGACAGTTCGTGGCGGTCACCGCATACACGGTGCTGGCCTGCCTCGTCGCCACGCTGCGGTTCGGCCGCTCCGATGTCCCCTGAGGCGCTCGCCGAGGTGCTCCATGCCCTCGGCGCGCCGGGTGCCTGGGCCGACGCCTCGGGCCAGGTGGTGGTCGCCAACGAAGCGTTCCGGTCGTGGGCGCCGTCGTATGTGCAGGCCCGGCTCGACTGCAAGCCCGATGGTGCCTGGCTCGTCGCGCCGACCCGCACGCCGCTGCCGGTGCGCGCCGAGCCGTTGGGCGACGGCCACCTCGTCCTCGGCGCGAGCGACAGCGCGCGGGTCGCGCTCGACGCGGTCGTCACCAGCGTCGTCCGGCGCCTCGATCGGCTCGGCGGGGCGCTGAACTTCTCGCTCGGCGCCATCCTGCGCGAGCGGCCCGGGGAGTACGTCACCGCCTCGGTGCACGAGGCGATGACCGTGGTGGGGGAGCTCAAGAACCTCCGCCGCCAGGTGCTCGGGCTGTCCCCCGGCGTGTCGCAGCCCACCCCGCAGGCGGTGAACCTCTCCATCCTGGTCAACGACGCGCTCGCGGCGATGACCGGCCCGCTCCCGATCGAGGTGGCCGAGGGGGTGGCCGACTGCGTGGTGAGCGCGGTGCGCGAGAAGGTGTTCTTCGGCGTCGCGGCGCTGGTCGGCACCTTCGCGCGCCGCGTGGGGGGCCACGGCACCATCCTGGTCGACGTGCGGTCGCGGCCGACCACGGGCCAGGTGTACTTCTCCGCGCCGGGGCTCTCCCTCGACGGGATGGACCTCGACGCGGCGCGCGACGCGGTCGAAGCGGCGGGGGGGCGGCTCTTGGTGCTCGCCGATCAGGCGGTGATGGAGTTCCCGCTGTTCGACTCCGAAGCGCCGCGTGCCCCGGCCGAGCCGCGCGGCACCGTGCTCGTCGTCGACGACGACCCGAGCACGCTCGCCATGATGGGGGCGGTGCTCCGGCGGGACGGGTTCGTGGTGATGGAGGCCGACAACGGCATCTCGGGGTCGACGATGTTGCGCATCCACGGGCGCGCGCTGGCGGCCCTCGTCACCGACGCGGTGCTGCCCGGCCGGAGCGGCATCGACCTCGCCACCGAGGCCCGGCGCTTCTTGCCACGGCTGCCCATCCTCATCGTGACCGGCCACGACGAAGACCTGGTCATCGCCAAGGGGCTGAAGGTCTTGCGCAAGCCGTTCACGGTGGCCGAGCTGCGCTCGGCGGTCACCCGGAGCTTCCAACGCTGAAGGCGACGACCCAGGCGGCGCCGCACAGTCCGGTGGTGACCGCGGCGACGACGAGCGCCTGGCGGGCGGCGGGCGCTCCCCGCCACGTCCACGCGACGACCAGCGGCACCACCGGCGTGAACAGGGTGCCGAGCAACAAGAGGCCCGCGAGCTCGGCGCGGTCGAGCTGTCGCGTGGGCGCCGCGCCCCCGTAGAGGAGCGCGCTGGCGGCTTCGAGGCGGGCCTGCGCCGGGCGGAGCGCTTCCCCCCGCCGCAGGCGGGCCTGCACCTCGTCGAGCTCGTCGGCCCCGAGCACCCGGCTCGAGACCAGCACCGAGAGCACCGCTTCGTCGTGCGCGGGCAGGTGGCCGCACGCCGGGCACCGCCCGAGCGGGAGCTCCTTGTCGCCGCCGCACCGTACGCACAGGCTACGCGGGGCGTTCATCGTCCGGCACCAGCAGGATCACCTGCTCGACGGGCGCGATGTCGGCCTCGACCTGGCGGGCCCACCACGCGGCCCACGCGCCCTCGGTCGGGCCGTCGAGCACCACGACCACGTCGGGCCGCTCGATGCACACCCGGCCGACCCACCCGACCGCCGCCTGGGTCCACGGGGGCAACCACCGCAGCGGAACCACCCGCGGGCCGTCGAGCACGCCGGGCTCGCCGGGGAGCGGCACGAGCCCCGGCACTTCGGCCGGCGGGAGCGAGAGCGTGTGGATCGCGTCGTGCAGGCCGCGCTGGACGTCGACGTCCCAGGTGGCGGCGGCTTCGCCCCACCGGGCGGGCGGCAGGGGCGTCGCGGCGAGTCGCCCCCGCAGGCGCCGCAACAGCGGCAGGAGCCACGCGGGGCGCTCGGGGCCCGCGACCGGGTGGTCGACGCCGCCGACGGCGACGCCCAGCGGCTCGACGGCCAGGGAGCGGCCATCGGCGCCCAG
>SXGT01385096.1_pt1 | contig 11745 bp, 10 predicted proteins | sample 3176221 | NCBI WGS metagenome assembly SXGT01 (sample SAMN11356862, study PRJNA531348) | freshwater metagenome | isolation source: freshwater sample F1-120 | place: China: Fuxian Lake, Yuxi | collected 2017-12-25
ATCAGGATGAAGAGCGGCAGCGCCACCAGTTCCGGCGCCGTCAGGCTCGTCCACACGTCCTGGCCCAGCAGGCGCAGCACCGGCATCTGCTTGAAGATTTCGAGGCCCGCGACGCCGATGCCGATCAGCGACAGCCCGACCCAGAGCGAGGACCCGAGCAGGACGAGGGCGGCGAGAAGGATCGTCCAGATGGCCATCAGTGCGCTCCGGTCTCGGCCGTCACCGGGCGGTCGGGCGCCTCGCCGGTCAGCAGGCGGACGAGGCGTGCGAGCAGCGAGACGACGAAGATGGCGAGCAGCAGCGCGACCGCCGCCTGCGGATAGGCGAGCGGCGTGCGGCTGGCATAGAAGGACAGCGTGCCGTAGGCGAAACTGCCCTGCGCCAGGAGCGCCATCGACGTGCAGAGATAGCCCGCGAGCCCAAGCCCGACGATCGTGCAGAGGATGTCGAGCGCCCTGGCGGCACCCGCCGGCAGCGCCTGCGGCAGCATGGTGACGCGGATGTGCCCGCCTTCGCGCATCGCCTGCCCGCAGCCGCCGATGAAGGCGAGCGCAAGCAGGTAGCCATTGTACTCGACCACGAAGGTCAGCGACTTCGAAAAGAAGCTGCGCAGCAAGACCTCGGCCCCGCTGAGGACGACCAGCGCCGCGAGGCTGAACCCCGCGACGACCGCCCCGAACAGCGCCAGCGCGTCCGCGACCCTGAGAAATGCCTTCATCCGCCGATGGTCTCCGGTGGGCAGAGGGCGGCCATCCCCGGACGGCCGCCCGTCTTCGTCACTCGCGGCCGATCGCGGCCTGGTAGGCCTCGATCATGGCCTCGGCCTCGGGGATGCGCTGGTAGGCGCCTTCCCAGACCGGCTGAGCGGCGGCGCGCATGGCCTCGACCACCGCCTCGGAGGGTTCCTCCACGGTCATGCCGCCCTCGCGAAGGCGCTCGATCGCCTTGGCGTCCTCGCCGCCGGAAACCTCCCAGAACTGCGGCTGCAGCTCGGCCGCGGCGGCTTCCACGGCGGCCTGGTTCTCGGGCGACAGCGCGTTCCAGGAATCCTGGTTCACCAGCATCGCGTTGGACGTCCACAGATGGCGGGTGAGGTAGGCGTAGGGCAGGAACTCCCAGTATTTCTGGTCGGCCGCCGTGGTCATCGAGGTGGTCGTCGCGTCGAGCGCGCCGGAGGCGAGCGACGGCAGCACGTCGGCGATGGGCATCTGCACCGGCACGGCGCCCAGCGCCTCGAAGAACTGCGCGGCGTTGCTGTCGGGCGTGCGGATCTTGAGGCCCCGGAAATCCTCCGGCGTCCTGATCTCGCGGCGGCTGAAGATCTGGTTCGCCGGCCACGGCACCACGTAGAGGACCTTGACGTTGTGGCCGGCCAGCCCCGCCTTGATCTCGTCCATCGCCACCTCGTGCAGCGCGGCGAGCTCTTCAGGGCTCGCGACGAGATAGGGCAGGGACTCGATGCCGGCGATCGGCACCTCACCGACCGCCTGCGACAGCGGCGCGTCGGCCATCGGCACGATGCCGTCGCGCACCGAGCGCACCGTCTCTGGCCCCTTGATGCCGAGCACGCCGCCGGCATGGATGGTGATGGTCAGCGCGCCGTCCGTGACCTCGCTGGCGGTCTCGGCAAATTTCTGCGCGTTGAGCGTATGGAACTCGTTCGGTCCCCATGGCAGCGCCATGTCCCAGTTGTCCTGGCTGATCGCCGGGACGGAAAGAATGCCGAGCATCATCGTCGAGGCGAGAGCAGCTCTCGCCAGCCTAGTCGCGAACATGTCCGATCTCCATTTGCCGGCACAGTGCTGGTGCCGTGATTGCCGCAGGGTGAAGCCGCCGCGGCGGGGCGTCAACAGAAACCTGAATGCGCATGCACAGAAATTCGCGAAAGACGATCAGGTGCTGTCGTTTGTAGCATCAGGTGCCATACAAAGCGGCAGAATGCTTCGACCGTGCGTCGGCCAGGTGTGCTTTGACTACGCTGTCAGGAAATGGCGAGCGCGGCGCTGAGCACGCTGGCGTCGGAGAGCGCCTCGAGCGCGTCGACGGTCGCGACGAGCGCTTCGCCGGCGTCTTCCCGCAGGCCGCCGGCCGCCCATGACGAGCGGAACTTGGCAAGATGCTGGTCGCGGCTGAGCGGCGCTTTCGGATGGCCGAAGACGTGCTCGACGGTCAGTTCGTGCACCGAGCCGTCGGCGAGCGTCAGCCGGAAGCGTTGCGGCGTCATGGCGTTGAGGTCGGGATTGTCGTCCTCCTCGACGCTGACGCGCGCCGCGATCTCGTGGGTCAGCGGGTCGTCGAGCACCTCGCGGCCGAGGAAGCCGGCGACGTCGACCGTCCCGCGCCTGAAATAGGTCGCGGCCACGAAGGGGATGCAGAGCTTGGCGTAGTTCGCTTCGGGCGAGGGGATGTCGGGGCGCCCCACCTGCCGGGCGACCACCGGCGGCACGAAGCATTCGAGCCGCGCGACGTCGGCGGCATCGAAGCCGAGCCGCGCCTGCAGGCGCATCAGCGCGTCGACGGTGCCGTGCGTCAGCCGCCCGCTCGGGAAAGGCTTGTGCGCCATCTCCTCGACCTGGAACTCGCGTCCGATGCGCTCGATCTCGCCTTCGATCTGGAAGAGGTCGGCCTCGATCAGCCGGAAATAGCCGTGCTTGCCGGTGAGGATGTCGCGCGGGCCGGTGAATCCGGCGGCCGCGAGGTCGGCGCTGACGATGCCGGCGCGCGCGGCGAAGCCGACCTGCAGGCCGAGGCAGGGCGAGCCCTCGACATGCGGCTGCATGGTGCCGGAGGTCTGCGAGTACTGGATGCCGAGCGTGTCGGCGGTCTTGTCGAAATCGTAGCCGGCAAGGCTGGCGACCGCCGCCGCCGCGCCGAAGCCGCCGGCCGTCGAGGGCCGGAAGAAGCGCAGCGAACCGCGGGCGGCGAAGCCGAGGAAGGTCGCGACGTCGACGCCCGCGACGCAGGCCGCGATGAGCTCGCGCCCGGTCACCGGCGTGCCGGCAGCCGAGCGCCGGTCGCAGAAGGCGAGCGCCGCCGACAGGATCGCCGCCATCGGATGCAGCACCGCGCGCTCGTGCAGGCAATCGAACTCGAGCGAATGGATGCGGTAGGCGTTGACGAAGGCGGCGGTCGGCGCCGGCAGCCGCCGGCCGGACCCCCAGAGCCTCGCCTCCTCGCGCTCGCCCCAGCTTGCGGCAAGCGCGTTCATCGCCTCGAGATTGGCGCCGTTGGCACCGGCCGCGCCGACGCCGAGCGTGTCGAGGATGAAGACCTTCATCCGCTCGCGCGCCGCCGCGGGGATCGCCTCGTAGCGCAGACCCGCGACGTGGCCGACGAGGATCGGGAACGGGTCGGTTGCGCTCATCGCGGCGTGGCTCCTCTTCGGCCGCCGGTCAGTAGCCGGCGAGCCTCGGCAGGTAGAGGAACACGTCGGGGAAGAACAGGATCGCCAGCGTCACGCCGAACTGGATGGCAATGTAGGGCCAGACTTCCCTGACGATCTCGCCCACCTTAAGCCCCGTCATGCCCGCCATCAGGAACAGGAGCACCCCGACCGGCGGCGTCAGCATGCCGACGATCAGCGTCAGGATGAACACGAGCGCGAAATGCAGCGGTTCGATGCCGTAGGTGAGCGCCATCGGCGCGAAGATCGGCACCAGCATGACATAGGCCGCGGTCGATTCCATGAACATGCCGACGACGACCAGCATCAGGAAGATCAGCAGCAGGAACATGGTCGGATCGTCCGTCATGCCCTGCAGCAGCGCGCGCAGGTCGTTGGGCAGGTGGTCGATGGAGAACAGGAAGGTGACGGTCGAGGCGAAGGCGATGATGACGGTCACGACGCCGGTGGTGAGACCGGCATGGAGCAGGGCCGTCGGGATGTCGGACAGCTTGAGCTCGCGGGTGTAGAACAGCCCGAGCAGCAGCGACATGACGACGGCGATGGCGCCGCCTTCCGTGGCGGTGAAGGCGCCGCCCATGATGCCGCCGATGACGACGACCGGAAGCATCAGCACCGGGAGCGAGCGCAAGCCGGACCGCGCCACGGCCGACAGCCGGAACGGCTCGCCGGTGAGCGGATAGCCGCGGCGGTAGGCCGCCCAGTAGACATAGGCGCTCATCAGGAAGGCGATGAGGAACGCCGGCAGCACGCCGCCGATGAACAGCGCCGGCAGCGACAGCGTCGGGCCCGCGATCGTCGCGTAGACGATCATCGCGGTCGACGGCGGCAGGATGGGCCCGAGATTTCCCGTGGCCGCGATCAGCGCCGCGCCGAAAGGCTTGCTGTAGTTCTGGCCGAGCGGCTTCATCAGCGCCGAGCCGAGGGCCGCGGCATCCGCCACCGCCGCGCCGGACACCGAGGCCAGGCCCATTCCCGAGGCGACGGTCACGTGGCCGAGGCCGCCGCGCACGCGCCCGACGATCGTGTTCGCGAACTCGACGGCGATGCGCACCACGCCGCCGCGCACCATGAGCTCGCCCGCCAGCATGAAGAAGGGAATGGCGAGCAGCGGGAAGGAATTGATGGCGAACATCATCTTCGACGCGACCATCTCGATCGGCAGGCCGCTCATCCACAGGCCGATCATGCCCGAGATGCCGAAGGCGAAGGCGAGCGGGATGCCGAGCAGGCAGCCGGCGAAGAACAGGATGGAAATCGTGGCGCTCATGGCAGGGCCTGCGTGCTCTCGTCTGCGATCTGGCGAACCGGCGGTTCGCCGCGGAAGAACTGGACGACGAGATGGACGATCGACCAGGCCGCGCCGATGGCCAGCGGATAGTAGAACCATGCCGCCGACACGGGCAGCGTGTTGAGCATCTCCGACGAGCGGCCCCTGATGCTGACCCAGGCGCCCATCAGGACGACGACCATCAGCGCGATGATCCAGGCGACGCTGAAGCGGAACATCAGCCTGCGGACATGCGCCGGCACTGAGTCGACGATGCTGGTGATGGCGACGTGGAGCCCCCTCGAAATGCCGAGCGGCATGACGAGGAAGGACATCCAGATGAAGGCCATCCGGCTCAGTTCATTGGCGAACAGGAGCGACTTTCCGAAGCCGTAGCGACCGACCACGTCGCAGGCGATCGTCGTGACGATGATTGCCATCGACACGACGATCAGACCCATCAGGACGCGATCGACGAGATCGAGAACCTTCTGCACGGGGCTACTTCGCAGCCTCGACCGCCGCAAGGAAGCTGTCGACCAGTTCGGCGCCCAGCGTGCCGCGCACCTCGTCATAGACCGGCGTGGTGGCGGTGCGGAAGGCTTCGCGCTGCTCGGGCGTCAGCTCGGTCAGCTCGACGCCGTTCTCCAGCACGGTGGCGAGGTTGGAGGCCTCGTCGTCGGCCGCGTATTTGCGCTGCTCGAGCGTGGCGAGGCGGCCGGCCTCGACGATGGCGGCGCGGTCCTCCTCGCTCATGGCGTCGAGCGCGGTCTTCGAGGCCGCGAAGACGATGACGTCGAAGAAGTGGCCGGTATCGGTCAGGAACTTCTGGTTGGCGTCGTAGAGGCGGAACGAGTTGATGACGGCGTAGGGGTTTTCCTGGCCGTCGACCACGCCCTGGCTGAGCGCGGCGAACATCTCGCTGGCGTCGATGGAGGTGGGGCTGGCGCCGAGCAGGTTGAAGGTGGCGATGTGGACCGGGTTGTTCTGCAGGCGGATCTTCAGGCCCTGCAGGTCGGCCGGTTCGTCGATGGCGCGCACCGAATTGGTGATGTTGCGGAAGCCGAGCTCCATGAAGCCGAGCACGACGAGGCCCTTCTCCTCGAACAGCGGCTTCAGCGACTCGCCGAACGGGCCGTCGAACACCTTGAAGGCCGTCTCGCGGTCGGAGAAGATGAACGGCATGTTGGTCACGCCGATCTGCGGCACCTGGGAATTGTAGAAGGCCGACGAGACGAAGACGCCGAAATTGATGCCGCTCTGCGCCTGGTTGACCATCTCGGGCGCCTGGCCCAGCTCGCTGTTGGCGAAGACGGACGCCGTGTGGCGGCCCTCGGTCAGCTCCTCGACCTTGGGCGCGAAGACGTCGCGCATCGCGCGCGTCGAGGAATGATTGTCACCGAAGCCCGATCCGAGACGCAGTTCGTCGGCCCCTGCCGAAAGCGGCGCGGCGATGACGAAAGCGCAGGCGAGCAGGCCCAGGGCCCTGACGAGACGAGGCATAGAAGATCTCCCGATTGTTCCCGCGCCTGTTCCCGAGGCGCTGAATGAATGCGTATGCAGTAAACGGCCGCGTAGACCGGATGTCAAGGGTTCCCGATTCGACCGGCCGCGCGGGAGGGGCCGCGAAAAAAAGACCGCGCCGACCATGGGTCGGCGCGGCCAGACGGCAGACAGAACGCCTGCGGGAGGATCAGTTCGCGGCTTCGACCGCGGCGAGGAAGTCGTCGACGATCTCGGCGCCGAGCGTGCCGCGCACCTCGTCATAGACCGGCGCGGTCGCGGTGCGGAACGCCTCGCGCTGCTCCGGCGTCAGCACGGTGATCTCGACGCCCTTGGCGGCGACAGCCTCGCGGTTGGCGGCCTCGTCGGCGGCCGCGATGCGGCGCTGCTCTTCGGTCGCCAGGCGCCCGGCCTCGATCACGGCCTCGCGGTCTTCCGGCGTCATGGCGTCGAGCACGGCCTTGGAGCCGGCGAAGACGATGATGTCGAAGAAGTGGCCCGTCTCCGAGACGTATTTCTGGTTGGCGTCGTAGAGGCGCAGATTGTTGATGACCGAGTAGGGGTTCTCCTGCCCGTCGATGACGCCCTGGCTGAGCGCCGCGAAGATCTCGGTGCCGTCGAGCGCGACGGGGCTTGCGCCCAGCAGGTTGAAGGTCGCGATGTGGACCGGGTTGCTCTGCAGGCGGATCTTGAGGCCCGACACGTCTTCCGGCGCCGTGATGGGCCGCACCGAGTTGGTGATGTGGCGGAAGCCGAGCTCCATGAAGCCGAGCACGACCAGCCCCTTCTCCTCGAACAGCGGCTTGAGCTGCTCGCCGACCGGGCCGTCGATCACCGAGAACGCGGTCTCGCGGTCGGAGAAGACGAAGGGCAGGTTGGTGACGCCGAGCTGCGGCACCTGCGAGTTGTAGAAGGCGGTCGAGACGTAGACGCCGAAATTGATGCCGCTCTGCGCCTGGTTGACCATTTCCGAGGTCTGGCCGAGTTCGCTGTTGGCGAAGACGGACGCGGTGTGGCGGCCCTCGGTCAGTTCCTCGACCTTGGGCGCGAAGACCTCCTTCAGCGCGCGCGTCGAGGAATGCGTGTCACCGAAATTGGAACCCAGACGCAGGTCCTCGGCGAAGGCGGGCAGCGCAACCAGCGCGGCGCAGGCCGAAAGCAGTACCGTTCTTGTCCAACGCGTCATCGTTCTTCCCCTCATCCACGTCCCATGATCGGGACTGTTCATGAATGCGCATGCATAATCAGGTCGCGTCGAGGCCTCGGGCGGCGGCGCTGCCGCCGCCACGCTCCTGGTCTCAGGCGGCGAGTTGGGCGGCCTTGGTACCCGCGAGCCGGCCGAGCGTGATCGCGGTTCCGAGGCCCGCGGCCGGCCGGTAGCCGTCGACGCCGTTGCCCGAGATGCTGCAGGCGGTGCCGCCGCCCGCGAACAGGTTGGGGAGCGCCGACCCGTCCTTCTTCAGCACCTGCGCATTCTCGTCGATCTTGAGGCCGCCCTGCGTGTGGAACAGCGCGCCGGTGGTCTTGATCGCGTAGAAGGGGCCGCCGTCGAACTGCGCGGTGCGCGTGAAGTTGCGTCCGAACGGGCAGGAGATCGCGCCGCGGCGCATCGCGGCCACCATGTTCAGCGTCTCCTTCAGCGCGGCCGCCGGAACCTTGATCGTCTCGGCCAGCTGGTCGGCGTCGTCCGCCTTGCGCACGCCGCCCAGCGACAGCAGTTCCATGAACTCGGGCAGGTTCTCGACCAGCGCCCGGCGCGTATCGTCGAAGATGATCCAGGCGATCCCGTCGGGCTGCCTGAGCACGTTCAGCGCCTGGCCGGAGATGTCGGCGACCTCGTTGGAGAAGCGCTTGCCTTCGGTGTTGACGGTGATGCCGCCATGCATGACCGTCTCGTAGTTTACGATGATCCCGTAGGGATCGGCCAGCGCGCCGTAACCCTGGTAGGCGTCCATGCAGCCGACGTCCGCGCCGAGCTCCATGCCCCACTGGATGCCTTCGCCCTCGTTCCCCTCATGGCCGAAATAGCGGTAGTAGGGCTGCGTGCCGAACGCCGGGATGAATTCGCGCACCATCTCGTGGTTGGCGCCGAAGCCGCAGGTGGTGAGCACCAGCGCCTTGCAGCCGATATTCTCCACGCCTCCGTCCTTGCGCACGATGCGCACGCCGGTCACGCGGCCGTCGCCATCGGCATAGACGTGGTCGGCATGGGCTCCCGTGACGAGGTCGACGCCTGCGTCGTTGGCCGCGCGGATCAGCGACCCGTGCAGTTCCTCGCCGGTGCGCGAGGGCACGCCGTGCAGCCGGTTGACCGAATGGCCGAAGAAGCCGGCCCATGAGATGTTCATGCGGAACGGGATGTCGTGCTTCTCGACCAGCCAGTCGATCGTCTGGCCCGAATTGTCGGCGACGGTCCGCGCGATGCGGGGGTCGGCCTTGTTCTTCGTGCGCGCCATGATGTCGTCGTAGAAACGGTCGGCATCGTCGTCGATGCCCTTCTCGCGCTGGATCTTGGTGCCGGCCGCGCAGGCATAGCCCTGCGACATGCTGGTCGAGCCGCGCGGGTTCTCGTCGCGCTCGATCAGGAGAACGTCCGCGCCGGCGTCGCGTGCGGCGAGCGCCGCCGTCAGGCCGGCCGCGCCGGCACCCACAACCACCACCGGAACCTCGATATCGAACCCGTTTTCCGGTGCCCTGGAGACCGCCATCTTCATTGTCCTCGATGTTTCGCCGAAACGGACCGCGCGCCGGCGACAGGCCCTCGGAACGGGTAGCCGGCTCGGACCTTGCATACGAATGCATTGTTTTTTCCGCGGCGGCCGGATGTCAAGTGAGAATTACTCGCGCAAGTGAAAACAGGGCATTTGACCATGCGACTTTGACCATTCAGACAAAAATTCCGTGGCGGAAGATTGGGAGTTGACAGGTCGGGTGCGCCCGTCATTGAATACGAATGCAAGAACCGCGGACGCCGCCTCGGCGCCCTGTCAGCAGCGGTCGAAAGGGGAACCGGAATGACGTCGTGCCGTGCGGCGGCGCGCCCGATGGGGCGTGCGCTCGTCTCGCTGTGCCCGGACCTGCCCGCCATGCCGGCGGCGGGGCGAAATTCCCGTTCCACCAGCCTCAAGTTCCAGCGTTCGTGAAGGGAAAGTGCCTGTGAGGGAAGCGCAGAATCCATTGCCGTGGCTGATCGGACGCGTGGTCGCGACAGGCTACGACGATCTGCCGGACAATGCCGTCGCGAAGGCGAAGACCTTCCTGATCGACACGTTCGGCGTGGCGGTCGCGGGCTGCGCGGGCTACCGGCTCGACCGCATCATCAACGTCGCGAAAAGCTGGGGACGCGGCGACGAGGCGACCGTCTGGGTCAGCGGCGAGCGCCTGCCTGCGCCGGCCGCCGCCTTCGTCAACGCCTACCAGATCCATTCGCTCGAGTTCGACTGCGTGAACGAGGAGGCGGTGCTCCACCCCTTCGCGACCATTCTGTCGGCCGTCGTCGCCTATGCCGAACGGCGATCCGTCGAGGGCAGGCCGGTCAACGGCCGCGATTTCCTGACCGCCGTCTCCATGGGCGTCGACGTTTCGATCTTCATGGGCAAGGCCTCCACCGGCCCGATCCGCTTCTTCCGCCCGGCCGCCGCCGGCGGTTTCGGCGCGGCCGCGGCGATCGGCAAGCTGGAGGGCTTCGACGTCGAGACCGTCATCCGCGCGCTCGGCAACCAGTACGGCCAGACCAGCGGCACGCTCCAGCCGCACACCGAGGGCTCGCCGCTGCTGGGCATGCAAGTCGGCTTCAACTCGCGCGCCGCAATCGCCGCCTGCGATTTCGCCCGCGAGGGCATTCTCGGGCCCAGCGACGTGCTGACCGGCCTCTACGGCTATTTCCGCCTGTTCGAGAACGACGAGTTCGACATCGCCCATGGCCGCGCGGAGCTGGAAAGGCACTTCCAGATCGAGCGCATGTCGCACAAGCCGTTCCCGTCCGGCCGCCTCACCCACGGCATCATCGACGGGCTCGACCGGCTGATGCGCGAGCACGGGTTCGCCGCCGACGACATCGCGACGATCCGCACCGAGGTGCCTCAGCTGGTCAAGCGCCTTGTCGGCCGCCCCGACGTGCCGCAGCCGGCCCCCAACTACGCCAAGCTGTGCCTCGGCTTCGTCGCCGGCACCTTCCTCGTCCATGGCAAGGTCGACGTCGAGCACTTCATCGGCGACGCGATGCTCAACGACCCGCGCACGCATGATTTCGCCTCGCGCGTGACGGTGCTGCAGAACGACAATCCCAGCCACAGCGCCATGACGCCGCAGACCGTGGGCGTGACGCTGAAGTCGGGCGCGACGCACGAGGTCGAGCTCAAGGCCGTCTGGGGCCATGCCGACAATCCGCTGACCCGCGAGGAGAACCTCGACAAGTTCTGGCGCTGCTGGCGCCGGGTCGAGGGGCTCGAGGATGCCGACGGGCAGGCGCTGATCGACACGGTCGAGGCGATCGAGGACGTCAGGGACGTCACCGAGATCAGCCGCCTTCTCGTGCGCCGCGCCGCCAGGACGAACTGAGGCCGCCCGATGAACGCGATCGAACGCCTGATCCATTTTCTCGCGCCGCTCTTCGCCAGGATCGGCGGCGCCATCATGGTCCTCATCGCCGTCATGGTGTCCATCGACGTCCTGACGCGCAACATCAACGGCCAGACCTACCTCAACTCCTTCGAGCTGAGCGTCTACCTGTTCGCGATCGCGATCAGCTTCGGCATGTCCTACACGGCCCTGTCTGGGGCCCATATCCGCGTCGACGTGTTCATGGCCCGGTTCCCGCAGGCGTCGCGACGGGCGCTCGACTTCGTCGCCTTCGCCTCGCTGACGGGTGTCGGGATGTTCTTCGCCTACACGACCTACCTGCTCTTCATGAAGAGCCTGCAGCGTGGCGTGACCTCCACGAGCATTCTCGCCGTCCCGCTCGCGATTCCGCAGGCGTTCCTGGCGGTCGGAATGGGGATTTTCGCGCTGACGGCGCTGATCCTCACCGTGCGCCACGGGCTGCTCCTCATCCAGGGGCGCGGCACCGACGCAGACCGGGTCGGCCGTTTCGATTCCAATGACGAGATCGCCGAGGCGATCGAAGACGTGCACCGGAGGGAAGCCCTGTGATCACGACACTTCTCACGGTCCTCTTCGGCCTGCTGGCGCTGGGCATACCGGTCGCCGCGGTGCTGGTCGTGGTCGCCCTGACACTCGACCATTTCTATTCCTTCTTCCCCATGCTCCCGGCGGTCGGCGACATGCTGTGGGGCGGTTCCACCAACTTCGCGCTGGTCGCCGTGCCGCTCTTCATCCTAACCGGCGAGCTGCTGCTGAACTCCGGCATCGCCGGCGGCATGTTCTCGGCGATCGACCGGTGGGTCCGCGTCGTGCCGGGCGGGCTGCTGCACACGATCATCGGGTCGAGCGCCCTGTTTTCGGCGACCTCCGGCTCGTCGGTTGCGACCGCCGCCACGATCGGCACGATCGCCGTGCCGCAGATGAAGGCGGGCGGCTATGCGCCGCCGCTCTTCCTCGGCTCGATCGC
>SXGT01666771.1_pt1 | contig 11745 bp, 12 predicted proteins | sample 3176221 | NCBI WGS metagenome assembly SXGT01 (sample SAMN11356862, study PRJNA531348) | freshwater metagenome | isolation source: freshwater sample F1-120 | place: China: Fuxian Lake, Yuxi | collected 2017-12-25
GGTGGATTACCTTGCGGTAAATGCGAAGCTGGGTCGATGATTGCCCATGCCCAGGTGCCAGCGGTAGTGCCAACGATTTCCAGCCAGGAAGTAATGAAGAACGCGCCTAAATACACCATAGGCGAACGACCTTTAAATAGGTAAAGTAAAAACACACAAAATAAAATTGCACCAATGACATCCGGACGCTGGGTCCAGCTACTGATGCCCCAGAATGCCCAAATTCCGCAAATGCTCACCACAAAGATGGCAATTTGCCTGGCGTGCTGCATAAAAAAACCGGATCGCCCCAATGCTACTGCAGTCAGATAGACCAAACCGTGTCCGGCTGGTACGTAAGCCGGTACATTGCCAAAGCGGTAGATATAGCCTTTCATGTAAACCGAGGCAAAGTACTCACCCACTACTGCAAACAGGACGGCTACAGCCACTTGGGTTCGGACGTATTTGCATTCGCCACGCAGAAATCCGATCAGAAACAACCAGCCGAAAAAAGCTAAAACATATTGCATGAATTTGGGCGCAAATCCGTCAATGCTTAGGCAAATGGTGGTGGTAACAAAGGTAAATGCGGCAATGAAATAATCACGCTGTCTATGACCTACGACGACACCTGCTGGCGGAAAATGAGGAAGAGCAAAAAAAGTCATGTCAGATTCAGATCAAGTTAAATAAAGGCATAAGCAACAGCAATATAGCGTAAGGTCTTACCAAACAAAATAGCCATGACTGAAGAGAATAACGACAACTTCAACCAGCCACCAGCAAAACACAAGCCATCCCCGACTAATGGCAGCCAGGAAAACAATAAGGCCCAACTTCCCCAGCGCCTGACATATTGCAAGGATTTGCGTTGCTGATCAGACAATAAGGTTTCAGCGGGGTATTTTTTGGCTGCCCAAACGCCTAGCCACCAGGTGGTTAAAGCGCCCAAAGTATTGCCAATGGTTGCAATCACGACTAAAACAGCCACGGCATGTTGCTGGCTATTGACCATATAAGCCAATACAGCCTCTGAACCGCCCGGTGCAATGGTGGAGGAAATAAAGGCGCTGATAAATAATCCGAGCAATCCAAACGATGCAAAATCCACTATTTAACTCCCAAAAAAAAACCCCTGAAACCATGGTTTCAGGGGCTTTTCTTGATTCAGCTTATTTATCAGGTAACGGAATGGCTTTTTTGCCGCCCAACATTTTGACCAATTTGCTGATGAGTTCTATGCCAAACCCAACACCATGAGATATCCATTCAAAGATCGTGGCAATGACTTCCCCAGCACTCATGCCTTTGAAACGTTTGGCCAGAAAAGGCGCAACCAGGATGCCAATCGCCAAGCCCACCACATTGACGCCGGAAATCCACGAATCATCAGTAGATGTAGTGGTATTTGCGGCTGGTGTTACTGGGGTAGCAGCTGCTATGGCGGCGGCTGCACGGGCTTCGGCCTCTTGTGCGGCAAATTCTTCGGGGGAGAAGGGTTTGCCACTGTAATCGTCCGGGAAAATGCTGGCCGTGACACCAGGAATGCTCGGTAAGTCTTCGCCGCCTTTGCCGACTTTTAACTGGCCTTTCATGCCTTTTTCCATGTGCTGGGCAATATCACAATGCACCAGATAGGTTTTGTCGCCAGGAGGCAATATTAGCGTGCCTGATACTTTGCCAGGACCGCTGACTTCCAAATGAAACATGCCTTTGGGATACAAATATTTCGGTAAGCCGTGCATCATCCATTGGTGGCGAATTTCGTCTTCGTTAATAAAATTGACTGTTAATTTGGTGCAGGGCTCGAATTGATATTCCTGCTGGTCGAAGGCAAACATGGTGCCTGGAAATTTTTCGGAATATTTGTGGCCGGCACGGACGGTAATTTCTTTGGTTGCTGCGATTTTTTCACAACCACCGGGCAGTGTGTCGGTGTTTTGTCCCATTACCATGCCGCCATCCATATCCATCAAGTGTCCGTCTCCATGATCCATCATTTTGTTATGGTCTTGGAACTCTTTAGCTGAGACACTTGTAGCGGTTAAAGCACAAAAAATAGCGGCGATTGATACTGTTTTGAGCATTAGAGTTATCCTCTATAAGCAAAATGTGATTGTTAACAGACAGGGCTTTTCTGGTAGACAGGTATCCTGCCTGACGAGTCAGACAGGATAAGAAATATTAAGTTTAAAATTCTTTTGCTTTACCCATCAGTTCATCAACTTTGCGTTTAAAGCCTGCATGCGATAGATAGAAAATATAAAGGCCGGCAAAAAGGATCAGAGCATACAAGCCCATGCTGCCTTTACTGGTAGGTTGGCCTTCACCCGCTTTGAAGCTCATATGGGCATCTAAACGTTCGCCACTATCTTGTAATAAAGTAATGTGAATCAAGTATTTGCCTGGCTCGGCCACGCCTTCGGGCAAGTTGAGAATCACAGTGCCTGACTTATGTTTTTTGGCTGCTTCGAAAAATACCCGGGTGCCTTCTGGTTCTTTGGTGACTTCAAACTCGATGGCTCTGTCACGGTAGCGTTGATCTTGATAATCAAAAACCAATTGAGTCAGAGTGCCGGTGTCAGGGATATTGCCGCAAAACTCTTCAGCTGGATACGCTTTAGGCTGATAGGCTGTGTAATGTATCCAGTGATCTTTTTCCAGCTCGAATTTACATTGGTCGGTATCGGTTCCTGCAGCGCCGCCATGAGCCAAAACTGCTGAGGAAAAAATCAGCCCGACCAGGCCAAAAAGACTATTTTTGAAAAGACGTGTTGTTTTCATGTTTACCCTTCCCATTGATGACGGTTTTACTTATTATTTTCTGCAGTTAAGCAGGATGTGATCATAGAGACATCTTTAAAATCCAGCTCTATATTAATCCCTCCCAACTCTAGCACATTGCCCTTATCAAATAAAGACAATACTTATATGCCTGGATTTTATGGCTGTGCAGCGTGATTAAACAAGCAGAATTTAATTTAAAAACTTTGCGCTGTCCCTGTCGTACAAGATTTTTTGTCATCCATTAAAGACAATCCTTATAATGAGGTAATTAGAGGTTTATACGCTTACTTCTTGTAGATCCATCGCACCGAGATTTCCAGTTCGCTTCCACATAAAAATCATGTCTAAATTAATCGACTCAGCCGAATGGAATGCTGTTAAACAACATCATCAAGATATTGTCGGCAAATATTGTATGAAAGAGGCTTTTGCCAAGGATCCGCTTCGTTTTCAAAAATTTTCGATCACTTTTGGCGACTTGCTATTTGATTTTTCGAAAAATTTAATTTCTGACCAAACCCTGCCTTTGCTCATAGCCTTGGCAAATCGTGCGGATCTGAGAAACAAAACCGAAGCCATGTTTTCCGGTTCCATCATCAACAATACCGAAAAACGTGCTGTGTTGCATACTGCTTTGCGCAATCGCAGTAATAAACCGGTCTATTTCCGTGGGCAAGATGTCATGCCGGAAATCAACAAGGTGCTGGAGAAAATGCGGGACTTTACCGAACAAGTCCGTTCCGGGGAATGGACGGGTTATACGGGGAAGCCGATTACCGATATTGTGAATATTGGCATCGGTGGCTCTGACATGGGCCCCAAGATGGTGGATACTGCCCTGGCGCCTTATGGTAAAGAGGGCTTGAAGGCGCATTTTGTCTCGAATGTCGATCAGACCGATATTGTCGAAACCTTAAAGCCATTAAACCCAGAAACCACGCTATTCCTGATTTCGTCGAAAACTTTCACGACCCAGGAAACCATGACTAATGCCCGCTCCGCACGCAATTGGTTTTTGGCGGCTGCTAAAGATCCTGCGTATATCGCCAATCATTTCGTAGCCATTTCCACCAATATCGAGGAAGTGCAAAAGTTTGGTATTGACCCTGATCACATGTTCGAGTTCTGGGATTGGGTGGGAGGTCGTTATTCATTGTGGTCAGTGATTGGCATGTCTATCGCTCTTTACATTGGCATGGATAATTTTGAAGAGCTGTTGATGGGAGCTCATCTGGCCGATGAGCATTTTCGCCATGCCCCTTTTGAACAAAACATTCCGGTTATTATGGGGTTACTGGGTATTTGGTATAACAATTTTTTCGAAGCCGAAACCTATGCGATTTTGCCTTATGCGCAATCTTTGAAGTATTTTGCCGATTATTTTCAGCAAGGCGACATGGAAAGTAATGGCAAAAGCGCTACCATTAACGGCCATAAAGTGGATTACAACACCGGTCCCATCATTTGGGGACAGCCCGGTACCAATGGTCAACATGCTTTTTTCCAGTTGATCCACCAAGGCACCAAACTGATTCCTGGCGATTTTCTGGCAGCCGCGAAAAGCCATTATGATTTGCCAGATCATCATGATATTCTGATTTCCAATTTCCTGGCCCAAGCGGAAGCGCTGATGCGCGGTAAAACCGAAGAAGAAGTTAGGCAGGATTTAAGTCACGAGCCCAATCTGGATGATGCCTTGATTGCCTCTAAAATTTTTGAAGGCAACAAACCCTCCAATTCCTTTTTGTTCAAGCAACTGACACCCAGAACATTAGGTAGTTTGATTGCTTTTTATGAGCACAAGATTTTTGTACAAGGCGTGATCTGGAATATCAATTCCTTTGACCAAATGGGCGTCGAGTTGGGTAAAGTTTTGGCTAAAGCCATTTTGCCGCAGTTGAAAAACGACGAACCTGTCAGCAATCATGACAGTTCGACTAATGGTTTGATCAATACTTATAAAAAGCTGCGTAAAGCTTAATCGTTAATACGCTAGTTTTACAAGCTACGTTCTGGAATACACCATAACCGGGTCAATAACTGGCCGGTTATGGATTAATGTATTTAGTAATCGGCGTCGTGAAAAACGTTCTGCACATCATCCAGATCGTTTAACAGGTCTAAAAATTTTTCAAACATGATCACATCCTCGCCACTGATAGTGGTCACGCCTCTAGGTACAAACTGAATCTCGTCGACTTCAAAATCAATTTCGCCAAAGCTATCAATCAAGGCTTGTTTGGCTTTGAAATAATCGGCTTGCGGCGTGAAGATGGTGATTTTTCCAGCATCGTTTTCAATGTCGGAGACATCTACATCAGCGGTCAGCAATGCTTCAAGAATGGCGTCTTCATCATCATGTTTGAAGGCCAAAATGGCAGCATGATCAAACATATGGCTGACGGTGCCCTGAGTACCGATTTTGCACTTGGTTTTGGTAAAGCAGAGGCGGACATCACCAAAAGTGCGATTGGGATTGTCAGTCAGGCAGTCGACTATCACCATAGCGCCACCGGGGCCGAAACCTTCGTATCTCGCCGGTGCAAAATCTTCTCCAGAACCGCCTTTGGCTTTGTCGAGGGCTTTTTCAATCACATGACTGGGCACTTGATCTTTTTTGGCGCGATCGATAAGTCCGCGTAAAGCCAAATTACCGGAAGGATCCGCACCACCCGATTTTGCACACACATAAATTTCACGGCCGAATTTGCTGTAAACCTTGGTCTTGGCATCCGCCGTTTTGGCCATGGATACTTTTCGGTTTTGATAGGCTCTACCCATTTGGTTGTTGCTCCGTAGACAACGAAAAAAAGCCCAATTTTACAGATAAGTCATGCAGGAAGGAATCATGCCGTGTGACAAACGACCGGTACTTATGAAGATAAACTGAACTGGCTAAAGCCAAGCCCAGTCTTTAAACCAGGCGGCCTGACCGCGATAAACGCCTTGTTCATCTATCACATTCCACACTACGGCCCCTTGTATTCTAAAGCGTCTGCCGGTTTTGGAAATACGCACCCCGGCATAGTCGTCAATAAATCCTTGGGTAGTCACTCTGGCCAACAGGCGCTCACGTTCCTGTTGATTGACGGGTTCGGCAGACAAGCGGGATGGCAGGCCGATCAATTCGTCCCAGCTGAATTCGAATAAATCCAGCGCCGTACGGTTGGCATAATTAAACAAAGGGTCTTGATCGGTGTTGTGCGAAAGCAAAGCAAAATTCGCTGTAAACGCCAGTCGCCCCCAGGCTGATTGTTTCGAAGATTCCAACAAACTTTGTTGCAACAAACGCTGATAACTCTTCAGCAGCAATGCGACATGCGCTTGATGAAAATCGTTGCTTTCGTCTGGGGGTAAAAGCCTATCCACGAATAAGAATTCGATTTTTGCCGATGGGTCAGGCGAAAGTTTTTTTGAAAAACTCAGGCATGGCCAAGCTGGCTTTATGTATATCGCTGTTGTAATACACGGTGTCGAAGCCTTTGCTCGCGGCATCCTGTTCGCGGAATTGGGATAAATCCTGTTTACTGGCCATGGTGGCGCTCCACCAGCCGGACGGATAAATACATTGCGGGAAGAACACGGTTTGCAGGTGGCTAAAGCCTCCTGCCTGCATTTCATCGCGCATTTCTTTCAAAATTTTCATGTGCAGCAGTGCCGATTCACTTTGTTGCACGACTATGCCGTTTTCGCTCAAAGCCTTAAAACAATCTTTATAAAAATCTGCGCAGAACAAGCCTTCGGCTGGGCCGACAGGATCGGTACTATCGACGATAATGATGTCTACACTACCAGGCGCTGCGTCTTTGACCCATTTGATGCCATCGATAAATTTCAAGTCAGCGCGGGGGTCGCTGTTGGATTCGCACAATTCAGGGAAATAAATTTCTGCCAGTCGAGTGACGCGTTCGTCGATATCGATTTGTACAGCTTGCTCGACACCTGGATGTTTCAATACTTCGCGCAAAGTGCCGCAATCGCCGCCGCCAATAATCCAGACTGTTTTCGGATTGGGGTGGGTGAATAAAACCGGGTGGCTCATCATTTCGTGATAGAAGAAATTATCCCGGGTTGATACCATGGTGCAACCGTCAATTACCATCAGATTGCCGAACTGTTCGGTTTCGTAGATTTCCAAAAATTGAAACTCGGATTGCTCTTCGTGGAGTTTGCGGGTGATTTTCAATGAAAAGGCCGTGCCGGATGCGGTTTGCGCTTCGCTGAACCAGTGTGAGTCGAGCATGATGTAAGTCCCAAGTGATTACTTAAAAGCCACATTATACTGAAAGAATCGTGGCGAATTATGACAGCGCAAGTTTGGCCTAATGGCGCACATGAAGGTTTATCAGTCACGATAAAACCCATTTGGTGTGACTAATAAACAAAATCCCCTTGATCAACATCTGATATTGGCTTATTTCAGCTTAAAATAAGTGTTTATTTTTCCTTCGAGTTTCTTGTTTTGACACCTACCGCCGTAAATCAGCAATCCATTCAACACGCCGCCGAACTGTTGCATCAGGGCAAGCTTGTCGCCATTCCAACCGAAACGGTATACGGTTTAGGTGCCGATGCCTCCAACCCGGAGGCTGTAGTTAAAATCTTTAAAGCCAAAGGCCGCCCTAGTGATCACCCTTTGATCGTGCATTTGGCTTATGCCGCGCAAATTCAGGACTGGGCGGAGCGGGTGCCCAGTTCAGCCCAGTTGTTAGCCCGTGAGTTTTGGCCGGGGCCTTTAACCCTGATTTTGCCGAAAAAGCCCTGGGTACCGCCCGTGGTAACGGGGGGGCAAGATACCGTGGCGTTGCGGGTGCCGGACAATCCGGTAGCCTTATGGTTGTTACGAGTATTTGGTGGCGGTATTGCCGCCCCTTCCGCCAATCGATTCGGACGCATCAGCCCCACCCTGGCCGAACATGTTGCCGAAGAATTGGGCGATACGGTGGATTGCATCCTTGATGGCGGTCCATGTTTGGTGGGGCTGGAATCGACCATCATTGATCTGACCGATAGCCAGCCCACGATACTCCGTCCGGGGCGGATTACCCGCTCGCAATTGGAAGCGGTTTTGCAGGTACCGGTGGCGTTAAAATCGCAGCATAAAATACGTGCCCCCGGCATGCTGGCATCACATTATGCCCCCAATACCCCGGCGTTCCTATGCGCTGCAGACGGCTTATTAATGCAATTAAATCAGCGGCAAGGCGAGGGTGAGCGGGTGGGCGTATTGTCTTTCAGTCCTGAGTTAGCCGATTTGTATGCTACGGATCAACGGCGCTTACCCGAACAAGCTGAAGCTTATGAAGCGGCTCTCTATAGTGCATTGCGCGAATTGGATCAATTAAAGCTCGATAGCATTCTGGTCGAACAACCGCCCGAGCTTGAAGAATGGCAGGCTGTGATCGACAGACTCAGCAAAGCCACGACATGACGGATGAACAATGGATGTGGCATGCGTTGCGATTGGCGCAACGCGCAGAGCAGCAAGGAGAAGTGCCGGTTGGGGCCATATTGGTGAAAAACCAGCTTTGTATCGCCGAAGGTTGGAATCAGCCGATACAACTTAATGACCCTACGGCACATGCCGAAATGCAAGCCATCCGTAAAGCTGGGCAAGCTGTGCAAAATTATCGGCTGATCGACAGCACTTTATACGTGACGCTGGAACCTTGCGTAATGTGTATGGGAGCGATCGCACATGCTCGCATCAAGCGTTTGGTATTTGGTGCTTACGATCCCAAACGTGGCGCAGTCTGTCATGCTTTACAACTAAGCGAAGCACCCTTTTTGAACCACAAAGTCGAGTGGTTGGGCGGGGTATTGGAGCAAAATTGCGCCGAGATATTGACCGACTTTTTCAAATCTCGACGTTAGGTATTTTAGTAGGCCCCTGATCGCAGTTCCAAAACTGGCTATTCTGATTGAATGAAAATGCAATCAACCCCAATCTTGTCTCCATGTCCAGACAGGTCCTCTCTTCAAATACTCAACGTGTATTCAGTAAGCTTATGCCTTCAAAATACTTATTTAAATCAATCCGGATGGGCATGAAATAAACATTCCAGTTATTAGCCGTCGCCGAAGCCATTACCTGGTTTGCAAATTCGATGTTCCAAGCGTAATCAGGCCGGAAATTTTTAGGAAACTTAACTTTGTTTTTCACTTCCCAATAATTTTTCGATGCCTGAGAGGTAATCGGGCTGATGCCAATGAAGGTTTCCAAGCCTTCCATATGCTCGACATAGATGTCTATCAAGCGATGGTCATAAAACGGTTGCGAGAAAAAACCCGTTGCACCGGCATCGGCCTTGCGTTGGGTATATTCGCATTCATCCTGCAAACCTTGCCGGTGCGGATCGAAGCCTGCGTAGAGATTCAGTTTTGGAAAACGCTGGCGCACCGCCCGGATCAAGTCGATGATGTCGGTATTGTAAAAGGCCCGCTTCAAACCTTCCGGTGGATCACCGGTCACCAATAACACGCTATCGAGTTGATACTCCTCAATGATTCGGTATAAATCACCGCTTTCGAGCTTGAAATCTATCGCTCGAAAATGCGGGATGAAGCGATATTGGTTGCGATCGATCCGAGTTGCCAGTTCCCAGCTACGGGTATCGAAACGCTGAATATCCGGCACGTTGATAAAGTTGATGCCTTTATCCAGCTTTTGCACAAAGGCATATTGTTCTTCAAAAGCCGTCAGGCTTCTAGGTACGATTTCAAATGAGATATTCATCCGGTATAGGGGGCTTTTGCGCCATCTGGAATAGTTTCAAATATCAGTATACCTCACTGAAAGGCTATGCATGGTCGCCAACTTTGCAAGGATTTTTTCAGTGTTCAGACAGGTTTTTAGGTCTTCATCGTCAATCCAGTTTGTTGGTTTGTTCGCGCAGCAATGAAGCGGCTTCTAAATTTTATTAAAAATCAAATCCCAAACCCCATGGCCTAAATTGATGCCACGATTTTCAAACTTGGTTAGGGGTCGGTAAGTGGGTCTGGGGCAGAAATTGCCTGAAGGACTGGCGTTTTTCAAGCCGACACCAGCAGATAAAATGCCTAACATATCCTTGGCGTAGTGTTCCCAGTCGGTAGCTGCATGAAAATAACCGCCGGGCTGTAATTTGTCGTTCAGCAACTCAACAAAGCTGGGGCGAACGATGCGACGCTTGTGGTGGCGGCGTTTTTGCCAGGGGTCGGGGAAAAACAGGTGCACCCCTGCCAAGCTGTGATCCGGAATTTTTTGTTCCAATACTTCGATGGCATCATGATGATAAATTCTGACATTGCCAATGCCGCGTTGCTCCAGCAACATCATTAAATGTCCAACGCCTGGTCTATGCACTTCTATGCCGAGATAATTCAGCTGCGGATTCGCTTCCGCCATATCGGCCAAACTGCTGCCGTTACCAAACCCGATTTCAACAATTAAAGGCGCTTGGCGGCCAAATAATTCGGCAAAATCGTAATCTTGTTGTAGGGATAAACAATATTTATCCCAAAGGCTTTCCAGGGCTATTTTTTGTCCCAAGGTTGCTCGTCCCTGGCGGCGAATAAAACTGCGAATACGATTAGTGAAGACTTTGTTCGGTTCGGTCATGGGAAATGTCAACTGGACTTAGGGCGATCAATCTTGGAAAACTGTGGAATATTGTAACCTACAAGCAAAACAGGACTAACCCAAACCATAGATGTTTTTGTGGTTAACGATTCGCATAGGTGATGTAGTCATTTGTTGCAACCCAAATTTGCTGCAAAAAACTCGGGCGAGGCGATATTACCCCCCCTCCGGCTATCAATTGATAATTTTGCAGGAGTTCTTTGGGATTAAAAAATTCAGTTCAACTGATGCGACAAGGTGGCGGGGGGCAAGTTGGGCCGGGATTCGTGTTCAAATCAATCAGAATACATAGGGATTACATTTCTGGTTTCTGCTCTCGGGTTAGCAGGTTTTGCACAGCTTCTTTGGGGGGAAGGTTATTGAATAGCACGTTGTAGACTTGTTCAGTTATTGGCATTTCAACCTGGTGTTTTTTAGCGAGAAGAAATGCTTCGCGAGCGGCTGAGATGCCTTCAACAGACTGGTTTATTTCTTTAGCGGCCTGTTCGCTGTTCATGCCTTGCCCTAAAAACAGGCCAAAGCGACGATTTCTGGATTGATTGTCAGTACAGGTGAGTATTAAGTCGCCCAGACCCGCCAAGCCCATAAAGGTATCAGATCTTCCACCCAAGATGATGCCAAGGCGCATGATTTCGGTTAATCCTCGGGTGATCAGTGCTGCGCGCGTGTTGGCACCAAATCCCAGGCCGTCGGCAATACCGGCTGCTCTGGCTAATACATTCTTACATGCTCCGCCGACTTGTACGCCGATGATGTCATTGCTGGTATAGGTTCTGAAGCAATGATTATGGAACATTGCTGCTACTTCTGATGCGAATTGATCGGATGAAGAGGCAATGGTTAGCGCTGTAGGTAGGCCTTTGGCGACTTCGCGAGCAAAAGTGGGTCCTGATAAAACCGCAGTTAACACATTTACGCCAAGAGTCTTTTCAACAACTTCACTCAATAACGCGCCGCTCTCACTATCAAAGCCTTTGGTTGCCCAGGCGATTTTGAGTGGCTGTTTCATCAAGGGCTGGATTCGCTGCAAAGTGGCCTTAAAAGCATGGCTGGGGATAGATAGGAGTACTAGCTGGCTAAAATCAATACACTCTTCTAAATTTTGGGTGATTTTTAACTTGTCCGGGAAAATGATGCCGGGCAAAAACCGTTGGTTTTCTGCTGTCTTTTTTAGTAAGTCGATGTGCTCAGGGTTGTGACCCCAAAGCATGGTTTCGCAGCCATTTCTGGCTGCTTGTATGGCCAATGCGGTGCCCCAGGAGCCGGCGCCTAAAACGCTGATTGATGGGGGCATTGCGGATCAATTGAGTGTTTTTGCTTCGGAGTTTTGCTGATTCTGTTGCATATGCTGCATA
>SXGT01582062.1_pt1 | contig 11743 bp, 9 predicted proteins | sample 3176221 | NCBI WGS metagenome assembly SXGT01 (sample SAMN11356862, study PRJNA531348) | freshwater metagenome | isolation source: freshwater sample F1-120 | place: China: Fuxian Lake, Yuxi | collected 2017-12-25
CGATGGGCGCTTCGACGCCATCGTCTTCGCCGACCTGCTGGAGCACCTCGCGGCGCCCGAAGCGGCGCTCGCGGAGGCGCGCCGGCTGCTGGCGCCAGGCGGGGTCGTGGTGGCGAGCCTGCCGAACGTGCGCCACTGGTCGGTGGTGCGTCAGCTGCTGGAAGGCGACTTCCGCTACGAAGAGGCCGGGATCCTCGACCGGACCCACCTGCGCTTCTTCACGAGGCGCTCCGCGGAACGGCTGCTCGAGTCGGCCGGCTTCGCCGTCGCGCGCGCGAGCGGAGTCCATTGGGACGAGGGGGCGATGCCGGCCGAGTTGATCGACGCGCTGCGACGCGGCGGCCTCGCGGTCGACGATCTCGCCGCCGAAGCGCGCGAGCAGCAGTGGCTCTTCGTCGCGAAGGCGGCGGTGGCCAGCGTGCGCCCGCCGGCCCCCGCGCCGCTCCGCCCTGCGGTGGCCGCCACCAAGCAGACCGCTGCCAACGCCGCCGACGAGGTCGACACCGAGCGTGCCCCCGCGGCGGTGGGGCGCAGCCGCCTCCCCTCGACCTCGATCGTGATCCCGGTCTGCAACGCCGCCGACTACACCGCCGGCTGCCTCGCCGAACTCGAGTCGCGGGGCGACGACGGCGCGCTCGAGGTGATCGTCGTCGACAACGGCTCGCGCGACCACACCTCCGCGGTGCTCGCTCGCCACCCGCGCGTCCGGGTGATCCGCAACGCCCTCAACAAGGGGTTCGCCGGCGCGGTGAACCAGGGGATCGCCGACGCCAAGGGCGATCACGTCTGCGTCCTGAACAACGACACCGTGCCGTTGCCCGGCTGGCTCGCGCCGCAGGTCGAGCGGCTGGCCGCCGACCCGTCGATCGGGCTGATCGGGCCGTGCACCAGCTACGCGAAGGGGCGCCAGCAGGTCGACCTCGGCGACGGGAAGCCGCTCGCGAGCCTCGACGAGTTGCGCGAGCGCGCCGCGCATTTCTGCCGCGAGCAGCGCGGCCGGCTCGAGGACGTCTCGTTCCTCAGCGGTTTCTGCTTCACCGGCCGGCGTGCCGACCTCGCCGAGGGGCTCGCCGACGCCTACGGCCGCGGCACCTTCGAGGACGACGAGCTGTGCCGCAGCCAGCGGCGCCGCGGTCAGCGGCTCGTCATCGCGCGCGACGCCTACGTCCACCACTTCGGCAACAAGACCTTCAAGGCGCTGGCGGTCGACCTCGCGCAGCAGCAGCGCGAGACCTGGAAGCTCTTCGCGCAGCGCCATCGGAATGATCCGGGGCTGCTGGCGCGGCTGTGCGCCGAGCAGGGGCGCTGGCGAGACGTGCTGCGCCTGTCGGGCGCCGCGCTCGCGCGCGAGCCGCGCGACCTCGACGCGCTCTTCCTCGCCGCGCAGGCGGCGTTCGAGCTCGCGCATCCCGCCGACGCCCACCGGTTCGTGCGTCGCTACCTCGCCCGCTGCCCGCACGACGCGCTGGCACTCGAGCTGGCGGCGCGCTGCGAAGCGCTTTCCGTGGCACCGCGCGCCACCCGGAAGGGAGTTCCGACCGCGAGCTGATCAGCGGATCGGCGCGATCGAACGCAACCCCTTCCGGGGCCGCCACTTCGGCGGGAATGGCCGCAGCGGCACGCGACCTGCCATGAGGTCGCTGCCATGACGAGCAATTCCATCGACACTCGCGGGACCACCCGCGCCATCGCCACTGCCATGCAGGGGCTCGAGCGGCGCTTCGAGGTGGTCGCCGACAACCTCGCGAACCTCGAGACCGCGGGCCACAAGCGGCTCGTCGCGTACTCGCAGCATTCTTCGGACGAAAGCGGCGGCGCTAAAGGGCCGTCGCGCCAGGAAGCGCTCGTCGCCCACGATTTCACGCAAGGCGACCTCGTGCAGAGCGACGACTTCGGCGATCTGGCGCTGAAGGGCGAGGGGTTCTTCGCCGTCGAGGTCGACGAGCAGATCTACTTCGTGCGCAGCGTGGCGCTGTCGCGCGATCCGGAAGGCACCGTGCTCGACAGCCGCGGCGCGAGCCTGCTCGGCGAAGCCGGCCCGCTGCGCACCAACGACCCGAACGATGCGCTGCGCATCGAGCGCGACGGCTCGGTCCTGTCGAACAACGAGCTGATCGGGCGGCTGCGCGTGGTCACCTTCGTCGACCCGACCAAGCTGGTCGCGCAGGGTGGCGGTCGGTTCCTCGCGCCAGAAGGGACCGAGCTGGTCGCCGCCACCAACACCGACGTGCTGCAAGGCTTCCGTGAGCGCTCCAACACCGACCCGGTGCGGGAGCTCGTCGAGATGATCGTCGTGCAGCGGCAGTACGAGGCGGCGCAGAAGGCGCTGACCACCGAGAACGAGCTGCGCCAGCGGCTGAACGATCTGTCGCGTTGATCCGCATCGAATTCGCAGGAGGGACGAGCCGATGATGAAGGGACTGTTCACCGCTGCGTCGGGCATGAAGGTGCAGCAGGTCAACGTCGACGTGATCGCGAACAACCTCGCGAACGTCAACACGGCCGGCTACAAGCGCACGCAGGCCGACTTCCAGGACCTCCTGTACGTGGTCATGAAGGAGCCGGGTGCGCAGACGCAGTCCGGGTTCACGACGCCGTCGGGCGTGCAGATCGGCTCGGGTGCCGAGCTGGTCTCGACCACCAAGGTCTACACCCCCGGCGTGCTCGAGCCGACCGAGCGCGCGCTCGACGTCGCGATCCTCGGCGACGGCTTCTTCGAGGTCGACCTCCCGAACGGGCAGAAGGGCTACACGCGCGACGGCGGCCTGCGCGTCGACGGCGTCGGCCAGCTGGTCACGGCGCAGGGGTTCCGCATCTCGCCGCCGATCACCATCGATGCGGCCGCCGACAAGAACATCACCATCGCGCAGGACGGCACCGTCTCCGTGCGCGACACGATCACCGGCGCAAGCACCACCCTCGGCGCGCTCCAGCTCGCCCGGTTCGCCAACCCCGCCGGCCTGCGCTCGGGCGGCGGCAACCTCGTCTACGAGACGGCCTCCTCGGGCCCGCCGACGCTCGCGCAGCCCGGGCAGTCGGGCACCGGAAGCCTGCAGCAGAACACGCTCGAGCGCTCGAACGTCAACGTCGTCAACGAGCTGGTCAGCCTCATCACCGCCCAGCGCGCCTACGAGATGAACTCGCGCGCCATCAAGGCGGGCGACGAGATGCTGACCGAAGCCTCGAACCTGGTGCGCTGAGATGGGCCTCCTCGTCGCACTCCTGCTCACCCTGCTCGCACCGCAGGACGGCGCGCCGGCTGCGGCCGACGCCCTGCTGGTGCAGCTCAAGCCGCGCGTGGCGGTCACCCACTCGCCGGTGGTGCTCGCCGACGTTGCCGAACTCCGCGGCCCGAAGGGCGCGGTCGAGCGGCTCGGCAAGCTCGAGATCTGTCCGGCGCCGGCGGCTGGCAAGCCGCGCTTCGTGACCTCGGCCGGCGTGCGCCTCGCGGCGCGCCTCGCCGGGCTCGCGATCGCGGCCGACTCGATCGTCGGTGCCAAGCAGGTCGAGGTGGTGGCGAGCTGGCGCGAGCTGCCCGGCGAGGAGATCTTCGCCGTCGCGCAGCGCTGGATCCTCGACCAGACCGCCGAACTCGGCGACCGCGTGCTGCTCGAGCGGCTGCAGCAGCCGGCCACGCTGCCGCTGCTCGACGGCGCTCCCGACCCGATCTTCGACTGCGCGTTCGTCAACAAGCCGCGCGGCTCCGCGCAGGTGCTGGTCAAGGTGAGCGTGCGCCAGGGCGACATGGTCGTCGGCGAGCGGGTCGCCTCCTTCAAGGTGCGCCGCTTCGGCAAGCAGCTGCTGCTGCTGACCGACGTGCGGCGCGGCGAGACGATCTCCCCGGCGCAGGTGATGGCGAGCGACGGCGAGTGGACCTCGCTTGGCGGTACGCCGGTGCTCGCCACGACCGAACTCGAGGGGCTGGTCGCCTTGCGCGACCTCGACGCCGGCAGCGCGCTGCTGAAGGAGCAGCTCGAGCAGCCGCAGATCGCCGAGCGCGGCGACTCGGTGCAGATGGTGCTGCGCGCGGGCGGGCTCGAGATCGTCGTGGTGGGAACGGCGCAGCGCGGCGGCCGCCGCGGCGAGGTGGTTCCGGTCCTGAACCCGACGACCCAGAAGGTGATCCAGGCGGAACTGGTCTCGCGGGGCGCGGCGGGCATGGCGGTCGCGCTGGTCCGCTGAGCGGCGGGCGGCGGTCACCGGCCTCGGTGGCCGCGCAGGGGTCCCCGGAGGGGCCGCCTGCAGGAAACGGGCCGATTCGGTCGATCGACGGGTGTGGTGGAGGGGCTTCGATGCGGATTTCTTTGCTCGAGCAATTGCGCGGCGCACTGGCGACGGCGGCGGCGTTGGCATGGCTGACCGCCGCAGCGGGTGCGCAGCAGAGCAACTCGCTCTGGCAGCGCGCCGGCGCCGCGCCGCGCGCGACGCTCGCCGATCACACGGCGACGCAGATCGGCGACGTGATCACCGTCATCGTCAGCGAAGGGCAGACGGTGCAGGACGACGGGAAGATGGAGGTGAGCAAGGACTCCGCCCTCGATTCCGCGCTGCAGGTCTTCGACGTCAAGCCGACCGCCTTCAACACGCTGCCCGCGCTGAAGTACGCCAGCTCGCGTTCGGTCGAGGGCGAGACCAAGTACTCGCAGAAGGGCAAGTTCGAGACGCGCCTCACCGCCATCGTGCTGGACGTCAAGCCGAACGGCACGCTGCTGATCGAGGGGCGCCGCACCGTCCATCTCGACGGAGACGTGAAGGAGATGCGCGTGCGCGGCCTCGTGCGCCCGATCGACGTCGGCGCCGACAACACGATCGCGTCCGACCGGATCGGCAACGCCGACATCCTCTACGAAGCGCAGGGCGGTCGCGCCGACGCCGTCGAGAAGAACTGGTTCGAGGAGGCGCTCGACTTCCTCTGGCCGTTCTGAGCGGCCGTTCCGCTCGTCGTTCGCTTCCGCCCGTCCACCCGCCGATTCCACGGAGACCGTCGATGCCACTCGCCGCCCTGCTGCTCGCGATCGCCGCGCCGCTCCAGCAGCAGCCGCCCGATCGCCCGCCGTTCCCGCCGCCGACCACTCCTGTGGTGGTGCCGGTCGCGCCGGCGCCGGCCCCGGCCGGTGCTGCCGCTGCGCCGTGGGCGCCGTCGAGCGCGAGCGTCACCTCGACCACCATCGAGCGCGCGCCGGCGCAGCCGGCCGATCCGATCGCGAAGAACGAGCTGCAGGTGCGCATCGGCGACCTCGTCGAGGTCGAGGGGGTGCGCGCCAACCAGCTGCAGGGGATGGGGCTCATCACCGGCCTGAACGGCACCGGCGACAAGGGCAACGCCGCGCGCCAGGCGCTCGCCAACTTCATCCGCCGCAACCAGATGAACGTGGCGGCCGCCGACGTCGACATCGGCAACGTCGCGCTGGTCACGGTCACCTGCAAGCTGCCGCCGTTCGCGAAGGCGGGCACCGCGGTCGACGTCTCGGTGCAGTCGATGACCGGCGCCACCTCGCTGTTCGGCGGGCAACTGCTGCAGGTGCCCCTCTACGGCGCCGACGGGCAGGTCTACGTGGTCGCGCAGGGTTCGGTGCCGGTCGGCGGATTCACCGCGAGCGGCAAGTCGGCCACCGTCACCCAGAACCACCCGACCGTCGGCATCCTGACCGGCGGCGGGATCGTCGAGCAGGAGGTGCCGATGCGCCTGCTCACGGCGGACGGCGCCATCCATCTCCACCTGCGCGTGCCGAACTACGTCACCGCGGTCCGCGTGGCGGCCGAGATCGTGCGCGGCTCCGGGCTGCCGGCGAAGGCGCTCGACGCCGCGACGGTGCGCGTCGTGCTGCCGCCGAGCCAGCGCCAGGATGCGGTCGCGTTCATCGCGGGGCTCAACGACCGTTCGGTCGCGCCTTCCGAGGAGGCGATCGTCGTCATCAACGAGCGCACCGGCACCGTCGTCGCCGGCGCCCACGTGCGACTCTCCACCGTCGCCATCACGCACGGCAACCTCACCATCTCGGTGGCCGAGTCGGAAGAGGTCTCCCAGCCGCAGTCGTTCGGCGGCGGCGAGACCGCCTCGGCCGAGCGCACCAGCATCAACGCCGACATCGAGAAGCGCGGCCTGCAGGTCGTCGGCGGCGGCACCAGCGTCAGCGAGCTCGCGTCGTCGCTCAATCGCATGGGGGTCGCGCCGCGCGACCTCGTGGCGATCTTCCAGGCGCTCTCCCGCGCCGGGGCGCTGCACGCGAAGCTGGAGATCCAGTGATGGGTCCGATGGCTGAACTCCCCGCGCCGCCGGCCGGCGGATCGGCGAAGGACGCGCGCACGCTCGAGCTGCGCAAGGGCGACCTGAGCCCGAAGCAGCTCGCCGGCCTCCAGCAGGTCGGCCGCGGCTTCGACTCGATGTTCGCGCACACGCTGCTCGGCGAGCTGATGAAGCCGCTGCAGGGGTCCGGCTTCGGCGGCAGCGGCCCGGGCTCGTCGGTGGTGGAGGGGTTGATCCAGACCCAGCTCGCCGACCGCCTGTCGGCAGGCAAGGGGCTTGGCATCGGCGCGCTGGTGGTGCGCCAGATGGCGCCGTTCCTCGCGGGACGGCAGGTCACGCTCGAGGAACTCACCCGCGGCCTTTCGGCGGCGGGTTCCGGAACGCAGGCGGCCGCGCAAGCCGCCGCGGCGGCGCCATCGCTGCCGATCGGGGAGGGCAAGTGATGGAACTCGCGCTCGCGGCTCTCGAACGGAACATCGCGGCCGAGATGGCCGTGCAGCAGCGCATCCAGACGCTGCTCGACCTCCAGCTCGCGATCCTGATGAAGGGACGCAGCAAGGAGTTCGGCGGGGTGCTGACGCAGGCCGAGGAGGGGCTCGCCGAGAGCGCCCGCCTCGAGACCGAACGGACCCGCCTGCTCGAGCAAGTCGGCGTCGCGCTCGGCGTGCCGGGCCGCGAGGTGACCCTGGCGAGGATCGAGCAGCACGTCGGCGAATCGGCCGCGCCGCTCCTGGCGAAGGGCGTCGAGCTCAAGGAGCGCATCGCCCGCATCCGCGAGAGCAACCGGCAGGTCGCGCTGCTGCTGCGCCACTCGGTGCTCTTCATCGAGGACCTGCTCGGGCTGGTCTCGACCGGTCGACCTGCGGCGCGCACCTACACGCGCGACGGCGACCTCGCGCCGCGCAGCAGCGGCGCCCTCGCCGCGGAGGCGTGAGATGCTCGGCTACTCCATCGGGATGCGGGCGCTGCGAGCGGCGCAGAGCTCGATGGACCTCGTCGGGCAGAACGTCGCCAACGCCTCGACCCCCGGCTACTCGCGCCGCCTCTCGCTGCTCTCCTCGACCGAGCCGCTCATGTTCGGGCGCTTCGGCGTCGGCACGGGCGTGCAGGTCGCCGAACTGCGCCGCGTCCACGACGGCCTGCTCGAGTCGCGCCTGCGCGAGCAGACGCACGTGCTCGGCCGGCTCGACGCCTCGGGTTCGCTGCTCAGCCAGCTCGAGGGGTTCTTCCAGGAGCCGAGCGACAACGGGCTCGCCGCGCGCCTCGACGACCTCTGGAACGCCTTCTCCGACGTGTCGCGCTCGGCGGGCGATGCCTCGTTCCGCGACGGCCTCGTGCAGTCGGCGCTCACGCTCGGCGCCGGATTCCGGCAGGTCGCCGCGCAGGTGCAGTCGATCGGCGACGAGGCGCGCCAGGGCGTGCGCGCCGCCGTCGACGTGGTGAACGGGCTGCTCGTCGAGGTCGCCGCGGTGAACCGCCGCGTGATCGACTCGCGCAGCTTCGGGACGACGCCGGGCGACCTGCTCGACGAGCGCGATCGGCTGCTGAAGCAGCTCGCCGACTGGGTCGATCCGCAGGTGATCGATCGCCCCGACGGCACGGTCGACGTGCTGCTCGACGGGCTCCTGCTGGTCTCGGGAGACAGTGCGCGCGAGCTGGCCACGCGCCAGCCGTCGGACGGTTCGGTCCAGGTGCTCCTCAAGTCCGCCAACCAGGAACTCGAGATCGGCAGCGGCCGGCTGAAGGGCTACCTCGACCTCGCCCGGCTGACGGTGCCGGAGCGGCAGTCGGAGCTCGACCAGATCGCGCGCAACCTCATCTACGAGGTCAACCGGCGCCACGCGACCGCGGTCAGCGCGGCTGGCCCCTACGCGCATCTCTCGGCCGCCGTCACCGTGCCGGCCGGCGATGTCGACCAGCCGCTCGCTGCCATCGACCTGCCGTTCGCGGTGGCCAACGGACGCCTGACCGTGAACGTCGTCGAGACGGCGACCGGCAGCGTGACGCAGCACTTCATCGACGTCGATCCGCAGTCGATGACGCTCGCCGACCTCACCGCCGAGCTCGACGCGCTGTCGCACGTCGCCGCGAGCCTCGATGCGGTGGGGCGGCTGCGCATCAGCGCCGACGGCGGCTACGGATTCGATTTCAGCGCGCGCCTCGACGTCGACCCCGACGACGCCGGCGCGTTCGGCTCCGACCATGCGACGCTCACCGGCGCGAGCGGGCCCTACGCGCTCGCCGACGGCGACACGCTCACCGTCGCGGTGGATGGCGGCGCGCCGGTCACGATCACGTTCGCGGCCGCCGATTTCGCGGACATCTCGCAGGCGACCGCAGCCGAGGTCGCCGCCGCCATCGAGGCGCAACTGCCGGGCGTCGCGGCGCTCGCCGAGGACGGCCGGCTCACGCTGAAGTCCTCGACCACCGGCGCCACCAGCTCCCTCTCCGTCACCGCCGCCTCGAGCAACGCGCTCTTCTCGGTCGGGGCGGCCGACGTCGGCAGCGACGTCGCCGTCGACGTCGTGCTGGGCGGCGCGCCGACCGACGGCACCAGCGGCCGCTGCACCGTGCGGGCGCTCGCCGACGGCACGGTCGGCCTCACGCCCGGACTCGAGATCGGGCTCTACGACGCGGCCGGGACGCAGCTCGCCACCTTCGACGTCGGCTCCGGCTACGTCCCGGGCGATCCGATCGAGCTCTTCCCCGGCGTCACGCTCTCGCTCACCGCCGGGTCGATCGAGGCGAGCGCCGGCGACGTCTTCGAGTTCGATCTGGTCGGCCGATCCGACACGTCCGACGTGCTCGGCGCGCTGCAGCTCGGCGCCTTCTTCACCGGCAGCAGCGCCGCCGACCTCGACGTGAATGCCGAGCTCGTCGCCGATCCGCGCCGGGTCGCCGGCAGCCGCACCGGCGAGCCGGGAGACGCCGGCGTCTTCTTCGACATCGTCGGGCTGCGCGATGCCGCCATCGAGGCGCTGTCGGGGCGCAGCTTCGCCGAGAGCTACGGCGACGTGGTCGCCGGCATCGGCCTCGACGTGCGCGGCAACGAGACGGCCGCCGACGCCCAGCGCCAGCTGCTCTCCTCGCTCGAGGCGCGCCGCGAGGAGATCTCCGGCGTCAACACCGACGAGGAGATGCTGCGGCTCCTCGAGTACCAGCACCTCTACCAGGCGGCGGGCCGCTACCTGCAGGCGGTCAGCACGATGACCGACACCTTGTTCCAGATGCTCTAGTCCGGAGCCCCGCCGATGCGCATCACCCAGTCGCTGCTCTATCGCCACCAGTCCGATGCGCTGACGTCGGCCTACTTGCGCCTGTTCGACGTGCAGGCGCAGCTGTCGAGCGGACGGCGGCTGCTCAAGCCATCCGACGACCCCTCCTCGATCCGTCCCGCGCTCGACGTGCGCGCCGGCCGCCGCCGCCTCGAGCAGGTCCGCAAGAACGCCGAGCTGGCCAGCAGCGAACTCGGCACCGCCGAGGGGATCCTGCGCACCGCCTCCGACATGGTGGCGCGTGCGCAGGAGATCGCGATCTCGGGAGCCAACGGATCGCTGAACCAAGCCGACCGCAGCGGCCTCGCCATCGAGGTCGACGGCCTGCTGAAGCAGCTGCTGAGCCTCGCCAACAGCCGCGGCCTCTCGGGACACCTCTTCGGCGGCGGCCTGCGCGCCAACCCGCCGTTCGAGGAGGTGCAGACCGCCGACGGCACCGTCGTGATGTACCGCGGCGACCGGTCGACCTCGACCGTCGATCTCGGCGACTCGCTCGAGCTCGAACTCAACCTCCCCGGCTCCTCGATCTTCGGCATCGGAGCGCGCGGCGCGACCGTCTACTCCGGCACGACCGGCGCGGCTGCCGGCAGCGGCAACGACAGCGCGCGAGGGACCGATCGCCTCACCGTCGCGCATGGCGTGACGACGCTCGGCGACGGCGCGCTGGCGGGCGGCGGCGACTCGGCGTCCGGCGTGGTGCCAGGCGCCTCCTCGGCCGCGAGCGACACCCTGCTCGGTCCGGCGGGCGTCTGGTCGCTCGCCGTCGTCGACACCAGCGGCACCGGCGCGGCGGGCACCGTCTCGCTGAACGGCGGGCCGCCGGTGAGCTGGACGGCCGCCGACCGCGACCTCGCCGTCACCGCAGCCGACGGCACGCTCGTCCACCTCGACTTCGGCGGCGTCACCGCCGGCTTCTCCGGCAACGTCGCCGCCGAGGCGACCGGCACGCTCTCGCTCGATGGCGGGATCACGACCCGCGCCATCGACTTCACGGCCGACAACCAGCTCGTGGTCGACTCGGAGACCGGCGCGACCCTCTTCGTCGACGCCCGCGGCATCCAGCGCGCGGGTGCCGAGGTGCTGCGGTTCGAGGGCGCCTACGACCTCTTCGCGGCCCTGATCGAGCTGCGCGACAGCCTGAACAACGTCGACGGCGAACCCCTCGACACGCAACTCGACCGCATCCGCGGCACGATCGCCGAGTTCGGGCGCGGCGAGGACCTGCTGCTCGCCGCGCTGTCGAGCTTCGGCGCCCGCATGCGCCTCGCCGACACCACCCGCTCGCGTGCCGACGAGCTCGACCTGCTGCTCGCGCAGAACCAATCGAGTCTCGAGGACGTCGACTTCGCCGCGGCGACCATCGAGCTGACGCAGTCGCAGCTCGTCCTCGAGGCGGGCGTCGCCATCAGCGGCCGGATCGCCAACCTCCCCTCGCTGACGCAGATCCTCTGAGAGAGCGCGCGCCGGGCGCGCGGCCGCGGCGCCCGGGCCGCGGCCGCGTCGCCTCTCCGGAGTTCCGCTCCGGCGGCATCCGATCGATGGCCGGCCTGCGTAGCGCCTTCGTTCGGACCGCCCGTCGCTCGGCGTTCCCGCTTCCGGCGGAGCGTCGACACCTCCGTGCGGAGGGTCCCCCCGGGCGATTCGAGTGGCGGGCCCGGTCGTTCCGCGTCGAGCGGAGCGCACCGTCGCCCCTGCGAGGATGCACCATGCTCACCGTCCGCCATGGAGCCGCCGGCGCCGGCGGCTGCGTCTTGCTCGCCGCGCGGGCGATGTCAGCGCCATCGAGTCACCGCGAAGCGCCGTTCGTCACCGAGACGCCGAAGGTCGACGCGACCGACTTCTACCTGTTCAACAGCTACGAGCCGGGCCGCGACGGCTACGTCACGCTGATCGCGAACTACCTGCCGTTGCAGGACGCGTACGGCGGCCCGAACTACTTCATGCTCGACCCGAACGCGCTCTACCAGATCCACGTCGACAACGACGGGGACGCGGTCGAGGACCTGACCTTCTCGTTCCGCTTCTCGAACAACCTGAAGGACGTCGCCCTGCCGGTCGGCCCGCCGGGCCAGGAGAAGCTGATCTCGATCCCGCTGATCAACGTGGCGCCGATCGACGCCACCGACACCGGCGGCCTCAACGTCGGCGAGACCTACTCGCTGAACGTCATCGAAGGTCCCCGGCGCTCCGGCAAGTCGACGGCCGTCGTGAACGCGGCCAC
>SXGT01792540.1_pt1 | contig 11743 bp, 14 predicted proteins | sample 3176221 | NCBI WGS metagenome assembly SXGT01 (sample SAMN11356862, study PRJNA531348) | freshwater metagenome | isolation source: freshwater sample F1-120 | place: China: Fuxian Lake, Yuxi | collected 2017-12-25
ACACTGTTACTTATGGCGGCACCGAACTCTTAAGGAATAACTCCGTCACGCAAAGGAAATTGGGTAACTTATTTACGGGCAGTAGTGAAAGACCGTGGGCCTATATTGGTGACTTTTCACTTGGAACCAGCAGTAGTTCATCGTTTTCGCGGTCTTCTTCGTCGACCAGGATGACGATGCGCCCGGCGCGCATGTCGGCGACGATGTCTTCGACCGGCGAGATGGCCACCGGGGCCAGGGTTTCAGGGGCGTTCATGCGGGTTCCTTGGTGGGGTGCGTGCCGGCGCTGAGCATGCGCTCGACATAGCGCGCGACGGTGTCGATTTCGAGATTGACCGTGCTTGCCTCGGCCAGCTCGCCCAATGAAGTGTTGTCCACCGTGTGGGGGATGAGGTTGATGCTGAATTCGCAACCGGCGGCGCTGTCGGCCACCTCGTTGACGGTGAGGCTGACGCCGTTGACCGTGATCGAGCCCTTGTAGGCGAGGTATTTGCCGAGTTCGGTGGGCGCCATCACGCGCAGCTCCCAGCTTTCGCCGACCCGGGCGAAGCGGGTGACCGTGCCCACGCCATCCACATGGCCCGAGACGATGTGCCCACCCAGCCGGTCATGGGCGCGCAGCGCCTTCTCCAGGTTGATGCGACGGCCCGCTTGCGCCAGGCCGGTGGTGCGGGCCAGCGATTCGGCGGAAATGTCGATCGTGAAGTGGTGCCGGGGCAGGTCCAGCGAGGTGACGGTCATGCAGGCGCCGTTGAGGGCGATGCTGTCGCCCAGACCGACGTCGTCGAGGTAGCCAGGCGGCGCCTCGAGGGTGAGTCGCTTGCCATGGTCCAAAGAGCTGCCCAGGTCGTGGAGGGCGGCGATGCGCCCCACGCCGGTGATGATGCCGGTAAACATCCCGCTATTTTCGCAGGGTTTCGGAAACCGGGCCTGGAGCCCTCTTTGGCGGGCTCGGGCGCTAGCGGTTCCAGCAGGCCTGCGCCGACAAAGGGGCCGCCACGAGCGCCGTGGCGGACTGGGTTCTCAGCCCTGCCTCGCTGAGTTCGAAAACGCCGCATTCGTCCGCGCTTTGCGCGGCGCGCGGGGTGGCTTGCAGCACAAAGGCGCTGGCATTCAGCGTTTTGAAGCCGACCGTGTACCGATCGCCTTCCACCGCCAGCACGCCAGCGGGAATGGCCGCCCGGTCGGGGTACGCGCCTTGCGCGGTGGCCGCGCGCTCCAGCCATTGGGCGGCCTGCAGCAAGGCGGCCCGGGCTTGGGCCCGGTGGGTTCGCTGCACATACGAGGTGTATTGCGGCAATGCGATCGTGGCGAGCACGGCGACGATCACCAGCACGATCATGACTTCGATCAACGTGAAAGCCCGTTGTGCCGACGGCCGCCGCACGCCTGGGGACGGCCGCGTGCTCATTCGAATTCCCGCCAGTCCGCGCGTCGGCCCGCGACCTTGCCGGCTGTCAAGGTCAGCTTCCTGATGCACGCCGCTTTGGTGGGATCGCAGGCTGGGTCGCCTGACGCGTTGGAGAGAGACAGCAGGTTGAGATCACCACCCGATGTGTGGATGCTGGCGAATTCACCGCTGCCAAATCGCACGCGCGAGGCATTGACCATGGACATGGACGCGTCGGTGCTGGCGAATGCCGGCGCTCTGCCAGGCTGCCCCGTGATCATGTTGAGGACGGTGATCGCACCGCCTTCCTGGGCCTGTTCGAACGCGCAGGTTTCTTCGTTGCTGCCCTGCGCCGGGACGGTGGTGGTCACGATCACCTTCTGGCCCTCGAACGGTTGCGGGTTGCCCAACACGCGCTCACCGGCGTCGGGCAGGTCCATGTACCAGCCGCGCGGTGAGCTTGGGTTGGTTCGGGCGTACGCGACCGGCCGGCGGGAACTGTCGAAGAACTGGGTTGGCAGCTCGGTGCCCGAGGCGCGGCTGGTCACGGCCCCGGTGACGGATTGCTGGACGAGTGCGCTGCGGCCGGGAATCGTGGAGCGCGCGTCCGTGGCCTCGGACACTGCATCAGATCGAAGGTGGCGAGTGGTGTTCCTCCGCACGGTGCGGAGGAACAGTCCGTCCCGGTGGCGGGTGGGGGGCCCCAGGTGGTCACATACGGGTTGAGCACGGCTGGGATGTGCCGGAGGTCGGCGTTGGCCTGGATGCGGTCCTGCAGGTCTTCGGCGGCTTGAATGGCCACCGCTCGCAGATTGGTGGTGCGGGCCGTGGTCAAGGCGCGGGTTTGAACCGCCGCCATGCCCATGACGCCCAAGGCCAGCACGAGCAGGGCCACCAGCGCTTCGATCAGGCTGGTGCCACGTTGGCGGTGGTGCGGTCTCCCCATCATTTGGCTTGATCAGGGCAGGCTTTTGCACCCTTGACCGTGCGCAGACGCGTGCCCGTGGAGAAGCAGATCAGCTGGCCACTCAGTTCGTCCATGCCTGCGGGGAAGACCGCGAAACGTAGGCCTAAGGCAGTGACCTGGCCATACCGGTTGATGGTCATGTACTGCGGGCTGCCGCCGCCCGCCGCCTTGACAAGGTGGATACCGGTGGGAAGCGCAACGGACTGCAGCTCGGCCTCGGCCGCGTCCGGCAGTTGATTGCCATTGAGGTCGGCAAACACGCGCCACCCACAATGCCAATCGTAGGAGGTGGGCAAGGCGACGTCGCACGAGGTTTGGCGCCGGATCAAGATGTCTTGGCCCAGGCGCATGGCGTCTACCCGGGCCAGTTGGACCGACGCCATGAATTCATCCACGGCGGCATTCACGCGGTACTGGCGGACGATACCGGCAAACGACGGAATGGCGATCGCTGCGAGGACCGCCAGCACCGCGATCACCACCAGCAGTTCGATCAGAGAGACGCCCAGGGGCCTAGTCGGTCCAGCGATGAAGAGATGCCGCGCTTTTTGCATGGCGGCACTCTATCAGCCAAAAATAAAACTAAAGCTTCATATGGATGAACGGTGTCATCCAGTAGATAGTTGCTTTGTATGACTTTTTGTATCTTCGTGGTGATCGATCAGGCCGCAGAGGGCAGGAGGAAGGCATCGCGGCCCTGCACCCGCGCCAGGATGCGCAGATCGGAGCCCACCGGCTCCACCGAGACAAAGCGGAGCAGGGGGCCTTCCGTCAGCTGCTGCAGCGGTCCGAAGTCGGCCAGGCTGGCGCCACGCCCAAGCAGTTGAGGCGCCAGGTAGAGCAGCATCTCGTCGACCAATCCCTCGCGCACGAACGAGCCATTGAGCTTGTGACCGGCCTCGATGTGCAGCTCATTCACTTCGCGCCGAGCCAGGTCGGCAAGCACGCCCGGCAGATCCACCTTGCCGTTGGCACCTGGCATGTGGACCAGGGTCGCGCCCAAGCGCTGCAAGGCGCTTTCCTTGTTGGCGTCGCGGCTGGCGTGATAGATCCAGATCTGACGTGCCTGGCCGTTGGCGGGCGTCTGGAAGAGGCGCGCGGCCGGTGGTGTCTGCAGGCGGCTGTCGATTACCACCAGGTGCGGTTGGCGAGGGGTGTCCACGAGGCGGACGTCCAGCAACGGATCGTCCTCCAGCACGGTACCGATGCCCGTGAGCACAGCGCAGGCGCGGGCGCGCCAGGCATGGCCGTCCGCGCGCGCGGCCTCGCCCGTGATCCATTGGCTGGCGCCGTTGTCCAGCGCGGTGATGCCGTCAAGCGACGCAGCGGCCTTCATGCGCACCCAAGGTGTGCGACGGATCATGCGGCTGAAGAATCCGATGTTGAGTTCACGAGCCGCTCTGGCGGCATCGTGGTCGCCTGGCAGCAGTTCGACCAGAATCCCGGCCGCGCGCAGGCGGTCCATCCCACGGCCAGACACCTGGGGGTTCGGATCCCCCGTGGAGACCACGACCTTGCCGACGTGCGCGGCGATCAATGCGTCGCAGCAGGGTGGCGTGCGTCCGTGGTGGGAGCAGGGCTCCAGCGTGACGTAGACGCTGGCACCGGCCACCGACTCGCCGCGCGCCTGTGCATCGCGCAAGGCCATCACCTCGGCGTGGGGGCCGCCCACGGGCTGGGTGTGCCCAGCCCCGATTTCACGGCCATCGGGTGTGGTGATGACGCAGCCGACGCGGGGGTTGGGGTTGCTGGAGCGCGTGGCTTGTCCAGCGAGGGCCAGGGCTTGATCGAGCGGATGCTTGGAGGCGGGCGCAGTCATGCGCCGAGCTTATCAGCGGTTCCAGCACTCCTGCGCCGTCAAGGGAGCGGGCACGGCCGGCGTGGCCACCTGGGTTCGCACGCCGGCGTGGGTCATCTGGAAGATCGCGCATGGGTCGGTGGCTTGCGCACCATTGGGTGTGGCCCGCAAGGTGAAAGTCCCGGCGGTCAGCACGGGCAGCGTGATCGCGTAACGGCCACCTTCCACTTGCAGCACGCCGGCGGGAATGGCGGCGGCAGCCGGATAGGTGCCTTGCGCGGTCGCTGCGCGTTCCAGCCACTGGGCTGTCTGTAGCAGTGCGGCTCGCGCGTTGGCCCGGTGTGTCCGCTGCACGTACTGGTTGTAGCTGGGGAACGCGATGGCAGAAAGAATGCCGATCACGCCGACGACGATCATCACCTCGATCAGCGTGAAGCCCAATGTCCGCGAGCGAGCGTGACCGTGTTTCATGAAGTCGTTTCCCTTGTTCATTGAGCAGGTTATCGGGCTTCTCGCCAGTCGGCCCGGGCGCCAGGAACCGTGCCTGTCGTCAACGTCTTTTTCACTGTGCACAACTGGATGGCTGGATTGCAGGTGGGGGGAGGGCCACCGCCACCAGGTCCATTGTTGCTGTTGACGAACGAGATGAGGTCCAGGTTGCCGTCGGACTTGTTGATGCTGATGTACTCGCCGCTGCCGAACCGTGTCCGCGTGGCCTTGGCCATGTTCATGGTGGTGTCGGTGGTCGAGAACACGGGCGTTTTTGCAGGCGCGCCCGAGACCATGTTGAAGACGTTGATCCAGTTGTCTTCGGTCACGGTGTCGAAATCGCAGGTTTCCCCGGAGGCGCCAGTTTTCGGCACGTTGCTGCCAATGATCACCTTCTGGCCTTCGAAAAGCTGCGGGTTGGACAGCACCCTTTCGCGGGAAGCGGGAAGGTCTAGGTACCAACCGCGTTTGGCGGTGTTGTCGGCCCGGGAGTAAGCGATGGTGTTCTCGGACGTGTTGTAGTAGTCCGTGGCCACCTCGGCGCCGCTGGCCGTGCTCGTTACAGCGCCCACCACCGTTTGCTGCACCAGTGCCGAGCGGCCCGTCGTGATGTTGCTGCCGTCCACGGCGGTCAGCACGCCGCCGGGGAACGTGTAGGTACTCTTGTCCCAGAGGGAATAGATGGTCTGGACGCTGGTGTTGGTTCGGTCCGCGTCCTGCATGTTCCGGCCCGTGCCAAACAGCACTTGCACGCCGCCCAGAGGATGTGCGATCCACAGGGGAGCGGCGCTGATGGGCTGCCGCGTGGACGAAGCGTCCTGCGCCACGTAGAGGGGGGTGCAGTTGGTCGCGTTCTTGCAGGTCGTGGTGCCCCCTGACCAGTTGCTCACGCCCCACTGTGAATCGGTGGTGTGGGTCAGATTGAACTTCCAGAGGTTGCCTTGCAGGTCACCCGCATAGGCCATGTCCATCTTGCCATCGCCGTTGACATCCACCAGTCGGGGCGCGGACAGTCCGTTGGATTGTCCGGTGGTGGAGTTCGCGACGATTTTCAGCAGCTCTTTGCTGCCATCCAGGTACTGGATCAACAGCACGGGGCGTTCGTTGCCGCTGTTGACCCCGTTGCCCATGACGGCCGCCCAGCGGCCATTGTTGAGTTTGACGATTTGCTCGGAGCGCGCGCCTGTGACGGGGTCCACCACGGGGACGGCATAGATGTGGCCCACATCGGCGTCGGCACCATCGGTCTTGTCCATCACCACGCCCGTCGCCGTGAACGTGGATGGGTTGCTCGCGAACGCCACGGGGTTGGTCACATCCAGCACGAAGTAGCCCTTGCCGCCGCCGCCCAGGCCGCCGATCAGCATGGTCTTCCAGGTGGGCGTGGCGCCGTTGCCAGTGCCGCTGCCGCTGGTGTCCACATCTCCTGTGAAGGGGTGTCCATCGACAAAGAACCTGTGGCCGTAGTTTGTGAGGGTGTAGTTGCGCAGGTTGGCATAGACCCCCAGGGGCACATACGCCATGAGCTCCTGGCCGGTCGCGGCGTTGAACGCGTGCAGCATGCCGTCGTTGGCGCCCACGTACAGCACGGCCGTGCGGCTGGCGTACGTGGAGCGGAAGGCTGCGTGACCCGTGTGCTCGAAGGACATGCGCAAGGGCCGGCCCGTGTGCCAGATGTTGGAGTTGACGATGTCGCCCAGGCGGGAATCGCGCCGTCGCAGGGTGCCGCCGTTCTGCACTTCCTGCGTTCGCTCCCCGCGCAGGTAGTTCACTCGATTCGTCCCCACGGTAGCGCTGTCGACGCCTTGGATCGCGGTTTTCTGGGCATCCGAAAGGTTGGCGAAAAGGAATGGGGTACCCACGAGGGTGTCGCTGCGGGTGGTCAGCACCAGTCGGTTCGTGACGCTGAAGGAGGCTGCGTCGAGCTGGCTGGCGGCGGTCCAGGTGGGCGTCGAACTGACCACGTTGGTGCCTGCGGCAATGGTATAGGCCCCCAGGTCACCGCTCCATCGCTCGGAATTGAACCCCGCGACATAGGCAAAACCATCCGTGCGCAAACGGCTGGAACTGCTGGCGATGCTGACCATCGGGTTGGCCGTCTGCGTCAGGATGTCGTCCAGAATGCCTTGAAAGGCGGAGACCAGGGCCGCGGCATTGGGGGCGGGCACGAAGCGACCGCGGCTGTTGAGGGCGGCGTGCCAGAGTTCCACTTTCCGTTCGTTCTCGCGGGCGTTGTAGCCGGAGCTGCCGTCGCAGGCCGAGTTGCTGCCTGTGCCGCAGAACGGCGATGGCCAGTTGGTGGTACCGCGGATCAGTGGAGCCAGGCCAGCGAAGGTGTCGCCGCTGAAGGTGGGGGCGCCCGTCCAGGTGGCCGCGTCATTGAAGCCGATGGTGTAGTTCACCATGTGCTGCCAGGTGGCCGGGTTGTTGCGCGGGTTCCAGTAAGACTCGAGCGAAGCGGGGTTGGCCGTGGTGCCAAAGTTCTCGGCGGGGAGCTGATCCTTGGGGCTCTTTCTCACGTTGTTGGTGAGCCCGGGCTGCAGGTCACGGGACCAGTAGTAGAAGGCCAGGTCCGACAGCGCACTCAGGTTTGTGTGGCCCCAGCTGTCCCTGTAGAGCCGCGTCTGATCCGAGGTGATGGAGTACGCTGTGCCGTCCGGCAGTGTGAGGGCGGTGCCGTCAGCGTTGCCACCGCGCGTGATGCGCACGTAGTCCGGCCCCGAGGTGTCCACGTGGTTGTTTGTGTTGCTCGCCTCGGCACTGTTCCAGCCACCATCGGTCATGAAGATGTGAAACGATTTCCGGCATGACAGCAGTGGTGTTTCCTGCGTCCCGGGATTGGCCGCCCACGGGCTGTTGATGCCGAGATCGGTTCGGCTCAGGTATTTGCCTGCCTCGTCGATCATGAGGTGGGAGGGCGTGCCGTTGTTGGGTGTCAGCGTGTTCACCCAGGTCATGAAGTTGGTGCGGTGTGTGCCCAGGAGTGGGCGCATGCCGTTCAGGCTGCCACACGCCGTGCTGTTGCTGGGAATGCCGCGGCAGCGGTTCATGGACTGCCAGGCCAGGCGGATCCGGTCGTCCGGCACGTTGGTTTCTGCAAAGGTCTGCTGCAAGGCAGATTTCAGGGTCGCGATCCCCGTCGCGCCCATGCTGCCGGAGTCGTCGACCGACACGATGATGTTGGGTGAAGGCTCCCGGCCCGCGCCAGGTGGGGATTGCGCCAGGTTGAGCTGGGCGGCGCCCAGTGGGCCGTGCAACGATGCGAGCGCCAGGCCAGCGCAGGGAAGCCAGGATCGGGGATGCAGCTTCATGGTGATCTCGCTGAAAATCAAATGTTCTGGTTCTGCGGCCGAGGCACGAAGATCGAGCGCAGCCAGACCCGCGTGCCGGGCTTCATGCCTTGGACGAACGCCGTGATGCGGTACACATAAGGGTGCTTCCTGTCCGGAATGGGCACGTTGCCTGCCGCAGCGACGATGCCACCTGCGTCGGTGTAACGGAACACCTCCACCCAGTACCAGGCACGGGGCGCGACGACCGGAGCCACACCGGGACGCGACCACGACAGCAAGGGGTTGCCGGCGGCGGCCGGATTGAGGCCCGTGAATTCTCCGTATCGTGCGGCCACTGACGCAGTGCCAACTGCGGCGGTCATGGCGGCCAGGTTGGTGGTCCAGTTGACTGCGGTCAGGGTCGTCACCGTTGCCGGGAGGCAGATGCCCTGAAGGCACCCGTTGGTGCCGCCGGCGACGCGCGTCTGCAGCAGGTCCAGGTCGTCGTCTTCCTGGGGGAAAAACGGCTGGTTGCCCAGGAAGTTGCGGCACCCGACATAGCCTGCTGTGGCGTTGCATGGGGTGACGTTGTCGATCCGCAAGCCGCGGATGTCGCGCTCTGCATCGCGAACAAGTGCCTCTGCGGCAGCGAATGCCCGCTGGTAGTCGCTCTCGCCACCCACCAGGCGCTCATTGAGCCAACCCAGGCGCGTGCTGCTCAACACCACGATGGTTCCGAGCAGCAGCATCACCATCACCACGATGAGCGAGATGCCTTGCTGAGAGTGCTTCCGCAAGGGAGACGAATGGTGTTTCATAGGCCTTGATTGCGGATCTTGAAGATGCGAAAGAAGACACGGCGGATGCGCCCATCGTTCGCGACGTTCTCTCCATTGCAGCCCGTGATGTCGGCACCGGGGTTGTTGCTCATTTCACCCACGAGGCGAAGACACACCTGCACGGTTTCCACTTGGTCCCAAGGTGCGGGAACCAACGCAGCGATGGCTGTGGCTGTCCGGTACTGCAGGTTGTCGCCGGTCCTGACGCCATACAGGATCTGGAAATCTTCCATGCCCTGGAGCAGGGCGAACGGGGTGGCAGAACCAGAGCCCAGGCAGCGGAGTTCGTTTCCGACCACAGAGAAAGTGCTGGAGATGTTGTTGGCTACCAGCGTCGGGGCTCCCAGGCAATCCATGCTTTGCAGCACTGGATCGGTGTCGTAGCTCACTTGCAACGTGTCGGGGGCGTTGTCGGCGCCGTCGGTACCTCGCAGCACCAGTGGTGAGCTGGTATTCGGATTGGTGCCAAAGCCACCGTAGGCACTGTTGAACTCCACATTGGCGTTGCCCGCCAGAGGGTTCACGATGCGTCGAGCACCACTTTGCCGGATATGGTGACCCAGTGTCCGGAAAGCGTTGGAGGCGTCCTGCTGCAGCCGCGAACTGTCGCCCACCGCGACAGATGAGGTGCGTGTATATACAAGGCTGCCGATGGCGGCCACCACCACCAGCAAGCCGATGCTGACGCCGATCAGCAGCTCCATCAGGCTGACGCCCGACTGGTGACGGCGTCCATGAAGCGAAGGGGGGCGTGATGAAACAGCCATGTTGTGCTCCCTCATGGCCGGATGTAAACCAGGTGGCAGATGAGTCCCGCAGGGCAGGCGACGCCTGCCACGCCCGTGCCCACCGCATTGGCGGCATCGCGGATGGCAATGGCATCGGTGAACAACGTAGCCTGGGCGCCGGTGGCTTCTGCCTGGTTTTTCGCCTGGGTTTCGTTCCAGCCGATCAGGACGCCAAATTGCGCGTTGTCGGTATTGGACTGGAACACCCGGGCATCGCCACCGGGTAGCACGCGGGCCAGGGAGGCTTTCCACTGCACAAGGTCGAATGCCGCCAACTGCGCGCCATTGCAGGCGGCATTGAAGCAGTTGACTGGCGCCGCAGCCACGGCGCCCCAGGCGGCCAGATACGGGCTAGCGGCGGGCGGATTGATCCGGATGGGTGAGTTGGCCTGCATGCGGTCCAGGAGATCATCCGCCATCTGCAGAGCGATGGCGCGGGAGTTCGTGGTGCGGGACTCGACCAGCGTTCGGGTCTGGATGCCGGCCATGCCCATAATGCCCAGGGCGAGCACCAGCAGAGCGACCAGGGCCTCAATCAGGCTGACGCCACGTTGGGAGGATGCCTTGTTGTTCATCGTGCGAATTGCATGGTTCGGACGTCGTCAGGGGCAGGTGGAGGCGTTCTTGACCGTGCGCAGGCGGGTGCCCGCCGTGAAGCAGATCAACTGGCCATTGGCCGCGGCCATGCCCGTCGGGAAAACCTCGAACCGCTGATCCACCTGCGTGACCTGGCCGAAGCGGTTGATCACGATGAATTCGGGGTTGGTGCTGTTGCCTTTTCGAACCGTGACGTTGGGGGTCAAGGACACCTCCTGCGTGGCGGCTTCCGCGCCATTCATGGTGTTGTTGCCGTCCAGGTCGGCGAACACCCGCCAGCCGCAGCTCCAGTCCTGGTTGTTCGCCAGGGCGAGGCCGCAACCTGTGGTGCGGCGGATGACCATGGGTGTTCCCATTCGGATGGCCTCTTCGCGGGCGAGGGTCACGGAAGAGGCGAACGTTTCCCGCACAGAGTCCACCCTGAATCGGCGAAACATGTCGGTGAAGCTGGGTGCTGCAAGGCCCGCCAGAATGGCGACGAGCGCGACCACGACCATCAACTCGATGATCGTGAAGCCGCGTTCTGCCCACAGGGGGACAGGCGTGGCTCTCTGGGGCGCCGCAGCAATGTACATATGCTTACTCTATCGATGGAAGTCGCAGAGTCCGGGCTGGGCCGACCGGGCTAGTGAATGGCCCGACGGGCGGAACGGGGGTATTTCTGCCCCGTGAGATCGGGCACTTTCAGCGCCGGACTTCGTCCACCAGGGCCCTGAATTCGTCGATGTCCTCGAAGCTCCGGTACACGCTGGCGAACCGGATGTAGGCCACCTTGTCGAGCTTCTTCAGTTCCCGCATCACCATCTCGCCCAGCCGGGCGGCGGGCACTTCCCGGGCACCCAGGTTCAGCAGCTTTTCCTCGATGCGCTCAATGGCCGCGTCGACCTGCTCGGTGCTGACGGGCCGCTTGCGCAGGGCCAGCGCGAACGAAGCCCGCAGCTTGGCCGGCACGTAGTCCACGCGGCGGCCATCTTTCTTCACGACAGCCGGGAAGCTCACTTCCGGCCGTTCGTAGGTGGTGAACCGCTTCTCGCAGTGGCCACACTGGCGGCGGCGGCGGATGAAGTCCGCATCTTCCGAGACGCGGGTTTCGACCACCTGGGTTTCAAGATGGCCGCAAAACGGGCATTTCATGCGGAGGGCACTCCCGTTGTACGGCCTGGGAACATCACTTGTAGACCGGGAAGCGGGCGGTCAGGGCATTGACCTTGGCGCGCACGGCGTCGATGTTGGCCGGGTCGCGTGGATTGTCGAGCACGTCGGCAATCAGGTTGGCGGTCAGCCGCGCTTCATCGTCCTTGAAGCCCCGAGTGGTCATCGCCGGCGTGCCGATGCGCACGCCGCTGGTGACCATGGGCTTTTCCGGGTCGTTGGGGATGGCGTTCTTGTTGATCGTCATGTGCGCGCTGCCCAGCACCGCTTCGGCTTCTTTGCCGGTGATGCCCTTGGCGCGCAGATCGACCAACATCACGTGGCTCTCGGTGCGGCCGCTGACGATGCGCAGGCCGCGCGAAGTCAGTGTTTCGGCACCGATGCTGGCATTTGTCAGCACTTGCTGCTGGTAAGCAGTGACTTCGGGTGAAAGTGCTTCCTTGAACGCAAC
>SXGT01260937.1_pt1 | contig 11740 bp, 15 predicted proteins | sample 3176221 | NCBI WGS metagenome assembly SXGT01 (sample SAMN11356862, study PRJNA531348) | freshwater metagenome | isolation source: freshwater sample F1-120 | place: China: Fuxian Lake, Yuxi | collected 2017-12-25
AGGTCCGTGTCCATGAACCTCGCGCCGCGCGGACACGCAGCCGACCGCCGCGCCGACAGGCGTACCGCTGGGTGGAAGCCGCGCCGCCGGCCACCCGCGCGGCCGGCCCACCGGGGAGGCCGCACCGTGAGCGCGCCAGCGGCAGAGGCCACGCCAACCACCGCGGCCGCCGTCCGCTCCAGCGCGAGCTGAGCGGCGGCCGCACGATGGCACAACCTTGGAGCAGCGCGAGGAGACCGATGATCCCCGAACGACTCAGCCTGGCCGGAGAATACCTGGTGGATGCCCAGTCGTTGCTCACCACGGAGCGCTTTGGGAGTGCCGCCTCGCGGGCCTACTATGCCGCCTACCAGGCGATGTGGGCGGCGCTCGGGGATCCCCCAGCCCCCGGTGGCCGGTGGCACCATGAAGCGATCATCAATCATTTCGTCCGGGGCTATTGGTTTCAGCCCACCCATCCGCCGCGCGGCCCCGGCCTCTTGGAGCCCCTCCGGCTGCCGCTCCGCCGGCTCTACCAGGCTCGGCTCGATGCCGATTACGACCGCCTCCCCATCCCTCGAGCGCGCGCGGAGGAAGCGGTCCAGACCGCGCAGCAGACGCTTACGGCGATGACCCCACGGACCCAAGGAGGACTCCCATGAGTGTGCGTAGTGCCCCCGACAAACGCCTCGCCGAGGCGGTGGCCCTCTTCGTCGAGGCGATTCACCACGCCTTTCCCGCCGTGGTGACGCGGCCCATCGCGGCCTACGACGACGAAGATTTTACCCTCGAGGTGCGCATTCCCGCCGCCCTGGACCGCGACACCGTGCTCAATGCTTGTCTGCAGCAGGCCTGGGAATTGGAGCAGCAGTTTGGCGTGATTATCTTGCCGCGGGTCACGGCGGCGTGACCCGGACGGGATAGCGCACAGAAAAACGCCTTGCGGTGCCGTCCCGGCGTGCCCGGGGCGCCGGCCGCCCTGCTTGCGCGCGCGCGTGTTAAATAGTATTCTGCTACCGTATTGCTATCACACTACGATAGAAAGTCTCGCACCATGATTGTCGTCGTCGGTGGCATCAAAGGGGGCTCCGGGAAAACCACGGTGGCCACCCATCTCGCGATCCTCGGCGCCCACGTGGGGTGGGATGTCCTGCTGATCGACGCCGATGACCAGGAAACCGCCACCGATTTCACCGTCCTGCGCCATGCCCGCCGCGCGGGGGGGGCGGGCTCTACCAGCATCAAGCTCACCGGCCCGGCCGTCCGTACAGACACCCAGCGGCTCGTCCCCAAGTACGACCACATCGTCATTGATACGGGGGGCCGGGATACCACGAGCCAACGCGCCGCCTTGACGGTGGCCGATGTCCTCCTCGTGCCGTGTCTGCCGCGCTCCTTTGATGTCTGGACGCTGGAGAAAGCGGCGACCCTCGTCGACGAGATGCGGCTCGCCAATCCCGCCTTGCGGGCCTAGGCGTTTCTCAACCGCACCGATCCGCGTGGGCAGGACAACCTGGAAGCCACGGAGGTCCTCCAGGACACCCCCGCGTTGCACTGTGTGGACACCCCCCTGGGCGCCCGCAAAGCGTTTAGTCACGCCGCGGCCCAAGGGCTCGCCGTGACCGAACTCAAGCCCCCCGCCCCCAAGGCCAGTGAAGAAATATTGACACTCTTTCGCTATCTTTTTCCTATCAAAAAGATATCTAAACGCTAGCACAAGATGATATCCCCATGGCGGTGACACGCAAACCTCGGGTCGTCCCCGAACACGCCATTGAGGCGTTAATTGCCAAAGGCGGCAGTGTCGCGGCACCCGCCGCCGCCCCGGCCCCGCCGCCGGCGCCAGACGTCAAGCTGGTGCCGGTGCGCATCGACCCGGCGCTCTTGGCGCGGCTCGATCAGGCGGTGCAGGCCCAGCCCATTAAAATCCCCCGCAATACGTGGGTGCTGCAAGCCATTGTGGAGAAACTCGCCCGCGACGGCTCCTGAGCCGGCCCGCGGCGTGGCCCCAGGGGGGCTACGCCATGAAAACCGCGTTTGTTTGCGTAGGTGCAAAGGAGTGGCATGGCCTCCCCGACGGGCGCCTTGCAGCGGCCCCCACGCCTGCCTCCCGCCCTGGTGGGCGAGTTCCTCCCGGCGCCGCAGCTCCTGGCGGGACGGCTGGCCGCGTCGACGGTGGCGCGGTATGCCTGGGATTGTGCGGCCTATGTGACGTTTGGCGGCTATGACAGTACGGTGGTGCTGCGTGCCGAGACGCTCCGGCGCTGGCGCACCCACCTGGTGGGCGACACCACCCTCTCGCCGCATACCATCAACCGCATGCTGGCGGCGGTCAAACGGGTCGTCAAAGAGGGCGCCCTGCAGGGGCTGGTGGACCGCGCCGTGGCGGACGCCTTCGCCCAGGTGGAGGGGGTGAGTGTGAGCGCGTTGCGCCATCGCTTGAAAGTCCATGCGCGGGTGCGTATCACGCCGGCGCAGATGCGGCAGCTCTGTGAGGCACCGCCGACCGCCACGGCCTTGGGCGTGCGGGATCGCGCCCTCCTCCTGACGCTCGCGACCTCGGGCTGCCGCATTGCCGAGGTGGTGGCGCTGACTCCCGCCCAGGTCACGACGCGCGACGGCAGCGCCTTTCTTCAGGTGCTGGGCAAGCGCCAGCCCACGCCGCGCGAGGCGCCGCTCTCGCAGGAGGCGGCCGCGGCCATCCAGGCCTGGCTGACGCAGCGCGCGGCCGGCCCGGCCGACACGCCCCTGTTTACCCGCTTTGCGGGCGGGGGGTGGCAGCCGACGCTACAGCCCTTGTCGGTGAGTTCGGCCTGGCGGGTGGTGCGCAAGTACGCCCTGCAGTGTGGCCTGCCGCACGTCAAGCCGCACGATTTCCGGCGCTTTGTCGGCACCGAGCTCGCCAAGCGCGACTTCCGTCAGGCGCAGAAGGCCCTGGGCCACCAACGGCTGGAGACGACCGTCCAGCACTACGTCCTCGATGAGCTGCAGCCCGGGCTCACCGAGCACCTGTTTGAGCCGAGCTGTCGCCGAAAGGAGCCCGCGCGATGCCAGAAGACCACCCCCACCCCGAGCCCCTCAGGGACCCGGCGCCGCCCCCAGCGGCGTCCAGCCCGGCGCCGCCGCCCACGGGTCAGTTGGCCCTGCCGCTCCCCGAGTTGCCCCTCTTTCAGAGCCGTGCCGTGACCCCGGTGGCCACCGGTGGCCCAATGCTCAGTAGTACGCAGGCGCTTCTACGCCGGGACCTGTGGACGAAGAACGCCGACGGGCAACCCGTCTACCGCCGCCACTTTAGCCAGGGGCGCGTCATCGAACACTACATCACCAGCGCCGACCCCACCAGCCAGTCTCCCGAAGCCCTGGCGGAGCACGCGGCCTGGCAGATCGTGGAACAGTTTGGTATTCCCACGGCGTATCTGCATCTGGTCTTTGCCGCACATGCCGCGCTGCAGCCGGCCCCCTGGGAGGGGCGGTTCCGCCTGCGGGGCAGCGATCTCCTCAAGACGCTCGGGATGGCCAAGCGCACCGATGTGGCCAAACCGGACAAACTCAAGGAGATCGCCAAACAGGCCGAACTCCTGGGCAGCGTCGGGGTCTGGGTGGTGTGGCGGGAAGGCAAACGGGATCTCACGGTGCGCGCCAGCCGCATGTGGGATGTGGCCCTCGATGTGCATGGCCAGCCGGGCCGGGAGGCGGGCGGCGCGGCGCCCACCGACATCACCCTGACGGTCCGGCCGGGGTTGTGGACGGAAAAATTTCTCAACCGTGCCGGCCGCGACGCCGGCCTGGCGCTGCGGCAATTTGGCTATCTGGCGCAAGCTACCCTGCGCATTAATCCCTATCAGGAGGAACTGGCCGCCAAGCTCGCCGTCTATTTGACCATTATGAGCCGGTTACGGGCAACGTACCGGGTCCACACCCTCCTGGCGGCGGTGGAACCCGCCAGTGTCCTGCAGCAGGCCAGCAGCCACCGCCAGCAGCGTTATCGCTTCAAGCGGCGCTGGGATGAGGCGCTGCTCACGCTGCACGAGCACCGCTGGCAGATTGACTTTGACCCCCTCACCTATGCGGTGGCCATCCGGCCTGACTGGGCATTGCCCGAGGAGCTCCCGCCCCACCTGCGGCACCTCCCCTCAGGCTATTTTGCGCAGCTGCTCGCCGCCACGCTGACGCTCACGCCCCCAGAACCCATCCCCAGCCTGCTGGCGGCCGGGCTCGCACTCCCCACCCGCGCCGCTCCACGCGCGCCGGTGGCGCGGCTCCAGGGCGCCGACATCCGCCAGGCCCGCCTGGCCAAAGGGTGGAGCCAACAACACCTGGCGGCGCTGGTCGGGAAGAGTCAGCAATGGGTCGCGTTCATTGAGCGCGGCCAGCGCACCCTGCAACCCGAGGATCACACCACCATGCGGACGCTCCTGGATCTCGACCCTCCCCAGGTGTAGTAACCGGCCGGCCTCTTGTAGTAACCGTCGGCAGCTTGTAGTAAGCCAAAAACGGGCCAAAATCTCTCTAACGCCTTCTACTACAAGGCGTAATTGTTACTACAAACTTTCTAGAATCGCGTGACGTTTTCTCTAGAATCGCGTGACGCTTTCTCTAGAATCGCGTGACGCTACTTTTTTTGCGCCCTTCTATTTCAAGAGGTTACGGCTTTACTACAACTCTAAGGAGTCTGATAAGACTGACGGGCCGCTCGCCACTCACTGCCGTTCGGGCGGCGGCTATAGTCTTGTCTTTGCGCACCGCCGCCCATCGGTGCAGAGAGGGAGCGCCTGATGCACACGTATCACCTGCAAGACGACTTTATCGACCTCGGTGCCGAACAGAGCTTGCTGGCCAGTCTCGCCGCGGCCCCAGCGCGCTACTGGGAACTCCTGGATATCCTCAGAGCGGACCTGTTCACGACCACGCAGGACACCTGGCAGCCCCTTGCGCTTGCCCTCGAAGCAGCGCAGTCCCCCCGTGTGCCTGCCGACTGGTCCCCCGCCGCTGACCCCGCTGCCTGCGCCCAGCGCCTACGCGATCTGCACCAGCGGCGCCTGCTGGCGCAGGCCCAGGAGCGGCTGGCGCAGGCGCTCTTCGATGACACGGTGCCCGCCAGCGCGATTGCCACGTTGCTGGAAGAGGAAGTCCGGCGCGTGCAGGCGGCGCTGCGCGACACCCCCGCGGGCCGCCTGCAGTGAGACTCTTAACTTGAGATATTTTGAAGAAAGAAAACCTATGCGAAATCAAGCAGTTATTTTGCCTGGAAAGCTCGCGAATCTATCTTGAGTTAAATGTCTCCCCGCAGTGGGCCAGCGCCCTGCTACCCCAGGTGCTGGCGGACGCTGAGGCGCGCCGCCTCCAGCGCGAAGCCACCGGCTCCGCGGTGCTGGGCGTGCCCCCCGGGCTGAGCCAGCTCGATCACCTGCTGGGCGGCTTGACCGACGGCCTGCACCTGCTCGCGGGCGCGCCCGGCATGGGCAAAACTACGCTGGCGCTCCAAATCGCGGCCGCGGCGACCAAAGAGGTCCCCGTGGTGGTCGTGACCTTCGAGCATGCCCCCGAGAACCTGACGCTGAAGCTCCTGTGTGCCCGCGCCGGCGTGAACCCCCGCGACGTGCAGCGTGGCTCTGCCGACCTGGCGCAGCTGCGCGTGGCGGCGGCGGCCTGGCAGCCGGTGGCCCAGCGCCTGGCCGTGGTGGAAGGCCGCAGTCAACTCACGGTAGCCCAGGTGCGCGCCCAGGCGCGGCGGGCCATGCGGCAGCACCAGGCCGAGCGCTGCCTCGTCGTCGTCGACTATCTGCAACTCTGGGCGAAAGTCGCCGAGGACCTGCGCGGCCAGTTTTCCGTCCGCGAGCGCGTGGACCTGCTGGGCGGCCTGCTGCGCGAGTTAGCGCTGGGGCTCTCGAGCCCGGTGCTAGCCCTGGCGTCGCAGAACCGCAGCGCGGGCCACTACGGCGCGGGCAAGGGCAGCGCGGCGCTCGATAGCCTGAAGGAAAGCGGCGACCTGGAGTACGCCGCCGATGGGGTGCTGTTCCTGACCGAGGCCCAGGAACGGCTGGCGACGCCCCCCGCGCGGGCGGTGGAGCTGACGGTGGCGAAGCACCGGCATGGCGAAACGGGCAAGCTGGGGCTGATCTTCCGGCCCGATCTAGGGACGATGCGGGAGGAGGCGAGGATATGAGTGCTGACCTGGGGACCAGCCGGGACAATCTCACGCTGTCGGACGCCGACCTCGCCGCCTGCCAGCCGGTGGCCGGCGAAGGCGGCCAGGTGCTGCGGGCGCTGTGTCCCTTCCACGGCTCGGACCACCAGCGCAGCCTGCGCGTGACGCGCGCCAGCGGGCGCTTCGTGTGCTTTGCGTGCGGCGCCTGGGGCTACCTCGCCGAGGCCCGCGAGCGCTGGCAGGCCGAGCAGCAGCGCCAGCGGGTACCATGGCTGCCGCCGGCCCGTCCGCATCTCGATCAGCGGCCGCGCCCCGCAGCGGCGGCAGTAGCGAAGCCGCCCGCCCTGCGCCCCGCAGCGCCGCGTGAGCCAAGCTCAGCGCGGCCAGACCTGCCCCAGCAGCTCACGGCGTTCCAGGCCGCCCTGCCGGGCAGCCGCGGCGCAGCCTACCTGGCGCAGCGCGGCCTGCCGCTGGCGCTGGCGCAGCATCACGGCGTGGGCTATGCGGCGCCGGGGAGCTGGCCGCATGCAGTGCGCGACTGGCGCGGCGGCCGCGTGGTGGTGCCGCACACCACGCCGGAGGGGCAGCTGGTCAATCTCTACGGCCGCGCAGTTGGCCATGAGGAGCAGGTCCCCAAGGCGAAGCGGCATGATCATCTCCCTGGCGACAAGGGCTACTTCAACGCCGCCGCCCTGCAGGCGAGCCCGGAGCCGCTGTGGGTGTGCGAGGGCGCCTGTGATGCGCTCGCGCTGCTGGCCGCCGGGGTGCCGCGCGTGGTGGCGCTGTTTGGCGTGCAGGGCTGGCGGTGGGAGTGGGGTAGAGAAGTGCGTGAGCTCGTCTTCGCGCTGGACGCCGATGCGGCCGGGCAGCAGCAGGGGCGCGCGCTGGCGCGCCAGGCGGCGCTGCGGGGCAAGCAGGTGGCGGTGCTGCCAGCGGCGGCGTATGGGGGGGCGAAGGACGCCAGCGCGGCCTGGGCGGCGGGGGGACTGGCCGTCGGCACCGGACCGGCCGCTGCAGGGGGCGGGGAGGCCGCTGCGCCAGAGCTCCCTGAGGAGCTCCAGGAGCTGTGGCAGGAACGCGTGGCGATCATCGCGGCGGACGGCCACTGGCCGCCTGCCGAGGCCGAGCACCTAGCGTGGGCGTGTCTCTGTCCGCATGACGCTGACACGGTGCGGGCGGGCAGCGGGCCTGGTGCCTGAAAACACTCTACGGGTAGATTTCCGCCCCAGCGTCAGGTGACAGCTTGCGGACAGGCTGTAGTCCTAAAGCTATAGACGGAAGGGGTCCAGGTGGACGAGGGCCTGGCGCCCGCCAGGCCGCCTCCCAGCGCGGTCGGACCCGCCCGTAGGCCGGCACCTCCGCGCGTCGGGCCCTCAGTCGCTGCGCCCCACGATCCGACGCCAGGTGAGATTCAGGCGTGCGCCGATTGCCGCGGCCTGCTTGCCTCCGCGCCGGGGTAGCTGGTGTTTCCAGTGTTTGTTGGTGGGATCGCGCATGATCAAGAGGCTCCCACTGCACAGCGGGAGGGTGACGGTCTGCAATGCGGGCCGTGACGCCGGCTGCCCGGCCTGCGGGAAGGCACTGCGGTGCCGGAACTGAAAATCGCGCTCGGCACCCAAGGAGAGCGAGAGAATAGCGGGGGCGTTCCCGAGGTCGCGCTCGTCATCTGCATGCCACCCAATAGAGTCCAGCCCCGAGCGATAGTAATTCACTAGCACGAAATTTGGTTCATCCCCGGTGTACTGTCTGAGCGCCTCTCGCAACGTGCAGAGGAGTGGCATCCAGGGGCGTGCCGGCACCACGCAGCCGGCAAACGTGTAGGACGTGCCCGGGTCTCCGTAGGCCGCCTGGCGTCGCGGGATCGCGATCTTGTCGCGGGAGAAGGGCCGCCTCACCTTAGACTCCTCCTCTGTATTGAACTCAATAGAAGCGAGTAGCCTTTGCTTGTAGCGCTCGGCTTCGCTACGACTCAAAAATGCTGGATAGTATTCAACGCACGCGCCGTGTTGGTGGAGATAGGCCAGGGAATCCTCAATGCTCAGCTTGTCTCTCATAGAGCCCCCCATGCATCAAGTGGTGGTTTTTCACCGCGCAGACAGTAGTCGTCACACATCACATCCGCCATCCCCTGGCCTCCTGGTTGGCGCTCTCTAGGATGTTTCAGACTCTCACCGTGGAGCTGCTGGAGGGCGCAGCATCCTCGTGACGCACCGAGTATGGCCCGGCCCAGGCGCGGCTAGACCGCGCCTGGGCCACTGTTCCTGAGCGCTACGACGGTTGCGACGACCTCGGTGTCAGGCGTGGTAACCTGCCAGCACGGTTAGGAGTACTATGGCCTCGCGGAATAACGAGGTCCCCTCCGGTAGGAGGACCGCAGCGTTGCTCGTCATTGTTCGATCAAGATTCACAGCCCCTGGGGCGTGACCAGATCGATGCGTCCACTGACATCGATCTGGATGAGCACGACATCCGTGGCGGTGAGACCCACGTGGATGGCCGTGTCCTGGAGCTTCGCCGTCAGCTTACTAACCGGGACTTCCACTGCCGTCCAATCGGGGCCAGTCATGACTTTCTCAAGGTCGGCGTCCGGTTGTACGGCGTGTTGCAGCGTTGCTACGATTTCCTGGTGCGAGAGGTACGTAAACGTGAGGGGCGTTGCTGGCTGCTTATCTTGCGCTGTACTGCTCAGAGGCATCCACAGCAAAGCGAGCGCCGCCATGATGAGCATCGATCGTGTTGACATGCTAAGGTCTCCTTCCCACTTATTGGATAGTGGTTTGTGGCACATCGATAAAAGCCGCAGGGTCGTTGACGAGGAGGACGCCCAGTCCATTTGTCCGACAGCCGCTGAGACACTTGATGCGAACCAGCAACTTGTCGCCTGGCACCCCGGCGGCCGCATTCCCGTCCCCCGTAAATGTGAACGGCTTAAACGTGCTGGAGTTCACGGTGAAGACCGGCGAGCTAAATACCACGGTGTCCGTTCCCGCCCTTTGCAGAAGAATTTCGGCAACGCCGGTCGCACTCTGGCCAGGGGCCATCGCCAGCTGCAGGGTGATAGTGTAACCGGTCCCGCTCATGGGCTGGACCAACGTTGCAATCCAGTTCCCAGGGGTATCCCCGAAGATAAATAGGGCTTACGCAAGAATCATTTTAAGCGATGGATTCCGTAGCGGCGCAATCAGGTACTCATCCAGTAAGCCATATTTTAACTGATAGATGGTACGACCAGCTTGCATTGCAAGTTCTTTCAGACGTATCCAGACTAAAAAAGCACAACCAATATGGTTGCGTTGGATGCGGGCTTTGCGACACTGGCAACGTTCAAGCCCCGTGCTTTGTTTGCCTTCGCGGTGCAGCTGCTCGATCTTCCAGCGACAGCCACACGCCTCTTGGGTGGCCTCCGTGGTCGTCTGAGTCACGTCGTTGGTGACGACAAAGTCCGTGCGGTGGGTAGACACCGCCACCCGGAACAGCTGCACCTTATGATGCTTGGGAAAGCCTTTGATTTTGATCTGCTTGCCGTGGAGGAGGGCGTCCTGCTCCCAAGCCAGGGCATCAACACGCCGATAGGGCTGTTGGCCCTGCGAATCATCGACCTGCCGATTGTTCTTCAGAGGACAGTAGTAGGTTTTGGCCAGCGACTCGATACAGAGCATCAGGTCTTTGGTGGCATACCAGATATCCATCAACACGGCCTGACACGGGAGGGATTTCTGATAGACGAGATTCGTCAACATCTCCCGTACATGATCCAGTTTGGTTTTGCCATCGCCGTCAGGGTCATAGAGGCGGTAGTCAATCAACCAAAACTGATGCAGATCTGGATGGACGTAGACACACGTGACGACCCCAATGCCTCTAATCACGGCTTTGGCGTTCCCGCTGTATTGGTGGCGGACTCATGCGATGGCATGAGAAAAGTTTTTGTCCAGCACGGTGTCATCAAAGACCACGTAGCCGCGTTCACTGCGGATCACCTGGGTCCGCACATTGTCCCAGATGATCCGGGGCGTGATCTTCTCGGTGCGTAGGTAGCGATTGATGGCATCATGGCTGCATTGCTGGCAATGGTCGGCAAAATTGGGCAGCGTATAGTTGATCTGGCTGACGAACAGGTATTGGCAATAATCGAGACGCGTGACTGGTGTTTTCATGACCAGGACTCTATCGGGTTTTTCCTAACTGAGCGAGCTCAAAAGTCATTTTGCGTAAGCCCTAATAAAGTGTTACAATGTACTATTAGGTGGAATCCGCACCGTTGGGCAGAGCGAGCCGCGCGCGCCGGCTGGAATGGTCCCACACCCGACATCTGGTGTAGCGCCGCTAAGAAAGAATCGGCTTGTGGCAGGGGCTGTGGGTGTTGAGGTGGACGAGGACGGGGTGTGTCCACCCCCACCGTCACCACTGCCGCCACAGCCGGCCAGAAAGATCATCACGGCGAAGACGACAGCCCCCCAAGAGGGCGAGCCCCCCAGACCTCGCCGGTACGGATTGGCGTTGCTCATATGCTAGCTCCTTTATTTGAAAATGTTGCAGCCGTAAGGGAACACTGTGGGGCGAGTCTCAGCCCTCCATTGCGCCTAGAGCACTTTCATAATTTCCGTACGGCATAGCCAGCTTTGGAAAAGAAGTTATTGCCGTGCGTGGCCGTGACGGCATCATAGAGATGCCCGATGGCATGCCATCGGGCATCGACGGTGCGTGTCGCCAGTGTACGTAAGGCCGCTTTGAGCTTGGAGAAGTATTGCGCGATGGGATGGAGATCAGGCGAAGAGGGCGGAAGGTAGCGGAGGGTCGCCCCTGCCGCTTCGATGGCTTCCTGCACGCCCTCGACCTTATGGGAGGAGAGGGTATCCATGATCACGATGTCTCCCGTCTTGAGCGTCGGGCCGAGAAACGCCTGCACGTATTTGAGGAACAGGGCCCCGTTGCTCGGACCATCCACCACCATCGGTGCGGTCACCCCGCCCAGACGCAAGGCCGCAAGAAACGTCGTGGTTTTCCAATGGCCATGCGGTACCTGCGCCACGAGCCGCTCACTCTGCGGCGCCCGCCCGTACCGCCGAGCCATGTTGGTGGACGTCCACGTTGCGTCGATGCACACCAGCGTGGATGGGGCAAGCGTCCGCTGCGTCTCTCGCCACTCCGTGCGCGCGTGCTGCACGTCTGCGCGCTGTGGCTCGCTGGCGTGCACGGTTTTTTTTTCACTGATAGGCCCAGCCGATCCAGCGTAGACCACAAGGGGGAAAGCGCGACGGCCACGCCACGCTGGGCGCGCAGTGCCGCGAGGGTGGCATCTGGCTGCGCGGTGATCCACGCACGCAGTCTGGTCGCGTACGCCGCGCGTTTCGGCTGAGGGCCGGTATGGCGTGGCAACGCGGCTATCCTGCCCGTGGCCTTCCGGTGCTGCCGCAATTTGCGTACAAACGATGTGCTGACGGCAAAGCGCTCTGCGACCGCCTTCGTCCTGCCGCCTTCATCACAGGCTTGTCATACCCGCTTGCGTAAATCTCCTGAGAGTGATGCCACCATCCACCACGCCCTCCCATGCGTTATAGACTGGATACCACATCGCGCAATGACAGTACATAAATTATGAAAATGCTCTAG
>SXGT01713160.1_pt1 | contig 11740 bp, 10 predicted proteins | sample 3176221 | NCBI WGS metagenome assembly SXGT01 (sample SAMN11356862, study PRJNA531348) | freshwater metagenome | isolation source: freshwater sample F1-120 | place: China: Fuxian Lake, Yuxi | collected 2017-12-25
CTTGGCACCAAATCCGGCGGACCAATTGCCGCCGCATGGGCGGTGCTTCACCACCTGGGACATGACGGCTATCGCCGAGCAGCGAACACAGCGCGTGATACGGCGGTGGAAATCGCCCGCGCCATCCAGGCCGACCCCAGGCTCATGTTGCGAGCACACCCCGATGCGACGCTCCTGTCATTCGGTGCTGCTACGACTATTGATTCAAGGGCGGGGTCCGCACCACCGATCGACATCTTTGCGGTGGCCGATGGTTTGGCGGCGCGCGGTTGGTACGTCGATCGGCAGACTCCCCCGCCATCGATCCATCTCACCGTCAACGCGGTACACGCAGGTACCTACCGTCGGTTCCTCCAAGATCTCGCCGGGGTGCTCGACCAGGTTGGCTCCGAATCCGGCAACGCCGGCGCCTACGGCACACTGGAGTAACCATGAGTCCGACTCGTCGCGTCCAACTCGACCTCACGGACGACGAAACCCCTCCGGTAACTCGTCGGCGCAAGCGCTCACCAAGCCAGGTTCGCAACGCAGAGAAGTTGCTCGATGCGATGATTGCCGAAACCAACCAGTACGGCCTCGACAATCTTCGCTCCGCTCGAGTCGCCCAAGCCGCCAAACTCACCACTGGAGCGCTCTACAGCCGTTACGAGAACGCCGACGAGATGCTCGTGGCCCTGTGGCAGGAACGCGTGGGTGCACCGTTCCTCCAGCATCTGCGCGACGTCGTTGGATACGTGCAGGGTTCCGTGCCGACGACGCATGCCGTGGTTCGCGCCATCGAAAAGCCGACGGCGCTGCTTCGACTCGGCGCCGAATTCATGGTCGTCTCGGGTCGCAACGACACGATTAGCGAAGTGGTCGGCCCGGCCGTTTCCGACACGCTGAACGAGCTCGGGCTCACGGATCGCACCGATCCCCTGGCGGGAGCCATCGTGATGGTGGCTGCATCCGCTGCCGTCGGCACCACCCTGCGGTCGTTCATCACCGGGACCAACCCTGGTTGGGGGGCTTCACTCCACTCGCTTCGAACGGCCGCAGATCGCGCAGTACCAAAGCCCCATGAGCCGATGCCCTATGACATACCCAGCAGTCCCATCAACACCGGGAACCCCGTTCGCGATGCGGTATTGACGAGTGCCAAGCGCGTGGTGGGCCGGGTTGGTTTCAAGAATGCAACCATCACCCGTATCGCGAGACGAGCCGGATTCTCCACCAGTGCCATCTATCAACTGTGGCCCGACAAGGAATCCATGCTGGACGAAGCCATTCACGAAGTATCGGTGCTCGACTACGGACAGAATTCGCAAGCCAAAGCCGTTGCGGCGAACACGTCACGCGGCGACTTCGGCTTTACCGACAGTTGGTACTTCGGCATGATGCCGTCGCGACGCGCTCGACTCGATTTTCGCATGGAATGCGTCATTGCCTCACGACATCGCGAATCCACCCGGCGCGAACTGCAGAAGTTCATCGACAGTGCGGACTCGATCCTTCAGGCGATGTTCCCTGCCATACCCCACTCACTCGTCGCCCAGATTGCCGCAATGGAACAAGCACTGGGATATGGATTCGTCGTCACGAACAAGTTCACGACGGAGGCACGACGTCTCGACTATTTCTCGCTCATGGTTGCGCTCGCCAAACTGGCACAACTCGGCTGAGCGGAATTCAGCGGGGCGCCCCGCCGTTCATTCCCCCACCTCGCCATCGACGTCTTCCCGCAGGAGGTCGGCGTGTCCGTTGTGCCGCGCATATTCCTCGATCATGTGCACGAGGATCCAGCGCACGGACGGCTTCTCGCCGTTCGGCCACGGGCGCTTGGCAAGCATGCCGAGCGGGTCGGGATCGTTGAGGTCTCTCGCCTGTTGCAACGCTTCCTGCAAGGCAGAACGCGCACGGTCGACCGAAACGCTCCATTGTGAGCGCACGACCTCAGGCGATTCGAGCGTCGCTGACTCCCACTCCCAGTCGGGGGTGGCCTTCCAATCCACTTCCGACCACGGCACTTCTCGCGGACGGTCATGCAACATCGAGCCGAACCAATGGTCCTCGACATACGCCAGGTGCTTCAATAGCCCCGCCAACGTCATACTGCTCGCCGCGATCGTATGGCGAAGACCGGTGGCATCCAGTCCTCGTGTCTTCCACCAGAGTGTGGATCGCTGATATTCCAGAAATCCGACGAGCGTTTCCAACTCTCCCACTGCGACGGGAGGCTCTGGACGCCCGTGGTCATCCACGGCTGACACGTCCCGACCCTACCGAAAGCCTCTCAGGAATTCCGCGGTGTCGACAAGCGAACGGCTAAACAGGTGGGTATGAACCAACGCCATTCCCGACTTCGCACCCTCAACATCGCTGCCGGAGTACTCCACCTGGTGTCGTTCGTAGCAATCCTCCTCCTCTCCACCGACGTGTCGTTGCCCGTTCGCGCGACGTACCTTTCCGAGGCACCCGGCACAGGAAATTTCGCCGACCCCGTCGAGCTCTTCAGTCTCAACATCTCCTTCATGGTTGCGGGATTCATGGCCTTGTCGGCGTTCTTCCACTTTCTCGTCGCCTCTCCCTTCGCGTTTCCTCGGTATTCGGCGGGACTTACGAAACACATCAACGTGTTCCGTTGGGTGGAGTACTCGTTGTCGTCGTCGATCATGATCGTGCTCATCCTGCAACTGAACGGCGTCGCCGACTTCGTCGCACTACTCGCCGTCTTCGGCGTGAACATGGCGATGATCCTCTTCGGTTGGCTCCAAGAGCGTTTCACCACCCCCGGGGACGGCCAGTTGTTGCCGTTCTGGTTCGGATGCATCGCCGGTGTGGTTCCGTGGATAGCCGTCGTCATCAATCTCTTCTCGCCCAAGGGCCCACCAAACACGGACGTGCCCGGCTTCGTCTACGGCATCGTGATCTCGCTCTTCGTCTTCTTCAACTGCTTTGCCATCGTGCAGTGGCTGCAGTACCGCGCCAAGGGAAGGTTCGCGGACTATCTGGTCGGCGAACGCACCTACATCGTGCTGAGTTTCGTAGCCAAGTCAGCCCTCGCCTGGCAGGTCTTCACCGGCGCGCTGATTCCACCGGCCTGAACCACTACGGTTCTCCCCATGGCGCGCACCATACCGAGCACCCACACGGGAAGTCTCCCCAGACCGGACGACCTCATCAAGACGATGTGGGCCCTGGGTGACGGGGTGCCCGTCGACCCAACCAAGCTCGAGGCTCGATTCCAATCGGCCATCAACGACATCGTGAAGAAGCAGGTCGAAGCAGGTATCACCGTCATCAATGACGGCGAGATGACCAAACCCTCGTATGCCACCTACGTGAAGGACCGCCTGTCTGGCTTCAACGGCGAGAGCGTACGCAACTACCACTTCCAAGACCTGGTCGACTATCCGCGCAGCGCCGAGGCCGTCAACGAGAATCCAGGCCGCCAGAAACGAAATGCCCCGGCCTGCACCGGCGGCATATCGGTCACCGACAAGCGCTCGGCGGTGCGGGACATGGAGTGGCTATCGGCCGCGGCCAAGCGACATGGACACGATCGGATTTTCACGAGTGCAGCATCGCCCGGCGTGATCTCCATCTTCTTCGCCAACCAGCACTACAAGACGAACGAGGAGTACGTGTTCGCCATCGCCGAGGCGATGCGTTACGAGTACGAGGCGATCGCCGAATCGGGTGCCGTCGTGCAACTCGACTGCCCGGATCTGGCGATGGGTCGGCACTCGGCATACGCGGCCCTGTCGCTCGAAGAGTTCCGCTCGACCATCGCACTCAACGTGGAGGCGCTCAATCATGCGGTACGAAACATTCCGGAGAACCAACTGCGGATGCACCTGTGTTGGGGCAACTACCCCGGACCCCACAATCACGACGTTGCCATCACGGACATCATCGACATCGTGTGGAAGGCAAAGCCGCCAACCGTGCTGTTCGAGGGTGCCAACCCGCGCCACGCCCATGAGTGGCACGTGCTGAAGGAACTTGGTGTGCCCGCGCACAAGACCATCTGCCCAGGCGTGATCGAGCCCCAGTCGAACTACATCGAACACCCGGATTTGATAGCACAGCGACTCGTGCAATGGGGTTCGGTCGTCGAACCTGATCGACTCATGGCCGGCGTCGATTGCGGCTTCTCGGTGCACGTCGGTATCAAGAACATCGACCCCGACGTCGCTTTCGCCAAACTGGCTTCCCTTGCCGAGGGTTGTAAACGTGCCGGGGCCAAACTCTTCCGCTGACGACGACTGTGCTCGTCGCACCAACGTGCTCGCTGCGACACCCTGAAAAACGAAGGACCCTGGCCCACCGAAGTGGAACCAGGGTCCTCGCATCGCGACGTTCCCATCGCGTTACATTCCGCGGGTCGTGCGACCCGCAGTAATCGTTAGGCGTTGTCCTTTGGCTGGTAGAGCATGCCAATGAACCATCCGTAGATGAGGTGCCAGATCAGGATGCCCGCGGGGAGCTTCCAACCGTCCGGACCATCGAAGAGGAACAGTCCGTAACCCTGTTCGGCTACGTAGGCGTAGGGAACGAGCAAACCGGCGCTGATGATCGTCATGATCACGCCGTACACGAGTCCCTTGGCCACGTGACCCTTCACCGGAATCGCGTGATGGGCGAAGATGCCGAACAACATCGCGAACACGATGCCGTTGACGAAGTGGAGCGCCTGTCCCGAGAAGAACAACCAGCCTGCGTTGGTACCGGCGATGGTGAAGTCCGCGTTGAAGTAGCTGCCCCAGCTCGGGCCGTTGATACCCAACGCGAGTGCGCCGTTGTACATCGGCCATGGAAGCGTCGGCAAGCCGACCGCTGGAAACACGTACCCGAAGTACGTTCCGAGTTGGGTTGCAATCACACCGATGACGGCGAGTCCGCCGACCGGATGTGCAGCTACCCAGTTGTGCCAGCGCTGTGAGGCGCTTGGTGCAAGTGATGCCATGTGGAGTTACCCCTATGTTGTTGAAATGAACGACGGATGTCGCTCGGGAACGAGAGTACCGAATTCGCGTACATCATGTGGTGATAGTCACATGACGGTCCACGCCGAGAACGGCATGGCCGTTGGGGTTCAGCGTGGCGGCGGTTGGTAGTCGATGTTGCGATCGACGTTCATGTACACATCGATGCCAATTGGGTCGGTCTGTTCTTCGACCAAATGTCCGAGCAGCCCGGCGCAACGCGCGAGGAGTGCGACCCCGCGCAACACCCCCATCGGCAATCCGAGATCGGCCAGCACGGCCCCGCATACTCCCGCGCCGTTCAGGGGCAGGGCCTTCCCCAACACTCGAGGGGCAACTCGACCGAATGCCTCGAACAGGGCCAAGTGGGGCCCGTACGTTCCGTGTTCGCGTGACAACGCGAACAGCACCGGCGTTCGCGGATCCTGCACCTTGTGCACGGGATGACCCAGTCCAGGCACGAACTTGCCCTCCTGCTTGCGGGCGGCCATCACCGACGCGGCGAGTTCGTCCCACCCCACCTCGTTCGTCGGCAGCCGAGCGCCCGGTTCCTTCGAGGTGTGGGCCCGAAGCGTGTCGGCCAGGAACTTCGCACAGTCCTCGGTGACACCGAGGAACCGCGAACCACCGCCGAGGAGTCCGGCGGCCAACGCCCCCTGTAACGAATCCGGTGCACTCGTGTACGTGAGTCGTGCCGCGATGGCTGTCGGGGTGAACCCGTGGTCGGCAAGTGCCGTCAGCACGGCCTCGAACATGACCAACTCGGACTTCGAAGGGCGCTTCTTGGTGATGAGCCAAAAGGCCAGCTCCCCAAAAGAGGTCTTGCCGAGAAGTTCCGATGCCAGATCGTGTCCGAGCAACGTGATCGAATCCGCGTTCGATGTTCCCAAGCCAGTCGTGTAGGTCTGCTTCGTCATTGATTGGTCATCCTCTCCCCTGGTTCTACGACGTGGCTGGCTTCATCAGCCATTGACGAATCTCGTCGGAATGCTCCCCGAGCATCGGCGGTGGGAGTTCGTAGTTGATGGTTGCATCACTGAAATCGATGGGATGTCGGATGAGATCGACCGCTCGACTCCCCTCCCCGACCGTCACGCGCGGTTGTAGGCCGAGTCTTTCGGCGAGTTCCACACCCTCACCGATCGAGTTGATCGGCCCGCACGGGACGCCCACCTTGTTGAGTGCAACGAAGAGGTCGTCGGCCTTCCACTCCCCCAGCTTCTCCAACAGATGCGGACGCAACTCCTCACGATTCTTCGTACGGTCGGCATTGATGCGGAAGCACGGATCGTCGGCGAGATGCTCGATTCCCAACACCTCACACAGCGAACGGAACTGCTTGTCGTTTCCAGCGGCGATGATGAGGTTCTTGTCCTTGGTGGGCATCGCCTCGTAGGGAAACAGTGACGGGTGGGCGTTCCCCATCCGGAACGGCACGACGCCAGCCGCCGCGTATGCTCCGGTTTGATTCACCAATCCCGACATCGCCGAGGAGAGGAGATTCACTTCGACATGTTGTCCCCGACCCGTCGCCTGTCGTTGGTTGAGCGCAGCGAGCACACCGATGGTGCCATGCAAACCGGTCATCACATCGAACACCGAAATTCCCGCGCGAAACGGCGGACCATCGGGCTCGCCGGTCAGGCTCATCAAGCCCGAAACGGCTTGGACCACGAGGTCGTAACCGGGCAACCACGCGCCGTCCTTGGTGCCAAAGCCACTAATCGACAGGTAGATCAATCGCGGATTGACCTTGGACAAGGACTCGTAATCGAGGCCGAACTTCTTCATCCCCCCGGGCTTCATGTTTTCGAGTGCGATGTCGGCACGTTTTGCTAGTTCGACGGCGAGCTCTCGGTCCTCGGGCTTGGAGTAGTCGAGCACGATCGATCTCTTGTTCCGGTTGATCGACATGTAGTACGTGGCGACGCCATCCTTGACCGGGGGTACCCACGTGCGAGTGTCATCTCCTGCCGGACCCTCCACCTTGATCACCGTTGCGCCCATGTCGGCGAGCAACATCGAGCAATACGGGCCGGCGAGTACGCGCGAATAGTCGGCGACGAGGAGCCCGTCCAGCGGGCGACGTGGGTTGCTCATGCTCGCTCCGATTGACGGCAGGGTGAAGGGACGAGTGCCGACAGGCGAATCGTCGGGAATGATCTAGCGATACGTGTTGTTGCTGGTGTGGTCGCCGGCCAGCCATCGCTTGAGGGTTGCGTGTGCATCCTTGCGACGATCGGCGTTGATCTTGTCGGCACCGGGTGCGTCGGCGGTGAACTCAAGCAGCATGCCATTCGGATCCTCGGTGTACAACGAACGGCAGTAGCCGTGCTCGAGCACGTAGGTACCCTCCGGCTTCCACTTGGCATCCTGCAGCCGTTTAAAGATCGCGTCTTGAGCATCCTTGGTGACGTTCAATGCGATGTGGCGGAACGGCGATGGCGTCAGTGGTGGATCGAACTGGTCCTGATCCTTCTTGTCGGCGAATTGAAAGAATGCAAGTGCGCTCCCGTCGGGCATCCCGAAGAAGCAGTGGCAGTACACCCGCAGCGCTCCGAAAAGTTCGTCGGTTTCCGACCACGTGGCGACCAACGGAAGACCTACGAGATCCTCATAAAACTTGCGGGTCGCTTCGAGGTCCTTGGAGAGATACGCCGTGTGATGCAGGCGAACCGGTGCAGAGGTGGTCATGTATGGCTCCTTGTGGCGCTTACCGTCGAATATCGGCGGTCATGTGACCACCACTCTCTATTCAACCACCTCTCGCTGCGGGATACGAAGCGGAGAGCCAGTCAGCATCTTCTCGACGAGGTCGGCCCGAATTCCAACAGCCTCGATCTGGCTCTTCGCTCGACGGCCCGTCAGACTGCGGAGTAGGTCGAAACCAGAAACCTCGCCGCTGGCAAGCGCGTCGAACGAGTGCGCCGCACGAGTCTCGCACCACTCCCGAAGCCAGGCGAGCGCCGCACCAACCGCCAGTGACTCGCGCGCACCTGGGACACCCAGCGCATGTCTGAGGTCGTGCTCGTGAGTCACGGCGTCCATCACCATCTGCGATCTGGCCATCGGCGGAATGTGCGGGAGCATTGAATCGAAACTCGTCGACACTCGCTCCAGCTCGACGGCGATTTCTTCGAGCGATTTGTCCCGGTGGCGTTCCACTTGGGCCAGCGTCCATGCGTCACTCGCCACCCCTTCCATACGTCCGTTCACGATGTCGTCGGGGACTCCCAGCATGTGGGCGGCGAGATCGGTGACGGACCAGTTCGGACAATGCGGAACCTCCCGACTCGCGGTGCTCGACGGAGCATCCCGCAATAGGGCCACCACTCGGGCGCGTAATTCGACGTACGCACGTGAGACGTCGCCATCAGGCCACAGAGAACTCACTGTTCAACCTCGCAGGGTGCAGCCGAGCTTCTCCGCTGCCGCAATGCAACCACCACGACTCGTGGCAACCTCGGACTCGGTCAACGTTCGGTCCGTCGCGCGCAATCGGATCCGGTACGCGAGACTGCGGGCGTCATCCGTTGGTGATTTGCGAAACGTATCGAACAGACCAACTTCCTCGCACACGGCACCGGCCGCTTGCTTGATTGCGCGTTGCAAGGAGGCTGCCGTCACGCGCGACGGCACCATGAACGCGAGGTCGAAGTCGGTGGACGGGAACTTGCTCACTGCCTTGGCTTGCGGGACCTTGGGCGTCTCGCCGAGGATCAACGTGGCATGCAATTCCAGACATGCCACCCGCGCGTCGATGCCGTACTCGGCAAGTACGAGTCGATCGATCTCGCCCACGTATCCGACGATCTGTTTCCCCCGCGCAAGCGTGGCACCACGCGTGGGGTGATAGCCGTTCGGCACTCGTGTCTGGTCCAACTGCGCACCTACACCAAAGACCGCACCGATTTGGGTCCACCAGTCCACCGCCGCAGAAGCATCGCGTCCGACGGCCATGATGCAGAGCTGTTCATGTTCGTCCGGCAACTCGAGATTCCCGTGCAATTGCCCGGCACCCCGCGGGTACACGTGTCCGAGTTCGAAGAGGGCGATGTCTCCGATTCGGTGCGAGACGTTGAACGCAATCGCCTTCAAGACTCCCGGCCGCAGCGACGCACGCAGGATGCTCTCCTCTGCGACGAGCGGATTCTCCAATTCAAGGGCAGCCTGGTCGAGTCGTACACCGGATCGCTCGTGCTCCCCGGGTGCGAGGAACGGATTCGGCATCGCCTCGCTCGCACCGAACGACAGCACCACGTCGCGAAGTGCTCGCCGTCGCTGTTGTAGGACCGACAGGCCGCCTGGCTGCGTCGACTGCGATACTCGTTTGCCGAGCGTGTCGTAACCGAGGTGCCGTGCCACCTCCTCGACGAGGTCGATCTCCTCCGTACAGTCGAGGCGCCAAGATGGCACCTTCACACTGAGACCGGGGCCCGCAGGTACCGCCGACCCCTTCTTTGCGACGACTTTTCGGGGTGAACACTGGAAGCCGAGACGCGTCAATGTGCCCGACACCTCCTTTGCGCCGAGCGATGTTCCGAGTATCCGGTTTACTTGGGCCACTCGCAGTGGAATGGTGACCGACTTGGGGAGGAACTTCGTCGTCGGACTGTTTGCGCCGGTGTGTACCACGAGATGTGGACACGATTCGCGCAAGATTGCAGCGAAGCGGGACACGCTGTGGTCGATACCGCGTGGATCGGTACCACGTTCGAATCGCGCAGAGGCCTCCGTACGCAAACTCAGGCGCTGGCTCGTGAGCCGAATGGTGTTCGGCTCGAACCAAGCGGCCTCCACCGCAATCTCCGTCGTGCTCGTACTGATTTCGGTCGTCCGACCGCCCATGATCCCAGCGATGCCGATGGCTCGATTCTCACCGTCACAGATCAGGAGGTCCTCCTCGCCGAGCGACCTTTCCACCCCATCGAGCGTGACCAGACGCTCCCCTGCCCTGGCGAGTCGAATCTTGAATCCCGAAACGACCCTTTCGGCGTCGTATGCATGGTTCGGTTGATTCGTCTCCAACATCACCAAGTTGCTCGCATCGACCACGTTGTTGATGGGGCGCATTCCGGCTGCCAACACGCGGCGAGCGAGATGTGCAGGTGACGGCCCCACTACCACACCACTCATGACCGTGACGGAAAAACGCGCACACGCGCGCTGCGCGATGATGTCCACGGGCAGTTTGCGTCCCGGACCCTTCTTGGCGGAGTCTCCCTTCGCCATCACCATCTTGCGCTTGAGACTTGCGGCAACGTCCCGCGCCACACCGAGATGACCGGTGGCGTCAGGGCGATTGCGCGTGACGTCGAGATCGAAGACCACGTCGCGTTCGATTCCCAGCACGTCGAACACGCCCTTGCCCAAAGTGGCGGCTTGCGGAAGGATGAGGATTCCCGACGAGTCGTCGGCCACACCGAGTTCGGCCGCCGAACACAACATTCCCTCGGAGTCGATTCCGAGGATTCCCCGCTTCAGGATGTCGCGACCATCGGGCATCTTCGTGCCGAGCGTCGCCAGCGGAACCACGTCGCCAGCCGTCATGTTGAACGCACCACACCAAACGTGGCGCTCCACACCGTCGCCGGCGTCCACCCACACGCGGTGCACCTTCGCTGCATCGGGGTGACGCTCCGTTCGCACTACCCGGGCGGCGACGACTCCGGGAACCGGAGTACCCACGATTTCGACCGCCTCGACGGAGAGACCGAGCGCCGTGATGCGTTCCGACAATTCACCATCCGAGAGGTCGCGAAGATCGACGAATTCCTGCAACCACGATCGCACGATGCGCATTGCTAGAACTGCCTCATGAATCGCAGGTCGTTCGCGTACATGTCCCTCAGATCTGCAACGTCATGTCGTTCCTTGGCCATTCGATCGATGCCGAATCCGAATGCGAATCCTGTGTAGACCTCGGGGTCGATGCCGCCTGCGCGCAAAACGTTCGGATGCACCATTCCGCATCCACCCAACTCGACCCATTTACCGTTCGCACTTCGCACGTCGAATTCGGCGCTCGGCTCCGTGAAGGGAAAGTAACTCGGGCGCAATCTGCTGGTGAAGTCGTTGCCGAAGAACGCCTTGGTGAACGCCTCGATGGTTCCAGCCAGGTGCGCAAAAGTGATCCCCTTGTCGACGACGAGACCCTCGATCTGATGGAAAACGGGCATGTGGGTCGCGTCAGGGGTGTCGCGCCGGAACACCCGCCCGGGCATCACCGCGTAAATCGGCAGATCCCACTCCTGCATCACTCTGATCTGCACCGGGGAGGTGTGGGTTCGCAAGAGAGTGGAGCCTGGTGAACCGAACTTCACGAACATGGTGTCGAAACTGCTCCGCGCGGGATGCTGAGGTGGCATGTTCAGTGCGGTGAAGTTGTGGAAATCGGTCTCGACCTCCGGACCCTCCGCCACGGTGAATCCCATCCCAACGAACACGTCTTCGAGTCGCTCCCACGCTTGCGTGACGATGTGGGCATGTCCGCGCTTGCGGGAAGTGACGAACTCCGTGAGGTCCATGGATTCCGTGGCGGCGGCGGCGCCCGCTGCGGCGCGTTGCAGTTCCGCAAGGCGTGCGCTCGCCAGGGTCTCGAGGGCACCGAGTGCCTCGTTGATGGCGCGTCCCGTCGCCTTGCGAATCTCCACGTCGGTGATCGACCCGAGGGCCGCCTTCACGTCGAGAAGCACGCTCCCCTTCCCCGTGTGCTCGTTGGTGACCCGTCGAATCTCGTCCACATCACGGGCGCTTTGCAATGCGGTGGTTGC
>SXGT01121500.1_pt1 | contig 11739 bp, 8 predicted proteins | sample 3176221 | NCBI WGS metagenome assembly SXGT01 (sample SAMN11356862, study PRJNA531348) | freshwater metagenome | isolation source: freshwater sample F1-120 | place: China: Fuxian Lake, Yuxi | collected 2017-12-25
CCAGCGAACCTCGGTGCGCAGGTTGCCGTCGGCAGCGAGTTCGAGCCGCCTGAATGCGGGTGGACGCGTATCCATCACGCAGCGCGTGGTGCCGGGCGTGAACTGCGCGCATGTGGACGGCGTGCTCAGCAGGCGCAGCGAGCCGTGCGAGCGGTCCGAGGCCTGGTGTACGTGACCCCAGAGCACGATTCGTGCTCGCGGATAGCGTGAGAGCAGGCCCAGCAGCTCGGCGCCGTTGCGCAGGCCGTACTCGTCGAGCCAGGCTGAGCCCATTGGCAGGACTTGGTGATGGACGGCCACGAGCATCCAGTCCTCCCGCGCGTCGTCGAGTTCGCGTTCCAGGCGGGCGAGTTCGGTCGTGCGGAGTTCGCCACCGGGTGTTCCGGGTACCACCGAATCGAGCATCACGATGCGCCAGTTACCGACGCTTCGACCCGCGCAATAGGAGAATAGTCCCCCGTCGAGGATCCGGCGCATCGTGGCGGGATCGTCGTGATTGCCCGGCAGGCAGAGTACCGGCAGCCCGACCGGCTCCAGCGCTGCGCGGAACCGCTCGTACACCGCGGGCACGGCATCTTCCGCAAGGTCGCCCGTCGCCAGTATCACGTCGGGGCGCCAGTGGCTGTCCTCGAGCGCCCGGGCGAGCGTGGCACGAAAGCTGGCATCAGTCCGCACCCCGTAGAGCACGTCGTCCGGCTCCGCCCGCAGATGCAGGTCGGTGAGGTGCAGGACTTTGACGGTGTCGACCGCGCGCATGGGATGAACCTGTCTTCCGCTGCCGCGGATCACTGGACATAAGCGCGGGGAAATGTGACCGAAACACACGCTTTATGGTGAGAAGATTATACTCCCCGCCAAGAAGGCACCATTCCGGCTGTCGCTCTCGCGACTGCCGGGCGGGTGCCGCAAGAAAATCCGCAGCGCGCGGACTACAACAATCAAGAAATCACGGAGTAGCTCGATGAACAACACGACCCTGCGGAGCCCGGGCCTCATCCGGCGTTTTTCGCTCGCCTGCGTCACGACCGCACTCGCGACTGCGTTCGCGCTTTGGGCCGGACTCGCCAGCGCACAGCTTGCTCCGCCGAACGGCCTGCCCGATCGCGGCGTCCTGCGCCTGCAGCTCGGCAAGAGTGTGGCGTCGGGCGGCTTGCATGTGCCGAAGCGCTTCATCCATGAGCCGTCCGGTCTGTCGCAGGCGATCCTCAGGTCCGGCAGTTGCGGCCTGGTGCTCGGCGGGCCGAGCGCGCTCGCGACGCTGTCGGCAGCGGGTGGCAATGGTGCGCTCGGTCTCGGCACCGGCTCCATCGGGGTGTTCGATGGAGCCACCGGCGTTCCCTGCTCGCGCATATCGGCGAGCGAAGGCGAGTCGGTCACCTTGAATCTCGGCGCCGATCTCGCCGCGTCCCCGCTCGTCAATGCCAACGCGTTCTGGCGCCTCGATCTCGACATCGAGGTGAAGCAGAACGCCGAGTTCCTCCTGCAGATCCTCTCCCGCAATGCGGTGACGGCGGAGTTTCGTCTGCGCACGGGCAGCAGCATTGTCGCTGGCGAAGGCAGCCAGTCACCGGGTTCGCCGGACGGGATCCTCAACTGCAGCGCGCGCTCTGACTCCGGACCCGATTCGGGCGCACTCGACAACTGCCGTTGGGTCGTCGATGCGCTCGGCCAGGGTTTCCGGCTGATCGCCCTGCAGGGCGAGGGCTCGCTCGAGGGCGGCGGCGATTTCGTTGACCCCTATGCCAAGAATTCGCTGATCTACCTGACGGAGGGGGCTGTCGGCGCGCTCGGCTGCGAGAGTACGAACGTCCCGCAGGACACGCAGACCGGCACCATCGGCGATGGCGTGAACACCGCGCAGTGCGGCGTGACACGTATTGATCCCACGGGCCTCGGCGGTTCCTGCACCACCGCGATCGGCTACCTCTTCCGCAACATCGACGGCGTCGCTGAAGGCTGCGAGATCCTCAAGTCGCCGGGCGAACAGCTGGCTGCCAGCATCGCGATCACGTTCCCGCCCGAAACGGCCACCACTCTCGGCGCGGAGCCCTTCACGGCAATCCGTTTCAGTGATGGTGCCGGCGGTCTCGTCAGCTTCGTCCCGGAGCGCTGTATCGGGACGGTGGTGACCGATCGCAACGGCAACCTCACGATTCTCGAGGTGCTGAGCGTCCCGAACTTCGTGCCCGACGTAGTGACGTCCACGCCGCAGAAGGACTGGGCCTGCGTCCTCGACAACGGCCAGAACTACCTGGGCTCGGGCAGCATGCAGGTCAGCCAGACGCTGCTGTTCTGGGGCGATATCGAGTTCAGCCGGCGGCGCTAGAGGCAGCCGGGCGCTACGGGCCGCGCGCCGCGGGCTGCGGCGGTTCGGCCCCGAGGCCATCGAGGATGCGGCGGGATTCCGCGACATCCCCGGCCGCGGGTGTCCGGCCGGCGTGTTCCGCGATACGGATCCGCACGATGAGCAACTGGGCCTCCTCGTAGAGGAGGCCCAGGCGGCGCGCTGCAGACAGTCCCCGGCCGATTTCCAGTTCCGCCGCGGCGTCGTCGCCGAGCGCCGCCAGGGCCTGCGCCCGCGCCTCGGCAACCTGCGTCACGAGCATCGTGCCTGCCTTGCCGGCGGCAGCTTCGGCGTGCGCGAGCAGCTTCAGCGCCGCGTCGGCCTGTCCCTCGGCGACGCGCGCCACTGCGCCAACCACTGCGGCCTCGAGGACGTAGGCGGGTTGTCCCAGTTGTGCAAACTCGGCGCCGACCCGTTCCGTGATGGACAGCGCCTCCGCCGACGCTCCGCGGCCAACCAGCGCGCGCGCGAGTTGCAGTTCGGTGTAGGCCGCGCTGTCCGCGAATCCGGACGCGCGCTTCACGCGCGCGGAGTCGCGCAGCAGCACCTCGGCCTCGTCGAGGCGGCCGCGCTTGACGAAGATCTCGCCGATGTTGCCTGCGGCAACTGCGGCACCCACCGTATTGCCCGCGCGCTGCCGGCTCTCGCGGTCGCCCGCGAACCAATCCAGTGCCTCGTCCCATCGTCCGGCGAGATAGGCCTCGCAGCCGAGATTGCCGCGCACCATGCCGATGCCTGACAAGTCGCCCAATTCCTCGTAGATCGCGAGCGCCTCGCGCATGCGCCCGGCACTGCCCTGGCCGAGCGACAGCTGCGCGGAGTCCGCCGCGACAAGCGCCTCGGCCAGCGCGACCTTGTCACCGGCGGCCCTTGCCTCGGCGATCGCGGCTTCAGCCTGGCGCAGGGACTGCCCATAGTGCTGCTGTCCAAAGCGTACCAGCGCCGCCAGAGCAGCGAGCTTCGCCGCGCTACCCCGCGCCGTGATGCCCTGCTGCCCGCGCAGCAGGCGCCGGCCCGTCGCAATTTCGCGCAGCGCGGCGTCGAATTCACCCGAGCGCTCACGCGCGATTGCCCGCAGTCGCGCCAGTTCCGCGGCGGCCACCGGGTCGTCGCGCACCAGCCGCGACGCATTGCGATAAGCGACCAACGACTCGCCGAACATGCCGGCAGACAGGCACACGTCGCCGAGTGAGGTCCAGGTTTCGCGGCGCTCGGCGGCCGGCACATCGGGGAGCCGGCGTGCGGCATCGAGCGCGAGCCGATAGTGGTTGGCGGCCTCGGGGTTGGCGTAGGCACGACGGGCGAAGTCGGCGCTGGCGCGGGCGTAGCGCCAGGTGCGCGTCGCGTCGCCTGCCAGCGAGAAGTGCCACGCGAGAATGCCGGCGTTCGCTGACAGGTCGCCCCCATCGCGCTCGGTTGCCTCGCCGGCCAGCTGGTGCAGGCGCTGGCGCACCCGAAACGCGAGACCCTCGTAGGCGAGGTCGCGCACCAGTCCGCGGCGGAAGCGCAGGTACTCTTCTCCCTGGGGTTCCAGGAAGGCGTCGGCTCGCGTCTGCACCGCGGCGTCGAGTACCACGCCCTCGGAGTGCAGCAGCGCCGCCAGCAGCGAACGCCGGAACGTATTGCCGAGCACCGCCGCGTAGCGCACCAGTCGCCTGGCGGACTCGTCGAGCCGGTCGAGCTGTGCAGCGATGGCTGCCTCCAGCGAACCCGGCACCGCCTCCAGGGTACCGGCTACGCGCGCCGCATAGACGATCTCCTCGATGAATAGCGGGTTGCCGCCGGCGCGTTCGACAATTGCCTGCATTTCGTGAGGCCGCAGCGGCGCAGCCTCGGTTGCCGCGGTGAGCAGAGCCGTGCTCGCCGCGCCGGATAGCGGCTCCAACTCGAGTGTCGTGCCGTCGGCGGGCGTGAATCCGCCTTCACCGGTCCGCCGCGCAATGAACAGGAGCCATGGCCGCGTCGCGCACGCCTGGGCGATCCGACCAAGCAGCCCGCCCGACGCCTCGTCGCACCAGTGCGCATCGTCCATGACGATGACCAGCGGGCCTCGGTGGACGCAGGCAAGCAGGTCCAGCACCACGTCCGCCGTGCGTCCCGGACGGAACCGCGGCTCGATAGCGGCCACCTCTGGAGACGGCTCGACGCTGATATGGGCGACGTCGCCGACGAGCGCAGCCCAGGGCACGAGCGAGGCGTCCGTCGCGGCGAGGCCGCGCGCGAGCGCCTCGGCCATCTGCGCCTGATCGCCGCGCGCAATGCCGAGGATCTGGCGGAGGACGTCACGGAAAACGCGGTACGGACTGCTGGCTCCGTTCGGTTCGGCGCGCAGCGCGAGCGCGGCCACCCCTTGGGCGTGGGACAGCGCCGCGCCGATGAGGCGCGTCTTGCCGAGGCCGATCGGCCCCTGCACGGTGATGACCTCGCCGCGGCCCGTCGCCAGGCCGTCTATTCGCTCGCGCAGCTGCGCGAGCGCGGTATCTCGTCCCGTCAAGGGCAGTTGTTCACGACCCTCCCGTGCCCGGGTACCGGTTTCCGCGCCGACGCGGTAGACCAGTTGTGCGGTCTTCTTCCCCTTGAACGTGAAAGGTCCCTCGGGCGTGGTCTCGAACAACGTGCGGGATTCGTCCAGGACGCTCGGATGGGCGTAGATGGTGCCGGGCAGCGCCTTCGCGCAGATACGCGCCGCAGTGTTGGTGGTATCGCCCATGGCCGAGTAGGCCGCGCGCCACGCTGTGCCGACTTCAGCGACGAACACATGGCCACGGTTGACACCGAACTGCAGAGGCAACGGTGTGCCCGCCTCGATGATTCGCCGCAGGGCCCGCAGCATGAGTCCCTCGTCATCCTCCGTCGCCCGCGGTACGCCGGCACCCACGAAGAACTTGCCGCCGTCCTTGTCGATATCGATGGTCAGCAGCGTGACGCCCTCCGCGTCGAACGCGGCCTGCGCCGTGGCCACGGTGGTCTGCAATGCACGGGCGAGCGCATCCGGCCCGGCATCCCGCAGCAGCGCATCGGTACCCGAGAAGCGGATGAAGGCGATGCAGGCGACGCGGTGTTCGGGCTCCGGCGGTCCCGCCGCTAGCGCGTCGCAGAGGGCCGCCGGGAACAGCTGCCGCAGGACGCTGTCGTCCGTGACAGGCTCGTGCGTGCGTCCGGCGGCCGGCATCGGCGCCTGGCGCCAGCGGAGCAGCAGCGTGCCGTCGCCGCGATCTCGCACGGCACCGCCCGGCAGCAGGGCGGCCGTGGCCGCGCTCAAGGCGATCTCGCCCGATGCGGCGGACCCCTCGGTCATTACCACGGCGGTGACCGAGGGTCCGGCCAGTACCAGTTCCCGGTGGGCACCGCCGACAAGAAAGAAGTAGAGCTGTCCCGAGTGCAGGCCCACGGACATGGACAGCTGCAGCCGGCCGACGGAGGTGGGTATCTGGGCGGCCCGGCGCAGCGCGGCGCGCATCTCGACGGCCGTACTTGCTGCACGCAGCGCGTGGCCGGGTCCGCGGAACAGGAACAGGAGCGCGTCGCCGCCGAACTTGAGCAGCATGCCGTCGCGTTCGCGGGCGCGCTCCAGCATGGCCCCGAAGACGCGGCTCAGCGTTTCGATCAGCTCCTCACCGCCGACTCGACCCTGTTGCGCCAGGCGTTCGGCCAGTTTGGTGAAGCCCGATATGTCAGCAAAGCAAAGCGTGCCGTCCACGGCCTGCCACTGGCGATCGGGAGCCTCGAGCTGCCACTCGATCGCCAGCTCGGGTACGTGTCGGCGCAGGCCCTTCACATTGTGCCGCCGGCGATCCGGCGGGTCGGGCGGGTTACGGGCCGGTGCTGCTCGTCAGCCTCATGATCTCGACGATGATGCCGGCGGAGAGGATCAGCAGGATGATCTCGGCGACGAGATAGGCAGCCCGCAGGTCCTTGATGGCGGTGATGACTTCGTTGATATCCTGCCCGGTGGTCGTGACGATGCGACGCAGGTTGTCCAGCGGGCGCATGAAGAGCCAACCGAGCGCGAGCAGCAGCAGGGCGCCGCCGAGGCTGATCCAGCGTCCGAGTTCATCCCCGAGGATGAACGACTGCACGAGCTGCAACACACCGAGGATCATGAACAGGACTGAGACATGGCTGACTTTGCGGCCGGTCTGGGTGATGAGCTTGTTTTCTTCGGCGGTAAATTCGTATTGGGACATGACGTGTTCTTTCACCTGTGATTGGGGCGGGCTGTCTAGCTGATACGGCCGACGGCGAAAGCGCCGATTCTCGCCAGCAGAAACAGCACCAGAAGGATGCGCAGGCCGGTGTGGGCGCTATCGAGGTAGCGCAGGGCGTCGATGAGTCGTGTGACGTTGCCGCTGCTCGACCGCGCGATCCAGTTGAACGACGTGCGCGGTCGCAGGAACAACATGCCACCGAACATCGCCACCAGTCCGAGGACAATGATGGCGGGTCCTGCAAGCATCGAGTCGTAGGGGGCGGTGATCGTGGCGGCGATGCCGAGGCCGACCAACGCCATTCCGACGACGCCCGTCGCGACCGAGAACCGCCATAGCTCTTCGCTCAGTCGCAGGACTGCCTGATTCTGGTCGTGGTCGAACTGGTGTTCTGCGCTGGTCTGCATTCGGGGTCCCCTGCTTGTGTTGCTTGAATCGGGTCCGCTCGCCAGCGGACCGGTCATATTTTGCCGTATTTGATGCTGCCCTGTGCGACGCGTCAATCGTTGCGAGGCGTCGGGCCGCCGATCACCGTGTTGGAAACGCGCCGGAGGCCCGCCACCAGATCGAAAAGTTCCGGCAGGCGTTCCCGCCGGTCGGGGGGCAGGTAGGCGAAGTTGGCACCGCGGTCGTTGATCTCCCAGTAGATCGGCGAGATCTCGCGCTCCAGTTCCCGGCGTGCGGCTTCCAGCAGGGCGGGGTGCTCGGTGGCGAGGTCCTGCGCAATGCGCCGCGCCGGAGGGGCGTCGCCCCGCAGGAGGAAGAATGTCGCCAGCTGCAGCTGGGCCCGGCGTACCCCGAGCAGGTGTTCCGCACCCGCATGATCCACGGTCAGCACGATCTCCACCAAGGCGTCGCGCGCCGCCGTGTCTTCGGCTGACGCCTCCACGAGATGGGCGAGGTCGTAGGCCGATACCTCCAGGAGGAAGGGCAGGCCCGCATCGCTGGCCAGCCGACCGTAGAAGCGGATGCGCTCGGCCAGTTCGAGAACAGCCTGCCGCGCGCCGATGCCCAGCAGGGTCTCGCCGAGCAGGCGGTACTGGTGCAGGACGAAATAGGCAGTTCGTGGGTCGCTGGCATTGATGGCGGCGCGCAGGTAGCTGTGGAACGCGCGCTGACACAGTGCGAGGGCCGCGGGCTGGTCCGGCGCAAAGCTCTCGGAGAGCCGGCGCGTGTGGATGGCGATCATGCTCGCGACGTCCCTCGCCGTGCCGACCGCGTCACCGAACAGTGCGAGGTACTGGCGGAGTATCTTTGCCTCCAGCCAGGTCCTGTCGCGCGCGATCTCCTCGAACGCCGTCTCGGCCAGCGCAACGAAATCCGGGTCGCGGGCAATGGTGTCGTCGATCTGGAACCAGGCAGCAGGCAGGCGGTCGCGCATCGCTGCAACGTCGGCGAGCAGGGTTGCGAGGGATTCAACTGCCGCCATCGCGATCCCGCGGTCGTTGTTCTTCATGGCCCCGCGCGCGACGTCCTCGAGGTCCTCGACGGCGTCGATTACGGCGCGCTTCGCTTCCGGAGAGTCGTCCGCGGTGGCAAGCTCCACCCGTCGCAGGGCATCGCCGCGGATACGCGCGATGATGTCGAGCGGCGAGACGAAATTGAAGACGTAGACGAAGTAGGGCAGCAGACCGACCATCGAGACGGTCATCATTGCCATGGCGAGCAGGAACCCGCCATTTGGCACCGCCGGCTCGGCGCCGAGCTGCCCGCTGAGCACGGTGGCGAGCGTTATGCAGATCACGGCCGTCAGCACGTAGAAAATCATGACGGCCAGGTTGAGCGGATCACGCGCGAACAGTTCCGTCACCCGGTGCGTATAGCGTGTCGCTGACAGCTCGAGCACGATCGCCACCACCGTGATGAGAATCGCCAGAACGCCAGCCACGACCTGGGCGGAGCCACTCAGCAGCGCCAGCTTGGCTTCCTGGTCGAGCGTCCTCAGCCATTCGAGTGGATGGCGCCAGATCTGGCTGCCCTCGAGCCAGCTCGCGAAAGCGACGAGAATCGCCGACAACGCGAGCAGCGCGAGGAACGAGCGCAACGCGGCGATTCCGCTGCCAGCCGGGTCAGCGGAGCCGGCGGACGATGGTGCACGGCGCACGTCCAATGGAGGAGCTTCCCGGGTTCCAGATATCGCGGGAAATGTAGCACGCCCTGTCGGTGCTTTTCGGCCTCCCGCATCGTCCGTCGCGGCCTTGCGTAGCGATACCCGGCAGGCGGTGCCAGAATGGGGCAATGCCCCCCGCAGCCGACCTGTTCCACGGTCTTCGTGACCGGATCGAGCGCGATCCGGACGCGCGCGAGTCCTTCGAGCGGCAAGTCGCGAGCCGCGACCTGGTGCTCGATGTCGGTGGCCGCAATCGCGACTCCCTGAGTGCCCGGCGACTGGCGAGCCTCGGCACGAACCCGCGGACACGCATCGTCACAACCGACGTCGCACCTGATTATGGGCCCGACCTCGTCGACGACATCACCGACTCGCGCATCGCCGACGAGACGTATGACGGTGTCTATTGTGTCTCGATCCTCGAGCACGTTGGCGACGTAGCCGCGGCTGCACGGCACCTGCACCGGGTTCTGAAGAAGGGCGGTGAGATCGTGCTCTACGTCCCGTTCGTGTACCCGTTTCACGACCGCACGGATCATCACCGCTTCACGTTCACCGAGATCGCGCGTCTCATGGCGCCGTACTCGGAGTTCCGCCTGTGTGTCGCCGATCGCGCCGGTTACGGCGGCGTCCTGCTCGACGTGCTCACTTTCCACCAGGCGCACCGGTTGCACCGGCCGTGGATCGTCGCTTCCGCACTCCTGAACGCGCTGTTGGCGCTGCCGCTGGGCGTCGCGTGGCTCTGGTTGCGCGGCAGGCCGCGCTGGGCCGGCGTGAGCTGGAGTGACTTCCGCTTCTACTACACCCACCTGCATCTCGCCCACGGCTTCTGGGCCTGGGGACGGAAGTAAAAGCTGGAGACGCCGGCTTACGGCTTGGCGGGCACCGGCCTGCGCTCGCGCGCGTAGGTCTCCCAGGTCGTCATGTTGGGCTCCGTCCACTCGGTCGGTGCGCTCAGGTACTGCGGCCACTTCTTCTCGGTGTAGGCGCGCACGTGGGCGGGCAGGTCCTGCACGCCGTCGAGCGACCAGACGTTGGTGACGCTGAAAATGCCACCCGGGCGGTTGTCCATCAGCATCCACGGGTGCCACGGCGCCACCTTCTGCCAGGCGCCTTGCGTCTTCACCTTGGGCACTGCCGGGTCGTTGATCTCGGCGAGGCTTGCGTGGATCTGGAAATACTCGCTGGTGCGGTACCACTCGCCGAAGTGCTCCCGCGGCCACTTTGCCGGAGGCAGCGGCGTGGGCCAGCGGGTGTTCACGGCGAACGATACGGCCGCGCGGTCGCCGAAGATCTCCCACGGCAGGATGAACGGGAACTCGACTACCTTGATGCCCGTCTCGGGCGTGCCGAAGCGCTGCTTGAATACCGTCGCGTAGTGGGAATTGACCGGATCATTGTGGGTATGGAATACCTCCACGGTCTCGCCGGTGTAGGGGTTTCGCCATGCGTCGAGAATCCGGTCCTCCTTGAGGTCCAGGTAGTACACGACCTCGCGGTGGAGGTTCTGGTAACGGCCATCCGGCAGCCGCGTCACGCGACTCATGCCGAAGCCCTGGATGCGGAAGAGCGGCTGGATGACTTCCTGCGGATCGCTGTTGCCATACTGCGTGCCGGAGAAAAAGCCGCAGGTTTCCTTCCCCTCGAGGTGACCGACGAGCTTGACCCAGGCCGTGAGGTTGTCCTCTGGCTTCGTGAAGTCGAGTTTGAGCGACGCGCGCGCGGCCGGCGCGGCAGACGCGCTGCCGGTGACGACCGATGCCGCTCCGAGTGCCCCGAAGCCGAGGAGGGCGGAGCGGCGCGTCACGTTCTGGCGGGCCACCGTCAGTTCGACGGGGTCGATGAATCCGAACATCGTGTTGCTACTCCGCTCTGGGTGGTGCTGCGCGAGCCCGGGCCTCGCGATATGCCGCGGCTACGCCGGGCCCCGCGACGTAGTTGTCGAACAGTATCGCGCGCATCGGCGAGTCGCCGGCGAAGCTGCGGCGCAGGTCGCCAAGGGCGATGGATTGCCGTGTTGCGTCGAGTGAATCGCCGCGTGCCACAGCGGCATTCGCGCCGTCGCGCAGCGTCCGCAGCAGGGTGAGTAGTTGCTCGACGTAGGCGGTGTCGCGCAACACGGGGCCGTGACCCGGCACGATGATTGCCGGGTCGAGTGCGACCAGTGCTTCCAATGCCTCGATCCAGCCCTCGATCGAGGATTGCTCGGCGCCGATCAGCGGTATCGGCCACACGACGAGGTCACCCGCAAACACGATCCGCTCGCGGGGCAGGTGCACGATGAGGTCACCGGTCGTGTGGCCGCCGCCGAGGCTCCGCACCTCGACCAGCCGGTCGCCGGTGGCGATCGTGAGCGCCTTCGTAACTGCCACGGTGGGCAGAACCGGTGGTGCCGGCGTGGCTTCCCGCAGCACGAGACCGGCCAGTGCGAGGTCGCTCTCGATGGCCGCGCGTTCCTCCATCGACAGGGGGCCGCCGGCGAGGCTCTTGCCGTTGGCGAGCAGTTGCTCGAGTTCGGGCATGAAGGCAGCGGCATCCTTGACGAAGGCAGCACGGTTGCCGGCGCCGGGGCCCTCCAGATAGTCGCGATTCGCAGCATGCCCGACGATCTCGACGCCCGGGTTCGCCTCGAGCCAGGCCGCATTGCCGGTGATGTGGTCGTCGTGCCAGTGAGTGTTGACGAGCTGGCGCACCGGGCGGTCGGTCAGCGTGCGCAGAGACTGCTGCACGGCGCGTGACAGGGAGGGCGAACCGTTCGCATCGACGACGATCACGCTGTCCGGGCCGAGGATGAAGCCGTTGTTGGCGTCGACCATCAGGCCCGGCGGATCCTGGCGGATGACGGCGTAGACACCCTCCGTCAGTGGTTCCACCCGGAACAGGCCAACTGGATCGGGCCGTGGAGCTTGCGCGGGCACTGTCGGCGTGGTCTTGCAGCCGCTGGCGAGCAGGGCCAGACCGGCTGCGAGCAAGGCGGCATGGCGGATTGCGCCTGGGTTCCTCGGTGCGAATCGCATGTTCCAAGTATAAAGCGTCGTTCAGGCGTCCTGCTGGCCTGGACGCGCCGCCCGGATGGC
>SXGT01441151.1_pt1 | contig 11739 bp, 13 predicted proteins | sample 3176221 | NCBI WGS metagenome assembly SXGT01 (sample SAMN11356862, study PRJNA531348) | freshwater metagenome | isolation source: freshwater sample F1-120 | place: China: Fuxian Lake, Yuxi | collected 2017-12-25
CATGGAAGGGGGGTAGGCTTCCAGCCTGCCCTAATCTGTCTCAAGCATTTTCTGGGCAGGCTGGAAGCCTACCCCACGTACCTACTCTTCTTCTCGCTCATTCGCCAACGGCAGCTTGAAGCGAGGCTTTTTTCCCAGGTGTGGCTTCGGCGGCGGCAGAGCTTCGACTTCCTGGCTGGCCTCGGCAGCGGACTGGCGAATCCGCTGGCTGAGGACGGCGGCGTCGTACCAACTAAAGCTCAATTCGGGGTTGGAAGCGAAGCGGCCGAGCGTTCGGAGGGCTTCGGACTTTCGCTCGTCGTCATACAGGAAGATGTACCGTTCTTCTCCCTTGACCAGCGCCAGCACATTGATGTCATGCGTCACGGAGCGATGCCTTGTGAGCGAGATGCTTGTCAGTGATGTGGTAGGACTCATGGGGCTCCTTGCTGCCAGTGGCGTGCTGGCGGTGCTGGCGAGCGTGGCTCGCGAGGGACAATCGGCCTTACCGCTCATATCGGCGGAGGGGCCAGCGATACACGACTCGGGACTCTCCCGCCCCACCTCTCGCTGCGAGCGTTTCAGTCACATGCGTGTGACAGCAGAAACGGATGAAGTCATCAGGGCGCTGCAGGTAACCTTCCCACCCGCCGAACCGGGCGTCGTCGCGAAAATAGAAATAGCTTTCCAAACGCTGGGTAAACTCTGCGTCGTGGCCGTGATAAATCCGGGTGTGCGTAATAATCGGGTCGTATTGAGGACGCGGCGCGGGTTTCGTGGGGGACGGAGCGGGAGGAACGAACCCGCGCGGGTCCGGCCAATCCGCGGGCAAGTCGGCGGGGCTCTCTCCTGCAATTCCTTGAACCGGTGGAGATTGGCTGGGCGACTTGCCATTTGCTGGCGGTTTCGCTCCTTCTTCCGCACGCAAATCGTTGACGGCAACTTCCTCGTGCGTGGCGGGTGCCACGTCGCCCCGAGTCGCGTTTTCCTGCGGAGGAATCTCCGGTGTCTGCGTTTTTAGCTGTTCCTTGGCGAGCGAAAACTCCGCCTCATGCACGAGCGGAGTCGGAATGAACTCCTCTTCCGCGGTTCCCCAAGGAAGGGCGTAGCCCGCTGGCACTGGGTGAAAACTGGGGTTGGCCGCATACCAATCGACGGAAAGTCCCAAGCGAGGGGGATAGTAAGGGGTGAACTCCGTCACCGAGCCAATGATGACAGCATCGACATTCATCTGGCGAGCCAGCCGCTGGAAATCCTGCGGGCTGCGGGGCTCGATGCCGCTGGCGTCCAGCATCCGCTTGGCCACTCCCACCGGCATCACCTCGAAGCCCTGAATGGTCTGCAGCTCGTTGTAATAGGCCATCGCGATCGCTTCGCCATCCACCGTCGGTTCCGCGCTCTGGTTATAGAACGGCAGCACCGCCACCTTATGCAGTTGCGGGAACGGGTTGTGAAAGACCGGCTGATGGAGCTTGTCGGGAAAAATTTGGCAGCCCGTGATGAACACCGCGCAGCAGAGGGCCGTGAGAAACAGCCCAACTCGCGCGTGAAATCGCCTGCCAACCATGCTTCGCTACATCCGTGCGGCGCAAGGGGAAACGTATCGGTAGCCGTACGCGTCCCCTTATCGGTAAAGTCGGCCCAGGCTCTCCAGCTTTAATTGATCGAGTCAGACTATTGAAGGTGACGCTAGCATTTCGACGCGACATGCGATGTATTCCTTCGCTCTTGTTTATTGATGCTGCCCGACCCATGTGGGCCGGCTTGAGGGTGCCGAGCACGAAATGTCACGCCGCGGCGTTGGACCTGGCAGACCGGGGTTTTTCTTGAACCGAACCGACCCTCCAGGAATGAACGAAGTATAGTGAGGACTCATTCCTTGACCTTGCCCGACCGTCCATGTCCAACGTCACCCGCATTCTGTCGCAAATCGAATCCGGCGATCCGGCGGCAGCGGAGCAACTGTTGCCGCTCGTGTACGAGGAATTGCGAAAACTGGCGGCTGCCAGGCTCGCTCAGGAGAAGCCGGGGCAGACGTTGCAGGCGACGGCGCTGGTGCATGACGCGTATCTCCGGCTCGTGGGCGATGGAGAGCGCGACCAGTCCTGGGACAACCGAGGCCATTTTTTCGCCGCCGCGGCGGAAGCCATGCGGCGGATTCTGGTCGAGAATGCGCGACGCAAAGGAAGTCTCAAACGGGGAGAGGGATTCATCCGGCAGCCGCTGGACGAACTGGAAATCGAGGCTCCGGAAAGTCGCTACGACGTGCTGGCGCTCGATGACGCTCTGCGTCAATTGGCGGCCGCCGACGTGCAAGCCGCCGAGCTCGTCAAGTTGCGATTCTTCGCGGGACTGACGGCCGAACAAGCAGCCTCGGCACTCGGGGTATCGGCCCGAACCGCGGACCGAATATGGGGTTACGCCCGCGCTTACATGTTCAAGTGCCTGGCGGCTGGGTAGTCGCGGCACGTAAACTCTCCTATTCTTTCGACTTTTTTGGCGGTAGCCGTGCGCGGAATGCGCATTGCCTTTTGGGGACAGGTGCGGAGCTATGACAGAACGTGAAATCTTTGATGCGGCACTGGCGACTGCGGATACCGCGTAGGGTGAAAAAAATAGAACGAGGCTTCGAGCGAGGATTTCCGCGGTGAAGTGCAGCAAACTTGGATCGAGATGACACTCGAACGGGGGGGCAACGGATGACAAGAAGTTATCAGAAGAGGATCAAAAAGAGTAAAACGTCATGACAGCGCAGGGGCGAACGCAGACGACCGGCGAAATCCACTCGCTACGCAGCGCGTCGATGATAGTACTTGAGCAGCCCGCCCAATCGCTCGTGGCAGATGATTTCACCATCGGTCTTGCCGACCGACTCATCGGGCTGAATGATCTTGTTGTCGAGCCCTTGATGGTTGCGCTCAGTATGAAAATGGGCCACGAACTCCGTCACTGCGTGCCGGAACATCTTCTCGCCGAAGAAGATCATCCTGTCGAGGCACTCGGACTTGATCGACCGGACCCATCGCTCGGCGAATGCGTTGAGGTTCGGGCTTTGGGGCGGCAGGCGGACCGGTTTTACGCCGGCAGTTTTCAAGATATCGCGGAACTTCTCCGTGAAACTGCCATCCCGGTCCATGATCAGGTGCGACTTCCCTTTCAGGAATCCATCCTGGCAGTCGGTCAGGTTGCGGGCGACTTGTTTCATCCAGGCCGCATTGGGGGAGGTCGTGATGCCGGCGATGTGAACGCGGCGAGTGGCGATGTCAATCACGAACAGGACGTAGAATGTAACGAGGCCGCCAAGCGTCCAGACTTCCGTGGTGAAGAAATCGCAGGCGGCCATCGTCTCGGTGTGCGACCGGAGGAATTCGGCCCAGGTAGTCCGCTTGGTTCGGACGGGTGCGGGTTCGATTCCGTTCTGCTTCAGGATGTTCTTCACTTTGGTGTCGCTGATTTCGTGGCCGAGGTTGGCGAGCATCCCCTGAAGCTTGTCGAATCCAGCGCCGGGATTTTCCTTGGCCAGTTTGACGGTGAGGTCCGTCACTTCCTGGCTTACCGGTGACCGGCCGGGGTTCTTCCGTTCGAACGTCCATTTCTGAGCGACGAGCTCCCGGTGCCAGCGGAGAAGCGTGTCGGGCGTCACCAGGCTGCCGATTTCCAGGAGGCCCTTCCGCCCGATTTCCTTTCCCTTGGCCGCCAGTCGGCGTCTCTGGTCGTCGTTGAACCGCAGTCTCTTCTTGCCGAGCATCTCGCGGACGACTGCCAATTCGGTCTGCAAGAACTCGATTCGCTGCTGCTGCTCGCGGTGAATCCAGCCGGCGAGGCACGCGAGGATCATTTGCCAAGCCGGGAACACGGGACTTTTCATGGATCGGTAAACAAAGAGACGCGGCAAGCCACTATGATCTTCGCACACCGAAGGTGCCGCCGCATCATGGCCGATCCCAAAGGGCCAGCTCTGGGTACGGGAGTGTCAACCTGGCTCTTTGACCCCAATTGTCATATTGGCAGGAGAGAGTTTTCGTAACAGAGTCCCTAAAGCCACCCCTCTATTTTTTCGACGTATATCCCGTACCCGCCAGTTAACACAGAACTGGCGGCGAGAGTCTCCCAGGCAGGCTCGCCGTTACCCGCACACTGGCAATGGTTTACGCCTGTTCACGATCGGTGGAATAGACTCTCTTTCTGCGGAGGAGATTGGCCAGAGAGCGCCGATGGCACCGAGTTGGCGTCAAACCTCGCCAGAACTCTCAAACTCTCTTCCCAAAACCGGCTCCGAGTTAACACTCCCGTACCACGAGCGCATGAAGCGTGCCCGCAAACTCCATTTTTCAACGCCGGACAATTGCGTCGAGTTAGCCAGTCGGCGATAATTGAGGTGGCTTCCGAAATCCCCCCAAGGCACCTTGTTATGCCCCAGCTCTCCGTTCAGCATCGTGGCTGGTCACTCGCATTGGCGGCACTGGTGGCCTTGATGGCTGCTCCGCTGCTCTTGGCTCAGCAAAAGGGGAAGGGGGTCAAGCGGGCCCAGCCTCCTAAGTTGGAGAAGAAGGGGGATGTGTTTTTTCCCGACGCTTTCAAGGAGGGGCTGGTCGGACCCCGTCCCGCTGATTTGGGGAAGGGGGCGGCCACGGTAGTCGCGGGAAATCCAAAAGACCCCGCGGTTCCGGCAGCGGGTAACGGCGGCCTCGCCGGATCGGGCTGGTCGGCGATCATTTCTGGGCAGACGATTGAGGACGAGGTCAAGGAGCTGAAGAAACTGATTGACGTGGAAGTGACCACCCCCAGCGACTACGCGGGGAAGGGATATAAAGTGGCTCGCCGCGATTTCAGCATGCTGGCCATGCTGTTTGGCATTGCCGGGGAATTCGACGGCGAGGTCCGCTGGAAGAAAGAGTCGCCGATCGCTCGCGACGTCTTTGCCCGGACCGCGGCCAATTCCAAAGTCGGGACCAGCCAGGTTTTTCAAGAGGCCAAGCTCCGCAAGGGGGAATTGCAGGACCTTGTCGGCGGCAGCTCGCCCTATCAGGGGAAAGACGCCGAGGCGAAGGCCGTTTGGAGCACCGTTTGCGGCCGCACCCCCCTGATGCAGCACCTGGAACGAATCTTTGAACCCCAGCTCAAGCCGCTCTTGTCGGACAAGGGGCAGTTCACCGCCAACCTCGACAAGGTGACGCACGACGCGGAAGTCATCGGCGCAATCGGAGCGGTGCTGGCCAAGGACGGCATGGAAGATGCCGACGCCGACGAATACAAAGCCTTCTGCCTCAAGCTACAAAAGGCCTCGAAGGACATTGTCGATGCCGCGAAGATCAAAAACTTCGACGCCGCCAGCTCCGCTGGCACGGCCATCGGCAAGGCCTGCGCGGAATGCCACGAAGGGTATCGGTCGTCGTAGGAGTTGGTTGATAAGGGGGCCGGCATACGCCCGAATTCCGCCTCCCCTTCCGCCTATGCCGTTTCTGCGGTTTGCGCCGTCATCTTCCTTTGACAGCGCAGAGACGACGATTAGTCTGAAACTCTGTGTCCACTTCTCTTTCCCTAGACCGTTCCGGCATCGCCGCCGCTGGGCTCGCCTCGTGCCGCCTCTGCGGAGAAGTTGCGGCCTGGCAACTGCCGGCGATGGCTCAAGGGCCGCTGATCTTTCGCTGCCGCGAGTGCGGAGTGGCGTTCACCAGGCATCCAGCGCGGCCCGCCTCACAAAACGGCCAGGATCACTTTGGCGGCATTGATGAGGGGCAGTATTTCCGCTCGGTCATGGCGACGCGGCTCCGGTCCTATGCGGCGCTGGTGCAGCGAGTGCAGAAACAGGTTCCCAGCGGCAAGTGGCTGGACGTCGGTTGTTCGTACGGCTGGCTGCTGAAGTATGTCGCCGAACAAGGGTATAAGGGCGAAGGAGTCGAGCCTTCCGCGCCTGCAAGCCTCCGTGCCCAGCAACAACAGCTTCAGGTGCGGCGGGGACTCTTTCCGGAATCGCTCGCGCGCGGCGAGCAATTCGACGTGATCAGCTTTATGGATGTTCTGGAGCATTTTGAAAAACCGGGCGAAGCACTCGAGGCGACGCGCGAGCATTTGACCGCTGGCGGGGTGGCGGTGATCCAGGTTCCCGATCAGGCCTGCTGGTTGTTTCGTCTGGCGGAAGGGATGTATCGCCTTTCGGGCGGGACGATTTCCTTCGCCCTCCGCCGGCTTTGGCTGGACGGATTCGACTTTCCCCACCAGTTTTATTTTACCCGCCAGACCCTTTCGCTCGTCTTGCAGCGGAGTGGCTTTGAAATCCTCGATTGGCAGCGGACCCCCATCGGCCATCCGGCAGAAGCGCTGGACCGCGTGGCCTATGCCGCAGGCTCTGGTAATCGCCTGAAAACCGCGGTCGTTGGCCTGGCGGTCGGCGCGATCAACGCGGTCGATACACTGTGCGGGCACGGCGGCCTACTGACCATGATCGCCCGGGCTCGCTAAAGTCGCCTTGAATGGCCGCGTCATTCGCCATTTGTCAATCGAATTTCGTCATTTCCGTCCCCAATTCACTCTCGCCCCAATTCAGCTTACCGTGGTAAGATGCGGTGCTTGCTGAAGTCCGGCAGATTTGCCGAAAGGAGTCGGCGATGTTTAACTTGCAGTGGTGGGAATGGGGCTTGCTCGGGATTGGGGTCTACGTGGCCGTGGTCACGCTGGCACGCTTGATGCAAGGACGCCGCGAGGCGTTGCTCGCGGAGCTCACCCGTCAGGCCGCCGAGGAACAGCGGCGGAAGAAGAAGGAAGAGAAGCTCCGCCAAAAGCGGGAGAAAGAAGCCCAGCGTCTCAAGAAATTGCTGGAGATGCAGCGGCGAGCGGCGTAGTCGTGGGGTAGGCTTCCAGCCTGCCCTTCCCAGAAGAATTTTTGGGCAGGCTGGAAGCCTTCCCCACTTAGAAGATGAAGCGCCTGTATATCGAAACCGTCGGCTGCCAGATGAACGTTCTCGATAGCGAGATGGTGGTGGCGAGCCTGCGCAAACAGGGTTTCGAACTCGAGAGCGAGCTGTCCGCGGCGGACGTGATTCTGTTCAACACGTGCAGCGTCCGGGAACAGGCGGAGAACAAAACCTACAGCGCACTCGGCCGGCTCCGGTCGTTCAAAAAACAGCATCCCGAGAAAATCATCGGCGTGATGGGGTGCATGGCCCAGAAGGACCAGAAGCTGGTCTTCGAGCGGGCTCCTTATGTGGACCTCGTCGTCGGCCCCGGCCAGCTCAGCCGCATTCCGGATTTGCTGGGCGACATCGCCGCGGGGAAAGGACCGCAGATGGCGGTCGGCCTCGGCCGCAAGGACGGCACGGTCGATGAAATCAAGCGGAGCCACGAGACGTTCGATCCGCTCCGTGACCCGGCGATGCGGCCCACGCCGTTCCAGGCCTACCTCCGCATCCAAATTGGTTGCGACAAGTTTTGCACCTACTGCATCGTCCCGATGACCCGCGGCCCCGAGCAGGGGCGCGATCCCGAGCAGATTCTGGCGGAAGCCCGCATCCTCGCCGATCAAGGCTGCAAGGAAATCACCCTCATTGGCCAAACCGTCAACAGCTACAAGCACAAGAGCGGCGGCAAGACGACGCGGCTCTCGGACCTGCTCTATTCGCTGCACGAGATCGATGGCATCGAGCGGCTCAAGTTCGTCACCAACTATCCCAAGGACATGACCGACGACCTCTTGGAAGCAGTCGCCACGTTGCGAAAATGCTCCCCCTATCTGCACGTGCCGGCCCAAAGCGGCAGCAACGAAGTGCTGGCCCGAATGAAGCGGGGCTACACCGTGGAGGACTATCGCGAAACAATGGCCCGCATCCGCGCCCGGCTGCCGCACGCCGCGGTCACCAGCGACTTTATCGTCGGCTTCTGCGGCGAGACCGACGAGGACTTTCAAAAGACCTACGATCTCGTTGCCGAGTGCCGCTTCAAGAACAGCTTCATCTTCAAGTACAGCGAGCGGCCCGGCACCAAGGGGGCCGAGCTGTATCCCGACGACGTGCCGTTCGAGGTGAAGAACCGCCGCAACAACGAACTCCTGGAGTTGCAAAACCGGATCAGCGAGCAAGAAAACCAGCCGCTACTGGGCCAGCGAGTAGAAGTACTGGTGGAAGGTGTCAGCGAGCGGACCAAGCGGCACGGCGAGGACCAGGGAGACCTCGTCCAGCTCACCGGCCGCACGGCCTGCGATCGGATTGTCGTTTTCGAGGGCAACACTCGGCTGACGGGGCAGATCATTCCCGTCGCCATCTATGACCTCTCGCCGCACACTCTCTTCGGCGCGGTCGTGACCGAGCACGTCGGGCCGAGCTTGCAGCCGATAATGGCATAGCGATATGCCTATCGGGACTTTTCACTCAGGACTCTTCTCGGTCGTCGGCTTTTCCGCTGCTGGCGCTGCCGGAGGTTCCGCGGCAGCGGACGAAGGCAACAATCGTCCGAGCAGATCCTTCAGCCGCTTCTGATTCGCCTCCTGGGTAAACGGGTTCTCGTCCGGCGAGCCACCCCCCATTCCTCCGGCACCTCCCATGGCCATCATCGGCGGAGGAGCGCCCTCTGGCGGTCCGCCCGCCACGGGAGCTGGCGCGGTTCCCGCGCCCGGTCGACCCGCCGCGCCGCGTCCGCCACCACCGACCCCAGGCCGTCCAAAGGGGAGGCTGACGAGTCCCAATGTCGTCTTCTGCTCTTCTGTGAGCAGAGCTTCCAAAGCGTCCAGATGACTTTGAGCTTCTTCAGCGGTCATCTTTTCGGCCTTGCTGATTTCCTCTAGCTTGGCCCCAACTTGCTTAGCTTGATCCGCAGCAAGTTCGACATGTAACTTCAGATCGGCGCGGGAGAGAAGCTCGAGCTTGCCGACGAGCGAAGTCAGATTACGCTTTCCACCTCCACCCCCCCCCATGCCCCCGCCTCCGCCGCCCATTCCTCCGCCACCCATCCCTCCCATTCCCATTCCGCCACCTCCCATTCCACCCATACCCATTCCACCCGGCATTTTTGGAGCACCACCGCCACCTCCCGAATCTGCGCTTCCGCCGGCAGCCGTGGAATTGGTAGGCACCGGCCTTTCAGTGAATTTCAGGCCCAGAAACATGGCACCCGCACCCAGAGCAAGTCCCAAGATGCCGGAAGCGATCCAGGCGGGGAGGGAATTCGTGGCACAGGTTTGCTTCGTCAAGTCAGAGGTCGTGGCAGACATGGGCAAGTCCTAAGCGAGAGGTGAGTGGAGACGGGCCAAATGCGCAGCAACCATCATACCGCAGAGAATTTGTGTGTTGTGTCACGTCGCAAGCCAGCGACGAACAGACAGGCTCTAGGGCGCGACGAGCGTATTCAGGAACGCGACCAGGTCGTCCTGCTCATTGACCGGCAAGGCGGCGAACTTCTCGATGGAGAGAATGGATTCGCCGGCGTGGGCCAGGATGGCTTCCGTGAGGGTTTTGGCCCGGCCGTCGTGCAGATAGGGGCCGCTGTCCCGCGCGCCCCACAGCGGCGGCGTTCGCCATTCCTGCTGGAGGACCTTGAGCGCGGAGCCGGCGTTGATGTAGGTGTCGATTTCTCCTTCGCGGCGGAGCAGGTGCTGCTTGGCCGAAACGGCGGAGACGGCATCGGCGAGACCCGGGCCCATGTCGTGCAGCAGCAGGTCGGCGTAAATTCCCTTCGCCGGGCCAACATCCTGAACGTGGCAATCCGCGCAGCCAAGGCTGTTGAAGGAAGCCAGGCCCCGCTCGGCGGCTTTGGCTGTTTCAGCGTCGGCGGGAATCACCTGGCGCGGCGCGGGAAGCGCGGCGACGAAGGCGATGAGCTGGTCCGCTTGTTCCTGGCTCATGTCCAGGCCAGAGGCTTTAGCTTCCGGGTTGAGGGGATTTGCCGCCTGGTGATGGCCGGGAACTTCCAATCCCAGTTCGTTGGCGCAGGCCCCGAGCACGAATTCCTTGAGCGACATGGTTTGCCCGCGCCAGCCAAAGTGGCCCAAAACTTCGCCGGTGGGGCCTTTGGGTCCGGGGGGGACGCGGCCGGTGACACGGCCATCGGCTTGCTGTTTCTTGACCAGGTCGCGGAGCATGTCCGCGGTAACGGCGTCGATGAGTCCCGCGCCGAAGACCGGGGGCGTGTTTCGTTGCGAGATGCGGATGGCCCAATCCTCCGGCGAGCCGACGGCATGCGAGTCCATTACTTTTTTCTCGAAGGAGGCGTAGGCCTCTTCGACGCCGAAGCGATGCAGAATGAAAGCCGTTTGCAGCCGCTTGCCGCTGGGGACGAAGCTGGGATGGACCTTGGCGAGTTTGTCCTTATGGCCGGTGAGCTCGCTGGGGTGCGGATCGACCGGCACCACCGTCATCAGACGCACGTTGCTGTCTTCGTTCGGGCCGGCTCCGCCGATCCCCCCCAGCTTGTGGCAAGCGGCACAGGAGCGGGCGTTGAACATCGGACCCAGCCCGTCTCCGCCGGGGCTCGCGGGCTTGCCCGCTTCCCACTCGCGGACAAACAGCTTCTTTCCCTCGGCGATGGTCGTGCTGTCCGCGGAATCCGCCGCGGCGAGTGGAAAAGTGGCGGCGAAGAGGGCGAAGGAAACAAGCGCGGTCCGCATGAGGTGGGTCTCCGAGAAACGACAGGACGATTCGCCCGATTGTAAACAATCCGAGCGGCAAAACCTAGCTGGCCATAATCGCCTGCAGGGCCATTCGGTGTCGCAAGCGGCATGAGTTACTAGCCCGACGCGCAAGTGAGGGAATTCGTGCTGGACCGGAGCGGTTTGGGATTGTGGCGGTAGATTGTTCCCAGGGGGCTTCGGTGGGGATGCTCGCCGACCATGACGGCCGGTGCCTGTTGCTGCAGTTCCGCAACTATTGCGTCTATGACGGCCTCCCCGTCGAGATGCGCCCCGAGCATTTTGACCGGGCGGTGCAGACATACTTTACGTTGATGAAGCAGGCCGTCTCTCCGCGACGGCTAGGAATGGTCGTGGAAGCTGCTTCGACGTCCTTTCGCGAAACGGCCTTTGTGCTAGGCCAGAGGGCGACTATTTCCGCAATTCCGGCAGCCGGGGCTTGACGGTGCCAACCGGACATGTGTATTATTGTCCATAATAGTTGAAAAGTGTTTGTGCGGAACTGTTGTGGAGAAGTGCGACGTTACCGCGAAAACGAATGTCGCCTATCGCGGAGCAAAAGGTGGCGGTGAATCAGAATCACGAGCATGAATCAGACTTGCGACGACATGAACCACCGCAACATACATAAATACATAGAGTTACGCCGATGGTCGTCTCCCTAAGTCCGCGAAAAAATTAGCTTGAATCAGTGAATCAAGGTGGCTCATCGATCGCTTATAGGATTTCATCTCCATTTTGCCAAAAGTCCTTTCCAGCAAGCAGGTTATCCCCAATTCAGAGATTGAAATGGACCTTATAACTGCTGATTCAGCGATTCACCATGCTTAGAATGACGGATTCGCTAGCCCCAACACATTCGATGGCCTATGACCTTTACCCTCCATCAGCCGTTTCCTCCTGCCGGCGACCAGCCCGAGGCCATCAAGGCGCTGGCGGAGGGGGTCCGCACGGGCAAGCCGTGGCAGTGTCTTCTCGGGGCCACCGGCACCGGCAAGACTTACACCATTGCCAATGTCATCGCCCAGTTCGATAAGCCGACGCTGGTCATCTCGCACAACAAGACGCTGGCGGCTCAGTTGTACTCGGAATTCAAGGAGTTCTTTCCGAATAACGCGGTCCACTACTTCGTCAGCTACTACGAC
>SXGT01835200.1_pt1 | contig 11739 bp, 9 predicted proteins | sample 3176221 | NCBI WGS metagenome assembly SXGT01 (sample SAMN11356862, study PRJNA531348) | freshwater metagenome | isolation source: freshwater sample F1-120 | place: China: Fuxian Lake, Yuxi | collected 2017-12-25
GCTCTCTGAAATTATGAAGCTGAGTTTCCGCGGCCGACAACTTCTCGGCGATCCCGAGTTCAACCAGAATCCCATTGGCCGCCTCCTCGATGACAAGTACCTGAGCGAGTTGGCCGGGAAAGTTAAACTGGACAAGTCGGTCGAAGTTGAACCGCTCAAAAATCTCGTACTTGAGCACGAACAGACCACGCATTTTTCGCTGATGGATGCCGAAGGCAATGCAGTAGCGTTTACCGTCACTCTGAATGGCAACTATGGCTCTGGACTTGTCACTCCTGATTCGGGAATCGCACTCAATAACGAAATCGACGACTTTACCACACAGACAGATAAACCTAATATGTTTGGTTTGATACAAGGGTCTGCCAACCTTATGCGCCCAGGAGCAAGACCACTTTCTTCGATGAGTCCGACGATCGTGGAAAAAAATGGCCGTACGGTCCTTGCCGTCGGTGCGCCCGGCGGTCCCCGAATCACCACCGGGGTTCTGCAAGTCCTGTATCGCGTGCTCGCCCAGAACTTCGACATCGATCGCGCGATTCAAACTCCACGAGTTCATCATCAGTTTTTACCTGATACGGTTTTTGTCGACCCGCAGCGCTTCTCTCCTGAAATTCTCGAAGGGCTGGAGAAACGCGGCCATAAGGTTGAAACCGGATTCACCGCTCGGGTGTACGGCGTTCATCGTAGTTCGACGAATATACTGAGCGGCGCCGGTGATGCGCGCGGCGAGTGTGCGGCGGGGGGGATGTAGCATGTTTTGGACCATCGCACTGCTTTTCTTCTCGAACATTTTCATGACAATGGCATGGTACGGACATTTGCGTGATTTACGCGGACATCAACTCTGGATCGTCGTCTTAATAAGTTGGGGAATCGCTTTTTTCGAATACTGCTTGCAGGTGCCAGCCAACCGCATCGGCGCCAATCACTTCACACTTGCGCAACTGAAGATCACCCAGGAAGTCATCACGATGGTGGTTTTTGCCGGATTTCTATATTTTTTCATGGGACAGCCACTCAAACTCGATTATCTCTGGGCGGCACTTTGTCTCATCGGCGCGGCCTATTTCATGTTTCGCGAGGGCCTTCCCGCTCTAACATAATGAAGAGATCCTGAGAGTAAACTCAGGATCTCTTAGAACTCTAAACAGAGAACTTAGTGGGCGCCGCCCGACGCCGGTACCGGAGTAGCCGCGGGTGCTGCCGCGCCTTCAGCAGGTGCTGCCGCGCCCTCAACAGGTGCCGCTGCCTCTGCAGGTGCTGCGGGAGCTGCTGCTGGAGCCTCAGCCGGTGCGGCCAGAACTTCAGCTGGTGCAGCGGGTGCCGGTGCTTGGTTAGAGGAAGAACACTGCGAGCAACCGTTAAGGGTCAAAGCTGCAGCGATAGCAATTACAACGAAAGAAAAGCGAAACATTATTCGACTCCTTGTCCTAAAAACCTGAGGCAAAATTTGTTGGGAAATCTTTAACCGAAAAAACCGTGGTTTGGTAAGTGAATAATGACACATTCTCTTCCGAATGCGCCGCTTCAGCCGACTTAAGTGAACTGTGACGGCTCCTCTGGATTGATCAACTCTTCAAGAGAAACCACCATACGTTTCTCAAAGGCTTGCCTGCGTATTGGGCAACTTTGCACTTCGCAAACACGGCAATAGGCCCGCCGACAGGGATCAACATGCAGATGCAATTCTCCCGGGTGACTGTAGGCACGGATCAAAAGACTCTCAAAGGCTTGCGTCTGCTCATGGGCCTCAGCAACGTCCCAGAACTCGGGAACCACGGCGTGGGCGTCAATATGATGAAAACGGCCATTGCGCATCACGCGAACATGATGAAGCTGAATGATCTCTCCAGGTCGAACCTGCTCAACAATTCTTGCCAGATTTCGCAAGATCCCACGGTCTTCAGCATCCAGCAATCCGCCGATCGAACGACGCACGAGCTTAATTCCCGTCCAACCCAGATAAAGGCCGACGATCAATGCCAAAAGCGGATCAATCCAGGTTAGGCCTGTGAAATGAACCAACACCAGTCCTATCACCACACCGAGCGAGGTCCAAAAATCCGATAACACATGTTGACCGCTGGCCTCGAGAGTTTCGGAAAGGTGACGGCGCCCCGAGCGAAGGAGAAAAAACCCCAAGCCGGCATTGATGACCCCTGCCGCTATGGTAATGCCGAGCCCCAAGCCTACCTGTTCAACTTTTCCCGCCCGAAAAAATGCATCCGCCGCCTCAAAGCAAATCATGACCGATGCAAACGCAATAAGTCCGCCCTCGAAAGCCGCCGAGAAGAACTCGACCTTGCCATGTCCGTATGGATGATCTTCATCCGCTGGCTTGTGAGCGATGCCAACCACTACGAGCGCCAATCCGCCAGCGACAACATTTACTATTGTCTCCATTGCATCGGAAAACACGGCTTGCGAATTCGTCAACCGGTAGGCCCAAAATTTAAGAGCAAGAAGAACAACGCTAATCGCTAACGACAGCCCGGCGGCACGCCGGACAAGACGCTCGTCATGCGCCGTTGGTTCGGTGGAATCATTTGACATGAACGGGAATCTACCTTGAAGAACCGTTCTTGCGCAATTCGATGTTCGACATGTCGAAAGTTTTAACGCAATTCTTGCCGGCACGCTTGGCCTCGTAGAGAGCGTGGTCGGCGTAACGAACCAAATCCTTAGCATCGACGTTAGGAATATGAGACTCGGCGACGGCAACGCCAAAGCTACCCGTGAGCTGCATTGAATTTCCGTCTTTTGTGAAAGTCGATGCCGCAATAACTTTACGCAGTCGTTCCGCAAAAAGGGTGGCCCCCTCAACGGTGCTTTCAGAAAGGGCGATTAGGAACTCATCGCCGCCATAGCGAGCGGCAAAATCAACGCCACGAATATTGTTCTGAATGATCTTGCCTACCTCAGCAAGAACAAAACTACCAAATAGATGGTCATGGGTGTCGTTCACTTGTTTGAAGCAATCCATGTCCATCATCACGACACCGACAGCGCTCTTGTTTCGCTTGGCCCGGCCGATCTCGCTTTCGAGTTTTTGATAGATCGAACGCATATTGTAAAGTCCGGTCAGGTCATCGATATCAACCATCGCCTGAAGGCGAGCATTGGCAGCCGCTAGGCGATCGGTAACATCTTTGATGCGAAGCTGAGCACGAACCCGCGCCAGCAGCTCTAAAGGCTCAAAGGGCTTGCAGAGATAATCGTCAGCTCCGGCATCGAGACCGGCGATAATGTCGCCGGTGGCGTTTCGCGCACTGACGAAAATAACCCAGATATAAGAATCCCGAGTGCGCAGGTGCTTCAGAGTTTCCATACCGCCCATTCCGGGCATATTGATATCAAGAAGGACCAAATCAGGAGAAACCCTCTTGAGGCGCTCCAAGGCCTCTTCGCCGCTATTGGCCGTTTCAACACGAAAACCCTCATGTTCGAGGGTACGGGCAACTAAGGTAACGTTGTCCTTGTCGTCATCGACGACCAATATGAGATTGTCACCGGGGCGTTTTGCAAATTTCATAATAGCTGGTATCCATCTTACCTGCACTCCGACCCCCACCCCAGACCAGTTCTTCGAGAAACTGCCTGGACTTTCAGATGACACCCGCTTCCCATCATTGTTAAAGTGCGCTTTGATCTGGGAACCTGCCGGGAGAGAGAAAAGATGTCATATAGTCTAAAAGAAAATCTCAAGGGAATTGATAACCGCTGGCAAGCCAAGTGGGAAGAATCCGAAGCTTTTCGGGCCGAGGAAAACTCGACCAAACCAAAATACTACGCGCTCGATATGTTTCCGTATCCTTCCGGAGCTGGACTCCATATCGGCCACATGGCTTCTTACACCCCGACAGACGTTGTTTCGCGCTACAAACGCAACAAAGGATTCAATGTACTGCATCCAATGGGCTACGATGCCTTTGGACTACCTGCAGAGCAATATGCGATTCAAACAGGCGTTCATCCTGCTCAGACGACCAACAAGGCCATCGAGAACTTTCGACGCCAGTTAAAATCATTTGGTTTTAGTTTCGATTGGCAACGAGAGATTTCAACGGCTGATCCCAAATACTATAAGTGGACTCAGTTTATTTTCTTAAAGTTGTTTGAACGCGGCCTCGCTTATCAAAAAGAAGTACCCGTCAACTGGTGTCCTGAACTCAGAACCGTGCTCGCTAACGAAGAGGTCGTTGACGGTCGCTCCGAACGCGGCGGGCATCCGGTGATTCGCGTGCCAATGAAACAATGGATGCTCAAGATCACTGCTTATGCCGAGCGCTTGTTAAATGATCTTGATAAGGTTGATTGGCCGAATCGTACCAAGGAAGCACAACGCAACTGGATTGGCAAAAGCGAAGGGGCGACGATCTTCTTCCCGATTCAGGGACATCCCGGCGAACGACTGGAGATTTTCACTACTCGACCCGACACGCTCTTTGGCGCGACTTTCATGGTGATCGCCCCTGAACATCCGCTGACTCGAAAAATCGCATCGGCGGAACAGGCCGGTGCGGTAAAATCTTATGTCGAACAAGCCGCGCGCAAACTTGAAGTTGACCGAAAGGCCGCTACCGACAAATCCGGCGTTTTCACGGGCGCCTACGCTCAACACCCCGTCACCATGCTTCCGGTACCAATCTGGACCGCCGATTACGTGCTGATGGATTACGGAACCGGGGCCATCATGGCGGTACCCGGTCACGACGTCCGTGACTTTGAGTTTGCACAAAAATTCGATCTCGGGATCGTGCGCGTTTTGGAGAATGCCGCTGAGAGCGAGGCCCCCTTGCCTTTCGAGGGCGAGGGCCGCTTGGTGAACTCGGATTTTTTGAATGGTTTATCCAAGCCACAAGCGATCGAACGTATGATTCGTCATCTCGAAGAAAAACACCTCGGCTCGCGACGTATTGAATACAAACTTCGCGACTGGCTATTCTCGCGCCAGCGGTACTGGGGTGAGCCCTTTCCAACCGTGCAGTTCCCGAAAGCCGGTCTCAAGGCGGTGCCTCTCAATGAATTACCGGTCCTTCTTCCTGAAGTCGCAGACTATGAACCTTCGGAAAAAGGCGAAGCTCCTTTAGCGCGCAACACCTCCTGGGTCACGTACACGGATAAGTCCACCGGCGAAGTCGGCGCACGCACCACCGACACCATGCCTGGATCAGCGGGCTCGAGCTGGTATTTTCTTCGCTACACCGATCCCCTCAACGAGCGTGAGCCTTTCACCTTCGAGCGACAAAAATATTGGATGCCCGTTGATCTCTATGTTGGCGGCGCCGAGCACACGGTTGGGCATCTGCTTTATGCGCGCTTCTGGCAAAAGGTGCTCTTCGACGCCGGGTTAGTCAGTAGCGATGAACCCTTTCAGCGTCTGGCGCATCAAGGGATGATTCTCGGTCCTGATGGCGAGAAAATGTCAAAGTCTCGCGGCAATGTCGTTAATCCCGATGAGATGAAGGAAAAATACGGCGCCGACGCTTTACGGTGCTTCATTCTTTTTCTTGGCCCCATGGACCGCGATAAACCGTGGCAAGAATCCGGCATCGACGGCGTGAGCCGGTTTCTCGACCGAGTATGGAGAATTTGCACAGACGACGACGGCAAATTACAAATCGACGACTCCGAACCGAATGAAGAACTCAACAAGCTTCTGCACAAAACGATGAAAAAAGTCGGTGAAGACATCGAGTCGTTAAACTTCAATACCGCTATTTCGGCGATGATGATTCTCCTTAATGAGATATATCGCTCGGGACAGCGTCCTCGCAAAGTATTGCGGCCGCTTGTACAGATTTTGTCGCCCTTCGCCCCTCACCTCTGTGAGGAACTTTGGGCCAAAATGGCGCCCGGCGAAGGCTTGGTCGTGCTTTCACCTTGGCCTCAGTATGATTCTAATTTGACAGTGGATTCAGTCGTTACTATAGGTGTGCAAGTGAACGGAAAATCTCGCGGTTCGATCGATATCGCTAAGGACGCGGCCGAGGCCGACGCCGTAGCAAGCGCACGCGAACTTGAGACCGTTCGCAATGCCCTGGGTGGAAAAGCGATCGACAAAGTGATTTACAAAGCCGGTCGCATTTTGAATTTGATCGTGAAAGCATAGCAGGCCGTGAAAGTTCACAAGATTGGTCGGATCAACGCCGACCACCTACGCCGTTGGGCGATGGAGGAAGAGAATTGGGACTCGACAGTAACCGATTCGATAAAACGATGACCGTCACTACCACCGTCAACAGCGCCGCCAATGGCATAAACACCTCCACTACTGAAAAGTCAGATTGGACCACTGAATCCAGCCGCGATCTTTATCGCGTCAGCTCATGGGGCTCGGGTTTTTTCGAAATTTGCGAAAAAGGCACGATGGTCGTTACTCCCCATGGTCCCAGCGGACCACAGGTCGATCTGCTCGATCTCACGCAAGATCTGCAGGAGCGCGGAATTCAGGTGCCGATGCTGATTCGCTTTCCCGACATCACCAAGTCGCGAATCGAACTTCTCAATCGGTGTTTCAATAAAGCGATCGAGGATCAGGGTTATAAAGGCCGCTACCAGGGCGTTTACCCGATTAAAGTGAACCAACAACGCCACCTTGTGGAAGAATTGGTCAAGTTCGGCCAAGGCGCCCGGCTTGGCCTCGAGTGCGGCTCGAAACCTGAGCTTCTGGTCGTGCTAGCGATGATGACCACGCCGGATGCGTTGATCATCTGTAACGGCTTTAAAGACACCGAGTATATTGAAACCGCGATTCTGTCGCAGAAACTTGGTCGCAATACGATCATCGTCGTCGATCGTATGGTTGAACTGCCGATGATTATCGAGGCAGCCAAGAAGTTTAATACCCAGCCTAAAATCGGCCTGCGCGCGAAGCTGTTCACGAAAGGCTCTGGCCGCTGGATTGATTCTTCAGGCGATCGTTCAAAATTCGGACTGACGCCACTTGAAATCGTCGATTGCGTCGAGCTTCTGAAAAAGAACAATATGCTCGATTCGCTTGAACTTCTGCATTATCACATCGGCTCGCAGATATCGTCGATCTCTTCGGTCAAAGGCTCACTCAAAGAAGGTACGCGCTTTTACACCGAGCTCTACCACATGGGCGCACGACCAAAGTTCATCGATGTTGGCGGCGGTCTCGGTGTAGACTACGATGGTTCGGGAAGCACCGACAGTTCAATCAACTATAGCGAGCAAGAATACGCCAACGACGTAGTTTCGATCATCCAGTCGGTTTGCGATGAGAAAAACGTTCCGCATCCCGCGATCGTTACCGAAGCCGGCCGGGCCTTAGTAGCGCATCACTCGGTTCTGGTTTTCAATGTCCTTGGTATTAACGATGTACAAAAGAAAACCCCAGCGACGACGCCTTCGAAAGAAGATCATCGCGTGGTGCAAGATCTGGCTTACATCTGGGAAAAACTCAACGAGAACAACATCCATGAGTTTTACCACGACGTCATGCACTCGAAAGAAACCATCCTACAACTCTTTACTTTCGGCGTTCTCTCGCTCGAACAACGCGCCAAGGCCGAAAATCTTTGCTGGGTGATTTTGACCAAGATGGAAAAAATCGCCAGAACCATGGACGACGCTCAAGATCTGGCTTCAGCTCTTCAAGAGCTTCTCTCGGATACCTATTTCTGTAACTTTTCGGTATTCCAGTCGATGCCGGACTCTTGGGCGGTTGGCCAGCTCTTCCCAGTTTTGCCGATTCATCGCCTCAATGAAGAGCCGACACGCAAAGCTATTTTGGTTGATCTCACTTGCGACTCTGACGGCAAGATCGGTCAGTTCATCAGCTCTGACGGTACGGCTCAGGCAGCCAAGAAGTCAGCGCTTGAAGTTCACGAGCTCAACGAAACTGATCCTTACTTTATGGGTGTTTTCTTGGTCGGTGCTTATCAAGAGATCTTGGGCGACCTGCACAATTTGTTCGGCGACACCGACGCGGTTCATATCACAGTCACCAACGCTGGTTATACCGTTGATCACGTGGTCGAAGGCGACACGGTTACCGAAGTCCTTAGCTACGTGCAGTACAATCGCCCTGAGTTGATCGAGAGCATCCGCCGCGCCAGCGAAGAGAGCATCATGCGCGGCACGATCTCCAAACACGAGGCTCGCTTGCTCATGCGCCATTACGAAGAGGGTCTGTCGGGTTACACTTACCTCGAGGAGCCCGAGTAATTCAGAGTGGCCCCTGACTACGGTTCGTAATAGTCGAGACAGAGGGCCATCAGCTTTTCCTCTTTCGAGTTTTTGATTTCGCTCGAAAGCGAATCGATAAACTCGGCCATTTTCAGGCGGAAATCGGCAGCGTCTTTTTCACTGAGAGTGAAGGTCATTGAAAGATGCAGGTCCTCGTCACGGTTACGTTGGATGCTTGAAATCGCGTCGATTCGCCAGCCGCCGTGATGCTGCTTAATGAACGGGGACTTGCGGTCAACGAAGAGAAATTTGGTGGCCTGCGAATAACGACCGCCTTTTTCAGATACCAGGCCCTTGCGGGTGAGAAAGCGGCAGGCGTCGACGATTCTCTCGACCGGCTCGCGAAAACGAATACTCAGGTCTTCGACGGAAAATTCCCCCGGTAGAGTCATGCACATGTGCAGCTTCGCGTACAGAGTGTCGCTGTAGTAGACGGCCTTATCCGCATCTGAGAGATCGGATTCGATTTTGATGCGGTCACGGAGGTTAAGGTAACGCTCGCGTTGCCGAACTAGGCGTTTTTCGAAGTAGCGCTTGCTTTCATTCGTCCCGGCGCGGGCCACGAGCAGGAGATTTAAAAGATACTCGGTTTCGTCTTCATCCAAGCGTAAAAAGCGCGCCATCCCCTCGCCCTGCTCGATGGAAAAATCGCGGTCACCACTGAGGACCAGAGAAACGTAGCTGTCCTGGCAGTTCAGAAACTGGGCAAGTCTTTGTCGGAGTCCGCGCCCACCGTTTTCGCGAGTGGCGAACACCTCACGAACAAAGGTTTTATAGTCGTCATAGAGGAATATCGGCTGAGCTGTTGGTTTCTTCATTCCTTACTAATTGTAAAGTAAAGTCCTCAATTTTAATAAATTAAACGTAGCGAACGGCCCTCAAACCTGCGAAAAATGACGCGATCAGTTGAAGGATAGATAAAAAACAGGTATAAGGAGTTCCTATGAAGTTTCAAAAACTTACGCTAATGGCTCTATGTGTTATCTCTTTCTCGGCATCCCTCGTTTGCGCGGGCGGAATCAGTGGAGGCGGAGGCGGCACCACGGTTCCTGATCCGATCAAGCCAGAGGCGTTAGCATGGACCTTTGAAGAGTTCGCTCCGTTCATCGCCTATTCGTGGCTGCTCGGGGCCGAACGCAATTTCGATGGCTTGAGCGAAGCCGAAAAAACGCAGTCTCCGCTCAAGATCCTTTTTGGCTCGCCAAACGCGGACAAAAGAGTCTTCGCTTACTTACGTTCGGCTCAGGTGGAAATGCGCATGAACTCGGCATGCATCGACTATGATGGCGTCGAGCGTGAGGGAAGCGTACACACGATGAAGCCCGGGAATGTTTGCCTGAGTGTTTTTCTCATGGCACCGAAGCTCAATGTCGCTTTGGCCTTGAAGGAGGCCTCGGCTCTTTATCTGCATGAGATCAGTCACCTTGTGGGCGCGAACGAGCCCGAGGCTGTCGCCATCCAAAAGCTCATGTTGCGTGATCTGTGGTACGCCAATCCGGCCAAGATCATCGCGGGTGCGCAATTCGCCGGCGGCACCTGGAGCGTTGAAGGAGCCACATTATATGTGAAGCGCCTGCTGAAGAATCCCGCGCTCATCACGGCAAGCGAGATTGAAAAAATCGCCGAACGCTTTGATCGCGCCGTCGACGGCTTAAACCTTGAGGGCGAGTCGTTCTCGGCGATCGGGGCCGAATTGCACGATGAGATTCTCCCGTATCGCGCCGTCGTCGAATCGATACAAGACTATCTTTGCGCGGGCGACTCCAAGTTGGCGCTTAAGCAACGCCGTGAATGCAAACGGCAGATCGCCAAAGAGTTCGCCGACGCCAAAGAAGTGAGTGCTCGCGATTACCTTCTCCGTCGCGTGGATTACGCGGGTAAAACCGTGATTTTTGATCCGCGCTATTTCGGCGCCGCTGTTGATCGCGTTAAAGTTTCAAATCTTCGTTCGCGCGCCGACGTGGTCAAGGCTCTCAAACAATGGCTTTCATTCTTGAACCGGGTGGAAGCGCAAGCGAGAGAACTCGGCGACTTCAAGGTTACCGTCTCGAGAATTTAAATAACGAGTTTTGAAGGCGTCACGGCAGATCCGGATACCCAGATGCTCATGTCTTGCGCGGATCAAGCGCATCGCGTACGGCCTCGCCGATGAGATTGAGGAGTACTAACGCCGTGAAAAGCGCGAGCGACGGATACACCGCGAGCCACCAAGCGATCCGAAAGTTCTTAAGTGCTTGATTGAGAAGCTCGCCCCAGCTTGGGGTGGGCGCCGGAAGACCAAAACCCAGAAAATCAAGCGCCGCGAGCCCTGCGATGTTGCCAGCGACTATGAAGGGACTGAACGTGATCCATGGAGTAAGACTGTTGGGCAACATGTGTACGAAGATCAAACGCCAACGACTGGCACCGAGAGCGCGAGCGGCCTCGACGAACTCGCGTTTGCGTAATTTCAAAAACTCAGCGCGGAAGTAAACCGAGACATTGACCCAACCGAAGAAGACCGTGAGTGCCGCCAGCAAAATTAAGCTGGGTTTGAAAATCGAAACCAAAGTAATCAGGATCATCAGATAGGGAAGCGAATCAAGAACCTCGATCACCCTTTGTCCGACCAAATCCGTCCAGCCACCCTTAAAACCTATCACCGCGCCGGTGACCATTCCGATGAGCGATGACAAGAGCCAAACTACCGCCGCATATCCGATTGAATAACGAAAACCATAAAGCAATCGCGCCGAAACATCGCGCCCACTCTCGTCTGTGCCAAGAAGATTGGTCGCAGTTGGTGGCGAAGGCAAGGTCTCAGGTAGCGGATTGCGCTCGAAGGGATCCCACCGAATCACGGGCCAAACGGCCCAGTCCGCACCGCTTAACTCCAATCCTTGATAATCCATCTGCGAAATATCTTCGCGACCAAAGAGCGTGGGATGGTAATACTTGAACACCGGAAAGTAGGTCGTGCCTTTATAGGATAAGACGAGTGGTTTCGAGTTCGCCCAAAGCTCTGCTGTGAAACTAAAGAACAACAACACCACCAAAAGCCACAGTGCCATCCAGCCAAGGCGATGTTGCTTGAACCGGCGCCAACGTTTCTTGGAAATGTCATGCTTGAGAAAGCGTTCGATCATGTGAAATCAATCCTTGGATCAACCACGACATAAAGAATGTCGGTCACCAGTCGACCGAGTAAGAACATCAAACTCTGAAAGAAGATCAGTCCCATTAAAACATTATAGTCACGGGCACCGACGGCGGTGAATCCCAGGAGCCCCATACCGTCGAGATTGAAAATCCGCTCAATAAGAATCGAGCCCGAGAAAAACAAACTCAAAATGCCACTCATCCCCGTGACCACCGGAATCAGCGCGTTGCGAAGCGCATGCTTCATATAGACGGTCTTGGTCGACAGGCCTTTTGCCTTGGCGGTACGTACGTAATCGAGCTCGATCACGTCGAGCATCGAGTTCTTCATCATCATCGTAAGAAACGTGAAGCCGCCGATCATGTAACAGATCAAAGGCAAGA
>SXGT01051989.1_pt1 | contig 11738 bp, 11 predicted proteins | sample 3176221 | NCBI WGS metagenome assembly SXGT01 (sample SAMN11356862, study PRJNA531348) | freshwater metagenome | isolation source: freshwater sample F1-120 | place: China: Fuxian Lake, Yuxi | collected 2017-12-25
GGGTAATTCAGATTATGGCTTGAAGCCCTCGACGGGTTCCCCATCCTCACCCAGCTTTCCCGCCGCCCATAGCAATCCGCGAGCCACCATATCTAGATACACCTTCTGACTCATGGTTTGGGTGTAGTGACCAACCGTCGTTCCAAACACACGGCCTTTTCCAAATGTATTGATCCAAACGTTCGCTTCACCCTTCTTGGTCTCGGGCGAATAGCCAGTCGCCAATGGAATCGCCGATTTTTCAATACTCGTGATATTGTACAACTCTTCCTTTGGGGTCTGCCATACCGCCGGGAAGGTCTTCATGATCGGGTGCTCAGGTTTCACATTGGTCATTGGGTAGGCGAAGTGTGATCCATGCCCATGGCTGGTCACACCGACAAACTTGAACCAATCGTTGGTGGGTGCGCGATAACAATGCATCGCGCAATGAATCACCACTGCAGGCAACCCATCTCGATGCGGTTTCACAATCCGCTCCAACCATTGCAGTTCCTTCTCGTCGGAAAAACATTCGTTGTGAACCACGACGTCATACCCCTCCGACCAGTTCTCCTTTTGGTAAACACTGATCTTGTGCTTGGTGCCGGTCTGATCCGCATCGCGGACCACCGTCCACTGAACATTGGCTCGAGCGGAAATACCTTCGCAGAGGACCTTGTCCTGACCAGGATAATCATGACAGCACCCACCCGAAATCATTAACCCGCGCAACGGGCGATTCTTGGGCTCGGTACCGGGCTTGCGTTTGTAACTCGCAAAAACTTGTCCACTGTCGGCGGCGGTTTCAAATTTCGAGGGCCGGCCGCCGCCTTGCATCGCGTACACGGCACGCCACCCACCGGAAACCAATTCCGTGATACCTTCAACTTCTCGGCCCGAATTTGGCCCCTCTTCCTCATAGATCGTCATCCAGACTGGGCTCTTGCTGTTGTCCAGTTTGAAGGTGCCTTTGGTCGTTGCGGTTGGTGATCGGAAAATGTACCTGCCGCCCTTCAATTCCATTTCGATTTCACTCACGGAACTGGAAGGGATGGTATCCCCATTCATCTCAGCACGTTCGATGACCCAAATGCCGTCGAACGCCGAAAGAGGGATATCCGCGGCGCGAGCCGACAACCAGCCAAAGCCGACCAATACTGATGCCAAACACAGGAGGCGTTTCATAATTAATGCTGGAGAATGACCTCCAACTGCCCCCCGCTGGCAAGGCTGGGATTTGGGTTTCGTCAGAAATGGACGGCAACCCCCCGCCATGCGACCTTCTTGCGGATGCTCGATCAGGCAGTTAGCGATACCAAGTTCATGCGCCAAGCACTCGCTCTGGCGCGACGGGCTCTCGGCTGCACATCCCCGAACCCCATGGTGGGAGCTATTCTGGTAAAATCCAACCGTATTCTAGGCCGCGGTTGGCACCACAGGGCCGGGTTACCCCACGCCGAGATTGAAGCACTACGCGATGCCGCCCAAAAGGGTCATTCCACCAGGGGTGCAACCCTTTATGTCACACTCGAACCCTGCAGTACCCATGGCCGAACCCCGCCGTGCACCGACGCAGTTTGTAAGGCCGGGATCCGACGGGTCGTGGTCGCAGCCACCGACCCAAACCCAGTCCATGCCGGAGGCGGTCTTGAAATCCTCCGCCGCTCCGGCATCGAGGTCGCTACGGGCATTTTGGAATGGGAATCGAACCAGTTGAACGAAGCGTTCAATCACTGGATCGTACATAAGACGCCCTTCGTCACCGTCAAAGCCGCCATGACCATGGACGGCAAGATCGCTACCGCCGGCGGCGAATCGAAGTGGATCACCAGCCCTGCCAGTCGCCAGTTCGCCATGCGCCTCCGCAGAGCCGCCGACGCCATCCTGGTGGGCGTCAACACCGTCATCGCCGACAACCCATCGCTGACGGTACGTTCCAGCGACTTGAATGCTCGAAAACCCCTCGGACGCCTTCGCATCGTGCTCGATCCTCGAGCCCGAACTCCGCTCAATTCCGAGATCTTGACCGACGCCTTCTGCCCGCTCACGCGCGTGATCGTCACCGATGCTGCGCCCCGTCGACGCATCCAAGCGCTCGAGGACTGTGCCACGGTCGTCCGAGCTCCCAGCCATAACGATGGCATCGACTTGCCGTGGCTCCTCCAACACCTGGGGGTCCAGGGCATCACAAACCTCTTGGTCGAGGGCGGCGGAGAAACTCATGCCCACTTTCTCAACAGTGCCTGCACCCATCGCGTCGCCTTCTTCTATGCGCCCAAAATAGTGGGCGGCCGCACCGCACGCCGAGCTGCCGCCGGCGATGGGGCCCGCCGTCGCGAAGACTTCCCCATCCTCAAGGACGTTCGGACAACCCGAGTCGGGCCAGACCTTTTTTACACCGCTCGCGTGGCATCATCCGCCCAGCAAACCTCCAGTCAAGCGTAGCACCATCCTCCCATGTTTACCGGTATCGTCGAAGAAACAGGCGTCATCACTGAAATTGAACCGCGTCCGAACTCAATTCGTTTGGTGGTCCGCGCCAAGGAATGCGCTCAGGGCGTCCGAAATGGGGATTCCATCGCAGTGAACGGCTGTTGCTTGACCTTGGTTCAGAGAAAAACCGTCCGCAGCAAGGCCTTTCTTTCGTTCGATCTGCTCCAGGAGACTTGGAACCGCACCAGCTTCTCCCAAGCCGCTGTAGGCAATCAAGTAAACCTGGAACGAGCCCTCGCGGTCGGCAGCCGATTGGGAGGTCATTTTGTGACCGGTCACATCGACGGTACGGGCGTCATCACTCACTGGAAACGCATCGGAAAGGACTATCAACTCGATATTTCGGCCCCGCCAGAAATCCTGCGTTACGTGGTACTCAAAGGCTCGATCGCGGTCGATGGCATCAGCCTCACTGTCGCCGACCTGGTTCCGAAAGGTTTCCGAATCTGGATCATTCCTCACACGTATGAAGTCACCTCGCTCAAAGAACGCCAAGTCGGTGATCCGGTAAATCTTGAGGCCGATTTATTGGGCAAATACGTGGATCAACTATTGGCCAAACGACTCGATCCAATTTCCAAACGAAAACCCAAGAGCTCCGGGTAGCATTTTCTCATAAATTTCCGACTTTTCGTCGCCCTCCCCTCCGGTAGGGTCTACTCATGAGCGTCATGGTCGCCCCCGCCACAGCTATCGCCGACAAAAACATGCCCGATACCGAAGGGCACTTTGGGCAGTATGGAGGACGCTATGTGCCTGAAACCCTTGTGTATCCCCTCCAACAGTTGGAGGACGAGTACGCACGAGCACAGACCGACCTGGAATTCCAACGAGAGCTGAGCTATTACCTGCGTGAGTTCTGCGGTCGACCGACCCCACTTTACTTTGCGGAGCGTCTGACTCGGGAGTTGGGAGGCGCAAAAATCTATCTCAAGCGCGAAGACCTTCTCCACACTGGGGCCCATAAGATCAACAACGCCATCGGCCAGATCCTGCTCGCCAAACGCATGGGCAAAACTCGGATTATCGCCGAAACTGGCGCCGGACAACACGGGGTCGCCACGGCCACGGTTTCCGCGATGTTCGGGATGAAGTGCGTGATCTATATGGGCGCCGTGGACTGCAAACGGCAGGAGCTCAATGTCTACCGCATGAAGATGCTCGGAGCCGAAGTCGTCCCTGTCCAGGCCGGGCAAAAGACATTAAAAGAGGCCGTCAACGAAGCCATGCGTGACTGGGTCACCAACGTCCGTACGACCCACTACATCCTGGGCACCGCTTACGGTGCCCACCCGTATCCCGTCATGGTACGCAATTTCCACCGCATCATTGGCGACGAAGCCCGCCGACAAATCCTTGAGAAGGAGGAGCGACTGCCAGATCTGTTGATCGCCTGTGTCGGGGGAGGTTCTAACGCCATCGGACTGTTTTACCCATTCCTCGATGATCCCACCGTCCGCATGCTCGGTGTCGAAGCCGGCGGCGAAGGCATCCTACCAGAGAAACACGCAGCCCGATTTCAAGGCGGCTCCCTCGGCGTCCTCCAAGGTACCCGCAGTTACATCCTCCAAGACGAATTTGGCCAGATCCAACAAACGCATAGCGTCAGCGCCGGCTTGGATTATGCCGCGGTTGGACCGGAGCACGCCTGGCTGCGAGACCAAGGTCGAGTCGACTACAGTTACGCCACCGACCAAAAGGCGCTGGAAGCCTTCATGAGACTCGCCCGATTGGAGGGGATCATCCCCGCCTTGGAGAGCTCCCACGCAGTTGCCGCCGCGATCGAACGGGCGCCGTCCTTTAGCCGCGATTCCCTCATCATCATCAACCTTTCAGGTCGCGGCGATAAGGACGTAATGCAGGTCGCCCAAAAGGTGGGACTTCATATGCCGGCGTAGGCTCGTGCTCTGAACCCAGCAACCAGATCACCCCGTCTGGCGAACCAAACTCCGTGTCGCCCAAAAGAACGTCGCGCCCGTCAAAACGATGAGGAGCGCCTCGCTGGCGACACTCAACCAAGCAACGGCCGGCAACGAGAGCACCGGGATCCAGTATAAGTTCACGACGGTCTCCAGCAGGAGAATCGGTCCGACACACTTGATTCCAGCCCAATCGCGGTGGTCCGCAAAGAGCGCCCAAAGGAACATGCCGTTGGGTGCCGCGACAAATTTTCCCAACAGGAGCACAGGAAAGATCGTGGCAGCGCCGGCGAATTTCTCGCCGTAGATCAACTGGTACACTGGACCACTGAACGGCCAAACGACCCCAAAGATCACCCACCCTGCGAGGAACCATCCCAGCGACATCAGCCAGATCCGTCGAACGTATTGAGCGGGATTCCTCTGCCGCCATTCAATCATGCGTGGGTAGGCGGCCAATAGAAAGAACACGATCACCGCCTGAGCAGGCATGACCAACTGGGCAGCTGATCGGTACAACCCGCCCTCATCGGGCCCTTCCAGAAAGTATATCAGCGGCACTTGCAGCGTGTGGTGGATCCAATAGGTGACATTGTACAGCCACATCGGCCTACCTTCCCGAAGGAGCACCCAAGCGCGACCGAGTTTCGAGGGATCCCACAGCCGAACCTTGAACCGGCGCTGGATATCGTTCCAAAGCACGATGCCGAAAGCAGCATTGACCAGCACCCAGAGGGCTAGATCGCTACCAGGTTCCTGCCCTGGACGAAACAGAAGCAACGACAACAAGCTAATCGTCGCCGTCAGCCAAAGCTGAATCCGCGTCAGCGCCGGCATACGTTCTTCTGCCTGAAACACCCAGTTATAGTCCAAAACGAGAAACGCGAAATTCGGTGCTCCCCACAACCATACCTGACGCACCACCGGCGGTATGTCCCACATCCAAACCACAGCCAGCCAGATCAACGCACCACTGAATGCCATCAGCATTCGAAACGTAAACACCGCAGGAAGTAACTCCAACGCCGAGGCGCGGTTCTTGGACAAGTGCCGGACCAAAGCGATCTCAAATCCAAATCCTAAGACTTGCTGAAGACAGGTCGCGACCGTCATGGCAGTGCCGGAGTGCCCGATCGCTGTCGGCCCCAAGCACCGTGTCGTGTAAGCCATTCCCACCACTTGAACCAAGCGCGCCAACACATGCCACAGCACCGACCCAGTAAAATTCCGCCCGAGTTTGCTCTTCAGGAACTCCGCAATCGGAGCCTTCTTCGGAGCAGGAGGCCCGCCACTCGAGTCAGAGGATTCAGTCACATGGATCTCACCCACGCTTCAATACCATCTCTCGGAATTCCTGAAACAGAGGCGTTGAATCATGAGGTCCAGGGGACGCTTCCGGATGGTATTGCACGCAGAAAATCGGCTTCGATCGATGGCGCAAGCCTTCCACAGTCTGGTCATTCAGATTCACCCGGTTCACCGACACTTCACTGGGCAACGACGCGGCATCCACGGCGAACCCATGGTTCTGAGAAGTGATCTCTACTCGGCCCGATTCAAAATCCTTCACCGGCTGGTTGCCGCCACGGTGACCAAACTTCAGCTTAAAGGTCTTTCCGCCAAACGCTTGCCCCAAAATCTGGTGCCCCAAACAGATACCAAAGATCGGAAGGCCGGTCTGAATCAGATCGCTCACGGCTTGAACTGCATATCCAAGTGCCGAAGGGTCTCCAGGTCCGTTAGAAAGAAAGATACCCGCTGGCTTGTGCTTCAATGCGTCGCTTGCTGAGGTGGTCGCAGGAACCACCTGCACCCTGAACCCATGCTGACGCAACCGACGCAGGATGTTGTACTTCATCCCAAAATCGTAGGCCACAATCGGAATATCCGCCGGCGGCAATGGATTGCGTACAGTTCGAGGGTTCTCCGGATTGCTGACTTGGGTCAGGGCAAATGCCGAGCTGTCCTCATCGTTCGGATCCCACAAGAACGACTCTTTATGAGTCACTTCCCGCACGTAATCGACTCCCACCAACCCAGGCCATTCACGCGCCCGACACAAGGCGTCGGCATCCGAAATCGTTTCGGTGCTGATAAATCCATTCATCGCGCCGCGGACCCGCAATTTTTTGGTCAATGCCCGCGTGTCAACGCCTTCAATGCCTGGAATCTGATTGTCGCGAAGGTAATCACTTAACGTCCCATCCGCCCGCCAATTGCTCACCGCCGGGGAGAGTTCGCGGATCACAAAACCACCTACATGGGGACGCCAGGATTCCACATCCTGAGAGTTCACCCCGTAGTTGCCAATCAACGGGTAGGTCATCGTGACAATTTGGCCTTTGTAGGAGGGATCCGTCAGGATTTCCTGATAACCGGTCATGGATGTGTTGAAGCAGACCTCACCACAGGCAGATGCCGTGGCACCAAAGGCGGTGCCGTGGAATAAAGTGCCATCTTCGAGTGCCAATACGGCGCGGGCAGATTCGTGCATGGTGCGCAAAGCGGTGTACAGATTAGGGGGCGACCGGTAGGGGTCAACGGTGGAATATAGCCAACTAGAACCCAAGATCTTGTTCCTCAGGATAAAGGTCACCAGGATCAATCGAGCGGCTCAGCAATCCGTTCCAACTCCAGTCGACGCCCAATGGCCGATGGCAACTTGAGTCTCTCGCGCAGCCAAATCGCCTCTACCAACTCTATTCCAGCGCCTCGTTCGATGGCCCCTGGGAACCAACCGGCACACCCATTGATACTTTGGGATCCACCGTCTCCAGAATTGTTTTTCCGCGGCCATCCGCGACCGAGTTTCAATTGTTCCGACTCGCGGTCACACCACGTTGACTCTTTGTAAGAACCGATGCTGACGTGGATTGCACTCTGCCATAGTCCCCGGCACCATAAGCCTATTCCATGAGCCACCACCGTATTCTGAGAACCCTGATCCTCTGTTATTGCTGGGTTCATTGGTTGTCTGTCCAAGGCGCTCAACCCGCCCTCGTCAGAGGTCGTCCCTCAGTCGTGCTGCAAAACCCGACCGCTAAAGTCGTCCTGGATCTGAACGGGGGCGCGATCGGCGATTTCCACCTAAAAGGCTCCGATATCAATCCGCTCCGATGGGCAACCCCCGAACCCGGGGATACGTCCATACGAGGCTTCGGGCATTTCCTCTGCCTGGATCGCTGGGGTCCGCCCTCCGACGCCGAAGGTGCCAAAGGCATGCCGTATCACGGCGAAGCCACCCATGTCGTTTGGAAGGAAAGCGCCCCCCGACAGTCTAGCCCGAATGACACCGAAGCCCTGCTGAGCGCCAAATTGCCCATAGCTGGACTCGCCGTAAGCCGCCGAGTTCGCCTGTCGTCGACACAACCTTACTTCCTGGTCCGCGAGGAGATCACCAATGAAAACCCGCTCGGACGACTCTACAACATAGTCCAACACCCAACCATCGGTCCGCCCTTCCTCGACGAATCGACCGTCGTCGATTGCAACGGCCGGCGCGGCTTCGCTCAAGGCAATCCCCTCCCCCACCCCGAAGAACCCTCGTCGCACTGGCCAGTCGCCTTCAACACCGATGGAATCTCGATCAATATCCGACATCTCACCAACGATCCCAATCCCAATGTGGTGTCGTATCACATCGAAAAGCTCCATGGTTGGGTCACGGCGGCTTCCCCGGCCCAAGGACTACTCATCGGTTACCTATGGCGAGCCTCGGAGTATCCTTGGGTAAGTCTCTGGCGCGACGTCCGCGATGGCAAGCCGTCCGCACGCGGTTTGGAATTTGGCAGCACCGGACTACACCAACCATTTCCAATCCTCACCCAAGTCCGATCTATTTGGAACCAACCAGTGTTTGACTACCTCGACGCCGGAGAGAAACACACGAGATCCTACGCCGCGTTTCTCGTAAAAATCCCTGGCGATTTCCAGGGTGTCAACGAAATCGTCATCGAGACCGATAAGCTAACGATCCAAGAACGCGCGCCCAAAAATCCTCGCAAATTTTCCATCGCCATTTCGGAGGATCTGCTGCCGTGAAACACCCATCGCCACGGAATTGAACTTGGCTCCCGCGTTCGCACACGATTGACTCCAGGGACCTCAGCCTGTCCCATGAATTCATTGAAACTGCGCCTCCTCGCTCTCTGTCTTGCCGCCCCGTTTTTGTCGGCCGCCGCAGACCTTCGAATCGGTATGCTTGGTCTCGATACCTCCCATGCTACCGCGTTCACTGAAATTCTACACAACCCACAAGCCAAGGATTTTATCCCGGGCGCGCGAGTTGTGGCCGCTGTCAAAGGTGGGAGTTCGGATATCGAATCCAGCTGGTCCCGCGTCGAAGGATACACCAAAACTCTGGTCGAAAAGCACGGCGTCAAACTATACGACTCCATCGAAACCATGGCTCGCGGGGTCGATGCCATCATGATCGAGAGTGTGGACGGTCGACCGCACCTGGAGCAGTTCCGGGCCTGTCTCAAAGCCGGTAAGCCCGTCTACATCGACAAACCGCTCGCAGGATCACTGAAAGATGGATTGGAAATCTTCCGACTCGCAAAAAAATCCGGTGTCCCCCTGTTCACCGCCTCGTCGCTGCGCTTTGCCAAGAACACGCTCGCCGCCCGCGCTGGCGCTATCGGCACAGTAACCAACGCCGTCTGCTGGAGCCCCGCGCATCTCGACCCGCATCACCCCGACCTCTTCTGGTACGGAATCCACGGCTGTGAAGCCCTGTTCACCGTTATGGGTACCGGCTGTGAATCCGTGCGTCGTGGTACCACTGCGGATGGAAAGATTGAGGTGGTGGGTCGGTGGCGCGGCGGACGGATCGGTATCTTCCGCGAAAACGACAAGGGTTACGGCGGCATGGCTCAAGGGACAAAAGGCCATTTGGCTGTGGGCAGTTACGATGGCTACGCTCCCTTGGTCGCCGAATGCATCCGGTTCTTCCAAACCAAAGTAGCACCAGTAAACCCCGACGAGACCATCGAGATTTTCGCTTTCATGGAAGCTGCGGATGAAAGTAAACGACGCGGAGGCGCCGAAGTTCTGCTCAACGATGTCCTCGCCAAGGCTCGGAAGCCCTGATCCGATTTTCGACAAGAGTGGATTCCAGCAACACGAGTAGCCCGCCCTCACTTAAACTGCCCACGGTATTTCTCCGACCGAGCCAGGATGGAAACCACATATTGGCGTGTGCCCGGGAACTCACACTGCGCCAAAAACACCTGACTGTTCGTCGCCGCAGAGCCCTTCATCCATTTCAGCACATTGCCACGCCCCGCATTATAGTCCGCCAAGGTGTAGGCAATGGGATTGTCAGTTTTTCCATAGCGTTTCAAAAGCCTCGCCAAATAGTGGCATCCCGCCATGGTATTCGTGCGCGGATCGAGCACGTGTTCGTGGGCGAAATGTTCCACCCGATTCACATCAGCCCAATCCTGGGCCGTGAAGTCCATCAACTGCATCAGACCAAACTCACCCTTGGAACCACGGGCGACGGGATCAAACTGACTCTCACGCCAAACCACGGCTTTCACCAACGAGGGCGGAAGCTGGTATTGCACCGAGGCCGCTCGTATCTCGCGGTCAAACCGATTCTCAATCCGCGTCTGCCACCAATACCCTAGCGTCAACCCGATCACCACCAGAACAGCCAAACACACTCCAATCCACCATCGGGAATGTATCGATTGTCGACGCACGATGACCAGAGTGTGCTCACTAATGAAACTCCCGCAAGCCGTAGCTCGCCTCAAAAATCAAAGGTCCCGGAAGGGCTGTAAGCCGAGTTCTGTCTTCGTCCTGCTCGCGCAGGCCGGAGAGAATCATTTGTCTCAGCGACCGATACCCGGAACCCCTTGCTTTCGCAAGATGACGCGGGCCGCGTCGAGGTCCCCTATTTGGTCTTGCTCCCGATGAGGTTTTCCGTGCCCCGTCGCTTGCGCTTCGGGCGGTGGGCTCTTACCCCGCCTTTTCACCCTGACCAAACCTCCATTGCTGGAGTTCTGGCGGTTTGTTTTCTGTGGCACTGTCTGTTGATCCAGGCTTTCACCCGGACCGCCCGCGTGTATCCCGCCCCTGTCGAAACGGGTTACGCGGCATCGCGCCCTATGGAGTTCGGACTTTCCTCCCCCTGCTTTCACAGAGAGCGATCCTCCGCCCTTCCGAGACCGCCCGCACCTTAAGACTCAAACTCCCACGGCGCAAGGACCCCATTCCCCTTTCGAAGAAGTCTCACAATGAACCGAACCGCCTGAAGGAACTCCGAGCGCCCGAAGAACACCACTTGAATGGGTTTATCATTCGGCCTACAGGCGACCCCGGCACAACGTCTCCCTTAAATCGCAAAGTCGTTGTACTCCGGCTTCACCGCTTCCAGGGGAGGTTGCAGCATGCCAGCGGCAACGGTCAAATTCGTCCCCTGCTCTACTAAGATAAATGCACCTGTCAGCCGATTGGTCGAGTATCCATCGTAAATCAATGGCTTGGCGGTCTTGACTCGGATTTCCCCAATGTCGTTCAACACCAATTCCGCCGGCTGCAGCTGCGGCTCAAAGGAATGAATGTCGATCCGATTCTCGATCGAAGTGACTACGGCTTGAACCGTTTGCGATGTATGCTTAAGGAAATAACGCTTCCCACGCTGTAACGGCCTTGGATGCATCCAGCATACCTTGGCGCTGAGCTCCGTCGCCATACCCGGCAGGTTCTCGAGGCACACCAACATGTCACCACGGCTAATATCCAGGTCGTCGGCGAGTTGTATCGTGACACTCTGAGGACAAAACACCTCGTCACGTGGCCCATCGTAGGTCCAAATTTCTTTCACCGTGCTCTTCAACCCCGATGGAAGCACCATAATGCGCTGGCCAACCTTGATTACCCCGCTGGCAATCTGTCCGCTCAAACCCCGGAAATCATGCAGCGCGGGGTCTCGGGGGTTGTTCGGGCGATTCACCCATTGCACCGGAAATCGAAATCCATTCAGATTCCAATCGCTGGCAATGCTGATGGTCTCCAGATGGCCCAATAATGTAGGACCACAGTACCATGGAGAGTGCTTCGAGAAGTCCACCACATTGTCCCCGTTGAGCGCGCTGATCGGGACAAACTTCACGTCCTTCATGTCTAAGCGAGGCAGAAAGTCCTCGAAAGCATCGCGGATCTCCAAAAAGCGATCCTCGCTCCATCCCACCAGATCCATCTTGTTGACCGCAATCACTAGATGCGGGATCCGCAATAGGGAGGCTATATAGGTGTGTCGTCGACTCTGCTCAATCACACCCTGACGCGCATCCACTAACACACTGGACAGATTGGCCGTCGACGCCCCTGTCA
>SXGT01223833.1_pt1 | contig 11737 bp, 10 predicted proteins | sample 3176221 | NCBI WGS metagenome assembly SXGT01 (sample SAMN11356862, study PRJNA531348) | freshwater metagenome | isolation source: freshwater sample F1-120 | place: China: Fuxian Lake, Yuxi | collected 2017-12-25
CGATCAAGCGTCGCGACGACATGCAGAAGATGGCCGAGAGCAACAAGGCGTTCGCCCACTACCGTTGGTGAGCCCTCGAGCTTCGAGTCTGGTGCAACACCCGCCCGCGAGGGCGGGTGTTGCCCGTTTTCGGCCCGGTGTCGCACCCAGGGTTGACATGCATACTCGGTAGGTACATACTCGGTATCCATGACGGTCCGAGAAGGCTTGTTGGCGCTGCTGCACGAAGGGCCGCGCCACGGCTATCAACTGAAGACCGAGTTCGAAGCGGCCACCGGAGGCGTGTGGCCGTTGAACGTCGGGCAGGTGTACACCACGCTCGACCGGCTCGAACGCGACGGCCTGGTGCGCATCACCGGGGCGGGCGAGTCGTCGGCCCAGAAGGTGTACGAGATCACACGTGAGGGCACCGACGAGCTGGGTGCGTGGTGGGAGGCAGTGCCCGCCGAGGACCCGCCGCCGCGCGACGAGCTGATGCTGAAGGTGCTGATGGCCATCGAGCACGGGCACCAGCACGGGCTGCGCGTGGTCACCCGCCAGCGCACCGAGCTGTTGGCGCTGCTGCAGCGCAAGCGCCGCGAGCGCACCGCAGCGGGCGACACAGGGGGCCTGGCGGCCGAGTTGGTGACGGAGGCGTTGATGGCTCGCGCCGAAGCCGATCTGCGATGGCTGGATCGGTGCGAGGCCGTGTTGGTGGAGCAGCAGTCGAACCGGACGAAGGGGAGCAAGTGATGGGGTATCCGGCAGTGCAGTTCAGCCGTGTGGTGAAGGCCTACGGCGAGGGCGAGACCGAGGTGCGTGCACTCGACGGGGTCGACCTCACCATCCCCACGGGGGAGCTCGTCGCCGTGATGGGCCCCAGCGGCTGCGGCAAGAGCACGCTGCTCCACCTCGCCGGCGGGCTCGAGCACCCGACCGCCGGCGCCGTGGCGGTGAACGGGCGCGACCTGTCGGCCCTCGACGCAGCGAGGCGTGCGGCGTTGCGCCGCGACGAGGTGGGCTTCGTGTTCCAGCGGCTGAACCTCATCGCCTCACTCACGGCCGTGGAGAACGTGGCGCTGCCCTTGGAGCTGGGCGGGATGTCGGCAAAGGAGGCCCGCCCGTTGGCCGTGGAGGCGCTGGCGTCGGTGGGACTCAGCCAACAGCTCGACCGGTTCCCCGATCACTTCTCCGGTGGGCAGCAACAGCGCATCGCCATTGCACGTGCGGTGGTGGGCGGTCGCGGGTTGCTGCTGGCCGACGAGCCGACCGGTTCGCTCGACTCGCGCACCGCCGACGAGATGGTGGAGCTGCTCGCCTCGCTGCCGTCGCGGTTCGGCGCCACGGTGGTGCTGGTGACGCACGAGCCCCGCTTCGCCAGCTGGGCCGACCGTGTGGTGTTCATGCGCGACGGCCAGGTGGTCGACCAGACCCGCACCACGCCGCCCGACGAGCCGGTCGTGGCGCCCGCCGACGAGCTGGTGCCCTGATGCGCGTCGCATGGCGGCTCGCTCGCCGCGAAGTGCGTCGCCGACCCGGCCGCACGCTGCTGGTGGTGTTGCTGGTGGCGGTCACCGTGGGCGGCATCGCCGTGGGCGACCTCAGCTACCGCTCGCACCGCCTGGCGGGTCCCTCACCGTTGGGACAGGCGGCGGCGAAGCTGAACCTGTCGGTGCCGCAGGGCGACGAGCGTGATGCGCTCGAACTGCTGCAGGAGATGGTGCCCGCGGGGGCCCAGGCGGTGCCGGGTCACGAGGTGTTCGGTCTGCCGGTGCAGCGTGACGACAACCCCGGACTGGGGCAGCAGGTCACGATGTGGACCGTCGACATCGGGGCACCGTTGCTCGACGGCGCGGTGGTGATGGCCGAGGGCCGTCAGCCGTCGGCCGACGACGAGGTGCTGCTGAGTTCGGCGCTGGCACAGCGGTTGCAGTTGCGTGTCGGCGACACGTTCCAACTCGCTCGGCCCGACATCGACCTGCGCGTGGTGGGCATCGGCGACAGCGTCGACCGCCAGCACCTGATGGTGGCCCCGGGCTACCCGATCGACGAGCTGCGCCAGGACGTCGTCGTGGCCGTCGTGTACACCGACTGGCGCGATGCGTACCTGCCGGCCGTGCCGATCTCGCCCGGCGGCGTGACGGCGTCGGACGCGGAGGTGCGTGTGCCGTGGGTGCAGTTGCCACCGGTCCCGCAGGCCACGCGACCGGGTGAGCTGGCGCTGCTGTGGCTGGCGTCGGCACTGGTGTTGGCGGTGCTGGGCATCGTGGTGGCCGCCGCGTTCGCGGCGAGTGGCCGTCGTCAGCTGGTGACCCTCGGTCAGCTGGGGGCGGTCGGCGCCGACGAGCGTTTCGCCCGCCGGTTCCTGGCACTGCAGGGTTCGGCCACGGCGTTGGTCGGTTCGCTCGTGGGCGTGGCCGGTGCGTTCGTGGTGGTCGCCGCGATCGGTGAGCCCGTGCTGCGACACGGCAAGTGGGGCGTGGCGGTCGGCGACCTGCTCGCCATCGTCGCCACTGCGGTGGCCGTGGGCACGTGTGCCGCGCTGCTGCCCACTCGCCAGTTGGCGAAGGCACCGGTGCTCACGGCGTTGGCCGGTCGAGCGCCGGTGGCGCAAGTTCGGCGCGGTCAGCTGCGGCTGGGTGCGATCGCGATCGTGGTGGGTCTCCTGGTGCTCGGTACGGCGGTGGCGGCCACTCGCGACGCGCAGGGTTCCGGCGTCACGGCAGCCACGTTCCTGGCGTTGCTGGCTGCCGGCACGGTGGTGGCCGGGGTGTGTGCGCTCACGCCCATCGTGGTCGACCGCTGGGGTGTGCTCGGCGCCCGCTCGAAGGGGTCCACCCGATTGGCGTTGCGATCGCTCGTTCGTCATCGTGCTCGCTCGGCGGCGATGGTGGCAGCCATCGCCGCCATCGGTGCGGCTGGGGTGGCCGGGGCGTCGGGCGTGGCAGCGTGGAGCCGGTTCGACGACAGTGCGCGATTCCCGACGCGGCTCGACGTGATCCGGGTGATGAACCAGCACACGATGTACGACGAGTCCACCGGCATCGCCACGTCGACACCGAAGCCCGTGCCGCAGGCGTGGCTCGACGACATCGAGCAGGTGGTGCCCGGTGTGGAGTGGCACGAGCTGGCGTGGGTCGACTCGCCCACGTGGGGCCAGGTGCTGTTGGGCACCGACGACACGTTGGCCGCCATCGGTGTGCCGCCAGCGATGGGCGACGACCTGTTCGCCGACGGCGACGTGGTGTTCGTGGCGCGGAGCGAGTTCTACAGCGGATGGTGCGCCGGCCCCGACTGCGGGTTCGGCACCGACATGCTGCTGGTGCCCGGCCTCGCGTTCACGGGCGTGTCGTTGGTGCAGCCCGATGCGGTCGACCGGCTCGACTTCACGCCCGGCATGCGGGAGCAACTGGGCATCGCGCCGGCCGACCTCACCGACGCCCAGCGCGAGCAACTGACGGTGGTGTCGTACGCCTCGATGTACGACGGGTACTTCTTCAACCAGCAGGTCGGCGAGGGTGAGCAGCTGTTCCCGGGTGGTGCCGGTGCGACGTGGGAGTACCCGTACGTCGGACCAGTGGTCACCCGCGGCATGGCGCAGGGTGTGGTGCTGGCCGCCGTGTTGCTGCTGGTGACATTGGTGGTCACCATCGGTCTGGCGTTGTGGGCGGCCGAGGGCAAGGTGGAACGTGATCAGCTCGTCGCCGTCGGTGCGGGTCCTCGATCGCTGGCCGGCATGGCGGGCGTGCGCGCCTGGGTGCTCGCCACCAGCGGTGGGGTGATCGCCGTGCCGCTGGGTATGTCGATGCTGTGGGTGGTGGTGCGCGCCGCCGACGCGAGCCGCACGCCGTTCCCCACCGTCGCTGCCATCGCCGTCGCCATCGGTCTGCCGTTGCTGGTGGCAGGTGGTGCCTACGTGGCCAGCGCGTTCGCGCAGCGGGTGCGCCCCGTCACCGGCGCCACCATGTCGCTCGACTGAGCGCGGCTCACGCCGACGGGATGAGGCGCTTCGACATGCAGAAGCTGTGCGGGGAGTCGATGTACTCGCCCCACGGTTCGCACTGCTCGAAGCCGAACTTCCGGTAGAGCGCCACGGCAGCGGTGAGGTGCTCGCCGGTCTCGAGCTTGAGTTCGGTGAAGCCGTCAGTCGCGGCGGCGGCCTCCACCGTGTCGAGCACGGCGGCACCGAGCTTCGCGCCACGCAGTTCGGGGTCGGCCCACATCCGCTTCACCTCGGCGGTGAGCGGGCCGATGCGGCGATACGCACCACAGGCTCGCGGCACACCGTCGAGGTACGCGAGGAAGAACGCACCGTCGCCGGGTGCCACGTCGTCGGGATCGAGGGTGATGAAGCAGATGCCGCCGTCGGGCTCGGTGGTGATGAGCTCGTGGTCGAGGCGGTCGAGCACCGGACGCACGTCGGGGTGATGCAGGTCGCGAGGCACCACGACCAGTTGTCCGAACCGTTGACCATGGGTGAAGGCGTGGGCCGACGGGCCGAACCGGTCGAGGAACGCGACACGGCGCTTCGCCTGCTCGACGGTGGGCGCCGCGCCGGCAGGGATCCACCAGTTCGCCGCCTTCGACTCGCCGGGCAGGAACCAGTCGCCGCGGCGGCGCAAGAAGTCGCGGTGAAGGCCGCTGAACGCGAAGTCGCGCAACGCCGCCTCCGACTCCCACACGGTGAGGTTCACGATGGTGCGCGGATCGGGGTAGGCGGCGATGGCGGTGGCGTCGCCGTCGTCGGTCTGCAGCCGCCACACGTACCCGGGGGACGACTCGGCGAGCTCGTTCACCGGGCCGAGGCCCTCCACGAACGCCGCCGAATCCGGATGGTCGAGCGGCTCCCGCAGCGTGGCCACGTTGTACTGCGCGAAGTGCAGCTCCATGGTCACTCCGCGGTGAGTTGCTTGCGCAGTCGCTTCGCCAACGCGGTGGCACCCATCGCGGTGCCGGTGGCTACGGTCATGTGGCCCATCTTCCGGCCGGCGCGTGGCTCGGCCTTGCCGTACAGGTGCAGGTGCACGGCGGGGTTCTCGAGGATGCGGTGCCACTTCGGCTCGCCGCCCTCCCACAGGTCGCCCATCAGGTTCGCCATCGCCACGCCGGGCACCAGCAACCGGGTCTCGCTGAGCGCCAGGCCACAGACGGCGCGCACCTGCATCTCGAACTGGCTGGTGGTGCACACGTCGAGCGTGTAGTGCCCGGTGTTGTGCGGGCGCGGGGCGATCTCGTTGACGAACACGTCGTTGCCGACGACGAACATCTCGACCGCCATCACACCCACGAACTGCAGTTCCTCGGCCAGCCAGGTGCACATCTCGGCGGCGCCCTCGGCGCTGTCGTGCGGCATGTAGGCCGGCACCCAGCTGATGTCGAGGATGCCGTTGACGTGTTGGTTCTGCGCCACGGCGTACGTGGTGGTGCGGCCATCGGCGGTGCGAGCCACCACCATCGACAGCTCGCGGTCGAGGTTGAGCTTCTGCTCCAGCACGCACGGTACGCGGCCGAGCTGCTCCCAGTAGCCGGCCAGGTCGCCGTGGTTCCAGATGCCGAACTGGCCCTTGCCGTCGTAGCCGAACCGGGCGGTCTTGAGGATGGAGGGGAAGAAGAAGTCGGCCGCCTCGGCGATGTCCTCGTCGCTCTCGATGATCATGTACGGCCCGACGGGTGCGCCGATCTCCTCGAGGAACGCCTTCTCCTGGATGCGGTCCTGGGTGATGCGCAGCGCCTCGGTGGGCGGGTGCACCAGGGTGCGGTCGGCGATGGTGGCCAGTGCCGCGGCCGGGGCGTTCTCGAACTCCACGGTGACCACCGCGCACGTGTCGGCCAGTTGGGCCAGTGCATCGGGGTCGTCGTACGCGGCCACGAGGTGCACGTCGGCCACCTTGCCGGCCGGTGCGTCGGGGTCGGGCTCGAGCACGGTGGTGCGGTAGCCCATCTGCCGTGCGGCCATCACGAAGTAGCGACCCAACTGGCCGCCGCCGAGGATGCCCAGCATCGCGGGCGGGGTGACGACGGGATGTGTGCTCATGCGGGCGGGAGGGTACTGGTGGCGGCGGCGTGGTGACGCTGCGAGCGGTACTCGATGAGCCGGGCAGCGAGGGCGGGGTCGTGCTGGGCCAGCATGGCCACGGCGAACAGCGCAGCGTTGGTGGCACCGGCCTCGCCGATGGCGAACGTGGCCACGGGCACGCCCGCCGGCATCTGCACGATGCTGTAGAGGCTGTCCTGGCCGCTGAGGTGCCTGCTCGGCACCGGCACGCCCAGCACCGGCACGGTGGTCTGCGCGGCCCGCATGCCCGGCAGGTGGGCCGCCCCGCCGGCGCCGGCGATGATGGCCTGCAGCCCGCGGCCTTCGGCAGCCTCGGCGAAGGCGAACATCTCGTCGGGCATGCGGTGCGCCGACAGCACCTGTGCGTCGTGCGGCACGCCGAACTCGGCGAGCACCTCGACGGCCTTGCTCATGGTCGACCAGTCGCTGGTCGACCCCATCACGACGGCGACGAGTGGTTGGGTCACCCGTACAGTCTGCCGTGTCAGACCGATGCGCCGGCGCGTTCGCCGTCGACCACCGCGGCATGCGCGCGGCGTGGCGCCAGGCAGTCGCCGACTCGTTCCACGCTCACGCCTGCGGCCTTCAGGTCGTGGTAGAGCCACTCCACCGGGTTGGGGGCCACGGCCAGCACCACCCAGTCGGGGCGGCGGGTCTGGTTCTGGCCGGTGGGGTGGTGCAGCAGGGTGAGCTCGCCGTCGGCCATGCCCATGGGCACGAGGTCGGTGCTCTGCACGATGCCCTTGCTGCCGGCGCGCATCCACCAGTTCTCCATGTCGAGCGTGATGCCCAGGTCCTGGCCCACCACCATGCCGTTGGTGACGATCTCGACCTGGCAGCCGCGGTCGGCCAGCAGTTCGGCCACCGAGGTGGCGTGGTGGAAGCCGAGTTCGTCGACCACCACCACCGATTGTCCGGGCTGTGGGCCGCCGTCGGCGGCGGTGCCGTCGATGACCTCGCGCACGTCGGCCACGTTGGTGGCGTCGCCGGGCGCCCACCACGGGCGGGCGGGCTCGGCGCCCATGGCGACGATGACGTGGTCGGGCTTTCGTTCCTGTACGAGGCCGGGCCACACGCCCACGCCGTACTCGAACTTCACGCCGTGCCGCTCGCACTCGTTGAGTTGGTTGCGGATCATGTCGCCGAACTCGGCGCGGTTCGGCACGCTGGCTGCGATGCGCACCTGGCCGCCGGCCTGGTCGGTCTTCTCGAACACGGTGACGTGGTGGCCGTTGCGTGCGGCGGCGATGGCGGCCTGCAGACCGGCCGGGCCGGCACCCACCACCATCACCTGCTTCGGCTTCGAGGTGAGGTGCACGGTGCCCACGCCTTGGGCTTCACGGCCGGTGCGCGGGTTCTCGATGCAACCGAGCCACCGGTTCAGGCCCATGCGGCCGACGCACTCCTGGTTGCAGCTCAGGCAGAGCCGGATGTCGTCGGTGTTGCCGGCGCGGGCCTTGGCGGCGAAGTCGGGGTCGGCGATCTGGCCGCGCACCACGCCCACGAGGTCGCAGTGCCCTTCGGCGATGGCGCGTTCGGCCTGCAGCGGATCCTTGAACCGGCCGACGCCCACCACCGGGATGTCGACGGCCTTGCGGAACGCCGACGGGATGAACAGCGCATACCCGGGCGGGATGTGCATGCTGGCCTCGATCATGAACAGGCTGGCGGTGGCCACGCCGATCGAGGTGTTGATGTAGTCGACCTGGCCGGTGGCCTCGGCGATCTCGGCGATGCGCACCGCATCGTCGATGGTGGTGCCGCCGTCGATGAGTTCGTCGCCGCAGATGCGCACGCCGAGGGCGAGGCGGTTGCCGATGACCTTGCGGACGGCGCCGACGATGCGCACCAGCAGGCGCGCCCGGTTCTCGATGCTGCCGCCGTACTCGTCGGTGCGGTGGTTGGTGGCGGGCGACAGGAAGCCGCGCACGATGGAGCTGTGGCTGCACTGCAGTTCGATGCCGTCGAACCCGCCCTCGGCGCAGTGCTCGGCCACGACGGCGTACCCGGCGACGATCTCGTCGATGTCGGCGTGGGTGACAGCCTTGGGCACCTCACGGAACAGCGGGTCGGCCACCGCCGAGGGGGCCCACACCGGCAGGCGCGAGTACATCGACGACGCCTGACCGCCGTTGTGGTTGATCTGGGCGAAGATGGGCACGCGGTGGCGGTGCACTGCGTCGGTGATGGCGCGGTAGCCGGGGATGACGTCGCGGTGGAAGCCGTGGATGAGCTTCTCGTACGGCCAGTCGGTGGGGTGCGTGCTGTGCTCTTCGGTGATGATGAGCCCCGCGCCACCGGCGGCACGGGCCGCGTAGTAGTCGGCGTGCTGCTGCGTGGGCTTGCCGTCGAGCGCGTAGTTGGCGAGGTGTGCGCTGAAGACGATGCGGTTGCGCGTGGAGACCGGTCCGAGTTGCAGCGGGGTCCACAGGTACCGGTAGGCCATAGCGGCCCAACCCTAGGCGGATTCGGTACGGGCTGCCGATTTGGCCTCGAGCCACTTCTGCACCTGCGGCAGCAGGGTGGCGAGGCCGATGAGGCCCGCCAACATCACGGTGGCACCCACCAGTCGGTACCCGTCGGTGATCACCACCACGACGGCGCCGCCGACGATGAGCCCGAGGCCGGAGGCGGCCAACGCGATGCGGCCGCTCTTCTTCGACGACACGGTGTTCGCCGCGGCGGCAGCCCGACTGGTGGTGGCATCGAGTGCACGTTCCGCCCACACGAACTCGGAGGCCAGGATGGCCAGGCCGAGGATGATGACGATGAGGCCGGGACCGGGCAGGGCCAGCATCGCGATGCCGGCGCCGAGCACGGCGAAGCCGAGCACCAGCACGACGAGGCGCTTGGTGTTGCGGCCGATCCAGCGCAGCCATTGGGCGGGGGTGTGCAGACGGGACATGAAGGACCTTTCGACGGAACAGTGGGTTCGGGTCGAAGGTCTCTCCCGGCCGCCGGAGCGGACCGTGGTGCCGAGCGGGAACCGGCCGGAGCCGATCCGTCGCCGTGATGACGACACCAACGTGGTGGGATACTCCCCTTCAGCGGTGCAGGGTACCCGGTGCGAGGGCACCTGTCACCGCGTCCTGCTCGGTGGCCGGTATCGCGCGGTGCGCGCGAGCGGTCGCGTACATTTGCCGCGTGGAGAACCCCGCATGACCGAGCCGCGCCGCCGCAAGGGTGGCACGAAGACGTCGGCGTTCGGCGTGGGCAAGCGTGAAGGACACGACTCCTCCGCGTTCTACGAGCGTTTCCACGCGCCGGTGGTGAGCGACGACGAGACGATCGCCCCGCCGTCGGTGGTGGATCGCATCATCGTGGGCGATGCCCGCGACATGCGCGACGTGGCCGACAACTCCGTGGCGCTGGTGGTGACCTCCCCGCCATACTTCGCCGGTAAGGCCTACGAAGAGGCGTTGGGCGAGGGGCACATCCCCGCCAACTACGTCGAGTACCTGCAGATGCTGGAGGACGTGTTCGCCGAGTGTGCGCGTGTGCTGCAGCCCGGTGGCCGCATCGCCGTGAACGTGGCCAACCTCGGTCGCCGCCCCTACCGCTCGCTGGCGGCCGACGTGACCACCATCCTGCAGGACGACCTGCGGTTGCTGCTGCGCGGCGAAGTGGTGTGGGTGAAGCAGCGCGGCGCGGCGGGCAACTGTGCGTGGGGCAGCTTCCAGCGTCCGGGCAATCCGGTGCTGCGCGACCTGACCGAGCGGGTGATCATCGCGTCGAAGGGCCGCTTCGACCGCGCACTCGACGCGAAGACGCGTGCGAAGCGCGGTCTGCCGTCGGTGAGCACGATGAGCCGCGACGAGTTCATGGAAGCCACCGTCGACGTCTGGGAGATCCCACCGGAGAGCGCGTCGCGCGTGGGACATCCTGCGCCGTTCCCGGTGGCGCTGCCCGAACGCCTCATCCACATGAACACCTACGAGGGCGAGCTGGTGCTCGACCCGTTCATGGGCTCGGGCACCACCGCGGTGGCTGCGAAACGCACCGGTCGCCACTTCATCGGGTACGACACCGATGCCGGGTACGCCGCTGCGGCGATGGCGCGCGTCGATGCGGTCGAGCCCGTGCCGCAGGTGCGAGTCGGCGCCACCGACCCGCGCGACTCGCCGCCGTTCGAGGGTGGCTGGGCGGCGAAGGATCTCGCCGACGCGTTGCTGGCCGACGCAGGGTTCACCGACATCGTCGACGATGCGAAGGTGGTCACCGGTGTGGTGCCCACGCTCGCGGCGAAGGATCGTCACGGCCGCCGCTGGTACTTCGAAGTGGTCGGCGGTCGCACCACCAACCGTCCCGGCGCACAACGCATCGAACTGCTGTGGCGGGCGATCGCGAAGGGGTCGGTGGTGCACGAGGCCGAGCCGAAGGCGCGCTTCGCCGTGCTCACTGTGGGCCTGCCGGCGTCGGCCGCCGGTGGCAAGGCGCTCGACGTGGTGACCGGACCCAAGAAGCCGGTTGCGGCCGTGGTGGACCTGATGTCGCCCGACGCCGTGGCGGCACTTGTCGCACTCGCGGGCTGACGCTGTCGCGCTACCGTGCCCGGCCATGGCCGACGCGTACGACCTCACCGACGAACCACGCCCGCAGCAGCTGGGCCAGACCTGGGCGGGCGACACCACGTTCGCCCGGCTGCCGCGCTTCCAGCCCGGCACCGCGGCCGACCTGGCCGTGCAGGGTGTGGCATACGACCTGGGAGTCACCAACCGTCCAGGTTCGCGGTTCGGGCCGCGTGCCATCCGCGAGCAGAGCAGCCTGTCGGGCGAGTTCGAGCATGCGCTGTGGCCGTGGCCGGCGGGCACGCTCGAGGGCAAGGTGTGTGTCGACGCGGGCGACGTGCCGTTCCCGCCTGGCACCACCGACCTGATGCTCTCGGCCACGCAGCGCCGCACGAGCGCACTCATCGCCAGCGGCCTCGGTGTGGTGTCGCTGGGCGGCGACCATCTGGTGAGCCTGCCGCTGTTGCGTGCGCACGCCGAGCACTACGGGCAGATGGCGCTGGGGCACTTCGATGCGCCCAGCGCCACGTGGGAGTACGGCGAGGACGATCCGCTGCACCACGGGATGATGTTCCTGAAGGCGGCGCGTGAGGGCTTGGTGGAGCCGGCGTCGTCGGTGCAGATCGGCATGCGTACGCCCAACGACACCAAGGGCTTCAACGTCTACGACATGAACAAGGTGGTCGACCTGAGCGTGGCGCAGATCGCCGACCTGATCCGCGAGCACACCAACGGCATGCCGATCTACCTCACCATCGACATCGACGCGCTCGACCCGGCGTTCGCGCCCGGCACCGGCACCCCGGTGATCGGCGGGCTCACGACGGCGCAGTTGCGCGGTGTGCTGTTCCGTCTGCACGGGCTCGACATCGTCGGCGCCGACCTGGTGGAGGTGGCGCCGCACTACGAAGGCCCGGCGCAGATCACCGCCCTCGCCGGTGCCACCATCGCCCACGACGAACTGCACCTGCTGGCCGGTTCCCCCCGCCGCAACTGACCGCCGCGCGTCGGTGCGCAGCCCGGCTTCTGGCGCTGCTCCGTCCCGGTTTCCGGGACGATCGGGCGCCAGATGCCGATCTGGGACGATCGGGCGCCAGAACCCCGGTCAGGAGACGGCGTGGGTGACGGCGTGGATGATCAGGCCGGCGAGGCCGCCGACGATGGTGCCGTTGATGCGGATGAACTGCAGGTCGCG
>SXGT01571851.1_pt1 | contig 11736 bp, 10 predicted proteins | sample 3176221 | NCBI WGS metagenome assembly SXGT01 (sample SAMN11356862, study PRJNA531348) | freshwater metagenome | isolation source: freshwater sample F1-120 | place: China: Fuxian Lake, Yuxi | collected 2017-12-25
ATCCTTTCGGCCGAGATCATGGCGATCGCATTGGGCGAAGTGTCGGATTCTCCGCTCGTCAGCCAGGCGCTCATCCTCGCGGTCGTCGCCATCGCGATCACCGGGGGGGTCTACGGGCTGGTCGCGGCGATCGTGAAGGCGGACGACGTCGGGCTGCACCTCGCCGAGGGTCGGTCCGCCGCCTTGCGCGGTCTCGGGCGGGGGCTGGTGAAATCGATGCCCCCAATCATGGCGGTGCGGAGCGTCGGCGGCACCGCCGCGATGATCTGGGTCGGCGGACAGATCGTCATCCACGGCCTGGCCCAGTTCGGCGTCGCCGGGCCCGAGCACCTGATCCACGACGGCGGGGTCGCCGCTGCCGAGGCCGTGCCCGCGATCGGCGGAGCGTTGGAATGGATCGTCGGCGCGGCGGGCGCAGGCGTGTTCGGGCTGGTTCTCGGCGGGCTCATCGCCTGGATCGTCCACCTCCTGCCCAGGCGCGGCAAGGGGGCCCACTGATGCCCCACTACGGCGATTATCAGAACGCGATCTATTTCGCGGGACTGAGCGGTGTGGTTCCCAAGGTCCCGGTCGACTTCGCCACGCTGGAGGCGCGCGCCGCCGCCGCGATGCCGCCCTCCGTCCTCGGCTACGTCCAGGGCGGCTGCGGCGACGAATTCACCCAGCGGGAGAACGCCGACGCGTTCCGCCGCTGGGGGATGGTTCCGCGCATGATGGTCGACTGCACGGCGCGCGACCTTTCGGTGGAGCTGTTCGGCCGGCGCTTTCCCTCGCCGCTCTTCATGGCTCCGATCGGCGTGACCGGGCTCTGCACGCCCGACGGTCACGGCGATCTAGCCGCCGCTCGCGCCGCCGCGGAGACCGGCGTGCCGCTGTGCGCGTCGACGCTTTCCAACGACCCGCTGGAGGATGTCGCCGCGGCTGCCGGCGACACCCCCGGCTTATTCCAGCTCTACACGCCGCACGACAACGATCTCGCCGCCAGCCTCGTCTCGCGCGCCGAAGCCGCCGGGTACAAGGCGATCGTCGTAACGCTCGACACCTGGGTCACCGGGTGGCGCCCGCGCGACCTCAACGTGTCGAACTTTCCGCAGCTTCGCGGCCATGTCCTCGCCAATTACTTCAGCGATCCCGTTTTCCAGCGGCTTCTCGGCAGACCGGTCGCCGAAGATCCCGCCGCCGCGGTCCGTCTCTGGGCCGCAACCTTCGGCAAGGTGCTGACCTGGGCCGACCTCCCCTGGCTCAGGTCGCTCACCACCTTGCCCATCGTCCTGAAGGGCATCTGCCATCCAGACGACGCGCGCCGCGCGGTCGACGGCGGGGCCGACGCGATCTACTGCTCGAATCACGGCGGCCGCCAGGCGAACGGCGGCATCGCCGCGATCGACATGCTCCCCGCGGTGGTGGAGGCCGCAGGGGACATCCCGGTCCTGTTCGATTCCGGCGTCCGCTCGGGCACCGATGTCGTGAAGGCGCTGGCGCTCGGCGCGCGCATGGTCGGGGTCGGGCGACCCTACCTTTACGGCCTAGCGCTCGACGGCGCGGCGGGGTGTGCCCATGTCCTGCGCTCCATGCTTGCCGAGGCTGACCTGATGATGGCGGTCAACGGCTGGCCGTCAATCTCGGACGTTCGCGCGGCGGGCGCCACTCGACGCTGAGCGGGCCGGAAGCCCCTTCGGCACATAGACGAAGGATCCGTCGGAGAAAACCGCACTGTTGAGTGCGGCAAAGAAGTTGTCGCGGCGTGGGACCACGCTGCCGAGGAAACGCCGGACCAACTCCGGGTGCTCGCGCACGGCTTCCGAGAAGCTGCAGAAGATGATGCCGAGTTCCGCCAGCTTGTCCTTGAAAGTCGTGGCGACGGAGACGGAATCAAACACGGCGTCCACCGCGACGCCGGCGAGAGCTGCGCGCTCTTGCAGCGGGAGGCCGAGCTTCTCGTAGGTCTTCAGGAGTTCGGGATCGACCTCTTCGAGGCTCTTCGGCCCGTCGCCCTTCTTTTTCGGCGCCGCGAAATAGCTGATCGCCTGATAGTCGATGGCGGGGTAGTCCGCGCGAGCCCAGTGAGGCTCCTGCATGGTCTGCCAGGCACGGAAGGCCTCGAGACGCCATGCCAGCAGCCACTCGGGTTCGACCTTGCGCTGCGAGATCCAGCGCACCACGTCCTCCGAGAGGCCGCGCGGAATCACCTCCTGCTCGATGTCCGTGACAAAGCTGTAGCCGTACTCCTGAGTGGCGAGCTTCTCGAGGGCTGAACGTTCCTGATCACTCACGGCCGGATCTCCCGCGTGTCCCTGTGAACGCTGCCACCGGGTTTCCGACCGGACAGGTCATCTCGGCGAGGCTCACGCGATCGAGCGCGTGGATCACTTCCGCGTTGATGCGCCGCCAGGCTCCGCTCACGGGGCAGGCTTCCTCGATGCCGCACTCGACCGGCGCGGTGCTGGTGCAGTCGGTGATGGCAACCGGGCCATCGAGAGCGGCGATGATGCGTCCCACGGTGATGTCCTGCGGTTGCTCGGCGAGGCGATAGCCGCCGTGCGTGCCACGCTGGCTGGTGAGCAGCCCCTCCTGCAAGAGCTTCTTCAAGATCTTCCCGACCATCGGCAGCGGGATGAGGGTCTTGTCCGCAAGTTCACGTGCGCTGAAGACGCGCGCATTGCTGCGCGCGAATTGCGTCAGGAGGACGATGCCGTAGTCGGCTTGGCGGGTGATGCGGAGCATGCTGAAGTATATCGGACCGAGTTGGTCCTATATTGTCAAAGGGTCTCCCGCCGCTCAAGGGGTCGGAATGGCCCACGTGTGTGCGCGGCAAGTCCTTGAGTTTGCACGAGTTGGGCCGCTCTTGGCCAGCAACAGCCCGGAGCATCTCGCTTTCGAGGAGGCCTATCCCATAGGCTCCCTGCTGGAGGCCTCCTCGATGCGCTTCTTTGCTCTCTTGGCGATGCTGATCGCCAGTCTGCCCCTACACGCCCAGTTCCGGCCCGAGCGGCAGGACGTTCTCGTGCTCCTTCGCGAGCAGGCCGATCTCTCGGGTGCTGAGAAGCTCGCGACCAAGGAGGAGAAGGGGCGCTTCGTGTTTGATGCGCTCGTGCGCACAGCGCAGCGCACGCAGGGTCCGCTCGTCCGCTTCCTCGAAGAGCGCGGCGCGACGGTGCAACGCTTCCACATCGCCAATGTGCTGCGCGTCGTGACTGATCCCGAGACGCTGGAGCTGGTGGCCGCTCGTGCGGACGTCTGGAAGATCGAACTGAACCCGCGCGTGTCGGGTCTTGTGCACTCTGCGCAGCGTGGCGGTGGAGAGGAGAGCTTCTTCGCCATCGAGCCGGGCGTCAGCTACATCAACGCGCCTCAGGTGTGGGCACTCGGCTTCAACGGCACGGGCATCGTCGTCGGTGCGCAGGACACCGGCTACCAGTGGGATCATCCTGCGCTCAAGCTCAAGTATCGCGGTTGGAACGCGGGCACGAACAGCGCGAACCACGATTACAACTGGCATGATGCCATCCACAGCGGTGGTGGATCGTGTGGCGCCAACAACCCCGCGCCGTGCGATGACAATGCCCACGGCACCCATACCATCGGTACGGTGTTGGGTGACGACGGCGGCAGCAACCAGATCGGTTGTGCCCCGGGCGCGAAGTGGATCTGCGCGCGCAACATGGATCAGGGCAATGGCACTCCAGCCACTTACCTTGAGTGCTTCGAGTTCTTCCTCGCGCCCTATCCCGTGAACGGCACTCCGCTGCAGGGCAACCCCTTGCTCGCACCTCACGTGACCACGAATTCGTGGGCCTGCCCACCCTCCGAAGGCTGTTCTCCCACGGCACTGCTGCTCGCCTGTCAGGCACAGCGCGCAGCGGGCATTGTCACGTGCGGCGCCGCAGGCAACTCGGGTTCGGGCTGTTCGAGTTGCGCCGATCCGCTCGGCATCTACGACGAAGTGTGGACCGTCGGAGCCATCAGCGCATCCACAGGCAACATCGCGAGCTTCTCAAGCCGCGGGCCTGTCACCGCTGACGGCAGCAACCGGATGAAGCCGGACGTCGCCGCACCGGGAGTCGGCGTGCGTTCGTGTGTTCCCGGCAACGGCTATGCCGGTGGCTGGAGCGGCACATCCATGGCGACTCCCCACGCAGCTGGAGCCGTCACCCTGCTTCTCAGCGCCCATCCGGCGCTCATCGGCCAGGTGCAGCTCGTCGAGAACATCCTGAATGCCAGCGCGACGCACGTGAACACCACCTCCTGCGGCGGCGCGGGAACATGGCCGAACAACGTGTACGGTCACGGTGTAGTGAACGCACTGGCAGCGGTCAACGCGGTGCGCAGCGTGGCTGTCACGCCCAATCGCACTGCCGGTTCAAGCGGCGCGGGGCAGGTTGTTCACTTCGTGCTCGGGGTCCAGAACACCGGTGTGCTCCCGGACAGCTTCACGCTGTCGGTCACCGGCGCCACCTTCACCACGACAGTTCCGGCAAGCATTGGTCCCATCGCGCCCGGAGCCACGGGCTTGGCGACCGTTTCCGTTGCGATTCCTCTGACGGCATCCATCGGTCAGTCCAGCAGCGCACTGGTGACGGTGACTTCGCTCAACTGGGCCGCTGCGTCGGTCACCACAGCACCGCTTGTTGCAACAGCGGGGCCGCTGACACCTGTGCTCACACTTTCGCAACCGCTGGGTGCGGGGACAGGTCTGGTGATTCAGGCCAACGCGCTGCTGCCGGGCCACGACTACCACACCATCGTTTCGGGTGAGCTCTGCTCACTGCCGGGAGCAGGGCCGTATCTCGGGCTCTGCAGCACGGATTTCAGTTTCCTGCTCATGCAGTTCAATCTGCCGGCGGGAGTGCTGCCATTCCACTTCATTGCCGCCGGAAGCAGCATGGCCATGGGGCCCTTCCCGGTCCCCAGCGGGCTCAGCTTGGATGTGCTCTGCTTCGATCTCACGGGCGCCGGCTTCGGCGGCATCAGCGAGATCGCGCGTTACACGGTGCTTTGAGTGCCGTCGTCGCGCCCGAAGATCCTGCTTGCGGCGAGGGCTGCGAGCAGGATCGCGAGGGGCAGGGTCTGCGTGAAGATCCGGTGCAGCGTGTCGCCAGTCAGCATGGCTTGCAGGGCTGTGCCACGCAGCAGGGGCAACAGGACCACGCTGGTGGTGAGCAGGAGAAACAGTGCCGCCAGCTTCTTCCAGCCGGCATCTCTGATGAGCAGAAAGGCGGCCAAGATGCCGAGACCAGGCAGGACCGCCAGCATGGGATGGGGTGTGAATCCCAGAACGAGGACTTGCTGCAGGAGGCTCGCAAGATCGACGCGCAGTTCTTCAGGGACGCCCTCTTCCATGGGAGGAACCACTGCATGGACGCGGAGCACCACGAACCACAGTGCGGCGTTGGCAAGAAGAACCAGTGCCGTCGTGAAGCGCGCGCGCGGAGCAAGCAAGGGCAAGACGAAAAGCGCGAGCCAGAGCGCGTGCACATGCCCTTCGAGTTTCAACCATGGCAGGAGCAGCGCGCAGAGGATCACCAGCCCGCGCATTCTCAGCACGAGGGCCAGCGCGCCTGTGGCCAACACCGCGGCGAGAAGTGGGTCGGCGTAGCCGGCGACCGCGTGGGTTCTGAGGCCTGGAGTGAAGGCCATGAGGACAGCGCAGGCACTCGCGGCGAAGGCTCCATGTGTGCGCGCGAGAGAGGCCGAGAGGAAGAGAAGCGTTCCCGGCAGGACCAGCACGAGCGGGAGCAGGGCGGCGAAGTCGCTGCGCCCGCCCCCGAGGATCTGCCCCGTGGCCATGAGGGCCGGCATGCCCGGGGGGTAGTCCGCGTGCAAGGTTGCAGCGGGAGCGCCGTGGGCCCAGTCCCAGAAGCACCCTTGCAGAAGCGCTTCCGCTCTCAGGAGGTGAATGGCGATGCCGTCACCGCGTGCGGCCGGTACCGCCATGAGGCGCAGGGTCAGAGTGCCGAGCAGCACTGCTGCCCCCGCGACAGCGATCCATTCGCGCCGGTCGAGTGGTGCCGGTCGCATGCGCAGCATGAAGACGGCCGCGAGAATCACGGCGCTGCAAGCAAGGCTCCAAGCGCAGGCGTGGAGCGGCAACCCGAAGACGAATGCGAGTGACATCAGCCCGGCCAGTGCAGCGGGGCCGAGGGCCATGGCGGCACCGACGAGTTGCAAGCGTGAAAGCGACGGTGCCAGAGCTGCCACGAACGCGAGCCCGACGGCGAGCGCACAGAGGATGGGCAACAGCATCATCACCGGAGGAGCGCGGCCAGTTCCGCATGCGGGGACGTGCCGGCGCGGGCCGCAGCGAGGATGCGCCCGGTCGAGAGCAGGTGCTGGCGCGCGCCAAGACTCTTGATGACGACGAGCTTGTCGAGCGGGTCTCTGTGTGGGAGCCGCGACAAGAACGCATCAAGGTCATGCCGGTCCGTGCCATCGATGAGGAGGAGTTCCACTCCCGACAACCGCGCAATGACCGGCTCAAGCACGGGGTCCGTCGAGCGTGTCTGCAGATCCTCGAACAAGGGCCATGGGAGCGGCGCGCAATCGATGGCCGGGAACAGATCCAGCATGATGATGCGCCCCGCCTCGATGGTGGCTGCTGGATGCGTCGCGCTGACGTAGGCCGCTCGCACGCCGAGAAAGCCGGCTTCCTTGCAGGCAGGGCGCAGCGCCTTGACGAAGCGGTGCACAGCAGGCACTGCCCATGGCTCGACGGTGAGCGATCCGTCGCGCGCTGCCGGCACGCGCGCTTCCAGCGTCGAGTTGCGGATGTGGCCGAGATCGTTCCCGAGCGTGGTGCCCCAGTCAGAGAGGCTGGCAGTGATGCAGTAGAGAGTCCAGAGCGCGAGCGCGACGAAGGTCAAGCGGAGCACAGCCCGGGCCATAGGCTCGGCGCCCCCGTTCATGGTTGCGGGTCCCGGATGCGGAAAACCCGTGTTTGCGAGACCTCGATGTGCAACAGGCCTTGAGGGTCCTGGATTGGCCCCTTGAGTTGCAGTGTCGTGCGCGACGCATGTTGTTCGAGGAAGCGCAGCAACTCCGGATTATCGCGGAACGCGCTCCCGCCGTCACGCAAGGTGCCGCGGATGTCGCACTGGACGAAGCGCAGCCCGGCGCGCTTGTCGAGCGTGGCGAGATCCTGATCCAGTGCAGCCTGATTGCTGGCGTACACGACGCCGGGTGAGTCGTAGTAGTACGAGTAGGCGTACGGCAGATTGGTGTGGACCTTGTTCGTTCCGGCGTCGCAGCCGCGTGCATCCCGCAAGCGCGTCTCTTCGTCCACCAGCGCGCCGAAATCGCGGAAGAAGGCATGACTTGCGGCGTGTTGCCCCGCGTTGGTGGCGAGGCCCATGGGCACGATCCAGAGCAGCGCGAGCGCCAGCGTGAAGGCCGGGAACCGTGCGCGGTAGAGGCAACCGCACCCGAGAAGGAGTGCTGCCGCCGGTGTGCAGTAGGCGAAGTAGAAGACGTGCACCTCTGCGTTGCGCCGGAAGACGATCACGTTCAACACGGCGGGAATGAGCAAGGCGAGGAACAGGCGCGCGAGGCGCTTGTCGAGCATGAGGAACCCGGGGATGAGCGCGAGAAGCGGCAGCGCGCCTCCGAACCCTTCGGCGATCCGTTCCCGGAACGAGTTCAGAGTTGTTGAGATGCGGGGCGCATCAAGCACCGCCGCATTGAGGATGCTGTCGAGGTCCATGGTGGCGCGCGCGGCGGCAAGCTCTGGCGCGTGCACGGCCCAGACTTGCCAGACAAAGACGCTGGCCGCGGCCAGCGTGGCGCTCGCCAGCGCGAGAGCTGCGAGGCGCAGCGCATCGGCGCGAGGTTTGCCCGGCACCAAGGCGAACAGTCCGACGGCCCAGAAGAATCCGGCCCAGTCCATCCATGTCGCGCAGAAAACGGCAGCCAGCACCGCGCACTTGGCGAGACTTCGCTGCGCTCGCTGCGGAAGTCGAAAAGACTCTTCGTAAGCCGTGAACGCGGCAAGTCCCGCGGCCAGCACGAGCGGCTCGTAGGAAACTCGCGCGTAGACCGCGAACACGGGCGCTACGAGCAGTGCGATGGCGGCGGCAAGCGCTGGCAGCGGGCCGCTCAGCCTCTTCACGAGTCCGTAAAGGAGCAGCGCAGCGAGGAGCATGGCCGCCAGGCCCGGGAGGCGGAGTTGCCATTCTTCCGAACCGGCGAGCCAGTGGATCCAGAACGCGCCCGGTGGGTGATGCAGGTAGGGACTTGCCGCCTTCGGGTCGCCGTACTGTGAACAGGCGAACGGAATGCCACGGGTCTCCACGAACCCGAAATGGTCCCAAGCTTGCACGAAGGGACCGAAGAAAGTGCCGGCGTTGATTTCACCCGGTCCGAAGGGCGCGCAGAGGCGCGGCAGGTGAATCACGAGTGCGACCAACACGATCAGGAGCGGCGGGAACACGCGTCGCCACGGGATGCCGTCCGTGCGTTCCGTCTGGATGTTCGTCCCTGTTGCCGCGGGGCTCATGGTCCGATTATCACGCTTCGTGCAACAACGGCCAGTGCGCCATCACAACTGCGCGGGAGAGGGTTTTTCCGGGTCGATGCCAAGCTCGCGGATGGCCTCAACCACGACGGCGGGCTTGATGACGCCGTCTTCTGCGAGGGCGTGGAGCGCAGCGACCACGATGTTCTCTGCGTCCACTTCGAAGTGTCGACGCAGAGCGGCGCGGGTGTCGCTCATGCCGAAACCGTCCGTGCCCAGGGGCACGAAGCGTCCCGGAATCCAGCGCGCTACCTGATCGGGCACGGCCTTCATGTAGTCGCTGGCAGCGATGAACGGGCCTTGCACACCTTCAAGAACCTGCGCGATCCAGGGGCGGGGCGCCTTGTCCGTGGGGTGAAGGCGCGCTGTGCGTTCGCATTCGAGGGCTTCGCGGCGCAGGAGGCAGTAGCTCGTCGCGCTCCAAACGTCCGCATCCACACCGTAGCGCTCGGAGAGGATCTTCCGGGCTGCGAGCACCGCATTGATGATGGTGCCACTGCCGAAGAGTTGCACACGCGGACGCGATGACGCCTCGGCGGCGCTGAAGAGGTAGAGCCCCCTCTTGATGCCTTCGTCCACGCCCGCCGGTGCCGGCGGCATGATGTAGTTCTCGTTCTGCAGGGTCAGGTAATAGAAGATGTCTTCTTCACCGCCGAGCATGCGCTTCAGGCCGTCCTCGATGAGCACCGCGATTTCGAAGGCGAAGGCGGGGTCGTAGGGCTGGCAATTCGGCACCGTCGCCGCATGCAAGAGGCTGTGTCCGTCTTCGTGCTGCAGACCTTCGCCGTTCAAGGTGGTTCGTCCGGCGGTGGCTCCGAGCAGGAAGCCGCGTCCGCGGAGGTCACCGAAGGCCCAGATCTGATCGCCGGTGCGCTGGAAGCCGAACATGGAATAGAAAATGTAGAAGGGAATGAGCGGCAGGCCGTGCGTGGAGCGCGCGGTGCCGGCAGCGGAGAAGCTTGCCATGGCGCCCGCTTCGGTGATGCCCTCTTCAAGGAGCTGCCCGTCCTTGGCCTCGCGGTAGTAGAGCAGCATGTTGCGGTCGATGGGCTCGTAGAGCTGACCATCCGCTGCATAGATGCCGCACTGGCGGAAAAGCGGGTCCATGCCGAAGGTGCGCGCTTCGTCCGGCACGATGGGAACGATGTACTTGCCGAGTTCCTTGTCCTTCAGGAGTCGCGTGAGCAAACGCACGCAGGCCATGGTGGTGCTGACACCTTCCTCGGTGACGATCCCCTTCCTGAATTCCGAGAAGAAATCCGGCTCCGGCAGTTTCACGCTGACCGACAGGTGACGCTTGCGTCGCGGAATCGGCCCGCCAAGTGCTGCGCGGCGCTCCGCGAGATAGCGCACCTCGGGGCTCTCCGGTCCGGGATGGAAGTACGGCGCTGTTTCGAGATCCGCATCACCAATGGGGAGTTCAAGGCGGTTCCGGAAATCGCGCAACTGCTCGCGCGAGAGTTCTTTCATCTGGTGCGTGACGTTCTTGGCCTCAAAGCCCTCGCCCAGTGTCCAGCCCTTCACCGTGTGCGCGAGAATCACCGTGGGTTGGCCCTTGTGCTCGACCGCGCTGCGGTAGGCGTTGAAGATCTTGCCGCGATCGTGGCCGCCGCGGCGCAGCGAGTGGATCTCCTCGTCCTTCAGATGCGCAACGGCATGCAGGCTCTCCGGAGTGCGCGCGAAGAAACGTTCACGTGTGTAGGAACCGGGCTCGCTCGCGTATTTCTGCCACTCGCCATCCACGACCGCGTTCAGCATGCCGACCAGTGTGCCGCTCGGGTCGCGAGCGAGAATGCTGTCCCACGTGCTGCCCCACACCACCTTGATCACGTTCCAGCCGCTGCCGCGGACGACCCGCGCGGCGATCGATATCGTGGCGCTGGCCCGGGCCGTCACCGCGCCGCGCCGCCCCGCCCCGCTCGCCCCCGACGCCGTCGACCTCGACGCGCTCGGCCCCGACGTCCTCGACCCTGACGCCCTCGACCCCGACGTCCTCGGCCCCAAGGTCGCGCCGCTGTGCGCGCGGCTCGGGATCGCGCCCGGCGAGGCGCTGGCGCGGGGCGTCGAGGGTCAACAGCTCGCGCACGAGCTGATCGCGGGCCTCGGCTGATCGCAGGGAGGTGTTCCACACCCCGTCAAACATGCCGGCGTGTGGTCGACCTAACGCTCCAAGGCCGGCGAGATCATTGTGAGCGCGCTGGCCCGCGTTCTGCACTGGGGAGCAGCGGCAATGTCGACGCTCAGTCTCGAGGGTCACCCACACGACGCGGCCGCGACGCGGTCGGGCACCGCGGTCACGTTGCGGCTCTTCGCCGATGCGCCGCCGCGGCTCGCGCCGCCGCTGCCCGAGCCGCCGCCGCCCGTGGTGGGTGAATATGCGCTGATCGCCCAGCTCGCGCAGGGCGGCATGAGCAGCGTGTACCTCGGGCAGCACTGCACCACCGGCGCGCGCGCGGCGATCAAGCTGCCGGGCACGCCGTGGATCGGCGACGAGGCGGTGGCGCGGCGCCTGCTCACCGAGCACGCCCTCGCCCACGCCGTCCACCACGACGGCGTGGTCCGCATCGACCACGCCGATCGGACCGAGGCCGGGTTGCCGTACCTGGTGATGGAGCTGCTCGACGGCGAGAACCTCGGCGCGCTGCTCGATCGCGGCCCGCTGGCGATCGGCGCCGCGGTGGCGATCGTGGCCCAGGTCGCCGACGCCGCGGCGGCGATCCACGACGCCGGCCTGGTCCACTGCGATCTGAAGCCCGACAACGTCATGCTGCTGTACCGCCCGGGCCTCGCCGGCTGGCCGGCCGCCAAGGTGGTCGACTTCGGCGTCGCCCGCCGCGCCGGCGCCGCGCTCGAGGAGATCGCCGGCACGCCCGGGTACATGGCGCCCGAGCAGTGGGCCGGCCACGTCGACGCGCGCACCGACGTCTACGCGCTCGGCTGCACGCTGTACGAGCTGGTGACCGGCTGCACGCCGTTCGAGGGCTCGGTCGCGGAGCTGCGCGCCGGCCACTGCGATCAGCTGCCGGTGCCGCCCTCGGCCCGCCGCGAGCTGCCCGAGGAGCTCGAGCGCCTGATCATGCGGATGCTGGCCAAGGACCTGCGCATGCGGCCGCGGATGGCCGACGTGGCCCGCGCGCTCACCGAGCTGGCGTTCGCGGCGCCGCCCGGCGCGCGGCTCGACGGCGACCACGCGGCGATCGCGACCCCCGGCGCGGCCTAGCGCCACCACC
>SXGT01848985.1_pt1 | contig 11736 bp, 14 predicted proteins | sample 3176221 | NCBI WGS metagenome assembly SXGT01 (sample SAMN11356862, study PRJNA531348) | freshwater metagenome | isolation source: freshwater sample F1-120 | place: China: Fuxian Lake, Yuxi | collected 2017-12-25
GGTGCTGTTCCGCAGCGCCGTGAAACAAGCGTTGCGCCGTGTCGGCTATCACGCTACCTTCATGTGCCGGCCACCGTTCGAAAACATCATGTCGAGCGGCTGGCACCTGCACCAGTCGTTGGCGCACACGAACACCGGGAAAAGCGCCTTTATGCGCGATCACCCCGCCCCAGGTACACATAAAAACGAAGCCCGCTTCACGTTATCCGACCTGGGCGCGCACTACCTTGCCGGCTTATTGCGGCACGCCAGCGGCATGACGGCGATGTGCACACCAACCGCCAACGGCTTCGGCCGCTTCAAGCCCAACGCGCTGGCACCGCAGTCGATTCTCTGGGGCGCCGACAACCGTGGCGCCATGCTGCGCGTGGTCGGGCAACCTGGCGATGCGGCCACGCGCATCGAGAATCGCATAGGCGAACCTGCCGCCAACCCGTATCTCTACATGGCCGCACAAATCCACGCCGGACTCGATGGCATCACCCACCGGCTGGCACCCCCGATCGCCACCGAAGCGCCCTACGCAGAACCCGGTGCCGCTGGGATTGAACGGATACCGACCAACCTCGGTGATGCGCTGCAGGCACTGCTGGCGGATGCCGCAATGCGTGAAGGTTTCGGCCCTGCATTCATCAACTACTTCACCCGCATCAAGGCAGCCGAGCAACAGCGATTTGAGGCTGCCGAAGACAAGGTCGAATTCCAGCGGCGCGAATATTTCAGCCGCATCTGACGCTTTAGTTCCACGTTTTTTCTCATCATGATCAAGATCTTTTTTTTCAAGAACATGGCCGATATGCAAGGCACCGTCGTGACGGCCAGGCCGGGCTTTAGCCTCATGCGCGCAGCGATAGACGCCGACCTTGACGGCATTGCCGCCGATTGCGGCGGCGCCCTCACCTGCGCCACCTGCCATGTGATGGTGCGTGAGCCTTGGGCCAGCCAATTGCGTGTGATGGAGGGCGACGAAGACGACATGCTTGGCTTCACCGCCAGCGGCCGGCAACCCAACAGCCGCCTCTCCTGCCAAATCACCCTCACCGAACCCCTGGACGGCATGCAGGTCGAGCTGCCCGACAGCCAGTACTAGTCACTCTCCCAAGGAATGTGCATGCGCATCGCAATCATGGGCGGCGGCGCCGTCGGCGGCTACTTCGGCGGTTTGTTGTCACTTGCCGGCAATGACGTCACCTTTATCGCGCGCGGCGAACACCTGCGTGCCATGCAGCAACATGGCCTCACACTCGCAACCCCCAAAGGCACCCTGCAGGTCAACAACGCGCGCTTTGTCGCCGAATCCGACGAGGTTGGCCCGTGCGACATTGTGCTGTTCGCCGTCAAGGCCTACGACATTGAAGCTGCTGCAACACCGCTCAAGCCGCTGGTGGATGCCGGCGCCACCATCGTCTCGGTACTCAACGGCGTCGATCATCAGGATCGCATAGGCGCAGTAGTGGGAGCCAATAGCGTGATCGGTGGCCTCGCCCTGGTGTCGGGCGTGATCACCGCGCCGGGTGTGATCAGTTACACCTCGCCGATGTCGAGCCTGCGCTTCGGTGAAGCTGACGGCAGCATGAGCGCGCGTGCCGTCGCCTTCCGTGATGCCTGCCTCGCGGCCGACTTTGGTGCCGAAGTCGTTCCCGATATTCGCGCCGCCCAGTGGGCCAAGTTTGTTGGCCTCGCGACCAATGCGGCGTTGACCAGCCTCATTCGCCTGCCCGCTGGCTACATTTATCACGACCCGGAAATCATTCCGATGGCGCGGCGCGGCTTTGAAGAAGTCGCGGCTATCGCACGCGCGCTGGGCATTGCTTTGCCGGCCGATGCCGCCGAGCGCGCACTGGCGATGCACCAGGCGTTTCCCAAGACCATGTACGCCTCGATGTACCACGACGTGGCCAAGGGCAAGCCGATGGAACTCGACAGCCTGTCAGGCTATATCGTGCGCAAAGGGCGCGAACTTGGCGTTCCAACACCGGTGCATGAAATGGCGTACCTCGCCCTCAAGCCTTACATGCACGGCACCCCGCAGCCGCTTCCGGGCTGAGCTAGCCCCGGCTTGGCTCTCAGTCGAAATCGAGCATGCCCGCCGTCACCATTCGGTTGGTAACGGTTGTCACGCCAGGCGTTGACTTGACCAGCGCCTCGGCCTGCCCGATCAGCGAGGCATCCTCGATCACGCCCCCTAGAATGGTCGCGCCTTGCCGAACCTTTACCCGGATGCCCAACCCGCGAATCGTGATCACGCCTTCGTAGGGACCCAGACGCATGCCCGGCTTGCCCAGCCCGGCCAGCAATCGTGTGGCAATCGCTTCGCTCAAGGCGGCATCCGAGATAGGTAAAGTGTCGCTGGCGCCTGGCGCTCTCGCAGAGCCGGCGGGGGCGGCCGTACCGGGCAAGGCCGGCCCGGTCAAAGGGGCACCGGCATTGCCGGTAACGGCGAGGATGTAATCGACAATTGCCCTTGTTTCGGCATCCGTGAGGCTGGCAAACCCACCCTTGGCTGCCATCGCCGTGTTCGGCTTGCCGGAAACGGCGACTTGATACAGCACGCCCCTGCCTTGGCTCGCCAGTTGCGCCCAGCGTGCCGGCTCGGTGAGCCGCGGCGCATTCGCCGCCCCGGTGTCATGGCACACGCTGCATTTGGACATATACGCCTGCTGCGCCGTTTCCACCGCCAGGGCCGGCGCACTCGGCACGAGGACCCATCCCAGCGCGGCGAACACCAGTCGAAATATCACCATCATGGGCAAATGGAAAGAGGTATGCGCCCTCAGGCCCCGGTATCGACCGGCGCGGGCTGGCCGAAGTAGCTTTCCAGCAGGTGATAGACCAACGCGTAATTCTTGGATCGGGTACTCGTGTGGGCAATGCCGGGCATGACGATGAATTGCTTGTCCGAATTGACAAGCTTCTCGAAGAAATTGGCAAGGTCACGAAAGCTGGCAATGCCGTCGTACTGGCCGCGCATGATCAGCGTCGGCACCGTAATTTTCTCCGGGTCACACACCGGCAGATTGGCCGACATGTCGATGTAGGTGCCGGTAGGAACGGATGAATCGAGTGCCAGCACGGCATCCGCAAAGGCTTCCACGATGGTCTGGTCACTCGTACCTGGGTGATCCCGGGTGAAGATGCTGCGAATCATGTTGCGATCAATCGCGCGGCGATTGCTGGCCCGGTAAGCGTCCAGGCGCTTCTTGCGCTCGGCCAGCGTCGGGCTCCCTTCACCGGTCCAGACCATGGCATCGAGCGCCAGGCGTCGCACGCGCTCAGGGTGGCGTTGTGCGAACAGTGCAGCGCGCAGCGCTCCGGAAGAAGAACCATACAGAAGCAACTTCTGCCCACCATTCTGCCTCATGATCGCTTCGCTCACCACGGCAATATCATCCGCACCGCCGGCGATGTTGGCGTTCATCGCACGGGTCTTGTCGGAACGCCCGTAGCCTTCGCAATCAACACACCAGGTATCGAACCCGAGCCGGGCGAACCAGTCCATGGCCGAACTAGGGTTTGCCTGGAATCTGCAGGTCAAACACCGGCGTGGACGATACGGATGACCCGTGCACAAACAGAATCGTGCCGCGCAACGTGCTGCGTCCCTCGGCTTGCGCGGCATTGCGCAGCTTCTTGTTCCACATGAAAAGGCGCACCGATTGCCCGGCCACACGTTTGGTGGCCCAATGCTCGCCGCCTACCACTTCGGCAGGCGCGCCCGGTGCGGCCGTCCCGCCAGCAACGGCGGGAGCCTGCGCATGTGCACCGGCCACAGGCAGGGACGCCGCCATTGCCGCCGCCGCCGCTGCAGTAGCAAAAAATTCGCGACGGTCCTTTGTTTGCTGCGTTACATCCGGCATGTGATCCTCCGTTTGCCCGGGTTTTGCATGGACAGCGTACCCATACATTCCTCTCTTGCCAAGTTACCAGAAACTGGCATTCCACAGCAGGCAGGTGCAGTCACGAGGAGTTAATGCGCGCGTCTTCAACATAAGGCCGATGCGTCGCGCCTAATGCGGCTCGAACACTGCCATGGACTCGACATGTGAAGTATGGGGAAACATGTTGACGACACCGGCGGACTTGAGCGCATAGCCGAACTGATGCACCAGCACCTCCGCGTCGCGCGCCAGCGAGGCCGGGCTGCACGACACATAGACGATGCGTTTGGGCTTGCGGTTGGGGTCCGCACTTCCCAGCGCCCCAATCGACTTGACCAGCTCCATCGCCCCGTCACGCGGCGGATCAATCAGCATGCGGTCAAAATGCCCGAGCGCTGCCAACGACTCGGGCGTCGCTTCGAACAGGTTGGCCGTCTGGAAGGCGGTGTTGGCTGAAAGGCCGTTAAACGCCGCATTCTCACGTGCGCGTGCAACCAGCGGAGCACTCCCTTCCACCCCGACAACCTCGCGTGCCCGGCGCGCAAGGGGCAGTGTGAAGTTGCCCAAACCGCAAAAGAAATCGCCGATACGCTCGTCTGGGCGCGGCTCCAGCAAGCGCATGGCCCGGCTCACCAGCACCGCATTGATCTGGTGGTTGACCTGGGTAAAGTCGGTGGGCCGGAACGGCATGCTCACGCCGAATTCCGGCAGTTCGTAAGTAAGCGGCGCGGCATCCAGCGGCCAGAATGGGTAGGCGGTATCCGGCCCCTTGGTCTGCAACCAGAACTGAATCCGATGGGATTCGGCAAATTGCTTGAGCTTCACCTCATCCTCGGCAGAAGGCGCTTCAAGGATGCGCAACACCAATACATCCACAGCGCTGCCTACGGCCAATTCGAATTGCGGCATGCGATCGCGAATCGACAGGCCTGCCACCAGCTCACGCAGCGGCAGCAATAACCCGGAAATGCGCTCGGGGAGAACATGGCACTCGCGCATGTCGGCCACGAAGCTGCTCTTCTTTTCGTGGAAGCCGATCAGCACCCCGCCTTTTTTGGCGACATGGCGCACGGATAGCCTGGCCCGGTAGCGATAGCCCCAACTGGGCCCATGAATCGCCCGCAGCATCGATTCGGGCTGCGTCTTGCCGATAAAGCGCAGGTTGTCTTCCAGCACCCGTTGCTTGATCGCCACCTGGGTACGCACGTCGGCGTGCTGCATCGAACAACCGCCACAGGTGCCAAAGTGCGGGCATTGGGCAGTGACGCGCGATGGCCCTTTCTGCAGCACCTCCAACAGCTGTGCGTTCTCGAATTTTGGCTTCTTGCGATACGGCGAGGCCAGTACCACTTCGCCAGGCAAGGCACCGTCGACAAAGATCACCTTGCCGTCATGGTGGGCGACGCCACGGGCTTCGTGGTCGACCGATTCAATCGTCAGTTCGTAGGAGCCGGACATGGGGGAAGTATCTGCATGACGGGTCGGAAAAATCACCGAAACCCTTGTGTACCAACGGTTTCAGGCCACCCAGGCGGCCAGGTATTCCTGCTGATGTGGCTCTTTGGAGGCAGACAGGGTCTCGCGCACCAGCGCAACTTCGCGGGTGTAGGCGGCGTCGTTGAGCACGCCGCGCATCTTCTGGAAACGCAGGTAGACCAGATAGGTGTTGACGACATCGGTCTCGCAATAGTTGCGAATGTCGTCAATCTTGCCTGCCTGGAACGCCCTCCATACGGCGGAACCATCCATGCCCAGCTTGCCCGGGAACCCGCATAGCTTGGCCAGTGCATCGAGCGGTGCAGCACCGCGCGGCTGGTACATCGCCATCAGATCCATCAAATCAGTGTGGCGGGCGTGATAACGGCTGATGTAGTTGTTCCACTTGAAATCCTTGTCGTCTTCACCCTGATCCCAGAAGCGCTCGGCATTAACGCCGTGAATCAGGCCGCGATAATTGAGTACCGGCAGGTCAAACCCGCTGCCATTCCACGACACCAGCGTCGGGGTGAATTTTTCAATGCCATCGAAAAAGCGCTGAATCAGTTCCTTTTCCGGGTCATCCGGTTTGCCGATCGACCAGACTTTCCAGCTGTCGCCGGAGCGCAATACGCAGGAAATCGCCACCACTTTTTGCAGGTGCAGCGGCATGAAATCGCTGCCGGTCTTGGCCCGGCGCTCATGAAATGCGATTTCGGCCACGTCCGTATCCGACAGCGCCGCACTCAAGCCATGCAAGGCGCGATAACCGGCGACGTCCGGAATCGACTCGATGTCGAACACCAAAACGGGCGTCAAGAAAGCCCGCCCTTGAGCGCAGTCTGTGCCGTATCCAAGCGCCGCCCCGCCAAGCTGCAAACCGAGCCCGGACGCGCAGACCGCGCAGTCAGCTGTCGTTCCATGGCTACGCTAGCGCTCCGGTAGCAGTTTGATCGGATCCACCGGCTTGCCCTGGCGGCGAATCTCGAAGTGCAGTTTGGGAACGTCACTGTCGGTATTGCCGGCTTCGGCGATTTTCTGGCCGCGCGTGACCGTCTGGCCTTCCTTGACCAGGATGTTGCTATTGTGGGCATACGCGGACAGGTAGGTGTTGTTGTGCTTGATGATCACCAGCCGGCCATAGCCACGCAAACCCTGCCCGGCATACACCACCCGGCCCGGGCCCGCCGCGTTGACCGCATCCCCGACCTTGGCGGCAATGTTGATGCCCTTGTTGGTTCCCGATTCGCTAAATTGGCCGATGATCCGCCCGTTCATCGGCCAGCTCCACGGCACCTCCTCGCCTTCAGTTGCCGGGATTGCGGGCTTCTCCACGGGTTTGTCTGCCGGCTTCTCGGCTGGCTTGGCCGTGGGAGGAACAGGTTTGCCTTGTGCCTGTGCCAAGGCCTCGTCCGAATAGGGTCGCTTGGCGCCGGCAGGCTCAGTCACAACGCCAGGGGGCGCGGCTACCGGCGCACCAGAGGGCGTTCCGGACGGTGAAATCGGGCGCACGATGACACCACTTTCGGCCGCTGCGGGTGTGCCAGGGGGCGGCGTGACGCGCAGCACCTGCCCCACCTGAATCAGGTTCGGGTTGGCAATGTTGTTCCAGGCGGCGATCTCGCGGTAGTCCTGCCCATGATCCAACGCGATGCCGAACAGGGTATCGCCGCGCTTGACGGCGTAGAAATCGGTGCTGCCCGCAGCTTGGGCAGAAGCGGGGGCAGATGCTGGGGTGCTGGTTGATGGTTTGGCGGTAGGGGCTGGTGCAGGCGAGCGGTCAATCACCGGCGCGCTCTGCTTGGATGCACAGGCGGCAAGCAACAAAGTGAGCCCCAATGCCAGCAGCACAAAGCGACACGAAGCACGATACGTAGGGCGACAGTTCATGCATCCATCCTATTTCACCAAGCCGTTCAGCATCGGCACAAAGCGCACCAGATCCAGCTCTTTCTCGATCACCGTCATGCCGCGCTTGTCGAGCAGCTTCAATTGCTGCCGGCTGTTCCCGACGGGAATGATCATTTTGCCACCGCGCTTCAATTGCTGCACCAGCGCATCGGGAATCTCGGGCGCTGCCGCTGCCACGATGATGGCGTCGAACGGCGCCGCGTCCGGCAAGCCTTTGTAGCCATCACCAAGAGCGAGACGCACGTTGGGAATGCGCAACGGGCGCAGATTGGCGCGCGCCTTGTCGTACAAGGGCTTGATGCGCTCGATCGAGTACACCTCGTCCGCCAGTTGCGACAACACCGCGGCCTGATACCCGCACCCGGTACCGACTTCAAGAACCCGCGCCAGGCGTCCTTCCTTGCCCAGCCGCACCGGCAGAATCGCCTCGATCATGCGCGCCACCACAAAGGGCTGTGAAATGGTTTGCTCGTGCCCGATCGGCAGTGCATCATCCTGCCAGGCACGGCTCCACAATGCCTCGTCGACAAAGCGGTCACGCGGAATCCGCAGCATCGCCGCGAGCACCGCCTCGGAACGAATGCCTTTGTCACGCAGGCGCTTGATCAAGGCGTGGCGCGGCGCGCTGGGCACCGCCCAGTCTGCCTCAGTGAGCACCCGATTCTTCGGGGGCGGCGGCTTAGCGGCCAAGCCAGTCGCGGACATGGGTGATCTGGTTGAAATGAGTCAGGTCAATCTGCAGAGGGGTAAGCGAAGCATAGCCACTGACCACGGCGTGGAAATCCGTCCCCGGCCCGTCGTCAGCCGCGGCGCCGGCAGGACCAACCCACCAGACCGGCTCGCCGTGCGCATTTTGTGAGCGCACCGCCGGCTCGGCTTTATGACGTCGCCCAAGCCTTGTAGCGTGGATGCCCTTGAGTTCATCGGCGGCGATCCCAGGCACATTGACGTTATAGAGTATCGGTTCGACCGCCGGTTCGCGCTGGAAACGCGCGACGATCTCCGCCGCCACGCCTGCGGCCGTGGCCAGGTGCTCCCAGTTCTTGCCTGCCAACGAAAAGGCAATCGACGGAATGCCGAGCAGGAAGCCTTCAGTTGCCGCAGCCACGGTCCCGGAGTAAAGCGTATCGTCGCCCATGTTGGCGCCATTGTTGATACCGGATACGACCATGTCGGGCTTGAAATCGAGCAAGCCGGTAACGGCCAGGTGGACACAGTCGGTTGGCGTACCGTTAACGTACATGAAACCGCTGGCCGCCGTGCGTACCGAGAGCGGGCGGTTCAGGGTCAGGGAATTGGAGGCCCCGCTGTGGTTCTGCTCGGGGGCGATCACCATCAATTCAGCCAGTGGGCGCATGGCCTCCACCAGAGCCGCCAGACCAGGAGCGCTGTAACCGTCGTCGTTGCTGACCAGAATCTTCATTGCGCATCCACCGCAGGAAAGCGCAATTTTAGCCTTACCCCGGCCTCATGCTCCCTGGTGCGTCGTCAAACGTTCAGCCAGCTGCGCCCGCCGGGCGCGGCCATCACCACCAGGGTATGGCCGGGCCGGATGTGATGCTCCTCATCAGGGTTGAACACCCATTGACCCGCTTCGTGCGTGGCCAGCAGGATGAAACTGCGCGATTTCAGATTCAACTCGCGCAGCGTGCGGCTGCCAAAACCTGGCGGCACGACGACCTCTTCGACGCGCAAGCCCTCATCGCTGCGCAGCATCTGGTCCATGAAATTGACCACATGGGGCCAGATCATGGCGGATGCGATGCGCATGCCGCCGGTAAAGTCCGGCGAAACGATTTCATCTGCGCCGGCGCGTCGGGTCTTGTCACCGTTGCGGATGTCGTGAACCCGTGCAACCACTCTCACATCCGGATTCAGTTGTTTTGCCAAGAGCGAGATCACCAGGTTGTGACTGTCCTCCCCGGTGACCGCGAACACCCCCGCCGCCGCCGCGATGCCGGCAGCACGCAATACATCATCGTCGGAAGCATCACCGTGCAGGTGCGGCACGTCATCATGGGTTTCCAGATAGCCGTCGAGCACGTGCTGGTCGGCTTCAATGACCACAAACTCGCGCCCGGTCTTGCGCAACTCACCGGCCACGCTGGAGCCCACCCTGCCGATGCCGCAGATGATGTAGTGGTCCGTGAGTTTCGAGATTTCCTTTTGCATGCGCTTTCTCCGCAAAGCAACGTTAAGTTCTGACTCCAGAATCAAGGCAGTTACTACCGAGAACATGTACGACATGACGCCAACGCCCAGAAATGCCACCACCACGGTGAAGAGCCGTCCGCCTGGACTATGGGTGAGGTCGATGACTTCGGTTTAGCCGATCGTGGCCACGGTGATGAAGGTCATGTAGAAGCTGTCGAGCCAGCTGGCCTTCTCGCCGCCGATCCACTTGTACCCGGTGGTGCCGACCACGTGGACGACCGCCAGCGCGACCCCTGCCAAAGCCAGGTTGCGTGTCTGCGCATGGCGCAACAGCTTTTTCAATCTGCGACCCTCGGGCGACTGTTTGCGTTCGTGAATTGTAGGTTGCGGTGGTCTGCAACAGTTGAGCCAGATCAACCGGGACAGCGGCTGTGCCAGAATGCATCCTGCTCAGCCTAAAACTGAATGCAATCCAATCGAACCTGGAGAGGCCTGTGATGAGACTGGAAAGCCATGTTGCAGTGATCACCGGGGGCGCCAGCGGCATCGGCCGGATTCTCGCCGAGCGTTTGATGGCTGACGGCGCGGCGGTAGCGATCCTTGACATCACGGGCGCCGCAGAACGTGCAGCTGCCCTGACTGCTGCGGGTGGCAAGGCGCTGGGTATCACCTGCGACGTCTCCGATGAAGGTCGGGTGGCATCCGCCTTCGCCACCGTTGCTGCGCAGCTCGGTGGCATCGACATCCTGGTCAACCACGCCGCCTTGTTTTCTGCACTGGAGCCGGGGCCGTTCGAGAATATCGCAGCTGCTGACTGGCAGCGGGTCATGGCGATCAACACCATGGGGCCATTCCTGTGCGCCCGGGCGGCGCTGCCCCACCTGAAAGCCAAGGGACGTGGCCGCATCATCAACCTGGCGTCGGGCGCACCCATCAAAGGCGTGCCGAACATGCTGCACTACGTCACCAGCAAGGGGGCAATGATCGCATTCACCCGCGCCCTGGCGCGGGAAGTCGGCGCCCACGGCATCACGGTTAACGCGCTGGCGCCGGGCTTTACCTTGAGCGAAGGCATCCTCGCCCATCCGGTGCATGTGGAAAAGTTTCGCGACGTGATCATTGCCTCGCGCGCGATCAAGCGCGACGAAACGCCACAAGATCTGGCTGGTGCCGTGAGCTTCCTCGCCAGCGCGGATGCCGCCTTTATTACCGGCCAGACGCTGGTGGTCGATGGCGGTTCAGCCATGGTGTGACGCGCATTCAATCGATCAGGCAGCCTGGCCTGCGCAACGCGCACCCCGACAACTCAAGCCTGCGCCTGCCCCAAGCCACGTACCGTTCGATGATGGCTTGCAGGGCCGACTGGATGCGGGCGGCATGCGCGCTATCGAAGCCATACAAGCCGTCCTCCTCATCCATGTAGCAGCGCCAGGTAAGTTCGAGCTGGACAGCATAAACGCGATGATCGGGCCGGCCATGGGCGCGGGTGATGTAGCCACCCTTGAAGCGCTCGTTCAGGACGCTGGAAAACTCGCCGAAGCGCCTGGCCGTAGCCAACAGTTCCGCTCCCAGTGCCGCTGGTGCACTCTGATCATCGGCTGTGCCGAGGTTGATGTCCGGAAGCCGCCCCTCGAAAAAGCGTGGCAACACCGATTTGATCGAATGGGCTTCGAACAGCAAGGCGTAACCGTGTTTGGCCTTGATCGACGCCAGCGTTTGAGCCAGCTGGGCGTGGTACGGCTGCCAATAGCGCGCGGTGCGTTCGGCGATTTCGTCCGGGCCTGGTTCCTGGCCAACGCGATACAAGGGCTCGCGTTGCGAGGTACTGGTCGGGCACAGCTCCGTATTGTCGGCACCAGCATAAAGCGGCTTGCCGGAAGGGTCGCGATTCAGGTCGATCACGTAGCGCGAATGGGTCGCATGCAAAGTATGCGCCCCCATCGCACTGGCAAATGCATACAGTTGAGGCATATGCCAATCGGTATCGGCTCGCAGCGCGGCCACTGGTGCCATGCGCGCTTCGAGGTCGGCCGGTACATGCAGGCCCGGATGAGGTGCGCTCCAAAGCAGCGGCAACGTGCCCGGGGTGTACTCGAACAGCTTCATCGCGCTACATTTTGGGCAGTGTCACGCCCTTTTGGCCCTGGTACTTGCCGCCGCGATCCTTGTACGAGGTTTCGCAGATCTCGTCAGACTCGAAGAACAATACCTGGGCGCAGCCTTCGCCAGCATAGATCTTGGCCGGCAGCGGTGTGGTGTTCGAGAATTCGAGCGTGACGAAACCCTCCCACTCCGGCTCGAACGGCGTGACGTTGAC
>SXGT01359902.1_pt1 | contig 11734 bp, 5 predicted proteins | sample 3176221 | NCBI WGS metagenome assembly SXGT01 (sample SAMN11356862, study PRJNA531348) | freshwater metagenome | isolation source: freshwater sample F1-120 | place: China: Fuxian Lake, Yuxi | collected 2017-12-25
CACGGTCGCGGTCGAGGCGATGATCTTCGGCCGTACCTTGTGCCCGCCCACGTCGCGGGAACACAACTCGTCGAGGGCCGTCTCGTAGAGGCCGACCATCGTGCCCATCGGTCCCGAAATGAGGTGAAGCTCGTCCTGGATCACGAGGTCCGGCGGCGGGAGCGGGCCGGGCAGCGGGACGCCGGCGTTCGGGTCGCACGGCCCGTAGAACCCGTCCTTGTCGTGCCGCGTCGCCTTGCCGAAGAACCCGCCGACCGGCCCGGTCCACGGCATCGCCGCGAACTTATCGACGGTCGCGATCAGGAAGCACGGGAGCCGCCGGTAGATCGGCTCGTCCACGGTCAGGATCGGGAGCGGGTTGTTCCGCTGGAAGTCGCACGGGCGGTCCCGGCCGGTGCAGGTGATCCGCAGGTTGGTCGGGTTGTCGGGGTTCGGGAACAGGTTGAACGAGTTCGCGGTGAACTTCTGGCCGCACCACGGGCAGTCTTCGAGGGGGATCGGCGACGGCTTCCCCTTCGGATCGTTCTTGTACGCGATGGTGCGGGCGCGGGCCGTGTACGTCGTGTCCTTGTGCCCCTTGTGCCCCATGTCGTTGGGCGTCGCGCCCCGCCCGACCCACAGACCGATCTCGAACGGCCAGTCGCCGAGCCGGTCGGCGCTCTGGAGGCGCTCGCGTTCGAGGGCGCAGATCAGGGTCGCGGCGCGGCCGAGTTGGTCGAGGGTGAGGAGCCGCAGCGTGTACCGCATCAGGACGCTCAACCCGGCCCCGGTGAGACCGGGGTGCGTGAGCCGCCGATACACGAGCGTGAACGCGGCGAGGCCCAGGTACGCTTCCGTCTTGCCGCCGCCGGTCGGAAAGAACAGCAGGTCCACCACCTCACGGTCGGCGTGCGTCGGGTTCACCACTCCATCGAGGTTCATGAGCAGGAACGCGAGTTGGAACGGCCGCCAGGTCGGGGACGCCACGTCCTCCAGTTTCTTGCCGGCGATCGGGCCGAGCCGCCGCCGGGCCGCGACCGCCATCACCTTGTTCGCGGTCACGAAGGCGTCGAACACGAGCGGGTCGGCGAGCAACTTGATGCCGGCCTCGATCCGCTTGGCTGCGTGCCCGGCGTTGTGCAGCAGTTGCTGCGCGGTCACCTTCCGGGGCTTCGGCTTGGCGGGCACGTTCGCGCCCTGCTTGTCGATCCACTCGCGGTACTGGGTCACCAGGCCCGACAGCTTCGCCGACGCGGTCGCCGCGTCCGGTAGCGCGGCCAGTTCTTCCATCCGCAGTTCCACGCCCTGCATCGCGGCCGGGGCCACCCGCTCGACCTCGGCCGACGGAATCCACCGCGTGTACACGGTGCGGCAGTCGCCCGCTTCCATCTCGGCCCGCGTCGAGACCCCGTGCCCGACCGCGTACTCACACACGTCGCGGTACTGGAGGTCCGCGACCCGCTCGTCCCACTCGTTCGACTCCAGCCCGCGCAGGTTCGGGCGCGGCACGAACGGCACCTCGCACCGGACGTCGAGCGCGGCCTGGAACGCGAACGCGGCGTCGCGCACGCTCGCGTCGCCGACCGGCTTGCGGCGGTTGACCAGGAACACCGACACCGACCGCGTGCCCCTCGGCACCAGTCCGTCGAACGCGGGGATGTCCTTCACCGGGCGGACCGACAGCACCACCTCCAACCCGTCGCTGCCGGGAACGGGCTTGGGCGGCTCGACTTTCGTCGTGGTCGGCACCTTGAGCGTCAACTTCTCCGACCGCTCCTTGCGCCGCCACCGCTTGAGCAGCGAAGTGACTTCGTGGCCTTCGATGGGCACGCCTTCAGAGGTGAGCGTCGGGCCGCTGAGTCGGGCCACAAGTTCCGTCACCTCGGTGATGCCGTCGGGCAGGTAGTCGCCCCAGCCGACCGTGACACGAAGTTCCTTCGCCTCTTTGGGGACGAGCAGACTCATGCCCATCGACGAGGGGAAATAAACCTTGCGCGCGGCGGCCGGTTCGGGCGTGGCCTCGTCATCGACCCCGCTGCCCTTGCCGAGTTCGTCCACGCCCTCGGCGGCGGCCTCGTCGGACTTCTCGTCCTCGTTGGCGTCGATGGGGACCAGGAAGCCGGTCAAGTACCAGCGCGACGGGGCCTGCGGCAGCACCTCGGCGTGCAGGTCGGTGCAGTCGCAGTCGGGGCCGACGAGGTCCGTGCCGAGCGCGTGGACGAGGTGCTTGCGGACTTCGACGCTGGTCATGGGCGGGCTTTCTGGCGGGTCAGATGTCGCCGGGTTGGAGCCGGTCCTGGGTCGCGTGGCGCACGCGGTGGACGTACACCGTTTCGCCGTCGATAGTGAACAGGACGCGGTACACCTGCCGCCCGCGCCCGTGAAGCAACTCGCGCAGATCGAGGCCGAGGTCACCAGCTTCGTCGGCCTGTGGGTAGCGGTTCGGGTCGGCTTCGAGCGCGGGGATCACGGCCGTCAGCAGTCCGGTGCGCCATCGGTCGGCGGCCCGTAACCCTTGCGTGGCTTCGAGCCAGTCCGCGTTGTTTCTGATGTCCGCACGGGCACGCGGGCGGAGGACGACCGTGAAGGCCATGTCACTCCCCCGGCTGGAGCGGCAGTTTCATCTTGATCGCCAGTTCTTTCAGGAACTGACGCGCTTCCATCCCCTGCCCGTCGTTCACATTTGCGATCGACTCGCGCAGGCTGGCGAGAAACTCCTCGTGCGTTTCCGTTGTGGGCGGTGGTGGGGCGTTTTCCCAGTCTTCGAGGTCGTCAGCGCCGGTCAGTTCCACGCGGACGCGCGCGCCTTCGGGGAGCGGCGGCGCGCCGTCCAGAACGATCGTCCCGTTCACCACGGTGCCTTCGAGTGTCATTACGATTCTCCGTTCTCAGGAATGAACCCATCGTAACACGGCCCGCTGCTACTCGAACAGGTCGGGCGTGCCTGACGGAGGGGCGGCCTTCTTGCGGGTTGCCTTCTTTGGCTTTGCGGGCGGGAGGGCGGTGAGCTTCTCTTCCTCGGCCCGCTTCTTGTTCAGGTCGAGCAGCAGGGCCAGCACCTCGTCGCGGAAGACGTCCGGCCAGCGGTAGCGCCACGGCTTCTTGCGCTGGCGGCCCCCGGTGGCGGGTTCATCCTCGTCCTCTTCGTCCTCGTAGTCGAGCAGGAACTCGCACGGCGGGACGGTGAACTTGCCGAGGTCGCCGCCGTAGGCATCGAGGACGGCGCGGTCCATCGCGGCGTGCAAGTCACGCAGTTTGATGATGTCGGCAGACGTTTCGTTCGGGTCGTGAAAGCGGTTGTAAGTCTTCGTCAGCCCCTCGTTGTTCCGCACCATGAGGTCGGCCCGGAACTCGTAGTACGCTTTGCCCGCATCTTCCAGAGCCGCGTTCGACTCGAAGCCTACCGGGAACGAGAAAGTTTCAAAACAATCGGATGGAGTGTAGTTCAGATCGTCTTTGAGAGTAGAGGCGAAGAACCTTGCCCAGACTTCATGAAAGCGCGACTGAAGAACGACAAAGGCGGCGTAACTCGAAATCGCAAAGGTGCAGAGCTTTTGTGAATACACCATGCCTTCAGGTAAAAAGGCAAATGCCAAGTGAGGGCTTACTTGTGAGTTGACCAGCACCCTGCCCAAGCCACGAATCGCGGCATAAAGGTCTGGACGGTGAGCTTGATATGCCCACCATCGCCGTTTGAGGGGAATGTTATTTGGATTTGATCCGAGTTTGTCACGTTCGGGTTTTACCTTTTCTCGTACAATTGCGGCTATAAGTGGCCAGCGGTCAAGATCACTTTCCTCAGCAACATCCGACAAATAAATGACATATCTGTGTGGAGAGAGTGTTGGGCTAGAGTTCAGTTCTTCACCGCCAATGTACGGAAGCACCCTCTCACGCAAGGAAGGTTCCTTTTCGAGCAACTCGTTCATTGTGGCGATTGGAGTACAGGCATTGTTATCGTCGTCGAACAAGAAGCCCTGGCCGTATATTTTACTCCCCAAGGAAAAGTACGGCACATTACGCAACGATACTGGACTCATATCTACCGAACTCGCCCACAGAAACGAACTAATTCGATCAACTCGTTTCCCGTTCAGTTCCGCATGAATGTCGCTACAACACTTGGCGACGTGTATCGAACTCACAACCACAGCGGCAGTTCCTGGCCATTGAAATCGTTTGATTGCGTCGTAGATTACGCCTCCTTCGCGTGTCAATACCCCAAGCCCCCCTTCGCGAGTATCACCTTGAGCAACAGTATTTGTGGCGATAAACCCAAGTGTTCCAGACGACCTCAACAGGGAGTAAGCTCGGCGGAAAAAATATGCCACCAGATCGCAAAGGTGCCCGGCAGGTGCATAGTTCGCGGTAAGCCAAGAAAAATACTGCATCCCCTTTTCTGTGGATATCCGAGTGCCGCCTAAGAAAGGCGGGTTGCCGACGATGCAGTGGAACCCGCGTTCTGCGCTGCCCTCGATGCCCCCGAACACCTCTGGAAACTCGATCTCCCAGTGGAACGGTTCGATCGGGTGCGGCCCCTCGCGCAGCGCGCGTTCCTCCGCGTTCGGCCGCAGTTTCGTTTGCTCCGGGTGCTGGAGGTACGCCCCCAGCGCGGACTTGTAACCCTCGCGCGCCGCGTTCCGCTGCTTGTCCTTCTGCTCGGCGAAGAACGCGGCCACGATCAAGTTGCCCGCGAACCGGACGAGGTCCAATTGTTCGTCGGCCACCTTGAGTTGCTGCTCCTTCACCGCTTGGGGCGCGAAGTCGCCGGTCTCCAGGATGACGTAGCGGTGGTGAGTCGCCATCGCGACGCGGCGTAGGAGTTCGTCTTGGCCGAACACCATCTTCTCACCGGCCGTGGGCTTCCAGTGGAAGGTGCGGATTTGCTTCGCGGTCATCCCGACGAGCGAGTCGCCGCACCGCAGGGCGTGGTCGAGGAACGTGAAGGGGTGGTCCTTCGCGAGTGTCGCGAGCCACAGCGACAGCTTCGCCAGGTCCACCGCCATGTGGTTCTTATCGACCCCGTACAGGCACCGCTGGGCCACCGTCCGCTGCGCGAGCAGTTCGGGCGTCTCGTCTTCGGGCACCTTCGGCATCCGGCCGTGGGCCACCCACGCCCGCAACAGCGCCTCCGCGAGTTGCCGGCACACCTCGACCAGGAACGCCCCCGACCCCATCGCCGGGTCGCACACCTTGAGGGCCAGAATGTCTTCCGGCGTCGGGTTCTTGCCGAGTTGCGCGAGGATCGGTTCGAGGGCCTTCTTGACGATCGGCCCGGTCAGCGTCGGCGGGGTGTAGTGCGACCCCGACCGCCGCCGCTCTTCGGACGGCTGAAGGATCATGCCGCCCTGCGGCACGATGTTCGGGGTCAGCGCGCGGGCCAGCCGCTTTTCCAGGGCCGCGACCAAGCCCTCGACCGTGTCGGCCGCCTTGAGCGCGGCCAGCACCTTGCCATCGACCTTCTGGTCGGCGTTCTCCGCGAGCCACTTCGCCCGGTCGCCCGGCTTCTGCGCGAGCAGGGCTTCGAGGTTCACGGTCACCGGCGCGCCGCCGCTCTTCTTCGGCCTGAGCGCGATCGACCGGCCGCCGGCCTTCTCCAACCGGTAGCCCATGATCGACTCGTACACCGACCCGATGTGTTCGACGTTCAGCGTGCCGTAGGAGATGCGGTCGCCGTCGAGCAGCAGCAGGTTGTGCAAGACACGGTACACCACGCCGTCGGACACCAGCGGCGGGTCGATCCGCTCGCCCTTCGCCCGCTGCGACCCACGCGCCCGCCCTTCGAGGAACGGGTAGCGGTCGGGGTCGAACAGGTAGCCGTGCCGGGCATTAAGCTCGAAGCCCTCTGTCAGCCCCGTCCGCCGGTTGAGTGACTTGTGCCGCCCGCCGTCGTAGGTGAGCCGGAACACCGCGACCAGGTGCGCCCACGCGCCGTACCGCTGGTCCATCGTGTCCGGGTAGCGGCCCGCGTCCTCGCGCAGTCGCTCGAACAGCCCCGATACCGAGTAGTGGCGGACATACACCTCCGCGTCCGACATCAGACCTTTCTGCTCGGCGTAGAGCAGGAACACGAGCCGCATGAGGACGGTGACGAGGCCCGCGTACACCTGATCGGGTTCGTGCGCGAGGACGGTTCGGAGTAGCTCGCCCTTGCGGTGGTCGTCGGCCGCCTGGAACCCGCGCAGCAACTCGAACAGGGCCGCCAGAACCTGTTCGGCCAGTTCGGTCGAGACCGTGTTCTGGTACTTCCGACTGTCGGCGAGGAGTGCGGGCAAACGCTGCTTGTCGGGGAGCGTGAACAGCCGCTCCGCGCCAAGCAGCATGAGGAGCGCGGCCAGGGCCGGGCGGCCCGCGACTTCGGTCATGGCCGCGATCGGGAACGTGACGTGCCCGGCCGTCTCGTGCCCGCCGGGGGCATACACCAATCGCACGGCGATGCCGTTCGACAGCACGCCGATGGGCACCTTCGTCCCACGCAACAGCCGCACGAGCCGGTCCTGCGGACTCGCCTGCCAGTGCTTCGCGTCGGCCGCGACCGCGTCCATGTCGACGGCGAGCGGCAGTTCCTGGACGAGGAGCAGCCAGCCGGTGCCGTCCGGGGTCGGCACCGCGAAGTTCGGCCGCAGCGTCTCGTGGTAGTCCACGAGGACGACTTCGAGGTCCGTGGCCCTCGGATCATCGGCCGCGACGAGGTCGGTGGACTTCCAGTCGAACAGGCAGGGGTCGGTGAGCAGCGCCTTGAGGTCGGCGATCGCGGGGACGAGTTCGTCCTCGCCGACCGGCACGCTCTTGACGTGTGCAAGGAACTCTGACTGTTCGGCCGCGACGTTCGCGTTGACGAACGCCTGGGCCTGAACCAGCGCCGGCGGCGACACGACGAGGCCGACCGGCTGGAGGTAGCCGAGCCACTGCTGGTGTGCCAGGAGTTGCGGGTCTTTCGCCACGACGTCACCCCGTCACCGGCCAGAGGTACACGAGTCCGACCGGCTCGATCCGGCGGGCCTTCACGCTGTAGATCGCCTCGATCCGCTCCGGCTCGGTGAGCAGTTCCTGATCCAGTTGGCCGAGCCGCTTGTCCCAGTGCCGCTTGTCCGATTCGATCTGCCGGCGCTCGTCGTCGAGCATGTCGAGCAGCGTCGCGGTGCGGTTCGCGTTCGCGGTGGTCGTGATCCGCTTCTTCTGGTCGTCGAGGATGGCGCGCATGTCCTTCGCCTCCTTCGCGCCCCGCTCGGTGAGCTTCTTCTCGGCCTGGGCCGCGAGTTGGCCACCGCGCTTCTCCAGTTCCGGCAGCAGGTCCGAAACGTCGCCAGGCGCGGACTCGCGCAGTTGCTTGAGGATCACGTCACTGGCCGGCTGGACCGCCTTCAGGAGGGCTTCGTCGAGCAGGTGCAGTGTGTTGACCTCGGCCTCGCGGCCGTAGGGCGAGAGCGGTCCCTTCCGCTTGGTGGGGTCCACCCACCGGGCCGTGACGTGGATCAGTTCCTCGTGCAGCCGGGCGGCCCCTTCGCCGTACAGACACAGCCGGCCGATCAGTGCGACGCGCGGGATCGGGTCGGCGGACTGGGCCAGGCACGCCCGCGACAGGTCGTGGTGGACGAACCCCTGCGCGGTGAACCGACCCAGCAGCCGCTGGACGACGCGGTGTTCGAGGTGAAGTTGCACGACCTCGTCGGTCATCGTGTCCGGCGAGTCGAAGACGATCGGCCGCAGCCCGGCTTCTCGCCGCCACTCCCAGAACGTCTGCCCCTCCTTGCGCGGCTCCCGCAGTCCGTCGAGCGTGTCGGCCCACGACGGATCGCCGCCGTGCCGCTGGTCGAGCGCCGGGAACACGAACCGGCCGCCCGCCGTCTCCGCGAGCGGCTGCGCGCCCAGCATTTCGAGCGAGCGGGAGATCGCGGCGCGGAAGTGGGTGTCGGACAGCCCGACCCAGTCCTTCGATTCTTTCAGCCGCGTCCGCAGTCCCTCGACATGTGTCTTCAGTTCGTCCTGCCGCTCGCGGGCGGCCTCCAGTTCCTCGACCACGACGGCCTTGCGGTCCGCGTCGAGGTCGGCGCGGTTGATCTCCTGTTCCATGCGAACCGCGTCGGCGTGCCGAATGCCCCGTGACAGGGTGTCGGTGAGCTTGCCCTCGATCACCTGGGCGAGACTGCCGAGTTCGCGCTTGATGATGTCGGTCTTGCGGACGACGGCCTGCAAGACCCGGTCCTCGGCGCGCTGCTTGTAGACGAAGTAGTGGCACCGGACTTCGGGACTCGGCTGAAGCTTGCGGTCGATCCGCCCGTTCCGCTGCTCCATGCGGCTCGGATTCCACGGCACGTCGAAGTGAAACAGGTCGGCGCAGTGGGTCTGGAGGTTGATGCCCTCGCGGGCCGCGTCGGTGCAGAGCAGGACGCGCAGCGGGTTCTTCTTCGGGTCCGCGTTGAACGCGGCCTTGATGGTTTTGCGGTCGGTCGCCGGGGTCGAACCCCGGTACACCGCGAGCCGCTCGCCGGCCCGGTCGGTGTCCGCGATCGCGGCCTCGATCTGCTCGCGCAGGTAGCGGAGGGTGTCCTCGTACTCGGTGAAGATCAGCACCCGCTTGTCGTTCCACCGCGCGCCGTCGGGGAGCAAGTTGACCTTCACCCACTCGATCAGTTTGCGGACGCGAGCGTCGGGCCGACCCCGCGCGTTCTCCGCGACGTTGGTCATCTCGTCGAGCAGCCGCAGGCCCTCGTCGGCCGTGCCCGCCATCGTCGCCTCGGTCGCGGCCTCGATCTGCGCGTCTTCTTCGCGGCCCAGTTCGTCCGGTTCGACGGCCGCGCGGTCGTCGTCGGCCCCCGGCGCGGCGGCGATCAGGTCGAACAGGCTCGGCGTGACCCGCTTGGTCGCGCCCGTGTCGCGGTGGCGCGCGACCGTCGCCCGGTGGACCTTGAGGGTCCGGGCGAACGCATCGACCGACGACAGGAGCCGCTGCTGGAGGCCCGACACGAGGAGCATCGCGACCGCCTGCTTGCGGGCCGTCGCGCCCTGAAGCCGCTCCTCCCAGTGCGTGCGGTAGCGGTCGAGTAGCGCCGACAGCCTGAGTTCCGGGGCACTGTCTGGAAGCCCGTCGATGTCGATCTGGACGACCTTCCGCTCCGGGAACCCGCCCTGAATGGAGCGAATGTCCTCCTTGAGCCGGCGGACCATCACGGCTTCCAGTACCTTCTTGTCCTTCACCGGCACGCCCCGGCAGAACCGCTGCGGGTCCAGAATCTCCAGCAGGGCCGAGAAGCGGTTGGAGTGCCCGGTGTGCGGCGTCGCCGAGAGGAAGAGGCGATGCTCGAACCGGGGTGCCAGGTCGCGGACGGCGCGGGTGATCTTCGAGTCGATGGCGTATTTCGTGCCGCTCGCCGGGGCCGCGTGGTGCGCCTCGTCGAGGATCAAGAGCGACCCCGGCCGGAACTCGCCGAGCCAGTCCCGCAGCGGGCCGGCGTACTGCTCGTCGATCAGCAGCCGGTGGGAGATCAGGAACCGGGTGTGGGTGGCCCACGGGTTCGTGGCGTACCCGCGCTCGCGGCGCGTGGTCAGAAAATACTCGCGGTCGATGACCTGGAAGGTGAGGCCGAACCGGCTTTCGAGTTCGTCCTGCCACTGCGGGAGGATCGACGGCGGGCACGCGACGACCACGTCGCGGACCTTCTTGCGGAGCAGAAGTTCGCGGGCGATCAAGCCCGCCTCGATCGTCTTGCCCAGCCCGACGTCGTCGGCGATGAACAGATTCACGCGGGGCAGCAGCAGGGCCTTGCGGAGCGGTTCGATCTGATACGCATCGAGTTTGATGCCGGCCCGGAACGGGGCCTGGAACAGGCGCGGGTTGGCCGCCGTCACGCAGTTCCACCGGAGCGTGTGGACGTAAGACGCGAACAGGCCGGGGGCGTCGAACCCCCGCGCCGCGACGTGGTCCCACCCGGTGGCGGTCAGTACTTCCGCGTCCGGTTCAAGTTCCCACAGGACTTCGAGGGGTTGGCCCTGCGCGTCGTCGTCGAGGCACGCGAGGCGGACGAGCGCGGCGTCGGTCGGGACGGTGGACGGCTCGACCTCTTCGACGAGGTACTGCCTGTGCCGAACTCGGACGACTTGGCCCGGCGCGGGGAGACTTGGTCGGGTCGCGAGCATGGGCGGGTCCGTCGGGTCGAATCGCACCGCGCCGACGCGACCGGCGGTCTGGTCGGAGACGGTGTTGGTGAACAACATTCGCCGTGGGGCCGGGATGCGTCGGGCAATTGTATGGTGAATGAACGCCGATCGCCATTGAGCGGAGCGCGGGACCGATGTGGCGGTCCGACGAGTGGGGCTCTGTCCGGGTGAACGCGGCTAACAGTCTCGGCTGTCCCCGCGTGTCGGGTGGGCGTAATCCCCCTTCCCAGGAATCACGTTGCGGACCCCGCCGCGCGGCGCGGGAACGTCGCCGCCGTAGCGCGGGATCAGGTGGACGTGGACGTGCATGACCGTCTGGCCCGCGTCGCGGCCGACGTTGATCCCGACGTTGTACCCGTCCGGGTGGTCCCGCTCGTCGAGTCGAGCCTTCGCGCGCCGCAGCAGGTCCGCCACGGCCGCGAGTTCGTCGGAGGAAAGGTCGAAGAACGATTCCACATGCCGCCGGGACACGACGAGCGTGTGACCGTGGCTCACCGGGAACGCGTCCTCGATCACGAGCGCCAGATCGTTCGAGTCGATCACCCGACCGGCCAGAAGGGCGCAGAACGGGCAGGCGTTATTCGACGAGTCGCTCATAGTAGGCGTCGATCTTGGTGGTACAGGCGGACCGGAGCGCGGCCCGGTCGTCGGTGGCCAGCCGCCGCCACAGGGCCGGCGCGAACCGGACGAACGCCACGTCCGTGTCGTACTTCAGGAACTTCTTCTGCTCGAACTTCCGGAACGGCATGTCGAGCATCACCTGCCGGGCGGCCTCCAACGTGACGGCGTCGGGGTCGGCCATCCGGGAGTTCGCCCTCTCGACCGCCAGCCCCGCCCGACGGCGCTCGCGGTAGAACTCGGAGAACGCCCGCGCGAGGTCGTCCACACGCGCCCGCCCGTCCCCGTCCGCCAGGTCGAGCAGCGCCCGGAGCATCACCGGCTTGTACGACGCCGACATGTCCATCTTGTTCACGAACGCCAGGAACAGGTCGCGGATCGTCTCGTCGTCGACGTGCGGGAGGTTAAGTTGGGTGCGGATCTCTTCGGCCCGCTCGGGGCGGAAGTAGTAGTACGTCCGCTCGCCCAGCGGCAGGACGTGGTCCGCCACCACGATCCCGTTCCGGGCCGCGTCGCGGATCCGCCCCTCGGTCGCGCCCAGTTCGTCCTCCAGAGCCGCGGCCGATCCCAGCCCCTTGACCGCGTCCTGCCAGTCGAACACGTCGATCTCGCGGAAGTCGGTCGCCCACAGCGACACCGGCAGCGTCTGCGGCGCCGCGTCGTGGGCGAGCGCCTCCCCTTCCGCCTTCAGCGCGTCGGGGCTGCCCAGCACCAGCCCGCCCTTGCGGTACCGGTTGACGCCGAGTACCCGGTGCAGGCTGAACGAGGCGTTGTACCGCGTGGCGTTGTCCACGAAGTCGAACACGATGAGCGACTCCTTGCCGGGTGCCTTGCGGGTGCCCCGGCCGAGCTGCTGCAGGTAGATCACCTTCGAGAGCGTGGGCCGGGCCATGAACAGCACCTCGACCGCCGGGCAGTCCCACCCCTCGTTCAGCAGGTCGCAGGCGCACAGCACGCGGGTGGCGCCGGCCGCGAACGA
>SXGT01742245.1_pt1 | contig 11734 bp, 13 predicted proteins | sample 3176221 | NCBI WGS metagenome assembly SXGT01 (sample SAMN11356862, study PRJNA531348) | freshwater metagenome | isolation source: freshwater sample F1-120 | place: China: Fuxian Lake, Yuxi | collected 2017-12-25
AGCTGCTGGGCCTGCGGCCTGCGCCGGAGTTCGACGCCTGGCTTGAGCGCATGGGCGTGACCGAGCCGGGCGAGACCTTGAGGCTGACCCGGGCCCTGCCAGAGGCCTTCGCGCCCGCCATCGCGCGGCTGACCGCTTCATGAACGAGCCTGTGATCCCGGCGTCCTGGCAAACGCTGCGGCGCTTCACCGATGCGCGCATCGCCCTGGGTCGCGCGGGTCACAGCCAGCCCACGGCGGCGCACCTGGCTTTCCAGCTGGCCCATGCGCAAGCACGCGACGCCGTGCACCTGGCCTTCGACCCGGCGCCTCTGGCGCGCGAACTCCAGGCCCTTGGCCTGAAGACCGTGCCGCTGCGTAGTGCCGCCCCCGATCGCACCACCTATCTGCAGAGGCCCGACCTGGGACGGCGGCTGGACGACGCGTCGCGCGCGCTGTTCGAACCCAGGACTCCTGCAGCGTCCGCGCCCGATCTGGCCTTCGTGATTGCCGACGGCCTCTCGGCGCTGGCCGTGATGCGCCACGCCGTCCCGCTGCTGAGCGCACTGCTGCCTTTGCTGTCGGCAGACGCCTCGCATCCCTGGCAGCTTGGGCCGGTGGCCCTGGTCGAACAAGGCAGGGTCGCCATTGGCGACGAGATCGGGCAGCAGCTCCGGGCACGCACGGTGGTCGTGCTGATCGGCGAGCGCCCCGGCCTGAGCTCGCCCGACAGCCTGGGCATCTACTTCACCTGGGCGCCACGCGTGGGACGCACCGACGCCGAACGCAACTGCATCTCGAACGTGCGCGACGCCGGCCTGCCGCCTGCACGCGCCGCAACGCGCCTGCACGCGCTGTTGTCGCTCGCGCGGGAGCGGGGGCAAAGCGGCGTCGGTCTGAAGGACGAGACCGACACGGCGCCCGACGCCCTTCCGCATGGCTGACGCGCGCTGTTACCGCTGCTGACATCGGTCACCAGCCGATTTAAGGTTCATTTCAAGCTGGGCGGTTGCAATGCCTTTCACCCGCACTTTCCGCGGGGTTCATTGCACAGGACCTTCTCATGAAATCCCTTTTTATCTCCGCATTCCTGATGGCTCTGGCCGGCGCCGCCATGGCCTCACCGACCTGCACCGCGCCCAAGGCGAGCTGGCAATCCGAAGCTTCCTTCAAGAAGGAACTGCAAGCCCAGGGCTACCAGATCAAAAACTTCCATGTGACCAAGGGCCACTGCTACGAGATCTACGGCACCGACAAGAGCGGCAAGAAAGTCGAGATCTATTTCGACCCGGTCAGCGGCAAGGCGCTGGAACAGAAGTAAAGACGACGGTGTTTCCGGAATCGCGGCCGGTGTGGGATCCGCTGGTGCGCGTCTTTCATTGGTCGCTGGTGCTCTGCGTGATGCTCAACCTCTTCGTGGTCGACGACGAAGAGGCGCTGCACCAGTGGCTGGGCTGCGCCGCCAGCGCGTGGGTCGTGGTGCGTGTGCTGTGGGGCTTCGTCGGTCCGCGCCATGCGCGTTTCGCAGACTTCTTCCCCACGCCAGCGCGCCTCGCCCGGCATGTGCGCGCCCTGCTGCGCGGCGAACCCGAACACCACTGGGGACACAACCCGCTGGGCGGCCTGATGGTGCTTGGGTTGATGGCCATGGTGCTCGGACTGGGCCTGACCGGATGGATGCAGACGACCGACACGTTCTGGGGTGTGGGGTGGGTGGAGGAAGTCCACGAAGGACTGGCCGAAGGGTTGCTGCCGCTGGTGGGGCTGCACGTGGCGGCTGCGCTGGTGATGGGCCGCATTGAACGCACGCGCCTGGTGAAGGCCATGCTGACGGGCACCAAGGAGCGTTACTGACTCCGGACCGATGTGCATGGCACACTGCCGCCATGTCTGTCCAGGTCGATCCCGCCGAGGTGGAGTTCACCGCCATCCGAGCCCAGGGCTCGGGCGGTCAGAACGTCAACAAGGTCTCCAACGCGGTGCACCTGCGTTTCGCCATCCATGGCTCTTCGTTGCCCGAGCCGGTGCGCGAGCGGCTGCTGGCCTTGAGTGACCAGCGCATCACCACCGAAGGCGTGGTGGTGATCAAGGCGCAGACCAGCCGCAGCCTGGAGCAGAACAAGGCCGACGCGCTGGAGCGGCTGCAAGCGCTGGTGGACAGTGTGGCGACGGTGCCCAAGGCCCGCAAAGCCACCAAGCCCACTTTCGGATCGAAGCAGCGTCGCCTGGAAGGCAAGGCGACACGATCGCAGGTGAAGCAGTTGCGGGGCAACGTGCGCCGTTTCGACTGATCTGCGCCTCAACAGGCGCGCTTAAGAAGTTTTTACGATTCCTTTAAGCGCTATTTAGCGGCGCACCGACCCGCGGATTCCTAGACTGCTTTTCATGGCAGGCGGCGCATGGGGCGCTGCCGCCAGCACAGCGACAGCGGGCCCGACCCGCACACAGGAATCTTCACCATGCAATCCCACGCCATCGAAACCGCCCAGATCCGCGCCGCCGCTCGCACCGGCCTTGGTCGCTTCAATCTCTACGCCGGCATCCACAAGGCCTTGCGCGCCTTCCTTGCCGACACCCTGCTCCTGGTGGGCCGCACCGACCCCGCGGATACGGCCGAGCTTGCGCGCACCGTGGCACAGCTGGAGCAACTGCTCGACTTCTGCGCCGACCACGTGGCGCACGAGAACGCCTTCGTGCACCCGGCCCTGCAGGCCCGGTGCCCGGGGGTTTGCGATGCCGTTGCACAAGACCACGTGGGCCATCTGCACCACATTGCGCATCTGCGGGATGCCGCCCGCGGGCTGATGGACTGCGAAGCAGGCGAGCGCGAGGCCGCACTGCAGGCGACCTACCTCGCACTCGCTCTGTTCGTGGCTGACAACCTGCAGCACATGCACGTGGAAGAAACGGTGCACAACGCCGCCTTGTGGAACGCCTACACCGACCTTGAGCTGCTTGCCCTGCACGACGCGCTGGTGGCCACCATTGCGCCGGCCGACCACCTGGTCACCATGCGCTGGATGCTGCCCAACCTGAACGCACCCGAACGCCTCGCCGTGCTCGGGGGCATACGCCAGGGTGCGCCCGCCGAGGCTTTCCAGGCGGTGGTCGACGTGACCCGCCAGCACCTGAGCGACCGCGACTGGGCGAAGGTGGCGCGCGGCCTGCAGATCGCCGTCGCGCCCGGCCTGACAACGGCGTGAGTTGGCGGCTCAGGCCGCCATATCTTCCAGTTGCACCGGCGCCAGGGCTTCGAAACGAAAACTGCCGCGCCCGGTTTTCTGAATGCGCAACTGCGGACACTGTTCGGCCAAGCGCCGGTGCAGGAGCAACAGGCGCGCCTCGAGGTTGTCCGACACGTCCGGAAGACGAAGGGCCGGGTCGAGTCGCAGTTCGCGATTGGTGAAGTCGCAGCGGCCCTGACGCTGGCGGACCTGGAGCAGCTTCCACAGGATCGCGCCGGCCACGCCCTTGCTGAGGTAGGTGTCGTTGACGCACACGCTGTGGTTGCTGCGGTAAGGACGCACGCGCAGCAGGGGACCCGGCTTGGGGGCTGGCGGCGCAATGCTGGGTGCAGCGGCCACGGGCACCACAGGCTCCGCGCTCTCCTGCATGAGATCGATCGCCGAGGCGAGCTGGCAAGCGAGCGTGACCAACAGGTCCTCGTCCTCAAAGCCGAAACGCATGTCCTGCGGGCTCTCCACGAAAAGCACGCCGAGCAGGCGGCCGCAGGAGAGCAGCGGCACAGCCAGCTGGCTGTGCGGCTCGCTCAGCCCCGGATAGGGAATGTCGGTTCCTGCAGGTGGGCTCGCGCCACCGGGCAGACCTTCCCGCATCGCCTGGCTGTAGATGTACGCGTTGGTCATGTGCGTGATGCGCACCGGCGTGCGCTCGCGCGCGGCCACACCGATCACGCCGTCCCCCAGCGCGATCTCCGATCCCACGCCCGACAGTGGATAGCCGCAGCTGGCCACCGTGTAGAGGCGCTCGGTGGCGGGATCGAGAATCAGCAGCATCGCGTGTTCGATGTCCAGGTCCTGAGTGAGCAGGACCATGGTGGCGTCCAGCAGCGCGCCCAGCGATTCGCACTGCGCCAGCCGCGCGCTGGCCCGGCGCAGCGCGCCCAGCGTGCCGCAGCGCGTCGGGGATTCCGGCAGCGGGTCGCCCGGCACGCGTTCCACTTCGATCACTTCGTGGATGTCTGAACCGAGCAATCGGAACACGCCGCTCATGCCGCTGTGGGACGCAATGCTGGCCAGCTGGGCTTTCATGCTCTCGAACACCGCTCCTGACTCTTCCGTTCGCAGGTAGCGCAAATGCAGTCGGTAGAAGCGCGCCGTCACCGGGTGCAGCACCAGCACGGTGGAACGCGGGTTGGTCATCAGGTTCTGGCGCGTCTTGTTGAAGAACTGAAAAGACAGTGCCACGTGCCGTGCGTCGACATGGAAGACCTGGGAGATGTAGGCCACGTTGGGCGTGCCATCGCCCGCACAGGTGGCCATGATGGCGGGTATGGCGCCCTCCAGGCAGGGCCGCACCTCGGCGAGGTCGACCGGGCTCACGGCCGCCTCATGATCGGTTGCCCGGCGCGAGGACCGGGCGTCTGGTCGAACGCTTCATCGGGTGTGAATTCGAGCGCCACCACATCGTCGAGCTGATGGGCCAGCATGGCCGACACGAGCGATGGCGAGATGCCGATCGTGCCCAGTTCGGCCTTCATCGAGTCGAGATAGCGATCCAGCGCCGGCTCATCGTCCAATGCCGCTTCGCGGATCCGCACCCCACGGGCCTTCAGTTGCAAGGTGCGGTGGGTGCTGGGTTGGCTGAACACCACCGCCAGGCGGTCGGTCACGGCCACGTTGCGCAGCAGTTGCGCCGACTGCGATCGGTTGAGAAAGACCGTGATGCGTTCCCCGGAGCCACCGATCTGACTGCCGACAGCGCGCATCACGCTGGGCACCAGGTTGAGGTCGCTGGCACTGACGATGACCGAGACGCCTCGCACCATCATGGCGAGGAACTGCGCGTCCAGGGCAAGTGGGGTTCGGGGTGGTGTCACGGTCAGTGAAGTCTGCGCAGGCGATCATAGCCAGCAGCGGCGCACTTGCGAAGGCGCACGCCCGCATTCATTTCAGGGCTTCGCTGGGCGCGCGGCTGTGCTCGTTGTTGGTGCTCACCAGCAGGCGCAGCAGCTTCATGAACTCGACGCGCTGACGTTCGCTGAGCGGGCCGAGGATCTGGTCCTGCGCACGCAGCATCGCGGGCACGGCATCGGTGAGCGCCTTGTGGCCGTCCGGCGTCAGGAAAAGCTGGCGGGCGCGTCGGTCCTCGGGTGAGGTCCTGCGCTCCACGCAGCCGCGCGCTTCGAGTCGGTCGACCACGCCGCCGGTGGTGGACGTGTCGAGCGCGATGGTGCGGGCCAGCGTTCGCTGGTCGATGCCCGGGTGGTTGGCCACCGTCTGCAGGGCGGCGTACTGCACCGGCGTGATGCCCATCTCGCCCAGTTCCTGCAGGAAGATGCCCACCGAGATCTGGTGCAGGCGCCGGATGTTGTGGCCGGGCTGGTCGTCGATGTCGATGGCCGGTGTCGGGCTGCGTTTCATGGTGGGACGGTGCCTTGGCGGGTGACGAGCGGAGCTTGCCGGAATCCTAGCACCCCATTTACAATCAGTACACTGATCATTAGCATGCGGCTGATAAAGGAGACCACGATGAACGCGACAGCATCGGACCTGCCGGTATTGGTGGCCGGCGGCGGTATTGGCGGCCTGGCCGCCGCGCTGGCGCTGGTGCGCCAGGGTTTTCGCGTCAAGGTGCTCGAGCAGTCGCCCGAGATCGGCGAGATCGGCGCGGGCATGCAGCTCGGCCCCAATGCCTTCCATGCTTTCGACGCACTCGGGGTTGGTGAGCAGGCGCGCAAGCGTGCGGTCTACACCGACTTCATGGTGATGCACGACGCGCTTGACGAATACCAGGTGGGCCGCATTCCCACCGGCGATGCGTTTCGCGAGCGCTTCGGCAATCCCTATGCCGTGATCCACCGGGCCGACGCGCACCTCTCCTTGCTGGAGGGGGTCCAGGCGGTCGACCAGGTGGCGTTCCTCACTTCCACGCGGGTGGTCCGCATCGAGCAGGACGCGCAGGGCGTGACGGTGCACGACCAGCACGGCCACAGCCACCGCGGACTTGCGCTGATCGGCGCAGATGGCGTGAAGTCGGTGGTGCGCGAACAGTATGTGGGCGACGAAGCCCGCGTGACCGGGCATGTGGTGTACCGCGCCGTGGTGGACAAGGCCGATTTCCCGGAGGATCTGCAATGGAACGCGGCCAGCATCTGGGTCGGGCCCAACTGCCATTTGGTGCACTACCCCCTGCGTGGCGGCGAGCCATACAACGTGGTGGTGACCTTCCACAGTCGCCAGAAGGAAGTGTGGGGCGTGACCGAAGGCAGCAAGGAAGAAGTGCAGAGCTACTTCCAGGGCATTTGCCCGAAGGCGCGCCAGCTCATCGATCTGCCCAGGAGCTGGAAGCGCTGGGCCACGGCCGACCGCGAACCGATCGGGCAGTGGAGTTTCGGCCGCGTCACGCTGCTGGGCGATGCCGCGCACCCCACCACGCAGTACATGGCGCAGGGCGCGTGCATGGCCATTGAAGATGCGGTGACGTTGGGCGAGGCGCTGCGTGCAAACGGCAATCAATTCGAGCCAGCCTTCGACCTGTACCAGCGGTCGCGCGTGGCGCGCACGGCGCGCATCGTGCTGAGCTCGCGCGAGATGGGTCGCATCTACCACGCGCAAGGCGTCGAGCGGCTGGTTCGCAACGATCTCTGGCGCGGACGTTCCCCTGAACGCTTCTACGACGCCATGGACTGGCTGTATTCGTGGAAAGTCGAGACCTGTCTCGCCACGCATTGAAGGAAACCCCATGAACGACCTCGGACGACTCGAAGACCTGCCCGCCGACTACGTGGCCGAGCTGCGCGCCTTGAACCTGGTGCCGCTGTGGCCCAGCCTGCGCGGCGTGCTGCCGCCCACCGTTCCGACGCGGCAGACGCAGGCCACGCACTGGCCGTACAAGACCATCAAGCCGCTGCTGCTCAAAGCCGGCGAGCTCACGCCGATCGAGAAGGCCGAGCGCCGCGTGCTGGTGCTGGCCAACCCCGGCCACACGCTCGAGAAGATGCAGGCCAGTGCCGCGATGTACCTCGGCATGCAGTTGCTGATGCCGGGTGAATGGGCGCCCAGCCACCGCCACACGCCCAACGCGGTGCGCATGGTGGTGGAGGGCGAGGGCGCGTGGACCACGGTGGACGGCGATAAATGCCCCATGCAGCGCGGCGACCTGATCCTCACGCCCACCGGCCTGTGGCACGAACACGGACACGACGGCACCGAGCCGGTGATCTGGCTCGACGTGCTCGACCTGCCGCTGGCCTATTACCTCGAAGTGAGCTACCACCTGAACGGCTCGCGCCAGGACGTGAAACCGGGCCACGGCGAGCGCGCGTATGCGCGCGGTGGCGTGGTGCCCACCCCCGTGTTCGGCCGCAGCGGCAGGCGCTACCCCATGCTGCGCTATCCGTGGACCGACGTAAGGGCTTCGCTCGAATCGCTGGCGGCCGACCGACCCGACGTCGACGCCGTGCAGGTGACCTACGTGAATCCCGAGACCGGCGAAGACGTGGAGAACATCCTGGGCTTTCACGCGCTGATGCTGCGCCCGGGCCAGACGCTGAGACTGCCTGCGCGCTCACCGGCGATGGTGTTCCACGTCATCGAAGGCGGTGCCCGCGTGGCCACCGAGGCACAGGGCTTTGATCTGGTGGAGGCCGACACCTGCTGCATCCCGGGCTACACCGCCACCACGCTCACCAACGCATCGGCCAGCGCGCCGGCGTTCCTGTTCCTTGCCGACGAATCGCCGCTGCACCGCAAGCTCGGCGTCTACGAGGTTCGCCCCGACAACCAGCCCCACATGCCATGACTTCCTATCTGTTCCCGCCCGCCCCCGTCGCCGCGCTGCCCATCCGGGGCCAGGGCGAACTGTTTCCCATCCACCGCCTGTTCTTCGTCGGACGCAACTACCACGCCCACGCGGTGGAAATGGGCAAGCCGGTGGACAAGTCGGTGGAGCGGCCGTTCTATTTCACCAAGGCGCCACAGACGCTCGCGCTCTCGGGCGCGACCACGCCCTATCCGAGCGAGACCGCCAACTACCACTTCGAGATGGAACTGGTGCTGGCCATCGGCAAGCCCGGCTTCCGTGTGCCGGCCGACGCCGCGCACGACCTCATCTACGGCTATGCGGCGGGCCTGGACATGACGCGTCGCGACCTGCAGCTGGTGGCGCGCGACAAAGGCCGCCCCTGGGACCTGGGCAAGGACGTGGAGCACAGCTCGGTGTGCAGCGAGATCGTGCCCATGCCCGGTGTCGTGATCGAGCGCGGCGCGATCGAGCTCTCGGTCAATGGCGCCGTCAAGCAGAAGTCCGACGTGGACAAACTGATCTGGAACATCCGCGAGATCATCGCGGACCTCTCGCTCTTCTACCACCTGCAACCGGGTGACCTCATCTACACCGGCACGCCCGAGGGCGTGGGCGCGGTGCTGCCGGGCGACCGCATCACCGGTTCGGTGGAGGGTGTGGGTGAAGTGGCCCTGACCGTGGGCCCGAAGGCCTGAACCTCAGCCGCACGAGCCCAGGTGGCCGCACTGCGTGCAGTGGTCGCAGCCATCCTTTCGAATCACGGCGTGTGCGCCGCACTCGCTGCATTTCTTGCCCGGCATCAAGCCCGGCGTGGCCTCCACCACCACCGGCTCGGGCGGCAAGCCAGCCGACGTGACGCCCGCGCGCTGGGCGATCAGCGTCTGCACCGCATAGGCAATCGCCGCCACCACCGAGTCGTGCCACATCGGCACGTGCGTGCCGTCGGCCTTCTGGTGCGTGCCCATGCGCACGGGCCCGCGGTCCCACACCACCTTGCGCATGTCGCGCAACGCGCGCTCCAGGAAGCCACCGCGCGCGGCGAGCGACAGCAGCCGCATGCTGGAAGACACCCACTGCTGTGATTCGCCGCTCTGCCCCACGGGCATGAAGAACTCGATCGCCCGCTCCACCGTGCCCGAACCGTCGGCCGTGGGCACCGGCATGAAGGAGACCAGCAGGTACAGGGTCTGGTGGCCTTCCTGCGTCCAGTACTCGATCTTGTCGGCCACGGCGGGCAGCGCGCCCTTGGGCCGGCTTTCGATCACGGTGCGCATCGGGTCCACCATCGAGCCGCTGGTTGGCACCGGTTCCGCAGCGCCACCGGTGTCGAGCACCGAGCCGAGGATGAGATTGGGCCGGTAGGTGGCCAGCCCCTTGAGTCTGGCGCGCCAGGCCTGCTGGTACAGGTCCTTGAAATCGTCGTAGGGGTAGTCGGCCGGCACGTTCACGGTCTTGGATATCGCCGTGTCCACGAAGGGCTGCACCGCTTCCATCATCGCCAGGTGGTCCGCCGCCGGCATCGAGAGCGCGTTCACGAAGCAATCGGGCAACTGCGCCACATCGCCACCGAGCTCGCGGTAGAGCCGCCAGGCATGGTCCTCCACCGCATAGTCGGTGGTGCTGCCGTCGGCTTCGCGCTTCTTGCGCCGGTACATCCACGAAAAAGGCGGCTCGATGCCGTTGGAGGCGTTGTCGGCGAAAGCCAGGCTCACGGTGCCCGTGGGCGCGATGGACAGCAGGTGGCTGTTGCGGATGCCGTGCGCGCGGATCGCCTGGCGCAAGGCCTCGGGCAGGCGGCTGGCAAACGTGCCTTCGGCGAGGTAGCCGTCCGCGTCGAACTTCGGGAACGCCCCCTTCTCCTGCGCCAGGGCCACCGAAGCCGCATACGCCGCGTCGCGCATGCGCTCGGCGATCTGCGCCGCCAGCGTGCGGCCCTCGGCGCGGTCGTAGCGCACGCACAGCATGGCCAGCGCGTTGCCCATACCGGTGAAGCCCACGCCGATGCGCCGCTTGGCCGCCGATTCCTCGCGCTGCTGCGGCAGCGGCCAGAAGGTCACGTCGAGCGCGTTGTCGAGCGCGCGCACCTGCAACGCCACGGCGGCCTCGAAGGCCTCGAAGTCGAACGACGGCAAGCCGCCGAAGCCGAAAGGGTGGCGCACGAAGCGCGGCAGGATGACAGGCCCGAGGTCACAGCAGCCGTAGGGCGGAAGCGGCTGCTCACCACAAGGATTCGTCGCCTCAATGGTCTCGCAGTAGTGCAGGTTGTTGTCCTGCCGGATGTGGTCAAGAAACAGGATGCCGGGTTCGGCGAAATCGTAGGTGGAGCGCATCACCGTGTCCCACAGCTCGCGTGCCGGCATGCTGCGGTAGACCCACAGGCCGTCGGCGCGCTGGTGGGCGCCCTCGGCCAGCAGCACCGGCCCGGGCCGGGCGCGGTGCACCAGGTCCCAGGGCTGGTCGTCGGCCAGCGCGCGCATGAAGGCGTCGCTCACGCCCACCGACACGTTGAAGTTGTTCCAACGACCGGGGGTGCGCTTGGCGGTGATGAATTCCAGCACGTCGGGGTGGTCGATGCGCAGCACACCCATCTGCGCGCCGCGCCGCGCACCGGCACTCTCCACCGTGGCGCACGACTGGTCGAACACGTTGATGTAGCTGCAGGGGCCCGAGGCCAGCGATGCCATGCTCTTGACCTCGGCACCGCGCGGCCGGATGCGCGAGAAGTCGTAACCCACACCGCCGCCCCGGCGCATCGTCTCCGCGGCCTCGCGCAGGGCTTCGTAGATGCCGGGAAAACCACCATCGTCCACGCCCTGGATGCAGTCGCCCACGGGTTGCACGAAGCAGTTGATGAGCGTGGCCTGGATCGAGGTGCCGGCCGCACTCATGATGCGGCCCGCGCCGATGGCGCCCGCGCGCAGGTTGTCGAAGAAGCGTTGCTCCCACGCCGCCCGGTCGGCCGGCGCTTCCATCGATGCATACGCGCGCGCGACGCGGCGGTAGATGTCGTCCTCGCTGGTCTCGCCGTCCTTGAGGTATTTTTCTTTCAGCACGTCCAGCGTGATGGGCTGCTGGCCGATGGCGGTCTGGGCGGATTTCAGGGCGTCTCGTTTCATGGGGCTTTCTCTCAGCGGCGTTCGGCGTCTATGGTGCACCTTTCCGCGTTGACCTCAAAGCCCGGCGGCTATGCTCGGGACGTTCGCCCCCCTTTGCCCATGCCCAGCACGCCCCCCATCCCGGATTCACCGACGAACGGTTCCCGACTGCACCGTTCGCGCACCGTGCGCTGGCTGTTGTGGCTGGCCGGCAGCGTCTCGCTGGCGCTCGGCCTCATCGGTGTCGTGCTGCCGGGCCTGCCCACCACCCCGTTCGTGCTGCTGGCCGCCGCCTGCTATGCCAAGGCGTCGCCGCGGCTGCACGGCTGGCTGCTCCACCACCGCTTCCTGGGGCCGATGGTTCGCGACTGGGAAACGCACCGCAGCCTGACCCGGCGCACCAAGACCATCGCGCAGGTGAGCATGGTGGTGATGGTGGGGCTGTCGGCCTGGGGATTCCGCCACCAGCCCGTGGTGCTTGGCGTGCTGCTGGTGACCGCATTCATCGGGGTTTGGGTGGTGGCCCGCATCCCCACCAGAAGGTGAAGCCCCCACGCTCCACCGCTGCGCGGATCAGCCCTGGGCCCTGCGTGCCAGCACCTCGAAGGCGGGCAGCGTCTTGCCCTCCAGCACTTCCAGGAACGCGCCGCCGCCGGTGGAGATGTAACCCACGTC
>SXGT01909713.1_pt1 | contig 11734 bp, 9 predicted proteins | sample 3176221 | NCBI WGS metagenome assembly SXGT01 (sample SAMN11356862, study PRJNA531348) | freshwater metagenome | isolation source: freshwater sample F1-120 | place: China: Fuxian Lake, Yuxi | collected 2017-12-25
TATCTGCGCACCGGCAAGAGCCTGCCGCTCAGCGCGAGCGAAGTGCGCATCCAGTTCCGGCCCACGCCGCACGTTCTCTTCGCCGCGCAGTCCGGGGGCAAACTCGACCCGAACGCGCTGACGCTCCGGCTCCAGCCGAACGAGGGCATCTCCATCCGTTTCAACGGCAAGGTGCCAGGCACCAGCACGCAGGTGCGCCCGGTGCGGATGCATTTCGGCTACGACACAGAGTTCGGCGCCTACACGCCCGAGGCCTACGAGCGACTGTTGCTCGAGGCGATGGCGGGGGACGCCACGCTCTTCATCCGCCGCGACGAGGTGGAGACGGCATGGGGTATCGTGGACCCGATCCGCGCGGGCTGGGCCGACAAACCGCTCACCAACCGCGAGTTCTACTCGGCGGGCACGTGGGGGCCAGTCGCGGCGGAGGATCTGCTCACACAGGCCGGCCATGTCTGGCGGGATCCGCAGCCGTTGAAGTGATCGGGCCATGTCGCGGCACGAGCTGATCCAATTTGCGGACAATGTCTCGCTGGCTCGCGCCGTCGCAGAGCGCTGGCTGGAATTGTTATCCAAGCATCCGGCGGGTGCGCCGTTCTGTGTCGCGCTCTCTGGCGGGCGCATCCCGAAGTTGTTCTACGCGGAGATTGTCCGGCTTGCCGCCGCGCGTCCGCAGCTCTTCGCCAACGTCCATTTTTTCTGGGGGGACGAGCGCTGTGTGCCGCCCACGGACGCGGAGAGTAACTTCGCGCTGGCGAACGAGAATCTCTTCAAACCGCTCGGCATAGCGTCCGCGCAGGTCCATCGTGTTCGTGGCGAGTTGCCGCCGGATGAAGCAATCGCCGAAGCAGCGCGGAAGATCACACGTATCGCGCCGCTGAATGCCGAGGGCCAGCCGGTGCTCGATCTGGTTTTTCTCGGGATGGGCGAGGATGGTCATATCGCTTCGCTATTTCCAGGCGAGAGCGAGGAAGTGATGGCGAGCCGCGCCGTCTATCGCGCGGTGACGGCCGCTAAACCGCCGCCTCGGCGCATCACGCTCGGCTACGCCGCGCTGGTTGCGGCCAAGGAAGTGTGGGTGATGGCCTCGGGCGTGGGCAAAGAAAACGCGTTGGCGGAATCGCTCTCGGGAAACGGCCGCACTCCACTGGCGCGGCTCTTACAGTTGCGGCCGGCCACGCGGATTTTCAGCGACGTGAAGCTGGCTTGAGTGGCGGAATCCGTGGGGGTTTCAGCGTGTCTTCAGGTAGAGGAAGACGGCGGTGGTGAGGAGGGTTGTGGCGACGGCCACGCTGCCGACGATGAAGGCGATGGCGATCTGGCTGACCTCCGCTTCGCCGTCTTGCTTCGCAAGCGGTTCGGCAGGCGTCGTGTCGTGCGACGCGGGTTTTCCCAGGGCGGGCATGGCTTTGTTTTCCTCCAACACTTCCAGCAGCATACCGTGGCTCTTCATCCTTTGAACATCGGGGTTTCCCTGATTCTGGCATCAGGGTTTCCCTGATGTGCCGTTATGGTCCTTGATCCCCGTGGGAAGAGTTGACGTGTCGAGGCGGGGGAAACTTCGAACTATTTGCCGCAGGCGGGGCGGCTAGATGATGTAATCGAGCGGATTGGGGTGGTCGCCTTGAAGCAGGCGGACGCGGGCGCAGAGTTGTTCCAGCGAGACGTTCTCGAGGATTTTCACGATGGCGTCGCGGACTTCTTTCATCACGCTGCGGATGCCGCACTTCGATTCATCGGGGCAGGAGCAGCGCTCGTAGAATCGTTCGCTCACGCAACAGACGGGTGCGAGTGGGCCTTCGATGTGGCGGATGACCGCCGCGAGCGTCACATCCTTCGGCGCGCGGGCGAGCCGGTAGCCACCGGTTACGCCGCGTCGGCTCTCGACCACGCCGGCCGACTTGAGATCGTTGAGGATTTGTTCCAGGAACCGTTTCGGGATATTCTGCTGCTCGGAGATGATCTGGATGCGGACGACCTCCCGGCCATGGTTCAGGCCGAGGACGATGAGCGCCCGAAGTGCGTATTCGCCGCGAAGCGAGAGCTTCATGCGCGCAGAATAGAAACTATACTATTTTAGTCAAGAATCCGTTCTTGGCCGAACAATCCTCCCTATCGATGTTGGTTCACAACCCACAACCGAAAAGCACACACTTGGAATCATAGGTAGGACGGGAACAGAAACCAAATCTCTATTGACTTGGTGTAGATTTGGATTGAGTGTAGGCGTGCATGGGATTTTTCTTGGTATGTATGTTGGTCGGTTTGGTGGCGCAATTCATCGATGGCGCGCTCGGAATGGCGTACGGGGTGAGCTGCAACACCTTCCTGCTCACGCTCGGCATCACGCCGGCGCTGGCGAGTGCCAGCGTGAAGACCGCCGAGATTTTCACCACGGCCGTCTCCGGTATTGCCCACTGGAAGATGGGCAACGTGGATAGGAAATTCATGGTGAGCCTCGCTGTTCCCGGCGTGTTTGGCGGTGTGGCCGGCGCGTTTGTGCTGAGCTATTTCGCCGACAACAAATTCATCCTGCCAATCGTTTCGACCTACTTGGTGGTGATGGGCGGCGTGATCATTTTCAAGGCGCTCCGAAAGAAAGTCGATGGTCCGGAAAAGAAACACCGCGTGGTGCCGCTCGGCTTGGTGGGTGGGTTTCTCGATTCGCTCGGTGGTGGCGGCTGGGGGCCGATTGTCACCTCCACGCTTATTGCCGGGGGCAAGGAGGCGCGGATCGCCATCGGTTCAGTGAACATGGCCGAGTTTTTCGTGAACCTCTCGCAGGTGATCACCTTTGCCTTGATGCTCGGGCTGAAAATGCAGCAGCAAAGCAAACAACTCGCGGTCATCATCGGCGGGTTGATCGTGGGGGGTGTCATCGCCGCGCCCATCGCCGCCTACGTCTGCAAGCGGATCGAGCCCAAGAAACTGATGCTGGTCGTCGGTGCCGTGATTATCGCGCTGAGCCTGCGTAACATCGCGGCGGCCTTCATGAGATAAGTGCGCGGGGGGGGCGTCTGTTTTCCAGCTTGGCGTCGTCGGTCGGTTACGGCAGCCTGCCCACGATGAATCCACACTCTGCCATGCCCCGTCTGCTCGCGGTCAGCCTGCTTGCGGCCAGTTCGTTCTCATACGCGCAGGAGACGCTCTTTGTCGCCACGCCACTCACCGAACCGAAGCAGTTCACAGTCGGTATTGAAGGACCTGCCTGCGACCGTGCGGGGAACATTTACGCGGTCAATTTCGACAAGCAGCAGACCATCGGCCGCACCACGCCCGGCGGCAAGAGCGAGATTTTCGTGACGCTTCCCGGCAAAAGCACCGGCAACGGTATCGTGTTCGATCGCGCCGGTGGGATGTTCATCGCGGATTATGTCGGGCACAACGTGCTGCGCGTGGAGATGTCGACTCGTGCGATCACCGTCTTTGCCCACAATCCGGCGATGAACCAGCCCAACGACCTCGCCCTCGCGCCCGACGGCACGCTGTATGCCAGCGACCCGGATTGGAAGAACGGTACCGGGCAGCTCTGGCGGATTGATCGTGATGGATCGACGACACGGTTGGCTGAGAAGATGGGCACGACCAACGGCATCGAGGTCAGTCCGGATGGACGAACGCTCTATGTGAACGAGAGCGTGCAGCGCAATGTGTGGGCCTTCGACATCGCCGCCGATCGCGCGCTGAAGAACAAGCGGTTGCTCCGCAAGTTCGAGGACCACGGCTTCGACGGCATGCGCGCGGACGCGGCCGGCAATCTGTACATCACCCGTTACGGAAAAGGGGTCGTGGCGGTGGTGTCGCCTCGAGGTGAATTACTGCGCGAGATCGACGTGCTGGGAAAGCAGCCGAGCAACCTCTGCTTTGGTGGACCCGATGGTCGCACGGTGTACGTCACCGAGGTCGAACACACGCGCCTCGTCCAGTTTCGCGTGGATAAGCCGGGGCTGGCTTGGCAGCGCTGGCAGAAGTGAAGCGGCGCTGAGGCCGCGGCGTGGTTACTTCGCCGCGCGTGTTTGAGTGGCACCAGTGTTGAACGTGCGTTCCACACGGCTCAGGTTGCCCTGCTTGTCTTTCACCGAGATGGTGAGCTTCGCATTTGCGAGGGGCGTGATGGGGCGGGGGAGTTTCAATTCCCACACACCCTGCGTGTTGAGTTTGAAAAAGTACGCGAGATTTTCGCCGGCCGCCTTACCCGCGATCTCGAAGTTGGCTGTCACGTTGAAGCTCGCCGTGTCCAGTCCCGTGTAATAATCGTGCATGCCGATGGTGATGCGGTCGAATGGGCCGCGATGTTCGCGCGCCGGATGCGCGAGAGTCAGAACGGGACGATGATCATCGAGCGCCCAGCCGTAGCCGCGCCGTGATGGATTGGCCGCGTCGTAGTCGAGGTCGATCGTGCAGCCGAGATCAATCCAGCGCACGAGGGTGAAGCGGGCTTCATCGGTCAATGGCGCGACCTTCACCAATTCACCGGCGGGATTTTTCGCCTGGCCATTCACCGCCGCGGCGGGCGGCATCTCGCTCCCGGTGAAATCTAGATCGTAGCGATGACGGTTTTTGTCGGTGGGCACCCGCTCGCCTTTGTGCGTGTAGAATCCCGCGCCCGGTTCCGGTTCGGAGGGATGCGCGTCGTTGGAAAATCCATCGAGCCGTTCGCCAAAGATTTTCCAGACGAACACGCTGCGGCGGCTGGCCTGCTTGCGGATGTAACGTGAGGCGTTCGGATACCCCCACGAATCGTAGCCGATCGGCTTGTGGCCGAACTTGGCACGCTCATCGAGCGCGAGGCGGTAGTATGTGCCGGGGAATTTCCCGTACTGCTCGTTTTGGATCAGCTCGTCGTCGGCATCGAGCACGAGTTGGCCAGCCGGTTTCTCAAATTTCTTCGAGTGGCAGGCGATGCAGCTTCGCTGGAGGATGGGTTGGATGTCCCGGAAATATTCCGGCGAGACGATGCCCTGTCCGCCCCCCTTTTTTTCCTGGCGCAGACCGGCATTGCCTGCGGCGTCCCACTTTCGGTTCGATGTGTCATCGGACTTTGATGCGAGCAGCGGAGTGTCGTTGACGAGGTCCCACAGCTTGTAATCGGGCTTTGATGCGAGCGTGAGATTGAAATCCGTCGGCTGCTGGCTGTGGGCGTGGCAGCCGCCGCAGTCCACGCGCATTTCACCGGGCCGGAGTTGGTGCCACGTCTGCGACGTGTTCAACACCATCCCGCGCCGGTCGATGGTCTGGAACGTGAACGCCGTGTCGGCGGGAATCTTCGCGAGGAAACTCGTGTCGGGCTCTCCGTCGGGATCGCGTGGTTGCTCGCCGTTTGTGAATTTGCGCACGGGGATTTCGCCGAGGATGCGCAGGCGTTCGCTGGCGTGGTTGTAGAACCGGCGGCCAGAATGGGTGCCCCCTTTGCGATCGGTGGTCGGCTCCATCGCGAGGATGCGGAGGGCGTGGATGTCGCTGTTGTCGTACAAGCCGATGTCGCCGCCTTGATTGTGGAGGTTGAGCGACATTCCGTTGCCGTGGCTGGTGAAGGCATCCAGTCCCCGCCACGGGTCCGTGTCCCTGCCTGCAAAGGTGGAAGTCACTTTGCCTGGGGGCACGGCGCCGTTCGGATAGCTTTCGCGTTTGTAGAGGCTCGAACTGCCGATGAGGCTGAAGGGCGTGCCAGCGGGAAGATGCGGACTCAACTTGCCGTCGTTGGCTAGCGGGGCGAGGTGTTTCGGTTCCTTCATGCCGTGGATGCGCGAATACGGCACGACCGCGCGCGGCCAGCTTTCGTTGTACTCCGGATCGTTCTTGATGAGCCGCATCTGCGCGGGCTCGCTCACCACCTCGCCGCCTTTGATCAGATAAATACCGCCGTCGAGTTGTGGTAGGTAGGTGTATTGATGATTCACCGGCCCGGGCGAATAGACGGTGAGCAGATGGTTCTCCGGCGCGCCGGAGGGATGGGTGAACTTGCCGACGGCCGGCGAGGTTTTATCGCCGAGCACCGCGCGGTCGGCGGGGCCTTCGTTGTTCAGCGCAAAAGGGGTGAACGAGATCGCCTGCTCCGGCATGAAGGGCATGCGGTAGTATTTGCCTTTGCCGTTGTCGAACCGCCCGAACCGCAGCGCCGGATTGCGCGGGCTGCTCGTGTGCGCGGGGCTGAAGGTCACGTTCGGCGGCATTTTGATGTACGCGCCAAAGCCGCTGTTGTTTTGGTTGTAGTATTCCTCGATGATGACCGAGCCGTCGCCCAGTTGGGTCTGGAAATGAAACCCGTTGGATGCGCCGCCCGGGTCGAACGCGCTGACCAGCGGCGCCCAGTTGGAGCCGTCGGGATGGATCGTCCAGATGCCCCACGAAATCTCGCTGCGGATTCCCTGGCTCTCCAGCGTGCTGAACAGGATGCGCCCATCGGCCAGCGCCACCGGATGCAGCGCGCCCGCGATGTTGAGATGGCCGATCTTCTCCAAGTTCGGCGGCGTCTCGTTCTCGCCGAGGCTCGCGTCGCTGTCATCCATGACAAACAATTGGAGCGCGACCGCCGGGTAGCCTTTGGACGGGCGGAAGCCGTCGCGGTTACTCGTGAATGCGATGCGCCCGCCCGGCAAGGGACACGCGCCCATGTTGAACACGCCGTAATCGAAGTGCGACTTGCCCTGCCCGCTGGTGCGGAAATCGGCCGACCAATCGGCCGCGCCGGTGTTCGGCGTGAAGCGTTGGTTCGTGAGCCGAACGATGCGGCGTGTCTTCACATGGATCTTGAAAATGTCCGCGCCCTGCCGAGGCGGCGTCCATTGGCTGGACTTTTGCAGATGGTAGAGATGCGAGTAAAACACCCACGCGCCGTCGAAGGACACCATCGGATCGGTGATCGATCCGGTGCCGCCGGGCACGAGCAGTTCCTCGCTGCCATCGGGGTGCAGCAGCATCAGGTCCGCGCCCGGCTCCATCGTCACCGGCTGCGAGAAGTCGGTGTAAAACCGCTTGTGAATCTTGTCGCCCGCGCGCGCGGCACGCACATACACGATGTCGTAATCCAGCTTCACCGACTTGTCCGTGCGCACATGCGGGATGCGAGTGTCGAGCGGCTGCTTGAAGAGCGGCTCTTTTTCCTGAGCGTGGGCAACGAGGGCGAGCGTCAGTGTGAAAATGAGGGAGGAGAAGGGAAACGTTTGCATGGCGCGATGAGGTGAAGGTAGAGGCGCTTCATCCCTGCGACAATTCAATTCAGGCCTTTGAGGCCGCGGGTCCGGTCACCGCGCCGCGGTCTTGGCCGGGTTGCGCTCGATGCGATACAGCGATTTTTCCGTGCGCAGATAGAGCGCGCCATCCACCGCGGCGGGCGAGGCGAAGTGGCCACTGTCGAGCGTGTTCTTGGCGAGCAGCTTGAATTCCTTTCCGGGCGCGAGCACGGCGGTGAATCCGTCGCGGCTCGGGAAATGGAGTTTACCGTCGGCGAACAGCGGCGACGCGGAGAACTCGCCGCCGAGCCGTTCGCGCCAGCGTTCTTCGCCGGTCTTTGCGTCGAGGCAGGTGACGATGCCGCCGGAGTCGGTCACGAAATAAAGCGCGTCCTCCACGAGGATCGGTGAGGGCATCTGCGGTGCGCCCTTTTTGTAACGCCAGGCGATCTGCGGCGGTTGTTTACCGTCGTAGCGTACGGCGAGCATCTCGGATTTCATGAAGCTGGTGCTGAGATAAATCATCCCGTGGCCGGTGACGGGGCGGGGGACGATGGAGAATCCGAGCACTTCGTAATTCAGTTTCCACAACTCCTTTCCCGTGGCCGGCTCGTAGCTGTAGAGCCAGTCGGCGGCGGGCGAGAGGATCTGCGGCGTGCCGGCGAAGGCGGCCACGAGCGGCGTGCCGTAGGCTTTTTTGAGCTGCGGGTTCGCGCGCATCTCGCCGGAGCGCGGGGTCTTCCACGCCAGCTTGCCGGTGCGCTTGTCCAGCGCGGCGATGTACTGCACGTCGCTGCCGTCGCAGTGGAAGATGAGAAAGTTGTCCCAAAGGATCGGCGTGGAGCCGGGGCCGTTCTCGTGGACTAACTTCAAATCGCGGTTGATCCAAAGGATTTTGCCCGACTTCGTGTCGAGGCAAGTGGTGCCGAACGTGCCGAAGTGCGCGTAAAGCCGGCCGTTCTCCAGCACTGGCGTGGGCGAGGCGTAGCTGTTGAGGCGATGCACCCACTGCGGCTCCTTTTCATTGAGCAACTCGACATTGTCCAGTACGCGGCCGGTGCGGCGATCCACGCACACCGCGCGCAGGCTGACGGATTCGAGCAGTGTGAGCGGCTGATTGCCGGTGTTGGATTTAATGCGGCGCTCGATGTCGGCGGGCTTGGCGGGGACCTCGTTCGCGGTGGTGAGCCAGATTTGATCGCCGGCGATGACGGGCGATGACCAGCCGCGGCCGGGAATGGTGGTTTTCCAAGCGATGTTCTCCGTCTCGCTCCACGTTGCGGGCAGGCCGGTCGTTTTGGCGTGGCCTTGGCCGTCGGGCCCGCGCCATTGAGGCCAGTCTTCAGCATGGAGCTGCGGAAGGAGAAGGAGGGCAGAGGCGAGCGCGAGGAATAGTTTCATCGATTGCGAAGTTGTCGTTGAGCGATCGTGGAGATTTGCCGGAACAAAACGGGAAGGCAAGGCGTGCGTGGCGCGCTTCAGAAAAGCTGCCGGATGGTCGGCGCGTTCTCGACGAGTTGCACCAGATCGCGCGGCACGCCGCGGGCGACGCGGAGCTGGCCGAGGTCGAACATCGTGTGCATCACCGTGCCGAGCAGCATCTGCGGGCTGACGGGATCCTCGGCCGGCTCGCCGTTGTTCCGGTCGGATTTGCCGATGACCTGGCCCATCCGCAAACCACCGCCCGCGAGGGCGAGCGTGCCGAGGCTGGCCCAGTGGTCGCGGCCGCCGTTTTTGTTCACCTTCGGCGTGCGGCCAAAGTCGCCGGTGACGATGAAGAGCACCTTGTCGAAGAGGCCGCGCGCGTCAATGTCTTCGAAGAACGCGCTCACCGCCTTGTCCACCGTCGGTCCGAGCATGTTCATACCCTTCACGATGCCGGGGTTGTTGCCGTCGGCGTGCATGTCCCAGCCGGCGCTGTGCACGGTGACGAAGCCGGCGCCGTTCTCCACGAGTCGCCGGGCGAGCAGCATTTGCTGGCCGAGCGTGGAGGGCCGGAACGTTTTGTGGCCGATCTTCATCCGGGTCGTGTCGTAGCGCTCGAGGAGCCGCGGGTCTTCCTTTGATAAATCAAAGGCTTTGGACGCGCTGCCGAGGACGAGGTCGAAGGCTTGCTGGTTGAACCTGTCGGTCGCGTCGAACTGGCCACCGGCATCGACGTCGCGGCGCAAACGATCGAGGGAGGTGAGCAGGGCGCGGCGATCGTCGAGGCGATCCTCGGGCAGGGCCAACTTCATGTCGTCGGCTACCGATCCCGCGCGGGCCGCGCGGACAGCCTTCTTGCCGGCGTTGCCTTTGATTGCCCCCGCTTCTTCGCCGTTGTGCTGGAAGGGGCCGTAGGCCGGCCCGAGCATGCCCGGCGCGGAGCCGCGTTCGGCGCGCGATTTCTCTCTTGCGTACTGGCTGTCCACTTCGTTCGCAGTGAGCAGGGCGTAGGTGGGCAGGCCGGTCTTCGGGTTGCTCGCGCCGCGGAGGCGGGTGTAAATGGAGCCGATGCTCTGCGCTTTTGCGGCGTCCTTCGGATCCGCGCCGCCGGTGAGCACGTGGACATGCGCGGCGTCGTGGTCGCCCACGCGGTGGTGGAACGAGCGGACAATCGCCATGCGCTGCGCCCATTGGGCGAGCAGCGGGAAGGTGCCGCCGAAGGTGACGCCCGGCAGTGACGTGGCCACTTCGCCGGTGAGCGAGTGGTACGGTGCCGGCGCGTCCATGTTCGGGTTGAAGGTCTCGATGTGGCTCGCGCCGCCGGAGAGGTAGAGCATCACCACCGCTTTGTCGCGGAGGAAGTCCGCGCCGCTCGTAGCCGCGAGTGCGCGTCCGGCAATCAGGTCCGCAATCGAAAGGCCGCCGAGGCCGAGCGCGCCGACGCGGAGAAAATCGCGGCGGGAAACGCCCGAGCAGTCACGGTAACCGGAAGTGGTCTGCAGGGTCAGCATAGTTCCAGCAATATGGGCGTTGGACTGGCCGGACGGCTGCTGCATTCACCGTCCGGCCAGCGCGTAAACGTTTTCTGCGGCTACTTCTTTTCCACGATCCAGAGATTGCGGAACTGGAGCGGGTTGCCGTGGCCCTGCAGCTTGATGGGGCCGGGTGTCCCCTCGGGTTCATTGCGCGAACCGCCTGTCTTGCCGGTGATCTCGAGGTTGTCGTGGATGACCACGCCGTTGAGTTTGAGCGTCATCCGCGCATTCTTGATCTTCTTGCCGGACTCGTCGGCCACGGAATTCGTGAACTCCACGTCGTAAGCCTGCCACACGAGGGGGGGCAGACACATGTTGAACTTCGGCTCGGCCTTGGTGTACACGCCGCCGCACTCGTTGTTTTTGCCGTCGAGACCGAAGGAGTCGAGGATCTGCACTTCGTAGTGGTCCACTTGATAGAAGCCGGAATTGCCGCGTCCCTGACCGCGTGCGTCGGGCCGGTAAGGAAGCAGAAACTCGATGTGCATGGTGTAGTTGCTGAACTTCTTGGTCGTGACGATGTCCGCGCCGTCGGTGTTGAGGAACTTGGTTTTCTCATCCAGACGGCCCCCCTTCCATTCGGTCTTGCCCGTGCCGTCGAAGAGAATCGTCGCCCCGGCCGGCGGCTTGGCGCCCATCGTCGGGTTCGCACGCTCCGTCTTCTTCAACGAGAAGGCCGCGCCGCCCTCGATCTGGCCGCTGAACGTGTCGCCGCTGAGGGTGCCGCGCGCGGGCTTGTGGCCCTCGGGCGGGTTCTTGCTGGTGGCGCTGAATTCATCGGGCTTCTGCGCGAGATATTTCTTCGCGCCGGCCGCAGGGGTGAAAACGGCCTTGCCGCCATCGAGTTTGCCATCGAGCAAGATCCGTTGCTTGCCATCCCAACCCGCGCCGGGCAGGCCGCCGGGCAGGAGCACGGCTTGGAACGTGCCGCCACCGAGGGCGATCACCTGTGCGCCGAGTTTGTCCCCGGCGTATTCACCCTGGAGCTTGAAGTCGGCGGGGATTGTCGGATCGGCGGCATCGGTCCAGACAACCTTGCCGCCCTTCTCGGCGGCGAAGAGGGGCGAAAGCGCTGTGAGGGCGAGGGCGAGCGTGAAGTGGCGGCGGTTGAGTTTCATTCGTTTTTGTGGTTTCGATTTTCGTGTGAGAACGACTTGTAGCGCGCCGCCGCTGCGAAGTCACGCGCGGAAACGCCGGCATTCGACCGCGCCCGCCAGCGGCGTATTCGGGCAAAGAAAAGCCCCGACCTTGGGCCGGGGTTTGTGTTTCCTTCTGGTTCCGTTAAGGGCCCGTGCCGGGGGATATCAGCGACGATTTTGCCGTGTTTGCTGCTGTTGCTGCTGACCACCGGTTTGCCGACCGTTGTAGTACCCGCCCGTGCTCGATTGGCGGGAGTTCTGCTGATTGTATCCTCCATTATACCCTCCACCAGTCGTGCGGCTGCCGGTGTTGGAGGGTTGTTGATAACCGCCATTCATGCCTCCAGTGCGGTTCATCGTCCCTCCACCATAACCTCCACCATTCATGGGCGGCCGCATCTGACCGCCACCGCCTTTCTGACCGCCACCGCCCATCTGACCGCCACCGCCCATCTGACCGCCA
>SXGT01529380.1_pt1 | contig 11732 bp, 10 predicted proteins | sample 3176221 | NCBI WGS metagenome assembly SXGT01 (sample SAMN11356862, study PRJNA531348) | freshwater metagenome | isolation source: freshwater sample F1-120 | place: China: Fuxian Lake, Yuxi | collected 2017-12-25
CACGGTGGTGCTGGAGCATTTCCAGACCGACACCGCCGACCTCGCCGACTACATCCTGCCGGCCACCACGCAGCTGGAGCACTGGGACATCCACACCAGCTACGGCCACACCGACGTGCTGCTCAACCGGCCCGCCGTCGCTCCGGTCGGCCAGGCCCGCACCAACACCGACATCTTTCGCGCGCTGGCCGCGCGCCTGGGCTTCGATGAGCCGTGTTTCGCCGACGACGACCTCACGCTGTGCCGCACCGCCTTCGGCGACGCGGTGGACTTCCAGCAGCTGCTGGACCAAGGCTTTGCCACGCTGAACCTGCCCGAAGCCCCGTTTGCCGATGGGCAATTCCCCACCGCCTCGGGCCGCTGCGAGTTCCACAGCGCGCGGCTGGCCGCCAAGGGGGAGGACGGCCTGCCCGACCACCTGCCCAACTTCGAGGCCTTCGGCAGCTCGACCCAGTTCCCGCTCGCCATGATCTCGCCGCCCGCGCGCAACTTCCTCAACTCCAGCTTCGTCAACGTGACCAGCCTGCGCGACATCGAGGGCGAGCCTCTGCTGGAAATCCACGCCGACGACGCCGCCGCGCGCGGCATCGCCAGCGGCCAGATGGTGCGCGTGTTCAACCAGCGCGGCGAATACCGCTGCAAGGCCAGCGTGTCCAAGCGGGCCCGACCCGGCGTGGTCAACGGCCTGGGCATCTGGTGGCGCAAGCTCGGCCCCTTCGGCACCAACGTCAACCAGGTCACGAGCCAGCGCCTCACCGACATGGGCGGCGGCCCGGTGTTCTACGACTGCCTGGTCGAAGTGGCGACCCTGCCCGAGGGCACCTGATGCGGCGCGGCCTGGCGCTCATGGCCCTCGCCCTGCTGGGCGCGGGCTGCGCCAGCACCACCGGCGTGGGCTACTACTGGCAGTCGGTCACCGGCCACCTGCGGCTGATGCAGGCCGCGCGTCCGGTGGACGACTGGCTGGCCGACGCCCAGGCGCCGGAGCGCCTCAAGGAACGGCTGGCGCTGGCCCGGCGCATCCGCGCCTTCGCCGTCACCGAGCTCGCCCTGCCCGACAACGCCAGCTACCACCGCTACGCCGACCTGCAGCGCCGCGCCGCGGTCTACAACGTGGTCGCCGCGCCCGCGCTCTCGCTCACGCTGCAGACCTGGTGTTTCCCGGTCGCCGGCTGCGTGGGCTACCGGGGCTACTTCGACGAGGCCGACGCGCGCGCCTTCGCCCGCACCCTGCCCGCCGATCTGGAGGTCGTGGTCTACCCCGTGCCCGCCTACTCCACCCTGGGCTGGATGAACTGGGCCGGCGGCGACCCCTTGCTCAACACCTTCATCGGCTACCCGGAAGGCGAGCTGGCCCGCATCGTCTTCCACGAACTCGCGCACCAGGTGGCCTATGCCCGGGGCGACACCGAGTTCAACGAGGCTTTCGCCACCAGCGTGGAGCGGCTGGGCGGTGCGCGCTGGCTGACGACCCAGGCGAGCGAGCAGGCGCGCACCGACTACGCGGTGTTCGACCAGCGCCGGCGCGCCTTCCGCTCGCTCACCTTCTCCGTGCGCCAGCAATTGCAGGACATCTACCGGGACACCACGATCGACGACGCCGAGAAGGCGCGGCGCAAGGCCACCGCCATGACTGGCTTCCACCGCAGCTACCAGGACCTCAAGCGCGGCTGGGGCGGCTTCGCCGGCTACGACCCCTTCGTGGCCCAGGCCAACAACGCCAGCTTCGCGGCCCAGGCGGCCTACGACGGCCTGGTCCCGGCCTTCGAGGCCCTGTTCGAGCACGAAGGGCGGGACTTCGCCCGGTTCTATGATGCGGTGCGCGCCCTGGCCGCGCTGCCCAAGGAAGAACGGCGCACGCGGCTGCGCGGCCTGCTGCCCCTGGTGGCCAGCCAGGGCAGTTCACCACCTTGAGACCGACCACCCACCACACGAGGCAAGCATGGCAGACATCCACATCGAACGCGAACACGCCCTGGGCCTGCCCGCCGCCCGCAAGCTGGCCTGGCGCTGGGCCGAGCAGGTGGAAAACGAGTTCGACATGAGCTGCACTTACGAAGAAGGCGATGGCTGCGACGAGGTGCAGTTCACGCGCTCGGGTGTGAGCGGCACGCTCAAGGTGTCGGGTGAGCGCTTCGAGCTCGACGCACGCCTGGGCTTCCTGCTCGGCGCGTTCAAGGAGCGCATCGAAAGCGAAATCGTCAAAAACCTCGATGCCCTGCTGGCGGCGAAGAAGCCGGCCGCCAAAGCGGCGGCCAAAAAGAAAAAAGCCGGCTGAGCCGGCTTTTGTTGTGCCGTTGCGAGACGGCTCAGCTCAGGGATTCGATGAGGTCGACGTACTGCTGCATCGCGTCCTCGCTGCCCGTGCCCTTGAGGCCGTTCCAGGCGTCCCACTTGGCGCGGCCCACCATATCGCCGAAGCCGGGCTTCTTCTCGGCGTTGTCGCCGGTGGTGGCCTGCTTGTACAGCGCGTAGATCTTGAGCAGCGTGGCGTTGTCGGGGCGCTCGCTCAGGTTCTTGGAATTCGCCACCGCGGCGTCGAAACGGGACTTGAGATCGGCCATGAATGCTCCTGGTTTGAAATGAAACGCCCGGCGCGGGTCGGCCGGGCTTAGGGCTGTCCCGCTATCTTACGGTTTGGTCTGTCTGCACAATAGAGCCACAACCCCAAGACCAGCGGCACCGGCCTTTCAGCGGCCTGGTTCACGCACCCGAGGAGCATCCATGGTTCAACGCGTCGCCGCCCGGCCCGGCCCTTCCGCAGCGCGCCCACCCGCCACCGCCAAATCCCCGGTGGCCCGCGTGCGGGGCGCGAGCGCCTCGGTCCAGCAGGCGCTGGCGAGCACCCTGGGCATGGAAGGCGAGCGCATGAGCAAGGTGGACACCGCCTGGCTGCGCATGGACTCGCCGTCGAACCTGATGATGATCGTGGGCGTCTGGATCCTGCGCCCCGGCCTCACGCCGGACGCCTTGAAGGCGCGCGTGCGCGAACGCCTGCTGCCCTACCCGCGCTTCGTGCAGATCGCGCGCGAGGACGCCGCCGGCGCGCACTGGTCCAAGGACGCGGATTTCCAGATCGATCGGCACATCGTCACACACAAGCTCAAACGCCGGCCCGGCCAGACCGAGCAGGACGCGCTGCAGGACCGCGTGGGCGACCTCGCCATGCAGGCGCTGGACCCCGAGCACCCGCTCTGGCACTTCGAACTGATCGAGCGCTACGACGGCGGTTCGGCCCTGATCGCGCGCATCCACCACTGCATCGCCGATGGCATCGCGCTCATCAGCGTGATGATGAGCCTGGTCGACGGCGGCGGCGCGCCCCCCGAGCGCCAGCGCCGCAAGCCCGCGAAGATCGGCCTGGACGGCGCCGAGGACTGGCTGGCCGACACACTGATCCGGCCCTTTGGCGACATCACGGCCAAGGCACTGGAAGCCGCTGGTGGTGGCGCGGCGAAATCGCTTTCCATGCTTGCCGCTCCGCAGCAGAGCCTGAGCGACACGCTGGGCCAGGCGGTGGACATCGCGCGCATGGGCGGCCAGCTCGCCAGCGACCTGGCCTCGCTGGCGCTAATGCCCGACGACTCGCCGACCCGGCTCAAGGGCCAGCCCGGCCGCACCAAGCGCGTGGCCTGGTGCGAGCCCATCCCGCTGGACGAAGTCAAGGCCATCGGCAAGGCCATGAACTGCTCGGTCAACGACGTGCTGCTGGGCTGCGTGGCCGGTGCCATCGGCGCCTACCTGCGCGGTCTGGGCGACGACACCAGCGGCAAGGAGATCCGCGCCATGGTGCCAATCAACCTGCGCCCGATGGAAGACGCCTGGAAACTGGGCAACCGCTTTGGCCTCGTGCCCCTGGTGCTGCCGATCGGCCTGGACAACCCGATCGAACGCGTCTTCGCGGTGCGCGCGCGCATGAACAACCTCAAGGGCAGTCTGCAGCCGCTGCTGACCTTCGGCCTGCTGTCGGTGGCAGGCCTGCTCATCAAGCCGGCGCAGGACGCCATGCTCAGCCTGTTCGGACGCAAGACCACGGCAGTGATGACCAACGTGCCCGGGCCTGCCGCCAAGCTCAAGGTGTGTGGCTCCACCCTGGAGCAGACCATGTTCTGGGTACCGCAGACCGGCACGGTGGGCCTGGGCGTGTCGATCCTGAGCTACGGTGGTGGCGTGCAGTTCGGCGTGATCGCCGACACCCAGCTGTGCCCGGACCCGCAGCAGATCATCGACCGCTTCGAGCCGGAGTTCGCCCGGCTGCTCACGCTGACGCTGATGCTGCCCTGGGGCGAAGCCAAAGGCTGAAACAGCCTCTCCGGAGCGGACCGCCCTCACCAGAGCCCCCTTCAGGAGGAAGCACGAAGCGCGGCGAGGGTCAGACCAATGCGAGACGGCGGTCGGCGATTTCGAGCAGGCCGTCGAAGATCAGGCTTTCCACCAGCTCCACCTCGGTGGACATGCTCGGCGCCATCTTCCAGCCCGCGCCCCCGGTCATGATGCAGACCGGCTGCTCGCCGCAATGGCGCCGCAGGTTCTCCACCATGCGCTGCACCGCACCGGCAATGGCAAAGGTGCCGCCGCTGGTGAGCGCGTCGCTGGTGTTGGTAGGAAAGTCGCAGACCTCGCCGGTGGGCACGTGCAGGCCCGCCGTGCCCGACTCCAGCGCGCGCAGCATGATGCCGTGGCCGGGCAGGATGATGCCGCCCAGGAAGCGCCCCTCGGTGTCGATGGCCTCGACCGTGACGGCCGTGCCCACCATCACCACCACGCAGGGCTTCGCTGGGCCCCGGGCAAGCAGCCGCTGGCGCGCGCCGATCATGGCCACCCAGCGGTCCGACCCCAACCGGGCCGGGTGGTCATAGCCGTTGACCAACCCCGCTTCGGCGCTGCTGGACACGACCCAGTGTGGCGTCACGTCCCACAGCTCCAGCTGCTCGCCGACCCGCCGCTTGACCGCATCACCAGCCACCACGCAACCCAGCACCCATTGCGGGGCGGGCAGGTGGCGCCAGTCGCCGTCTTCCAGGGTTTCGATGTTTTCCAGAAACTGCGCACCGCTGGCCAACAGCGCAGCCCCCACGCGTGGCGCGTCGTAAAGGGCCCACTTGAGGCGGGTGTTCCCTACGTCCAGGGCCAGAAAAGTCATGCGCGGATTATGACCAAGCCGTCACGCCCGGATTGCCGCAGTGCAGCATGGGGCGCGGCGGGCGGGTTCAGATCAATCCGATCCAGCAGGCCCGTTGCACGGCAGCCAGCTTGTTGTCGGTCTGCAACTTGGACATCGCGTTGGCGAGGTGGTAATTGACCGTGCGCTCGGAGCAGTCCATGCGCAACGCGGTCTCGCGCGCGGTCAGACCTTCGAAGGCCAGGTTGAGGCTTTCGAGTTCGCGCGGGCTCAGGCCTACCCGCTGCTCGGCGATGGTGCGCCGCAACATGGGCCACACGTTGAAGGCCGACCAGGCCAGCACCGCCGCCTCGGAGCGGTCGGCGAAGGCCCGTGGGCTGAACATGAAACACTCGAAGGCACGGCCCGCCGGCAGGCTGAAGGCCACGCGCACCAGCGTCTGGTAGCCGTGCGCCAGCCACAGGCGGCGCCAACGGCTCGACTGTTCGAACGAGGATTTGGAAATGTCCTGCCATGCCACCAGCGGCGCATCGCTGTCGCGCCAGCCCGCGCCGAAGTCCCGGCTTTCGGCCAGCGCCTCGGCGGCCCCCACCAGGCGGGGGGGATGCACCGCCAGCACCTCGCGCTGATCCCGCCCACCCAGGGGGTTCGGACCGAGAACCAGCACGGCGTCCACCCCTTGATCGCGCAGGGCGCAGACCCAGTCGGCCAGAATACCGTCCAGCCCGACACTGTCAAAGTTGACAGGCAGGGTCATGGTTGATAACACCCTGTTGCATACACAATGCCTGATGAATCAGGATGGGAGTCACGCGCCACAGGTGTTTGGCGATCGAAGGAGTGCATATTGTCTTTTGACCGGTTGTGGATGCTCAGCGCCAAAGCCCGCATGTGGCGGTGGGTGCTGGACGAGGTTGTCCACGCGCCTGTGGAGCCTATTTTGCACCCATCGCGGTACCGGCTGCTGTGGATCGGGGCATTCACGTTCGTCGGCCACCTGGTCATCTATGGCATTTGGGGCCATCTGGTGCCCCAGCCCTATGAAAATGTGTGGGCCCGCCTGGTGATGGCCTTCCTGGCACTCATTTATGTGTTGCCCCGGATTTCGCGCGACCCGTCGTCCACGGAAAGTGGGCGCCTCTTCAGTCTGGCCACCTGGATCCAGCTGCCCTGGTTCTTCACCTGGATGTACTGGATGAACGGGGGCAATGCCGCCTGGCTGGGCAGCGTCGCCGCCATGATCCTCATTTATTACCACGCGACCGACTGGCGCCTGGCCACGCTCGGCCTGATCACCGGCGGCATCGCGGGCTGGGCCACGGCGGAGTTCTATGGCGGCAGCACCCTTCCGTTCGAGGAGCCCCTGGCGAACGTGGTGGTGATCACCTTCTCCTGGCTCATGGGCCTGATGCTGGGTTTCTCCAGCGCCAACCTGCGCCGCGCCCGCCTGCTCAACACGCTGAGCACCATGGGCGTGATGGCGCACGAGCTGCGCACGCCGCTGGCCACGGTGAACCTCATGGGCGACGTGCTGCGCAACCTGGTGCAACACGACATCCCGGACCCCAAGCGCAAGAAGCTGGAGGAACTGGCCACGCGACTGCAGAACCTGGTGCGCAGCATGAACCGCCAGATCGACACCCAGATTTCCAACGCGCAGCTCATGCGCCTGCCGCGCGAGCAGTCACTGATCATGGCGGCCGAGCTGGTGCAGGAGGTGGTGAACCAGTACCCCTACCGCTCCTCGCGGGAGCGCGACTGCGTTCAGGTGCACATCCAGAGCGACTTCTGCTTTTCGGCTTCCCGCCCGCTGTTTGCCCAGGTGCTCACCAACCTGATCAAGAACGCGCTGCACGCACTGGCCGCGGCCAGCACGGCGCCCAGCCCGGGCGACTTGCGGGTGGACGTGGGCTTGCACCACGGCAAAGGCCGCATCGCCGTGTCGGACGACGGCATCGGCATCACGCACGAGCAGCAGCAGCGCATTTTCGAGCCCTTCTTCTCGACCCAGAGCGGCGCCGGCAACGGCCTGGGCCTGACCTTCTGCAAGAACGTGGTCGAGGCTGCCCATGGCCGCCTCAGCGTGCACTCCCAACCTGGGCTGGGCGCGGTCTTCATGATCGACCTCCCCCTCAACACATCTGCGGCCCAGACCTTGGCCGTCTCAGGCTGACCACGATGGCACTGACGATCTCACTCTTTCACCGCCCTGGCAGCGTCCTCTTCCTGGATGACGATACCGACTACCTGGAAATGCTGGGGATGGTCATCCCCTCGCACTGGCAGGTCGAGCTCTACTCACGCCCCTCGGGCTTCGCCGCCCGCATGCAGAACGAGCCCGCGCGCTGGGAGGCCGACGCCATGGCCCAGCTGCAGATGATCGAGCGCTGGCGGCAGGGCCAGCCGCTGCTGCCGCAGGTGTTGCGGTACTGGGCCGTGAGCGCCTCGCGGTACGAACTGGCCCAGATCTGCGTGGTGGACTACGCCATGCCCGGCACCGATGGCCTGCGGGTGCTCAACACCCTGCTCGACTGGCCGGGCTCGCGCGTGCTGCTGACGGGCCAGGCGGACGAGCAGATCGCCATCCAGGCCTTCAACAACGGCCTGATCGACCAGTTCGTGCCCAAACAGACCACGGACATCACGCGCCACCTGCTCGGTGTGCTGCGCAAGCTGTCCCAGACGCCACACCCCCGGCTCAACACGCTGTGGCGTGCCGCCCTGCGGCCGGCGCAGCAGTCCATGCTGCAGATCCCGTCGGTGGCGCAGGCGCTGCGCGCTTACACCGAGCAGCACTGGGTGGAGTACGTGGTGCTCGGCGAGCCCTTCGGCCTGGTCGGCCTGGACTCCATGGGCAACTGCCACTGGCTGCAGCTCGAACCCACGGCCAGCCTGCCCGATCTGGCCGAACTCGCGGGCTCGGCCGGGCTGGGCTTCGACGCCGTGCGTGCCGTGCAGGCCGGGCAACGGCTGGCCGCCGTGGAACTGCACCAGCAAATGGGCCTGCGGGGCCCGGTGCGGACCGCGCAGGCCTTCCCGGTCGGGGACGACGGCGTGCTGTCAGGCGCCCTGTTCAGCCTGGACCGCGCCGACCTGCCCCAGCCCATCTATGCCTACCGGCACTTTCTGGAAGCCCAGGGCGGGCGCGAGGTTCACGACACTTAGGCCGCCAGAGCTTCCTCCTGGGCGCCGGCCTGGACGCGGGCGCGCCGGGCACAAGGCCAATCCCAGGGTTTGACGATCGGCGCGATCTCGCGCGCCACCGCTTCCAGGTGATCGAGCTCGGCCTCGGTCAGCGCCGCGTTGAGCGTGAGTCGCACCAGGGCGCGCTTGCTGCTGGTGGCCGGGGCGCAGAAGATGGCGCCGAACACGCCGCGCTTTTCCAGTTCGTCGCGCAGGCGCATGGTGTCCGGCTCGGTGCCGGCTTCCAGCGAGATGATCTGCTCGGTGCCCTGGTGGATCCAGTAACCCAGGCCGCCCAGGGTGTCGCGCACCCGGCGGGTGATGGCCTTGAGGCGGGCCCGCTCGTCGTCGGCCTTCTGCAGCACCTCGACCGTGGCCCGCAGGCCGGCGATCTCATGGGGCAGCAGACAGGAGCTGAAGATGTTGGGAAAGCTCGAGCTCAGGATGTAGTACCGCATGCTGGCCGGTGCGGTGAAGAAGCCGGCGCGCCCAGCGACCGATTTGGCCAGGCTGGCGGAAATGAAGTGCACCCGGTCCGTCAGGCCGAGTTCGGCGCACAGTCCCGCGCCGCCCGGGCCGTGCGTGCCCAGGGAATGCGACTCGTCGACCAGAATCATGCTGCCGTGCTTTTCCACCACCTCGATCATGGCTTCCAGCGGGCACACGGAACCGGTGGTGCTGTAGACCGAGTCCACCACCACCACGCCCGGGCCGTTCTTGGCCATGATCTTGTCCAGGTGGGCCGCGTCGTTGTGGCGGAAGGCAAAAGCCGGCGCGCGCGCGGCATGGGCCCCTTCCCACAGGGAGGCGTGTGCCTGGGTATCCAGGTACACCGGGGTGTTGGCGTCGGCGATGGACTGCAGCAGGCCGACGTTGGCCGAGTAGCCGGACTGGCAGACAAAGGCGTCTTCCTTGCCGACCCAGCCCGCCAGGGCCATTTCGAGCGCGCGCGTGGGGTGCTGCTGGAGGAGAAACACCCCCGACTGCACCACGAACTCGCTGGACTTGGTGATGGCCTCGACCTGGGCCGCGACGATGCTCGGGTGACCCGTCACACTCAGGTAGTCGTTGCCGTCCAGGCGCACCGCATTGGGACCGGGCGAAGAGCCGTGCAGCACGAACTTGCCGCCCCAGTTGCCTTCCCAGCGGGGTTTGAAATCACGTTCCATCCGCTGAACCAGGGTGGCGGCCAGCGGTGGGTTCTTGTAAACGGCGTCTTGAGCGCGTTCCAGCGTTTCCATGGGATTCCCCTTAGCGGATAGAAAACCCCATTAAAAAAAGAAATCCGTGAAAAATCACACGACCCCTGTCAGGTTTGACAGGGGTTATGAGGCTTTCTTCTCAAGTTTCGGCTCGTCCTGCCGACAGGCGGTTACGCGGTGTAACAGCCCTTGAATGGCTGGCTCAGTTCTGGCGCCAGGGCAATTCGCGGAACCGCCATCCCCCTTTGCGCCCCCGGTGGGCGTCGGCATCGGGATCGCCTTCGAAGCCTTCGAGGATGTTGTAGGCCTCCAGACCGAGCTCGGTTGCGCGCTTGGCTGCCGCGACGGAACGCACGCCGCTGCGGCACAGCAGCACCAGCTTCTTGCCGCCGGCCGCCTCCCGCACCTGCTGATCGAAGTCCGGGTTCAGCGCCATGCCGGGCCACTGTTTCCAGGCGACGGGCACCGCGCCCGGCACAAAGCCCACCCACTCCCGCTCCGCGTCGGTGCGCACGTCCACCATCACGGCCTCGCCGCTCTGGATCCAGCGCCAGGCCAGTTCGGGCGACACGTCACCGGCGTAGGTGCCCTGGTGTGCGCCCGAGGGCGGCAGGGGCTGCATCTGCAGCGCGCCGTCGGCGTCGTGCCGCAGGCCGGACGTGAGATTGGCCGGCACGGCCTCGTCGATGCGCCGGGGTCGCGGCAGGTTCAGCGAGTTCATCAGGGCCACGAACTCGGCCTCGGTCTTGCCCGCCACCCGCACGTTGGTGGTTTTCTCGCGGCCGATGCTGGAGCACGAACGGCCCTGGTAGTCGTGGCCGGGCCACACGATGGTGTCGTCCGGCAGCGCAAACAGCTCCTGGGTCAGGCTGCGGTACAGGGCCTCTGCGCTGCCCGACTGGAAATCGGTGCGACCGCAGCCGTTGATCAGCAGGGTGTCGCCGGTGAACACGTGGTTCCGCCAGAGAAAGCTCATGCTGCCGGCGGTGTGGCCCGGGGTGTGCAGGGCCTTGAGCACCTCGCCGCCGAACTTCAGGGTGTCGCCGTCCTGGAGCTGTACGCCCGCGGTGCCGATGCCACACCCCAGGGGCGCGGCGGTCTTGGCCCCGGCCAGCTCGGCCAGCCGGCCCGCGCTGGTGATGTGGTCCGCATGAGCGTGGGTCTCCACGGTCCAGACCAGTTTCAAGCCGTACTCTCGCAGCGTCGCGAGATCGCGATCGATCTGCTCATCCACCGGATCGATGAGCAGCGCGTCACGGCTGAGTTGGTCGAACAGCACGTAGGTGTAGGTGCTGGAGGCGGGGTCGAACAGCTGGATCGGTTTCATCGGAAAACGCAAATGGGATAGGGGGCCGACCATCATGCCCGAGGGTGGTCTTCATAGATTTTCAACAGGATGTGAAGATATTTTCACGCCCATTTTTGGTGCTGGACCAGCCAAAAACAAGGGCTTGCGGCCGCGTGTATTCACTGGTCGGTGAAAACCCTGCGCTCCGCAATGACAGCTTGGGCGCATCATCAGCGGCTCATCAACCCGACTGGAGACAACAGATGACTGACAAGAAGACCGTCACTTCGCGCCGAGGCATGCTCAAAGGCGCCGCCGTCGCGGCAGGCGCCATGTCCGTGCCCATGATTGCCACCGCGCAGACCACCACGCTGCGCTTCCAGAGCACCTGGCCGGCCCAGGACATCTTCCACGAGTACGCAGGTGATTTCGCCAAGAAGGTCAATGACATGGCCGGCGGTCGACTGAAGATCGAGGTGTTGCCAGCGGGCTCGGTGGTACCGGCCTTCCAGTTGCTGGACGCGGTGGCCAAGGGCACGCTGGACGGCGGCCACGGCGTGGTCGCCTATTGGTACGGCAAGAACTCCGCCCTGGCCCTGTGGGGTTCTGGCCCGGGCTACGGCATGGACGCCAACCTGGTGCTCGCCTGGCACACGTACGGCGGCGGCAAGGCGCTGATGGAAGAGATCTACAAGAGCCTGAACCTCGACGTGGTCTCCTACCTGTACGGCCCCATGCCTTGCCAGCCGCTGGGCTGGTTCAAGAAGCCCGTGTCCAAGGTCGCCGACATGAAGGGCCTGAAGTTCCGCACCGTGGGCCTGGCGGTGGACGTGTTCACCGACATGGGCACCGCTGTCAACCCGCTGCCTGGCGGCGAGATCGTGCCGGCGCTGGACCGCGGCCTGATCGACGCGGCCGAGTGCAACAATGCCTCCAG
>SXGT01770299.1_pt1 | contig 11732 bp, 10 predicted proteins | sample 3176221 | NCBI WGS metagenome assembly SXGT01 (sample SAMN11356862, study PRJNA531348) | freshwater metagenome | isolation source: freshwater sample F1-120 | place: China: Fuxian Lake, Yuxi | collected 2017-12-25
GCATCGCCGACATCGGCCAGGGTCAGGTCTACATGGTCGGCAAGGGCGAGCAGGGCCAGGGCAGCGGCAAGCCGAGCGGCCCCGGTGGTCCTGGCGGAGCCGGTGGTCCTGGCGGAGCCGGTGGTCCCGTACGCAAGTAGCGCACGCTCGCGATCCCACAGCCAGCACACGCAACGCGGCGAACCCGATCGCTCGCCTGGTGCGCACCGCGCGCGCGAATCGCTACTCTCTTCCGCCCCATGCCTCGACCTGATCTGCCCGCCCCGGTGCGCCGCGGCGATCGCGTGCGCCTGCAGATCGAGACGCTTTGCGACGGTCCCGATGCGCTCGCGCACGTCGATGGTTACGTCGTGATGGTGCCCGGTGCGCTGCCGGGCGAACAGATTCGTGCTGAGGTGACCAGCGCGGCGCGCAAGTTTGGCCGCGCCCGCATCGCGTTCGTCGACGAATCGGCGCCAGAGCGCGTCGAACCGAAGTGCCGCCACTTCCTCTCGTGCGGCGGTTGCCACTGGCAACACATCGACTACGAGGCGCAACTTCGCTTCAAACAAGCCCGTGTCGAGAAGGACCTGCGCTGGGCGCTCGGCGAGCACGCGCCGATGGTGGCGCCGACGATCAAGAACCGCTCGCCCTACGGCATGCGTCACAAGATCGCGTTGCAGGTCCTGCCCGACCGACGTCACGGCATGGTGCCCGCGATGCACGCGCTGCGCGAACTCGACCTCGTGCCGCTCGTCGAATGCCCCGCCGCCGCCGACAAGCCGCTGCGCCTGGCCCGCGCCGCAATCGAGTTGCTGGCCGAGCTTCGCGTGGAAGCCTGGGATCCCCTGGAGGACCGCGGCGACTTGCGCAGCGTGCTGGTCCGCACCTCCGAAGCGACTGGGCACAGCCACGTCGTGATCGTCTCTCGCTTCGACCTGCCCGAGGTCGACCGCATCGCGCAAGACCTCGTTTCGATCGGCGCCACCACGGTCAGCAGCAACCTCAACGACGGGCCCGAGAGCAGACTGCTCGGCACGCGCACCCTTCATGTCTCGGGGCCCGATCGCATCGACGAACGAATCGGCGACGTGCACTACTGCATCTCGCCGACTGCCTTCTTCCAGACTTCGCCGTACGCGGCGGGAGAACTCGTCCGGCTCGTCCGCGAGTTTCTCGCATGCAAGGCGAGCGACGTCATCGCCGACCTCTACTGTGGCGGCGGCTTGTTCTCGCTGGCCTTGTGCGGACACGCGCGCGAAGTGATCGGCATCGAAGAATCGCCGGTCGCGATCGCCGACGCCGAAGCCGGACAGCGGCGCAATCGAGTGCGCAACGTGCGCTTCGTCCGCGGTCCGGTCGAAGCTCAGATGCAGAGGCTCGGCGCTGGCTTGCCGAAGCCTGACCTTGTCGTGCTCGACCCGCCGCGCGAAGGCGCTGGCGCCGAAGTCCTGCAGCGCATCGCGACGCTGCGTCCGCGCAAGGTCGCCTACGTCGCTTGCGATCCTTCAGCCTTGGCGCGCGACCTCCGCCTGCTGCATGCACACGGCTACGCCGCCAAGCGCGTCGTGCCCGTCGACATGTTCCCGCAGACCTGGCACGTCGAAGCGGTCGCGATGCTCGAACCGATCCAGTCCTGACGGTTTCGAACCACGAGCCTCGCCTTTAGCCTCCGCCCCATGACCCGCTGGACCCTCGCCGCGCTCGCGGCCACGTTCGCGCTACCTGCCTGCGCCTTGTTCTCGACCCCCAATCCCGTGAAGACCAAGCCCTTCGGCGTCCGCAAGGACGGCGCTCCCGCGACTCTTTGGACGCTGCGAAACGGCAACGTCGAAGCGACCGTCACCGATCATGGCGCCACGCTCGTGTCGCTGATCTGCCCCGACCGGCTCGGCCAAGGCGCCGACGTGTTGCTCGGCTTCGACGACGTGTCGGGCTATGAGTCGACCGGCAACCAATACTTCGGCTGCACCACCGGTCGCGTCTGCAATCGCATCAAGAAGGGCCGCTTCACCCTCGATGGCTACGACTACCAGCTCGCGGTCAACAACGGCGAAAACCACCTGCACGGCGGCGGCCCTCGCAGTCTCGACAAGGTGCGTTGGCACGGCGAAGCGACGACGAGCGATGGCGCGCCGGCAGTCCTGTTCATCTATCGCTCGGCGGACGGCGAAGAAGGCTATCCCGGCAACCTCGAGATCAAGGTCGTCTACTCCATGCCTCGAGTGGGCGAGCTGAAGATCGACTACACCGCGGTCACCGACCGCACGACTCCCGTCAATCTGACGAACCACGCCTACATCAATCTGGCGGGTGAAGGCGCGCCGACGATCCTCGACCACGAGCTGCAGCTATTCGCTTCACGCCACACGCCCACGGACGACACCCTGATCCCGACCGGAGCGATCGCTGATGTCGCGCGCACGCCGCTCGACTTTCGCGACCCGACGCGCATCGGCTTGCGCCTCGAACAACTGACGTCGACTCCTGCCCTGGGCTATGACCACAACTACGTGCTCGACCGCGATGGCAAGCCGGGGCTCGTCGACGCTGCGGTGCTCTACTGCCCGACCTCGGGCCGAGAACTGCGCATCGCGACGACAGAACCGGCGATCCAGTTCTACTCGGGCAACTTCCTCAACGGCCAACAGGGCAAAGCCAGCAAGAGCTATCCGCTGCGCAGCGGCCTCTGCCTCGAGACCCAGCACTACCCGGACTCGGTCAACCAGCCGCGCTTTCCATCGGTGCTGCTGCGGCGCGGCGAAGTGTTCCGCTCAACTACCGTGCTGCGACTCTCGGCGCGCTGAAAGCCGTGCCGTCAAGCACGGCAGCAGGCTGCGCACAGCCAAGGCCCTTGGATCGCGCCGCGCCGCCGCGCACGCATTCGCTAGCAGAGACGCTCATCACCTGCCGCTGCGGCTCGCAGCCCGTTGAACCACGGCTGCGTCGCCGAGCGCGTGGCAGCTTGGTCGAGATCAAGGAGTGCGGACGACGTCGAATCCATGGATTCGACGCTTTCGCACGACGCAGAGGTCGGCCCGGATGCCGGGCTCGAGAGGCAGCATGCGTTCTACAACGGGCAGCCAGGCAGCGAGTGCTTCCGCGCTACGTGTCGTCGTCCTCGTCGAAGCGGCGACCACCGCGGCGACCGCCGTAGTCCTCGTCCTCGTCGTTGCGACGACGCTGCGGTTTTGCCTTCTCGTACTTCTTCGGTGCAGCAGGCGGATCGGACCAACCTGGCTTCGGGCGCGAGAAACCGCCGCCTCCAGCACTTCCGCCTCCGCCTCCGGCACCGCCCCCGGGACCTGCAGCCCCGCCGCCACCACCATTCGAAGGGCCGCTTGGCCGTGGCGCGTCGTCGGACCTTGGGCCATCGGGTCGCGGGCTGCTCGGTCGCGGGCTGCTCGGTCGCGGACCGCCTGAACCGCCAGGGCCGCTGGGTCGGGATCCACCAAAGCCGCCACCAGGACGCGGGCCGCTGCCGGGGGGACCGCGGCGGTCCTCGGCCTCGTTCACGCGCAGCGTTCGGCCATGGAAATCGGAGCCGTCGAGTGCCGCGAGCGCCTTTTGAGCGTCACCGTCGGTAGTCATCTCAACGAAGGCGAACCCGCGGGGTCGGTTCGTCTCGCGGTCCATCACGATGTGCACCGAAGCAACCGTGCGACCTTCTTGCCCGAACACATCCTTCAGCATCGCCTCGTCCGCGTTATACGGAAGGTTGCCGACGTAGAGTCTCTTGCCCATTCCTGACTGACAACCTCGAAGCGCTTGGAAATGGCCCCGCCGCCGAGGAAGTCGCTCCATCAGTGAGCTTGGCACGGCGAGGACACGGGGTCGGCGGGACAGCCATCGCGGCATCCGACCACGGGGCCGGATGATACGGCGGCCCGCGAACTGGGGAAGCACCCACAACCGAATCCCTCCGCTGGCGCCCAACGAAGTCTGACCAGCCGATGGAAGCCCGCCCTCATGTGTCCGATCCTCAGTCGATGCCCAAAACCTGCACATGTCGCGCGCAACTGGCCCTTGCCGCCCTCGCCCTGCTAGCGGCATGCAACGGCAACGCCGCTGCCCCGCAAGCACCGCCACAAAGCCGCGAGACCTCGGTCCCGGCCACCACGGAGTCAAAAATGAGAGCAGAGCCGACACCCGAGACCGCCCGCGCTTCGCAGCAGACCGCATACCTCGGCGGCGGTTGTTTCTGGTGCGTCGAAGCGGTCCTCGAACGCATCGATGGGGTGATCGACGTCGAGAGCGGCTACATGGGCGGAGCAGAAGCCAACCCCACCTACCGGCAGGTTTGTGACGGGGTCACGGGCCACGCCGAGATCGTCAAGGTCGACTTCGATCCGAGCAAGCTCAGCTACCGGCAGTTGCTGGACTGGTTCTTCCTGGCGCACGACCCGACGACCGCGAACCGTCAAGGCAACGACGTCGGCACGCAGTATCGATCGGTGATCTTCTACGTCGACGACGCGCAGCAGCAGATTGCAGAAGCCGCCAAAGTCGCGGCCAACGAACGCCATCGCGGCAGCGTGGTCACCGCGATCACACAGTCCGGAGCGTGGTGGCCCGCGGAGGATTACCACCAAGACTTCTTCGAGCGGAACCCGACGCAGTCCTACTGCAACGCGATCATCCCGCCGAAACTCGACAAGCTCGGCCTGCGCGAGAAACCCAAGCACAAGTGAGCGGGACTTCGCGCGGCTTCACCGGTCGCGCGCGCCGTCGGCTGGCTGCTTTCTGGGCTCGGTTCCCGCGGCGTCTGGTTGCTTGCGCACGAAGGACTGCCGCATGACCTCGGTGACCGCTTCTTTCACGCGGTCGCGTACCGCAAACGCGAAGCCGTCGTCAATGAACAACAGGTCCACCTCGAACGCACGGCCAGTCGGTGACGCCGCGTCCACCATCGTGCCTTGCAGTACAACCTTGTTCTTGCCAGCCTCGGGCTCCGGCCCGGCGCACTCGACGGACCAAGTCGACAGCGAGTCGCGCCAACTGACGGTGTAGAGCGATCGAAGGTTGTCGAAGCCCAGGACGTAGAGCCCCTCCATCACCACGCCTGCAACGCGCACCTTCATGTTGATCAGCAGGTAGCGACCAGAGAGCACCGTCATCGCGCGCGCTTCGCCGGCGCTCACCTGCGGCGGCAGACCTGGTGGAGTCAGCGTCATCTCCACGACGTAGGTCCCTTCCAGTGCCGCGAGTCGTTCGTGCTGCGGCCCCGGCATCGACAGCTTCATCGTCGAGGTCATGGCGCGCGCCAGTTGCACCGCGTCGAGACCCGCGGCGCCTTCTGGCACCAGCGAGGGTTTAGGTTCCTGTGGTGCGGCTCGTTCGACCGCGGGCGGCTTGGCGTCTGCCGGCTTGGTGTCGGCAGGCGACTCTTGTCCACAAACATGGAGCGCAAGACAGACGAAGGATGCGGCTGGCCGGATCATGCCTTCGCTTGCTACTGGTCTCACGCGCAGAAACAAGCACCAGCCGGGCAACCCCCTGAAGTGGAAGCAATTCGCTAGTCTATTGGGCCGGAGAATCAGCCGCCGCCGGCGACCCGTCATGAACCAGGAAGAACCCATCGACTTGATCCAGCACTCCAACGCGAGTGCTTTGCTGGATCGCGCAGCCAAGGATCGGCTGCTCCTAGAGAATCGGAAGCGCCTCGACCAGGACCTGCTGCAGCGACGGCTGGTGTTCGAATCGATGCCTCGTGTCGTCGACCTGCAGCTCAGCAACATCTGCAACATGTCCTGCACGATGTGCTACGACGGTGCGAATCCGCCGCCCAAGAAGCTCGACTTGCAGGTGCTCGAACGCTTCGCGCAAGAGGCCCTTCCAACTGCGCTGTCGATCACTCCCTTCTCCGGGAGTGAACCGCTGATCGTGACTTGGGAGCTGACGAAGAAACTTGCAGAACGCTTCGATCTCGAACTCGACATCATCACCAACGTCCAGTTCCTCGACGCAAAGAAGTTCGCCGAGCTCGAGCCCCACGTCAGCTCCCTCACATTCTCGATCGACAGTCACATGCGCGACATCTACGAGCGCATCCGACTCCGATCGAATCCTGACAAGGTTTTCGAGAACTTGCCCCGCGCCGTCCGGCTTTGCCGCGAGCACGGGATCGAGCCGTTCGCCAACGTCGTGCTGATGACGGAAAACGCGGCCTGGATCGAGGAAACGGTGGCGTTTCTCGCCGACCAAGGATGCTCAACCGTTCGTCTGCTGGCGTTCCACACGCCCTTTGGATCATCACAAGACCGCAGCTACTCCGACGCCATCGTGCATATGTCACCGGAGTGGGTCCGCTGGAAGTTGGAACAGGTCTGGCAAGTGGCGAAGGACAAGCGGATCCAAGTGCTGTTCGAGGGACTGCACCGGCAATCGCGAGACTTCCGCGAAGCACCCGAACGGTTCCGTCCGGATCGCCGCGGCTTGCACGGCGTCGGACAGGAACTGCCCTTCTACCACCCTGGCTACTGCGCGCTCTCGGTGGATCGCGTGAAGGTCAGCACCGATGCCGAAGTGCATCCGTGCTGCGTCGCAGAAGGCGAGGACCTGAAGCTAGGCGACCTGCGCGAGCAGGGCTTCCATGACATCTGGAACGGCAGCAACGCCCAAGATCTGCGTCGTGCGATGCTCACTCTCGACTTGCCCGAGTTGTGCAAGCACTGCTGCCATCACACTGCCAATCTCCCGAGCGAGCAGCGCTCGTTGCCATTCGTGGATTGGTGGCACGACTCGCATTGCGGCGGTGCAGTGCCCCGCTTCGAAGAATCGCAGTTGCGCCTCGATGCAATCCTGCCCGAGCACCTCGCTCGACAGTCCGATCCACCGACGTTTCGCTGGTCGCGGACCGGGACAAAGAACGACGTCGTCCACTTCGTCGTCGCCATCGCCGGCGCCTGGGGCACGGCAAACCGAGTGTTCGAACTGGACGGCGACGCCGACCACTTCACCATGCCCGACGCTGACTGGCGCGCGTTGCCGCCGAACACCGGCCTCTGGTGGTTCGTCGCGGCGCTGAACCGCACCGCACTCGGCGAGGCAGAACGCACGGCCCGCATCCGGTGCGTCGTTCGCGATGAAGCGATCCCTCGCATTCAGGGCAGCACGCTCTACGCGCGGGATCACCTGCACCGCAAGAAGGCCTGAAGACGGTCCTCGGCATCGGCTACAACGCGCGGTGCATGGAACCCGACCCCTTTGACGCGAGTGCATTCCGCGCGCTAGGCCACCGCTTCGTGGATGCAATGGCCGATCACCTCGCGGCGACGGCACGGCGCGAAGGCAAGACGCTGGACCTGACTGACCCGAAGACGATGCTCGCCGCCGTCGACCCGCTCGACGGCAACGGTGGACTCGACCTCGCATCACTCTGTGCGCGCATGCTCTTGCACAGCAACCGTCTGCACGACCCGCGCTACATGGGTCATCAGGTCGCGGTGCCTCGCCCCGAACTCGCATTGCTCGAAGGGCTCTGCGCGATGCTCAACAACGGCATGGCCGTCTACGAGATGGGCCCGATCCAGACCGCGATGGAACTGCGCGCGCTGCAATGGATGGCGAAGCAACTCGGCATGCCAACACGCACCGACGGCGTGATGACGTCGGGCGGTTCGCTCGGCAACTTGACTGCGCTGCTCGCAGCGCGCCAACGCACCGGCGACGCATGGAACCGCGGCGGCGACCGATACTGCGTGCTCGCGAGCGCACAGGCGCACTACTGCATCGACCGCGCGGCGAGGATCCTCGGCTGGGGCGAAGGCGGCGTCGTTTCGATCCCGGTCGACGATGCATTCCGAATGCGCGCAGACCTGTTGCCAGCCGCGCTGGCGACGTGCCGACACGATGGCCGCATCCCAATCGCCGTGGTCGCAAGCGCGTGCTCGACCGCGACCGGATCCTTCGACCCGATCGAGGCGATCGCGGACTTCTGCGAACTGGAAAGTCTCTGGCTTCACGTCGACGGCGCCCACGGAGCCGCTTACGCGCTGTCGCCGCAGATGCGGCCCTTGCTCGCGGGCGTGGAACGGGCCGACTCGGTGGTCTTCGACGCGCACAAGATGCTGCAGACGCCGGCGCTCGTGACCGGGGTGCTATTCGCCGACCCCGCGGCGTGCGCAAGCGTGTTCACGCAGCAGGCGAGCTATCTGTTCGCCAGGAAGGCCGAGGACGAGTGGCACAACCGCGGCCATCGCACGATCGAGTGCACCAAACGCGCGATGGGCACGCTGCTCTACGCGGCCGTCGCTTCGCTCGGCGAGGCGCGTCTGCGCGAAGATCTCGAACACGGTCTCGCGCTCGCGCGCGCGCTCGCGAAGCGTGTGGCCGCCGCCGACGACTTCGAACTCGCCGTCGAACCGCAGTGCAACATCGTCTGCTTCCGCCACCTCGCAAACGGCCTGAAGGGGGCCGAACTCGACGCGCACAACCGCCGCTTGCGCCAAGCGCTGGTCGACGATGGCTCGTTCTACATCGTGCAGACCGCGCTGCCGCAGGGCCACTTCCTGCGCACGACGATGATGAACCCACGCACCAGCGAAGCCGACCTCGACGCAATGCTCGACGCAGTGCGACGCGCCGCGAGAGGCTGAGCAACTGCCTCGAGCGCTAGCTCCGACACCTGTCAACGCCGCACGAAGTCGCGAAGCGCGTCTTTGCCAACCCACCGCTCCGCCGCGTCGTCAGACTGCGCGAGTTCGGTCGCGCACGCGCGCGCATGCTGCAGACACTCGCCGCCGCGCTTGCCGATCCCGCGCAAGGCCCAACTCACCGCCTTCTTGACGAAGTTGCGGTCATCGGCCGCGGCCGCGCGGATGCGGGGCAATTCGGCGAAGAAGAGCCGCGCCTCGGCTTTCTTGTCGTGCAGCGCCAGCGATGCGAGCAGCGCGAACGCCGCGCGCTTGCCGAACTCGTCCTTGCGCTTGCTCCACGCAGCGACGCGACCCCAAGCGAGCGGTGACTTGTCGAAGAGGTGGAAGCACGCGGTGTCGCAGATCGCCCAGCTGTCGAAAGTGCTGCGCCACGAGTCCATCTGGCGCACGGTCAAGGCAGACGGTTCGCCGACGAAGCAAGCCAGCATGCGCGCCTCGTAGCAATCCTGCTCGAACAACGACAGCGCGAGCGCATGGTCCTTGCCGATGGCCTTGCCGATGTCGCGGATGTCAGAGACCGCGACGCCGATGGCGCGATCGTTGGGGATCGAGTAGCGAACCATCCCATCTCGAACCGACTTCTTGGCTCGCTTCCGCAACCGTGCGAGCGCGCCGTCGACCGTGCAAGAAACCGCAGACTTCTTGGCTGCCATGCGGCGACCTCGTAGCACATGCACCCCGGCAAGTCAGCCGCGCGCCCGCTCATGCGCATCGAAGTCGAACGCCGCCACATCCATCGCCTGCTCAATCACGGACCCGTGACCATGATCTCCGTGGCGCACGCAGGACGTCGCAACGTGATGGCCGCGGCGTGGGTCATGCCGCTCGACTTCGAGCCGCCGAAGTTCGCCGCAGTGGTGGCAGGCGACACCTTCACGCGCGAGTTGCTCGTCGCCTCGCGGCAATGCGTGCTGCACGCGCCGACGACCGCGCAGGTAGAACTGGTCTACGCAGTCGGCACGACCACGGGCCGCGACGAGGACAAGTTCGAGCGCCACCGCATCGCCACGAGCCCGGCGCGCACCGTCATGGCGCCGCTCGTCGACGACTGCGCGGCCTGGATCGAGTGCCGCCTCATCGACGAGCCCGGCATCGACCAGCGCCATGACTTGTTCGTCCTCGAGGCAACGTGCGCTTGGGCCGACGACGCCATATTCGAATCGGGCCGCTGGAAGTTCGCGCCAGGCGGCAGACGCACGATCCACCACGAGGCCGGTGGTCGCTTCTTCGCGACCGGAGACATGATCGAGGTTCGCCGATGACGCCGGCCTCGAGCCTGCTGCGTCTGCACGTCACGCCGCGAGGCGCCAACCTGATGCTGCTGCTCTGCGCAGCGATCTGGGGCGTGAGCTTCTTGTGGCAAACGTGGGCCAACGAGCACGTAGCGCCGCTGACCTACGTCGGCATCCGTTGCTTGCTCGGCGGCGCGCTGACGCTCCCGCTCGCGCTGAGGCCGCGCGTGCGGCAATCCCTGCGCGATCCGTCGCGCCGGCGCGCACTGTGGATCGGCGGCCTCGCGACCGGGATCTGCATGGCTTGCGCGAGCGGCTTCCAGCAGACCGGGCTCAAGCACACGACGGTGACCAACGCGGGTTTCATCACCGGCCTCTACGTGGTCTTCGTGCCCTTCTTCGGTGCGCTGGTCGGGCAGCGCATCGGCGTGCCCGCCTGGCTCGCCGTGTTGTTGGCCATCGCGGGGCTCTTCTTGTTGTCCTTCCACCACGCGACCACGGCGAACGACTTCGCCGAGTTCGTGCAAGGCCTCAACGACGGCGACCTGTGGATCCTGGTGTGCGCCGCGACCTGGGCAGTCCACGTGCAAGTCGTCGGCTGGGCCAGCAAGCGCACCGATCCGGTCGCGCTGTCCGTGCTGCAGTTCTTCATCGGCGGCGGACTCGCGACGTTGTTTGCCCTGGCCTACGAAGACATGTCGCTGGCGGGCATCCAGGCGGCCGCGGCACCAATCGTGCTGTCCGCAGTGTTCGCAGTCGGAGTCGCATTCACGCTGCAGGCAATCGCCCAAGACGTCGCCAAACCAACGCACGCGGCCATCCTGCTCAGCCTCGAAAGCGTGTTCGGCGCACTGACGGGCGTGTGGTGGCTCGGCGAACGATTCGACGAAAGACAGGCGGCAGGCTGCGCCTTGATGCTCGGTGCGGCGCTGGTCGCGCAATGGCCGCACAAGCGTGCCGAGCACGGCTAGCCGGACCCGCACTCCAACTCCACGACGGAGCCCCGGCCAGAAGGATCGGTGGTGCGCAGCCTCGACATCCGACGCGTACGCCCGACCGCAGCCGTCCTGTTGCTCGCCCAGCAGCCCTGCCCTGTTCCATGCAGCGGGCCCGGTCGCTACCGTTCTCCGCCCAAACAGGTCCGACCCGATGCCGGTCGGCCCCACCAGTTCTCAGAAAAGGCCGCCGAGCCATGCCCACGTTCGATCTCTCCCACTACGGGATCTCCGTCAAGACCGTCTACCGCAACGCCGAGCCGTCGGTGCTCTACGAGCAGGCGCTCCGCCGCAGCGAAGGCGAGATCGTCGCGTCTGGCGCGCTCGCGACGCGCAGCGGCCAGAAGACCGGTCGCTCGCCGAAGGACAAGCGCGTGGTCGACACGGAGCCGTCCAACAAGGACGTCTGGTGGGGCAACGTCAACATCAAGCTCACCGAGAAGAACTTCTTGGTGAACCGCCAGCGAGCGATCGACTTCCTCAACACGCGCGACCAGCTCTACGTGATGGACGGGTTCGCGGGCTGGGACCCAAAGCACCAGATCAAGGTCCGCATCGTCTGCCTGAACGCCTACCACGCGCTGTTCATGCACAACATGCTGATCCGTCCGACCAAGGCGCAGTTGGAGACCTTCGGCAAGCCGGACTACGTGATCTTCAACAGCGGCCTGTTCCCCGCCAACTCGCACACGTCGGAGATGACCAGCGCGACCTCGGTCAGCCTCAGCTTCGAGCGCGGCGAGTTCGTCATCCTCGGCACGCAATACGCGGGCGAGATGAAGAAGGGCGTGTTCACGATCACGAACTACCTGCTGCCGAAGAAGGGCGTCATGTCGATGCACTGCTCGGCGAACGAGGGCAAGGACGGC
>SXGT01888162.1_pt1 | contig 11732 bp, 9 predicted proteins | sample 3176221 | NCBI WGS metagenome assembly SXGT01 (sample SAMN11356862, study PRJNA531348) | freshwater metagenome | isolation source: freshwater sample F1-120 | place: China: Fuxian Lake, Yuxi | collected 2017-12-25
GGCGTCGAAGACTCCGGCGTTGTCGACACCGGCACCGAGCCCACCGACACGGGCACGGAAGACACCGGCGGCACCGACTCGGGTTCCAGCACCAACGACGCCGATGGTGACCTAGAAGCCGGTGGCGCTGGACATCCGCGTCCTGGCCACTTCCAACCGCGATATGGCCGCGGAAGTGCGTACCGGACGGTTTCGCGAAGATCTTTATTACCGGTTGAATGTCTTCCCGCTGGAAATTCCCGCGCTGCGCGAACGGCCGGGCGACATTGTGCCGCTGGCACGCAAGGCCCTGGCGCAGTTTGCCGCGGCGGCAAACCGGGCGGCAAAATTTGCCGCCGGCGCTGAGCAAAGGTTGCAGACCCACGGCTGGCCGGGCAATGTGCGGGAACTGGAAAACGTGGTGCAGCGTGCGCTGATTCTCGAAGCGGGAGACGTCATTGAGGCAGATGCACTGCCTTTGCCCGACTCCACCCCGTTCGCGGCGATTCCCGATGCGGTCGGCCCGGCATTCGCCGTACCGCCAGCGCCGACGCTTGCTCCGACCGGTGCCGGCAGTGGTGCGGCGCCCGATATGAAGACCCTGGAGCGGCAGCACATTCAGGACGTGCTGGCCCGGGTAGGCGGCTCGCGCAAGAAGGCTGTGGCCATTCTGGGCATTTCCGAACGTACGCTGCGCTACAAGCTCAACCAGTATCGGGCCGAAGGATTTTCCATTCCGGGCGACGACGACTAGTCGCCAGCAAAGGCTGGCACGTCGTTTGCATTGATGACGCCAGGTGCACAACAGCGAGGGGTCGTCATGGCCATCGACACACGACAGATTGAACAGATGCTGGCCGAACTGAAGTCGGCGTCCGCTCTGGCCGGCGGCAAGTCGCCGACGGCGGGGCAGGCGCCTGCCGGCGGCCCGGATTTCGCCGAGGTGCTGAAAAGCACCATCGACCAGGTCAGCGCGGCCCAGGTCGATGCTCAGAAGATGGCGAATGATTTTTCCAGCGGGCAAAGCGACGTCAATCTGCAGGAGGTCATGATCAACCTGCAGAAGGCCAGTCTTTCCTTCCAGCAAATGGTTCAGGTGCGAAACCGCCTGGTGTCGGCGTATCACGACATCATGAATATCCAGGTCTGATGGAGTAGGGCCGCGTTTCGCGGCCGGGGCGTCAAGAATCGGCTGACGATGCCGTTATCGGAGCGGATACCGCACGGAATACTCATGTCCTCCTGCCGCACACTGCTGTTTGCGTTTGCCATGGCGATGCTCCTGCCGGGTTCGGCCGTCGCCGCGGATTCATGGCGCACGGTCCATGCCGGAACCCAAGAGACCGTCGCTATCGATCGCGCCAGCATCGCCAGCGATTCGGATGGCGTCACGGCCTGGAGCCGTGTCAGGCTGGAGCGCACGGTCGCTGCCGGCAGCAGCAGCTACGACACGATACGCGCCCAAAACCTATACGACTGCGGGCAACGCCGCTTCACCACCCTGCGCCGTGCCTACTTTCTCGGCGACAACCTGGTGCGCGAGGAGGAGGTCTCCCGTCGACGTGCCAATGTCGTCCAGGTTGGCAGTCTCGACGAGCGTCTGATGGGCGTCGCCTGCCAAAATCAGGAAACCGGGGCCAGAGCCGGAGGACGGCAGCCGCCGGTTGAAGGTGATGGCGAGCGTCCGGTGGCCATGCATGCCGACCTGCGCAAGGCGGGGGATACGGATGTTGCCAGGGCATTCCCCGTTGCCGATTCCGCTTCCGGCGACAAGCCCAGGCTGATTCAACTGCCGCAGATCGACAAGGCGGCCTTGGCGCAAGCCGCTGCCCAGGAAGCCGCGCTGCGTGGCGAAGTGAACGCGCGGGAGGGCTCCGCGAGGCCGGCGGCGACTGCGGCGAGGCCTGCTGCGGCGGCATCCGCGAGGCCGACGAGCGCCAGGGTGGAGCCCAGGGAGGTCGAGCCCCTCAGCGAAAAACGCATCCGCGAATTTCACTATGCCAATTCGGGTCCGCCGCGCAGCACCCGCAAAAAATCCGCAAAGCTTGCGGGACCCGCCGGCGAGGCGGACAACCCGGCGGCATACCTGCATCGCCAATGGTCATATGAGGGTGAAACCGGCCCCGCCAACTGGGCGAAGCTGCGTGCGGATTACGCTGCTTGCGCATCAGGCAAACGCCAGTCGCCGATCGACATCCGCGACGGCATCCGCGTCAATCTCGAGGCGATCCGTTTCGACTACAAGCCGATGTCGTTCCGCATCGTCGACACCGGGCACACCGTGCAGGTCAATTTCGCTGAGGGCTCCAGCCTGACGGTAATGGGCAAGCGCTACGCGCTGCAGCAGTTCCAGTTCCACCGGCCCGCCGAAGCGCGGGTGAATGGAAAGACCTACGACATGTCGATGCACCTCGTGCACCGCAACGACGAAGGCCAGCTTGCGGTCGTCGCCGTGCTGCTGGAGAAGGGCGGCGACCATCCGCTGATCCAGACGGTGCTGGACAACCTGCCGCTGGAACAGAACGCCGAAATGGCACCGGATGTAGCCATCGACCCGGCCCGACTGTTGCCTGACAACCGTGCCTACTGGACCTACATGGGCTCGCTGACGACGCCGCCCTGCACCGAGGGGGTGCTGTGGATGGTCCTCAAGCAGCCGGTCCAGGTCGCAAGCGAACAGGTAGCGATCTTTTCGCGGGTCTTCCGCAGCAATGCCCGACCGACCCAGGCCGTCAATGGCCGGCTGATCAAGGAAAGCCGCTGAACCTCGACAGAGTCGAAAGCGGAGCCGCTCTCGGTTAAAGTAGTGACCTTGGCCCGGTTTCAACTCCAGCGCGGTCATTCGGGCAGGCTACGGACGCGGAAAGATCATGATTCGAAAAACAAGAACATCGGCGGTCGCAGGGTGGAAACAATGGTGCCTGACGCTCTGCACCATGCCCATGCTCGCCGCCTGCGGCGGTAGCCAGTTCGCCTATCTCGACGAAGGCGGTGGGCTTACGCTTTCCGTGGTTCGCGAGCAGAGCTATCTCGGTGGCCCCTGGAAATCCACGCTGGTTTCCGCCGCTTCGCCGCGCTGTCAGAAGCGCCACGCGCTCGAGGGCCTGACCGAAGACGGCTTTCAGCTCAAGGTGTTTCGCCCCGAAGCGGGCGTCTATATCCTCAATGCCGGCAAGCGCTGGTATGTCACGGAACTGCGCAACTGCGAGTTTCAGGAGTACAAGGCGCCGCCGCCCTTTCCCGGCGACGCCCTTGGCCGCTTCGAGGTCCGGAATGCGGTCCTGGAGTACGTCGCCGACAAGCCGGCGAAACGCTGACGCCAACGGATTGTTCTGACATCGTGTCCGCGAGCCTGGCATGCTGAAGAAGATCGGCGTCGAACATCTGCGCCTCGGGATGCACGTCCACGAACTCTGTGGTTCCTGGATGGATCACCCGTTCTGGCGCACCCGGTTCCAGGTCAAGGATCCCGAGGACATCCGGCGTTTGCGCGAAAGCAGTGTCACCGAGGTCTGGATCGATACCGACAAGGGCCACGATGCGCCGAGCCACGAGACCCGCGGCCAGGCCAGCGACGAAGCCGAGCTTGCGGCCAAATCCGACAGTCGGCTGCTCGCCGCAACCGAAGGCAGCGCGTCGCGGCGCGTGGTGCCGATGGTGGAAGAGGTGGCGCGCGCCGCCCGCATCTGCACCCGCAGCAAGCAGGCCATGGTCTCGATGTTTCAGGAAGTCCGCATGGGTCACGCCGTCTCGTCGGAGTTTGCAGACGCGGTGGTGAACGAAATATCCAGTTCCGTCGATCGCAATCCCGGCGCATTGATCAGCCTGGCCCGATTGCGCAGTGCCGACGACTATACCTACATGCATTCGGTGGCAGTTTGCGCCTTGATGGTCGCACTGTCTCGCCAGCTCGGGTTCGATGTGGCCATCACCCGCGAACTCGGCCTGGCGGGTTTGCTGCATGACTTGGGTAAGGCCGCGGTGCCCCTGGAGGTACTGAACAAGCCCGGCAAGCTGACCGACGAGGAATTTGCCATCATCAAGCGCCACTCCGCCGATGGCCATCGCATGCTGCTGGAAAGCGGGTCGCTGAGCGAAATCCCCCTCGACGTAGTCCTCCATCACCACGAAAAAAGCGATGCCAGCGGCTATCCGGATCGCCTCGGCGTGTCGCAGATCAGCGTTTACGCCAAGATGGGCGCGGTCTGCGATGTGTATGACGCGATCACGTCGCATCGTCCATACAAGTCGGGCTGGGATCCAGCAGAAGCCCTGCGGCGCATGGCCGACTGGTGCGCCGGCCATTTCGACGAGCGCGTCTTCCAGGCCTTCGTCAAGTGCATCGGCATCTACCCCATCGGCTCCCTGGTAAGGCTTGAGTCGGGTCGCCTGGGCGTGGTCATGGAGCAGGCGGAGGGGTCCTTGCTGACGCCCCAGGTCAAGGTGTTCTTCTCGACCAAGTCAAAGACCCATATTGCTCCCGAGGTGCTTGATCTCTCCCATCCCGGCGTCCGCGACAAAATCGTCAGCCGCGAAGATGCCGCGAAATGGGGTCTGCGCGACACAGAGCATCTTTGGGCGCCTTGAACCGGAGCGAGCCCGGCAATCCGCTGCTGCCTGCGCTGGCAGCCCAGGGGCTTGCCTTGCTCGTGGTCGGTCTGCCGACGCTGCTGATTTTTCCCGGCCTGCTGGGACAAAGTATGCTTCTGGCGCTGTTGCAAGGCGGCGTTGCCGCCCTTGTCGCCCGCTGGCAGGGCGCGCCTGCCTGGTGGCTGGCGATCCATCTCGGCTTCATGCCTTTGGCGGTCGCCGTGCAGGCGCTCGACCTGCCGACCTGGCTCTGGCCCGCAGGGCTTGTCCTGCTGCTGTTGGTGTTCTGGCGTACCGATCGCAGTCGCGTGCCCTTATACCTGAGCAGCGGGCAGTGCGCGGCGGCATTAATGGAACTTCTTCCGCCGCAGCCATGCCAGGTCATCGATCTCGGTTGCGGCGATGGCGCCATCTTGCGCGCGCTGGCGCGCGCGCGCCCCGACTGCCGCTTCATCGGCATCGAGCATGCCCCCCTGCCATGGCTCTGGGCGCGGCTGGCCAGCATTTCCAATGCCAACCTGTCGATATGCCACGGCGACTTCTGGCTCCACCCGCTGGGAGCCTATGACCTGGTGTATGCGTTCCTGTCGCCAGTGCCAATGCCGCGCCTGTGGGTCAAGGCGGAGACCGAAATGCGGCCCGGCGCGCTGCTGGTCAGCAACGGCTTCCCGGTCGAAGGCCAGTCCGAGGAGGCTCGAATTGGGGTAAATGACAGGGCAATGACGTATTTATACGTATATCGGCCGAGGCGAACGGCGGTCTAGAATGATTCCCGGGATATCGCCATTGCGATCAGCCAATGGCGGCAGGAGGCACGAATAGTGCGTTGCCGGATGTAGAAACCGTCGAAACAGGGTGAACCATGGCTGAGTCCAAGCAACTGTCGGAAGCTGAAATCGCTCGCGAAACCCTGCGTCTGCTTGCCACACGCAAGTTACAGCCGACCCCTGAGAATTATGGTGCGCTGTACTCCGAAATTGCCGGCGTATCTCTCGGCGCCGCGTTCCCGGTGCGCGAGTTCAAGGCGCTGCAGTCCAGCCTGCCGCGGGCGAGTGCCGAGCAACTGAAGTTTGCCCGCCAGTTCGAGGCTGCCGTCGCCAAGGGCAGTTGGGAAAACCTTGCTGCCGTGCTGGGCGAATACCTGGCCCGCACCGGTGAGCAGCCGCCGTGGAGCAGTCTGATCCGCGACATGCTCGCCCAGCTGGAAACCCATCACGTCGGCCTTACCGCGGCGAAGAAGAAGGAAGCCCTGGACCAGGTCCTGTCGGGTTCGGGAACGCCGGAAGTCCTGGTACCCCGGTTGCAGGCGCTGATCCGCTCCTGGAGCCAGCAATCGCCAGCAGATCGCGGCGCACTGGCAACTGCCGAGCCGCTGCCGTTGCCGGCGGCGACGTCGGCGGCTCCCACCCCGGCGGCAACTGCCGCAGCGATGCTAGCCGTATCGGCACCATGGCAGGGCGGCATCCTCGATCTGCGCGATATCATTGCGCAACTGCTCGACAACACCCTGTCGATTGTCCTGCGCGAGTCGCCCGACCTTGCCAGCGAAGCCACGGCGATTTCAGCCGCGGTGCGGGCGGCAAACAACGGGGAGGCGCTGGTCGGACTTTCCGACCGCCTGAAGAAGCTCTGCTACCGGGCGCTGTTCGTCGCCGAAGACCAATCGGAAATGGGCAGCGCCCTGCTGCACCTGGTGCAGCTCATCATCGAAAACATCAGCGAACTGGTGGTCGAGGACAAGTGGCTCAGCGGCCAGATCAAGGTGGTGCGCGACCTGATCCAGCAGCCGCTCAGCCTGCGTCGGCTGGACGATGTCGAGCGGCGCATGAAGGACGTCATCGTCAAGCAGAGCGCGCTGAAAAAGAGCCTGCACGAAGCCAATGAGCGGCTCAAGCTGATGCTGGCGACCTTTGTCGACCGCTTGGCCGATTTTTCCGAAACCACCAGCGATTACCATACCAAGATCGAAGGCTATGCAGACAAGATCAGCAAGGCCGGCGATATCACCGAACTGACCGACGTGCTGGACGAGGTGATGCGTGAAACGCGGGTTGTCCAGGTCAATGCCGCGCGCTCACGGGACGAGATGGGCAGCATGCGGACACGGGTCACTGAGGCCGAGGAGGTAGTGGCGCGGCTGCAGACCGAGTTGTCCAACGCCAGCGAACTGGTTCGTCACGACCTGCTGACCGGCGCATTGAATCGCAAGGGCCTGGACGAGGCGCTGGAGAAGGAAATCGGGCGCCTGCGGCGGCAAAAGGGCACCCTGAGTGTCGCCTTGCTCGACATCGACAACTTCAAGAACCTGAATGATATCCATGGCAGCGTGGTGGGCGATGCCGCCCTGGCGCACCTGTCGAAGATCGTGCAGACCACCGTCAGGCCGCAAGACCAGCTGGCACGCTACGGCGGCGAGGAGTTCGTCGTCCTGCTGCCGAACACACCGGTGGAAGACGCCGTCGCGGTGATGGTGCGCGTACAGCGCGAGCTGACGCGCGAATTCTTCCTTACCAACAACGAAAAAGTGCTGATCACCTTCAGTTGCGGCGTCGCCGAGATACGTGACAACGAGGATCCCTACGAGGCGCTGAAACGGGCCGACGCCGGAATGTACAGTGCCAAGCGGGCGGGCAAAAACCGCGTCATACCGGCCTAGCTGGGCCGGCGGGCGTGGTCGGCGCCGTGGTCCGACTACGTAGAGACCGCAGTTTGCAGCGTAATTCACGGATAAACATTCGCCCTGCATTCTGCGATCATTTTTTGCATGCGGCCTTGGTCTCCTTCGTACTGGATACCTGGCCCTGCCCCAGGCGAGAGCCACCGCAGTGAACAAACCGACTAGGAGCAAGCGATGTTTTTCGGCTCTGCCAAACGCGAGGAACTGGAGCAGGCGCGCCTGCAGTTACAGCAATGCCAATCCAATGAGGCCAGTGCCCGTAACCTGATCAACTCGCTTGAAGCGCAGTTGGCGGCATCGGCCGACCGCATCATGGAGCTGGAAAGCCGCCTCGAGGGCTACCAGGGACTGACGCGGCACCTCGAGAGTTTCGGCGCTTCGATCGGACTCTCGCAGCAAAGCCTCGATCGCCTTGCGGAGAAGATGAATGCCGAGCGCGGCAGTGCCGGCGAAACCTTCGGCGTCGCCCAGGCCAATCGCGATGCCATCGACCGGATATCCGGCACCCTGTCCCAGCTTTCCGCCAATTCGGCAACCGCTGCGGGCAAGGTCGCTGCATTGGGCGAACGCGCCACCAGGATCGTCAGCATAGTCAATCTCATCAAGGAAATTGCCGACCAGACCAATCTACTGGCGTTGAATGCCGCCATCGAGGCAGCTCGTGCCGGCGAACAGGGGCGGGGCTTCGCCGTGGTCGCCGATGAGGTACGCAAGCTGGCGGAACGCACCACCAAGGCCACGTCCGAAATATCGCTGCTGGTCGGTCAGATCGGCGAAGACACCGGCGGTGCAACCGAAAGCATGGCACTGCTGTCGAGGGAAACCCGGCGCGCCAGCGTCGAGGGCGGCTCGGCCAGCGACAACATGCAGCGCCTGTTGCAACTGGCCACCCACATGGAGCAGGCCATCGCCGCATCGACCCTGAACAGTTTCGTGGAAATGGCCAAGGTCGAGCACGTGGCCTTCAAGTTCGACGTCTATCGCGCCTTCCTCGGTCTCGACGAGCCCAATGCGTCGGGGTTCGCCGACCATCGCGGCTGCCGCCTCGGTCACTGGCATGTCGATGGCGAGGGCCGGAAGCACTATGCCCACCTTCCGGGCTTTCAGGAAATCGATTCGCCACATGCCGCCTTGCACCGCGCCGCGGGTGATGCCCTCGAATGCCTGCGTTCCGGCAAGCTTCAGGGGGGTGTCGAGGCCATCGGACGCATGGAAGACGCCGGGCGCAGCCTGGTCGACGCACTCGACCGCCTGGCCTACGCGGTGGCAAACGATCGCAGTCTGCTCTCGCGCAAGGACTGAGGAGAAATGCCCGTAGTCCGGGCCCGGCATCCCCTCGGCAGTCCAAATCGACCTGCGGCATTTCGAACAATTGGGCTTCCATGAGCCGGTTATGACGATGAGCACGGGCCTCGCGCCGCTGGCGTCGGCCGCTTTGCTTGGCATCTTCCGTGGCGAGTTGGAAACACCGCTGATCGTGCGCGGCGCGGCGCAGGTGGTCGAACTGCTGGGCAGTGCCGAATTCTGGGGATCCCTGTCGACGCCGGAGCTCGAACGCATGGCCCACGGCGGCAACAGCAAGGCGCAGGCGGAACTGGCCTGGCGCCACGCCGGCAGCCGGAGTCAGCCAGGCAATCCGGCCCTGGCCCTGCGCTGGGCCCTGAAGAGCGCCGAATCCGATAGCGCGGCCGGCATCGCCGTGCTTGGCTGGCTGCTGCACAAGGGCTTGGGTTTGCCGCGCGACGATGCCGAAGCCGCGCGCCTGTTTGCCATCGCTGCCGCGCGGGATTCGGGGCTGGCGAGTTTCGCCCTGGGGCGCATGCGCTACTTCGGCATCGGGGTGCAACGGGATTTCGCGGCGGCCGTGCCCCTGCTGCAAAGGGCAACCGCCGATTTCCCGGAAGCCATGGATCTGCTTGCCCGCTGCCATTTCTACGGCCGTGGCGTGGTTGAGGACCGGGAAACCGCCGTGCGCTTGTGGCGCGGGGCGGCCAAGGCGGGAATCGCAGCCGCCAGTTATTGCCTTGGGATGTGCCTGCATGTCGGGGGGGACGGCCGGCGCCACGCTGGCGAAGCGGTGCGTCACCTGAAAACCGCAGCTGACGCCGGCATCGCCGGCGCGATGTTCCTCCTTGGCCAATGCGCCCTGTTTGGTATGGGCATGGCGCGCGATTCCGATGCCGCACTGGCGTGGTACCGACAGGCCGCCGCCGGGGGCAGCCGTGACGCCGAGTTCGAACTCGGCGAATGTCTGGCCCGGGGCGTCGGCACCATACCGCGCGATGCCGCGGCGGCGGTCGGTCACTGGCAGGCGGCGGCAGGGCAGGGCCACGTTCGCGCCCTGCTGAAACTCGGCCATGCACATCGTTGCGGCGACGGCGTTGCCGAGAACCGTGCCGCGGCCCTGCGCTGCTATCGGATGGCGGCAGATGCGGGCGAGGTTCAGGCCTGGATCTGGCTGGGCGAATGCCTAGAGAACGGCGACGGCGGGCTTCCGCAACCGGTGGCGGCGCGCCGGGCCTATGCGCGTGCGGCAGGCGCCGGGGATGCCCACGGGCGCGCTGAACTCGGGCGTTGCCTGATTTACGGGGTTGGCGGTGGCGTCGATGTCGAACGTGGCGTCGTCGAGTTGGAGCAGGCACTGCAGGCCGGCTGGGAACAGGCACGTGGCGAACTCGAGCGCTACTGGTTCGATCACGGCATGAGCTTGCTGGCCAGTGCCCTGTCTGCCGACGACTCCAGACTGCAGCAGGGCGTTGCCTGCCTGCGCCGCGCCGCCGGTAGCGGCCACCGCCGGTCTGCGTTCATGCTTGCCGAATGCCTGCGCCACGGTACCGGAGTCAGGTGCGACCCGGTGCAGGCCCTGATCTGGTACCGCCAGGCCGGCGCCATGGTCGATGCACAACTGATCATCGGCGACCTGCTGTATTTCGGTCGGGGCGTCGCGCCTGACCCGGCCGAAGCCTTTCAGTGGTATTTGCGCGCCGCCGTCCAGCACCAGGATGCCTATGCCATGTACAGCTGCGGCTATTGCCTGTTGCATGGCGAGGGCGTCGCGCGGGATACAGCGACGGCCTTGCGCTGGCTGAAGCGGGCCGCTGACCAGGGCGAGCCAAACGCCTGCTACGAACTGGGCATGCACCATCTGCGCGCCGCATCCGGCTCGCGCGGGCAACGCGCGGCGCCGCGCTGGCTGCGTGCCGCAGCGCGTCTGGGCCATGCCCGCGCCGCCGAAATGCTCGCCACGCTCGCGGCGGCATGAGTCCCGCCTGAACGATCGCACCGCCGCATCACTGGGCGGCGTGGCGCAGCTCGGCGATTTCGGACTCGAGGCGGTTTGCCATTTCACCCAGCAGGTCACGATTCTGGCGCCCGGCCTGGCGCGCCGCAATGAACAGTTCGTAGAGTTGCGAGCCGAACAGGCGATGCAGTTCGCTCTCGATACGCGACAGCCGGGCGCGCAGCCGCTGTAATTGCAGCCGCAACAGGGACGCGCCCGGATTGGCGCCGCTGCGCCGGCTGGCGGGTTGTTCGGCCCACAGCGCCGCAATTTCTTCCAGCCCGGCAACGTCACCATGGCGATAGGCGCGATTGGCCTCACTCATCAACTGGGTGCGCCAGGCGCGGTCGTCTTCGTCGACGGCGCGATCGGGGTGGATCTGCTGGGCGAGGCGACGAAATGCCTGCTTGCTGGCGACATCGGGCTTGAAATCCGGCGCCTGCGGCGGCAGGGCGTCGGCGAAGCCCTGGGTTTCCTCTGCAGATTGCCTGGCCTGCGTCCTGCGCCGTGCGGCCTCGCTGAGCAACTCCGGATCCTCCGGCGCGCTTGCCGCCTTGCGCATTGCGATCTGCGCCTGCAGGGCGTCGTGTTCCGCCATCAGGCCGCCGACCCGTTGGTAGTAGCTGCGCATGAACTCGGCCAGTTCGGCCTGCACGCTTGTCAATTCCAGTTCGAGGTCGCCGATGTCCTGGGTGAGGCGGGTGCGTTCCAGCAGCAGGCCGGTCGTCTCATCTCCCAGCGCCAGGGTGGTGACCCGGGCCGCCGGTGATGCGGTGCCCAGGCACAACAGGCTGCCGACATCGACATTGACCTCGAGGTCGGCGGGCGCGTCGCAGGCATACAGTACGACAATTGCGCCCGCCCGCGGCGGCAGGGCGCGCCAGGCGGCGAGCGGGAGAATCAGCGCCGGAAACAGGCCAGTGAATGCCGCCGGGGCGACGGTGTTTGCCGGCGGCGCCGCCATCCAGTCGAGGGCCGCCTGCCATAGGGCCGCCTGCGTGGCGAGGCGACGCCGCTGGGCCATCCAGGCTGCCGAACGGCTGTCCTCGCCGTCCCGCCAGAGCCGACTTCTGAGCAGGGAGAGCGTAGCGCGCAAGGCAATACCGGCGGCAAAGTCGGCCCGGGGCAGCACCAGGCAAAGCGGACGGACGACCAGGTCGAGGGCATTCGACAGGCGCGGCAGGACTTCATCGTCGGCGACCAGGA
>SXGT01192933.1_pt1 | contig 11731 bp, 5 predicted proteins | sample 3176221 | NCBI WGS metagenome assembly SXGT01 (sample SAMN11356862, study PRJNA531348) | freshwater metagenome | isolation source: freshwater sample F1-120 | place: China: Fuxian Lake, Yuxi | collected 2017-12-25
GAAGAACACGTCGACGCCGCACCAGCCGAGCAGCGCCACCCACAGGTAGCCGTGCAGCAGCGGCGCCGAGACCGCGCTGTCGATGGCGATGCCGGGGAAGCCGGCATGCATCACCAGCACCAGCAGGATCGCGACGCCGCGGAGCCCATCGAGCGCGGGGATGCGTTCGGGCGCTGGTTTGGCGATCGGCGACGAGCTCATGGGCGTGCCGCAGCGTAGGCGGACCACAGGGTCGCGCAACGACGCGAGCGCACGACCGCCCCGGAATGGGATGGCGAGCGCCGGGCGCGGCGGCAGCGAGCCGTTCGCAACGGCCCGCGCGGATCAGAAGACGCCGAGCACGAGCCTCAGCCGGTTGGTGCTGGTCACCGCGGTGATCGCACCGCCGACGCCGAACTCGATCGGCACGACCTGCAGGTGCAGCACGCCGCCGACCAGCGACGGCACCAGCGGCAACGGCAGCGGCACCAGCGCCTGGCCGCCGCTCGGCAGCACGAGCCCGAGCACGTCCGGCGTCACCAGCAGTTCGCACCCCGCCACCCCCTGCGGCAGCAGCGACGGCAACGGCAGCGACAGCGTGCCGAGTCCGAGCACCGTCATGCCGACGCTGTTCGTCGGCAGACCGCTCGCATTGGCGACGAAGACCGTGCCGAGCCAGGGCTGCGCCGTCGCGGCGAGCACGTTGGCGCCGCCGCTGCCCGCGCAGCCTGCAACGCTGGCGAGCACACTCGCCGGGCACGGCGGCACGAGGCGCAGGAAGTTCGCCGAGGCGACGCCGCCGCGGCTGCGCATGTTGCCGGCGACCAGCACTTCGCCGTTCGGATCGACGGCGAGGTCGAATGCCACGTGGGTGGCCTGGTCGAACAGCGTCCAGGCGACCCCGTCGAAGCGCGCGAACGTGTGGAAGGCACCGTTCTGGCTGGAGAAGAAGAAGCCACCGGCCAGCAGATCGCCGCCGGGCAACTCGATCAGGCTCTCGACGGAGCCGAAGTTCGGCAGCGAGCCGAGCGCGCCAACGGACGACCAGACGCCGTTCGACCAACGGGCGACACAACCGGTGGCGACGCCGGCGATGGCCTGGAACGCGCCAGCCGCCAACAGGTCGCCGTTGGGCAGCACCCGCAGTACCGCGACCCCCGCGTTGGTGGTGCCGAGCAGCTGCCAGCTGCCAGCGGTGCGGACCGCGATCTTGCCGAACAGGCTCGGACCGCCGAACGCGAAGCGGCCGCTGACGTAGAGGTCGCCGACGGCCGACGTGGTCACCGCTTCGACGAAGACCGACTGGCCGGGCCCGGTCGCGAGACCGCTGCCGACCGCGGACCACTGGCTGCCGTTCCAGCGCGCGAGCCCCTCGACCGCGATGCCGCCGGCACTGTCGAACGTGCCCGCGACCCACAGGTCGCCGTTGCCGTCGACGTGCAGGGCCTCGACCAGCGGACCGCCGAGCGACCACGACAGGCCACTGCCGAGCGGCGCCCACGCGACGCCGTTCCAGGCCGCGAGGCCCTCGACCGCCACGCCTCCGGCACTGGGGAACTGACCGCCGACGACGAGGTCGCCGTTCGGCAGGCTCGCGATCGCCGCGACCGTCGGCGCGACGCCGAACGGGCCGATGCCGAGGCCGCTGCCGAGCGGTTGCCAGCCGTTGCCGACGCGACGGGCGATGCCGTTGCAGACCACGCCGTCGATGGCGCGGAACGGACCGCCGAGGTAGAACTCGCCGCTCGCCGTGCGATGAACGGCCGTCGTCGGCGCGCCGATGCCGACCGGCCGCAGCGGCCGCCACGCGGTGCCGTTCGATCGCGCCATGCCCTGGCCGTCGCGACCGCTGACCGTCGTGAACGTGCCAGTGGCGAACAACTCCCCGTTGCTGGCGCGCAGCAGCGAGACGACGGTCGAAGGCTCGCCGTTCGGGCCGTACTGCTCGATGCCGCCGCCCATCGCCGACCAGTTGGTGCCGTTCCAATGCGCGACCTTGTAGGCAGGCGTGCCACCGGCGGCTTCGAACCGGCCACCGGCGACGACGCCACCCGGCACCTCGAGCAGCGCGTACACCTCGGACGCGTAGGGCGGCACCCCCTGCGTGCCGCCGCCGACCGCTTGCCAGCTGGCGCCGTTCCACCGCGCGATGTTCGCGTTCTGCGCCGGGCTGCCGGTGGTGAACAGGCCGCCGACGTAGAGGTCGCCGGTGCTGGTCACCAGCAGGTCGCGAACGGAGCCGTCCACCCCGTTGCCGAGCGCGGACCAGCTGCTGCCGTCCCAGCGCGCGACGTTGTTGGCCGCGACGCCGTCGACGGCGCCGAAGACGCCGGCGACCAGCAGGTCGCCGTTGCTGGCGAAGGCCAGATCGCGGACGACCGCGAAGCCGGGGAAGGAGCTGCCGGTCGCGGTGCCGAACGTCTGCCAGCCGTTGGGGCCGAAACGATGCACGCTCCAGGGGGTGCTGGTGCCGCTGGACACGACCAGATCTCCGTTCGGCGCCACCGCCAAGGCGAGCACCCCGTTGCCCGGCGGCTGCGGAATCGCCGCGGACCAGGCGCTGCCGGTCCACACCTTGAGTATCGATCCGTGCGGCGACGGCGATACGAACTGCCCACCAGCCAGCAGCACTCCGTTCGGCAGGACGGCGAACGCTTGCACCAGTCCTCCGATGTCCCCGAGCGGCGACCACTGGTCGGTGGCGGGATCGAACATCGCGATCCTGTTCGCCGGCAAGTCGCCGGCGAGGGTGAACACGCCGCTGACGACGAGGTGGGGCCCGAGCGGACCTTGGCCATCCGGATCCCACTCGACGATGCCGCCAGCGGAGTCGTCGAGGCTCGGCAGGCCGCGGCCCGTGGCAGTCGGCTGCAGGTCGCATTGGGCGAACGCGAGCGTGGTCGCGGCGAGCAGGCAACCGCAGGGGCGAAGGAGGTTCATGCAGGTCGAAGGCCGTGGTGCCGGGCGGCGCGATGCAGCGCAGGGAGACCTCCTGCGCACGCCGGTCAGAAGATACCGAGGGTCAGGTCCAGCCGGTTGGTGCCGGTCACCGCGGTGATCGCGCCGCCGACGCCGAACTCGAACGGCACGACCTGCGCGTGCAACGGGATCCCCGCGAACGCAGGTACCAGCGGCAGGGGCAAGGCCACTTGTGCCAGGCCACCGCTCGGCACGGTGAAGCCGACGACGTCCGGCGTCACCAGCAGCGCACAACCGGCACCCCCTTGCGGCAGCAGCGACGCCAGCGGCACGTTCGCCGTGCCGAGGCCGAGCACGGTCGCGGCGACGCCGTTGTTCGGCATGCCACTCGCCGTCGCGAGCCACGTGGTGCCGAGCCACGGCGCGTTCGCAGCCGCGAGCTGGTTGTTGCCGCCGCTGCCGCTGCAGCCGTTGCCGGCGGCGATCGCCGTCGCCGCGCACGGCGCCACGACGCGCGCGAAGTAGGCAGACGCGCTGCCATCGACCGTCCGGAAGCTGCCGGCGACGAGCACTTCGCCACGTGGATCCAAGGCCAGGTCCTTCGGCTCGAAGGTACCTTCCGCCGACAACGTCCACGACGAACCATCCCAGTGCGCGAACGCGGCCAGGTCGGAGTCGGTCGCAAACCTGCCGGCCGCGAGCAGGCCACCGCTCGGCAACGGCAGGAGTCGGCGCACGACGTTGACGAGACCCGTCGTGCCAAGACCACCGAACGGCGCCCACACGCCGCCAGCCCAGCGGGCAACGCAGCCAACCGGCTGGCCGTCGATGTTCTGGAAGCTGCCGGCCACCAGCAGAGTGCCACCTGGCAATCCGATCAGCTCGAACACCGGACCGTCGGCGACGCCGATCGTCTGCCAACCGCTGCCACTGCGCACGGCGATCTGGCCGGGCACCAAGCCGATGCCGCCCTGGAACTGCCCGGCGACGTAGACCTCGCCGGTCGGCGACGACGTCACTGCGGTCAGCAGGGCCGGACCGAGCCCACTGCCGATCGCCGACCACTGGCTGCCGTTCCAGCGCGCGACGCTGTCGACCGCGATACCACCAGCCTGGTCGAACAGGCCGGCGACATAGAGGTCCCCGTTCGCCGCGACGTGCATCGCGAGGACCGCGGGGTTGTTGCCGCCAACAGCGCCGAGGCCGGCGCCGAGCGACGACCAGGTGCTGCCGTTCCACCGCGCCAGCCCGGGAATCTGCGCACCGCCGATCACGGCGAAGGCTCCGCCGGCCACGACGTCGCCGTTCGGCAGGCTGCGGATCGCGAGGACCTCCGGCTCGGCATCGAGGGATGCGAGGCCCGCGCCCAGCGGCTGCCAACCGGTGCCGACGCGCCGCGCGATGCCGTTGCAGGCCACACCGTCGATGTCGCGGAAGTTTCCGGCGAGGTAGACCTCCCCGGCGGCGGTGCGATGCACGGCGCTCGTCTCGCGGCCGATGCCGACGCTGCGCGGTGGCAGCCACGCGGTGCCGTTCCACCGCGCGAGCCCGAGGCTGTCGCGCCCGCCTGCGGTCGCGAAGCCGCCGGCAGCGAACAGTTCGCCGTTGGCGGTGCGCTGCAGCGCGAAGGCGATCGACGGCCCGCCGAACGTTCCGAACTGCTCGATGCCGCTGCCCATCGCCGACCAGGCAGTGCCGTTCCACCGCGCGACCTTGAAAGCCGGCACGCCACCGGCGCCGTCGAACTGGCCGGCGGCGACGAGGCCGCCCGCGAACTCGGCCAGCGCGAACACGCCGGCCTGCAACGGCGAGATCGTGCTCTGCGTGCCGCTGCCGAGCGGCTGCCAGCTGCTGCCGTTCCATTGCGCTACGTTGTCGCTCGGCGCCGCACCGCCGAGGCTGAACAAGCCGCCGGCGAACACCGCACCGCTGCTGGTGGCCAACAGCGACCAGACACGCCCGACGAAGCCGCTGCCGAGCGGCGACCACGAACTGCCGTTCCAGCGCGCGACGCAGTTGGCGGGGACACCGTCGATCGATTCGAACAGGCCGCCGACCAGCAGGTCGCCGTTGCTGGCGAACGCGAGGCAGTCGATCGACGCGGTGACTGCCGGCGGTGCGGGCGACGCGGTGCCGAGTACCTGCCAGCCGTTGCTGCCGAGGCGCTGCACTTCCATGCCGTTGCCCGACACGCAGGCGGCGTGCAGTTCGCCGCTCGGCGACACGGCCATCGCGAGGATCGTCAACGCCAACGGCTGCGCGATCGCCGACGACCAGGCCGAGCCGGTCCACACGCGCAGCGGCGCGCCCACCTGCCCAACTGAGTCGAACAGGCCGCCGGCGACCAGCTGGCCGTTCGGCAGCACCGCCAGTGTGTTCACCTGGCCGTCGATCGTGCCGAGCGGCGACCATTGGCTGGTGGCCGGATCGAACATGGCGATGCCGCGCGCAGGCAGGTCGCCCGCCAACGTGAACCAGCCACCGACGACGAGACACGGCCCGAGCGGCCCCGCACCGTCGGGATCCCACTCGCACAGGCAGGTGGCCGTCTCGTCGAGGCTCGGCACGCCGCGGCCGGTCGCCGTCGGTTGCAGGTCGCATTGCGCCAGCGCGGCCGCGGACGTGGCGAAGACGAAGGCGGCGAAGGAGGTGGCGTTCATGCAGAGCTCGCGAGGAAGCGACGGAGTTCGCGGCCGCGATTCGACGGACACACCGCGCCCGATGCGTCAGAAGATGCCGAGGGTCAGGCTCAGCCGGTTGGTGCTGGTCACCGCAGTGATCGCACCGCCGACGCCGAACTCGATCGGTGCGACCTGCAGGTGCAGCACACCGCCGACCAAGGCTGGCACCAGCGGCAACGCGATCGGCACCAGCGCCTGGCCGCTGCTCGACACCACGAGCCCGAGCACGTCCGGCGTCACCAGCAGTTCGCAGCCGACACCACCCTGCGGCAGCAGCGATGGCAGCGGCAGCGACAGCGTGCCGAGGCCGAGCACCGTCATGCCGACGCTGTTCGCCGGCAGCCCGCTCGCCGTCGCCACCAGGATCTCGCCGAGCCATGGCAGCCCGCTGGTGGTGAGTTGGTTGAGGCCACCGCTGCCGACGCAGCCATTGCCCGCCGCGACCGCAGTCGCCGCGCACGGCGCGACGAGGCGCGCGAAGTAGGCCGAGGCGACGCCACCGGTGGCCTTGAAGCTGCCGGCGACCAGCACTTCGCCAGCGGGATCGACGGCGATGTCCAGCACTTCGAACAGGTCGCCCCCGATCAGATCCCACGACGACCCGTTCCAGTAGGCGAAGCCGGCGAGCGAGCCGCCGGCGTCGAACGAGCCAGCTGCCAGCAAACCGCCACCGGGCAGTTCGCGCAGGCGCTGCGCCGTGCTGACCAGCGACGTGGTGCCAAGCCCGCCGAACGGCGCCCAGACGCCACCCGACCAGCGCGCCACGCAGCCGACCAGTTGGCCGTCGATCGACTGGAACGCGCCAGCCGCCAACAACGCCCCGCCCGGCAGCACGACCAGATCGAACACCGGACCGTCGGCGGTGCCGATCGTCTGCCAGCTGCCGCCCGACGCCACGGCGATGGCCCCGTTCTGGAAGATGCCGCCCGATGCGAAGGTGCCGGCGACATAGACGTCGCCAGTGGGCCCTGCCGCCACTGCCGACAAGAACGCCGGGCCGAGGCCGGTCGCGACCGCCGACCACTGGCTGCCGTTCCAGCGCGCGAGGCTGTCGACGGCGACGCCGCCGGCGAGGTCGAAGCTGCCGGCGACGTAGAGATCGCCGGATTCGGTCACGTGCAGAGCCTGCACCAGCGGCTGGCCACCGGACGAGTTCGCGATGCCGCTGCCGACCGACGACCAAGTCGCGCCGTTCCAGATCGCGAGTGCGGCTGCCGGCACGCCGCCAGCCGAAGGGAAGGCGCCGCCGACGACCACCTCGCCGGACGGCAGGCTGCCGATCGTCGAAACCGCCGGACCAAAGCCGGTGAGATCGTCGACGCCGGTGCCGAGCGGCTGCCAGCTGTTGCCGACGCGGCGCGCAATGCCGTTGCAGGGCACACCGTCGATGTCGCGGAACGCCCCGCCGAGGAAGACCTGGCCCGTGCGCGTGCGATGCACCGCGGAGGTCGCATTGCTGATGCCGAGGGCGCCAAGCGGCGCCCACGCGGTGCTGTTCCAGCGAGCGAGGCCATAGCCTTCGCGACCGCTGATCCGGCCGAAGTTGCCGCCGGCGAACAGTTCGCCGTTGCTGGTGCGACGGAGCGCGAAGACCGCCGTCGCCGAGGACGCCTCGATGCCGCCACCCATCGCCGACCAGGCGGTGCCGTTCCAGCGCGCGACCTGGAGGGCCGGCAGGCCGCCGGCGACGTCGAACTGGCCTGCGGCGACGAGGCCACCGGCGAACTCGGCCAGCGCGAAGACGACGGTCTGCGCTGACGAAGACGTGTGCTGCATGCCGCCGCCGAGCGACTGCCAGCTGCTGCCGTTCCACTGCGCGATGTTCTCGTTCGTCGGCGCGCCCACGAGGCCGAGCGAACCGCCCGCGACCACCGCACCGTTGCTGGTCGCCAGCAAGGTGCGAACACGACCGACGAGGCCGCTGCCGAGCGGCGACCACACGCTGCCGTTCCAGCGCGCCACGGAGTTGGCGGCGACCCCCTCGATGGCGTTGAACTGACCGCCGACCAGCAGGTCGCCGTTGGCGGCGAACGCGAAGCAGTCGACCGACGCGGCGGACGTCGGCGATGCGGGCGACGCCGTGCCGAGGAGCTGCCAGCCGTTGCTGCCCAGGCGCTGCACTTCCATGCCGTTGTCCGTCACACAGGCGGCGTGCAGTTCGCCGCTCGGCGACACAGCCAGCGTCAGGGTCGCCCAGGCCAACGGCTGCGCGATCGCCGACGACCAGGCCGAGCCGGTCCACACGCGCAGCGTCGAGCCCAGTTGCCCCGTGCTCGAGACCAGGCCGGAAGCGACCAGCTGGCCGTTCGGCAACAACACCAGCGAACTCACTGGCACATCGAGCTGGCTGAGCGGCGACCACTGGCCGGTGGCCGGATCGAACATGGCGATGCCGTTCGCCGGCAGGTCGCCGGCCAACGAGAACCAACCGCTGACGACGAGCCGCGGCCCGAGCGGCCCGGCTCCGTCCGGATCCCACTCGCACAGGTAGTCGGCCGAGCCGTCGAGACTCGGCACGCCACGGCCGGTCGCGGTCGGTTGCAGTGCACACTGCGCCACGACGGGAGCCGCGAAGGCCAACAGGAAGAGGGCAGCGGAGACCTTCATGGGGATGCAAAGGCACTCGCCGTGCCGGCTGCCGAGAATCCCCGAACGGGGGCCGGAATGCTGCAAGTCGTTGTGGGCCGCGAGGCAACCGAGCGAAGGTCGCGCCCCGCGGCCGGTGTGGTGCGATCGCGCACGGTGTCGGTGCTGGATCGAGCAACCGGAGAATCGCTCGTGCAGGTGAGCGATTGCGATCGCCAGCGACTGCAGGCAAGACGCTCAGCCGATCGGCAGCGGATCGAACACCATCTGCCGCGGCTCGCAGGTGCGCGACGCGAGGTCGAACGCGAGGCAGCGGTCGTGCGGCAACGAGTAGACGTGCAGCGTCGCGGTGACGTCGCCGCCCGGCCGCGCCGGATTGCCGAGGCGATGGATCGCGCGCGTGCGGTCGACGGTGGCGACGGCGCCGACCGAGGCGATCACGCCAGCACCGGTGCGCTGCAGGCCGACGTTGCCGGTGCGGCCATGGCAGTTGGCGGCGACTGCGGCGTCGGCGAGCGAGGCGCCGGGCACCAGCTCGTACGTCTCCTCGGCGATCTGCCCGCGCACGAGGCGCACCCAGCCGCAGTTGCCGGCGTGGTTGTGGATCGGCGTCTGCTGGCCGGGCGCCCAGGTCAGCACCAGGATGTCGAAGTGGCGGCTTCGGTGCACCGGCCGGCGTGCGTACTTGTCGGGCAGCACGCCGACGAAGCGCTTCAGCTCGGCGTCGTCGAGTTCGCCGTCGGCGAGGATCTGCTGCACGCGCGGCACGGTGATGTCCGCCGGCGACAGCGCGTCGAGACGTTCGATCAGGGACTGCAGTCGAAGGCGCGCCATGGGCCGGCATGGTGCCGGCGGCTCGTTCCGTGGCGAGGTGGCCGAGGTGCGCAGCGGCCGTGCGCATGGCCGCTGCGAGGCGGACGCTACGCGCCGTACTTCTTGATCGCGGTGTCGAGCTTCGGCAGCACCGACAGGATGTAGAACGCGACCAGCGCCACGGCGCCGGCGATGGTCAGGAAGAACAGCGTCGGCTTGTCGGCCATCGCCCCCTGCAGCACGCCGAGGAACCCGGAGAACTTGTTGCCGACCGCGGAGGCGAAGAACCAGCCGCCCATGGTCAGGCCGACGAAGCGCTTCGGGCTCAGCTTGGTGACCAGCGACAGCGCCATCGGCGACAAGCACAGCTCGCCGACGGTGACGATCGCGTAGAAGCCCATCAGCCACATGCCGCTGACCTTGTGCGCGCCGTTCTCGCCGACGATGCCGGCGAGCGCCAGGAACAGCGCCGCCAGCGCGGTGATCGCCATGCCGGCGAAGATCTTGCGGGCGGTGCTGAAGTCGACGCCCTGCCGCAGCAGGCGGGCGAAGAACAGCATCACCAGCGGCGTCAGCACGATGACGAAGAACGCGTTCCACGACTGGTAGAGCTCGGAGTTCGCCGTGCGCAGGTACTTGCCCGGCTCGACCGTCGGCGGATTGCCGTCGTAGAGCTTCTCGAAGCGCGCCGGCGTCACCAGGTAGGTCGGATAGCGCTGTGCACCGGCGGTGCGCACGAACGCGACGCGCTGCTCGGCCTTGGCGCCGTCGGCGGCCTTGACCGTCGTCACCGGCAAGCCGTGCGCATCGGTGTCCTCGACCACGTCGACCTTGGCGAACACGTCGACGCTGAACCTCTTCCACGCCTTCTGTTCGTCGGTCAGCGCGCCGGTCAGCGGCAGGATCTCGACCTTCACTTCCGGCGGCAGCTTGGCGGTGAGCTCGGCGAGGCTCGCGACGTCCATGCGCTTCTGGCCGAACATCTTCGCCTGCTGCTCGCTGGCGATCGGCAGCAGCGTGTCGCGGTGCGGCCGCGGCACCGACGCGTCGGCGTTGCCGTAGTAGCTCGGATAGGCGGAGCCGGCGAACACCGGGAACGTGTCGGCGACGAGCACCACCGGATCGGGCTGGCCGAGGTGGCGCGCCGTGTTCTCGTCGGCCCACGTCGTCATCGCGCTGCCGTTCAGGTGCAGCACCATGAAGAACGTGCCGCCGGCCAGGTAGACCGGCAGCAGTGCCCGCAGGCCGGGCTTCTCCTCTTCGCTGGCGCGCTTCGACAGGTTGGCGAAGAACAGCAGGATCGGGATCGCGCCGAGCAGGAAGCCGAAGTCGGTGGCCTTCACCAGCTTGGTCACGCTGGTCGGCAACAGGAACGCGGCGATCGCCCAGCCGATGGTGCCGACGAGGAACGCCGGGCCGAGGATCTTCAGCAGGATCTCCGAGAACGGCGTGTCCTCCGGGTTCGTGCCCGGCACGCGGTCGGCGCGTTCGAGCGTCTTCCAGCTGAACAGCAGGATCAGCACCGAAGCCAGCATGCCGAAGCCGGCGGCGAGGAACGCGGCCTCCCAGAACCACTCGTTGCGTGTGTACGCCGCCAGGAAGTTGGCGGTGAACGCACCGATGTTGATCCCCATGTAGAAGATGTTGAAGCCGGCGTCGCGCTTGGGGTCGCCCTTCACGTACAGGTTGCCGACCATCGCCGAGATGTTCGGCTTGAAGAAGCCGTTGCCGATGCACAGCAGCACGAGGCCGACCGGGAACGTCCACGACTTGCCGGTGCCGAGCAGGAAGAAGCCGGCAGCGAACACCAGCCCGCCGATCAGCACCGACTTGCGGTAGCCGAGGAAGCGGTCGGCGAGCAGGCCGCCGAGGTAGGGCGTGAAGTAGACGAACGCGAGGTAGATGCCGTAGATCTCGTTGGCGAAGTCTGCCGGCAGACCGAGGCCGCCGCGCTCGGTGTCCTTCGCGTAGAGCATCAGCACCGCGACGATCGTGTAGAAGCCGAGGCGCTCCCACATCTCGATGAAGAACAGCCGGTAGAGGCCGACGGGATGGCCGGTGAACATCGAGCCGGCGGCGGGAGTGGTCGGATTCATGGCGCTGCGGGGAGGGGCACGCACGACCGCTGGAGCGGTCGCGATCGAGGGACGAGCAGTCGAGAGGGACGGGCGGGCGACCGGTAGCGAGCGGTCGCCGACGGGGCACCGCAGAAGCACGCACGAACGCATGTCCTGCGCACAGGTCGCCCGACCGGCGGGGCGGCGCCGATCGCAACCGCCGTGCCCGTTCGTGGGCCGCGCCTCCCTCGCTCTTGCCTGCCGCCGCCGCCGCGGCCATCCTGCGCGCCCCCCGCCAAGGAGCCGATTCGCATGGGCCGTCAGTGGCTGCACAGCAAGAAAGAGGTCACCGCCAACCGCCGCGCGCAGATCACCAGCAAGCTGGTCCGCGAGATCATGGTCGCCGCCAAGATGGGCGTGCCCGATCCGGCGATGAACCCGCGCCTGCAGCTGGCCGTCGACGCCGCGCGCAAGCAGTCGGTGTCGAACGACGTCATCAATCGCGCCATCAAGAAGGGCTCGGGCCAGGGTGAGGACGCGGTCAACTACGAGCTGGTGACCTACGAAGGCATGGGCCCGTGCAACGTGCCGGTGATCATCGAGTGCCTGACCGAGAACCGGAACCGCACCGCGCCCGACATCCGCACGCTGTTCAAGGACGCGCAGTTCGGCAGCAAGGTGATGTTCCTGTTCGAC
>SXGT01099944.1_pt1 | contig 11730 bp, 10 predicted proteins | sample 3176221 | NCBI WGS metagenome assembly SXGT01 (sample SAMN11356862, study PRJNA531348) | freshwater metagenome | isolation source: freshwater sample F1-120 | place: China: Fuxian Lake, Yuxi | collected 2017-12-25
GCAAACATTGCCGCGTACTCAGCCATCCTGCAGCCGGGAGACACCGTGCTTGGCATGGACCTATCTCACGGCGGACACCTCACCCATGGGCATCCTGTCACGTACATCGCCGGCATCTACAACTTTGTTCGCTACAAGACAGCGGCCGATGGTTCACTCGACTACGACAACTTGCGCGCCATGGCGCTTGAACATCGTCCGAAGTTAGTGCTGGTTGGATACTCGGCGTACTCACGCGACATTGACTACGCGCGCGTAAAACAGATTGCCGATGAAGTCGGCGCGTATACGATGGCGGACATGGCACACATCGCCGGGCTCATTGCCGCCGGAGAGTTGAACAACCCAGTGCCACACTTTGACCTAGTGACCACCACCACACACAAAACCCTGCGTGGTCCGCGCGGAGGAATGATCCTCTGCAAAGAGGCGCTCGCAAAAGCCGTGGACAAGGCGGTGTTCCCGGGGCTGCAGGGTGGACCACACATGAACGTGATCGCTGCGAAAGCCGTGGCGTTTGGTGAGGCGTTGCAACCAGAGTTCAAGGCGTATGCCTCACAAATTCGCCGCAACGCAAAGGCTCTCGAAATAGAGTTCGCATCACGAGGATACAAAATGATGTTTGGTGGCACAGAAAATCACTTGTTACTCCTTGATGTGGTAGCTTCCAGAGGTGTTACCGGAAAACAGGCACAGGAGGCCTTGGACCATGCGGGCATGACCGTAAACAAAAACGCCATTCCCGACGACGCTCGTGGTCCAATGGATCCATCGGGTATTCGCCTGGGGACTCCAGCGCTCACCACACGTGGCATGAACGAAGAAGACATGCGTCGCGTCGCTGCTTGGTTCGACGAAGCCCTTCTTGGCTGGCAGGATGAAGCAAAACTGGCAGCCATCCGCACGGAAGTAACGGCCTTCACCAAAAACTTTCCGCTCTACGTCGGACAAACCTATCTGTAAACATGTCTCAACAATACGACACAACAAAACCGCTCGAGTCACGTAAAGGGCTGTACGCCTACGCGTCGTCTCCTTCGCTTCAGGATGTGCTGGTCGAAAAACTCGATGCGCGTCCTGGCATGCGTGTGCTTGATGCCGGATGTGGGTACGGTGACCGACTTGCGAAACTTTGTGCAGATGTAGAAGGACTAGAAGCCATGGGATTTGATGCATCTGCAGGAATGATTGCCGCCGCTCACGAGCGCTATCCAAACCTCAACGTATACGTCGCTGCCATCGAAACGTTTGAACCTGACCAGCTGTTTGACCGTATCTTCTCCATCCATGTTCTCCACCTCATCAAAGACCCACGCGCGGCCGTGACACGCATGCTGTCATGGCTGAAACCCGGTGGACGACTTCTCTTGGTTCTTCACAGTGAAACCGACCAACCTCGCAAACAAGCGTGGGACCAGCAACTCGTGCAAGCGGGATCCATCCATGAAGCGAACGGTCGGACAATTCTGTTCGAACACGATGCAGGCATCTCGGAAACCTTTCATGCCGAGCGCTCATTGCACGTACAAACCATTACCCTCGATACACCTGAGCCATATCTTCAATCCCTCGAAAGTCACCGAGCACGTTGGACACCCATGGTTTCAGACGACGCATGGGCCGCCTACATTGCTTCAGCCCGAACAGAAATGGAACACGACATTCAAACCTCTGGACACTTCACAGAAACAACCACGTACAGCATGCTTGTGATCAACAAACCTTTGTGACTCAACTCCTCGACGGACGTGCCCTTGCAAAACGCATTCGCAAAACCGTAAAAACCCGCGTCGATTCCCTTCCGCAACCACCAATCCTTGGTGTTGTGTTGGTTGGAGATGACCCGGCCTCTCACTTGTATGTTTCGTTAAAACGAAAAGCGTGCGAGGAGGCAGGGTTTGGATTTCAACTCCATGTGTTACCGGCAGAGGAACCTGAACCAAACATTGTTGCCTTGGTGGAATCCCTCGGTGCTGATCCTGCCGTCACCGGCATCCTCGTTCAACTTCCGCTCCCCTCTCAAGATCCCGACCGCATCATTGCAGCCATTCCTCCCAGAAAAGACGTGGATGGATTTCACAGCGAAAACCTGGAGCGACTCGCCAAGGGAGAACCGGGCATTGTCCCGGCGTTGGCGCTCGGCATCATGAAACTCATTGATGAAGCCAAGCGCACGTTCACCCCGCACTCCTGTGCGATCGTCGGCTCTGCCTTTTTCGCACGTCCCATCGGGCATCTGCTCAGCGAACACGGCATCACTCCAACGATCGTCGACCCAGACGACGCAGAACTCGCCGCAAAAACACGAACGTCCGACATTCTCATTGTCGCAGTTGGTCGGCCCCATCTCATCACGAGCGCCGCGGTAAAACCTGGAGCCATTGTAATCGATGTGGGAACGACACGTGTGGGTGACCAAGTGGTTGGGGACGTTGATCGGATTTCGGTAGAAAACACAGCCGGATTCCTCACTCCTGTTCCTGGTGGCGTTGGCCCCATGACCGTCGCGATGCTTCTCCTCAACATTCTCAAAGCCTACTCACTTCAGAACCGATAAGAAAATCGACGCCGTGGGCGTCGATTTTAGTTAGGGTCGGAACACTTCATCTACCAGCGGCTCATTCACTTCTTTCGGTTTCGGCGCTTCTGAATGTCCCAAGTACCCCGCGACAATCATGGCCGTAAAGTTAAACCCCTGAGCCTTGAAGAAATCCCAGGTAAATGGATACGTCCAGGAGGTTCCGTACACAAAATGCATGGCCACGGCGGCAAGCAACCACATCCCAGTAAGCCACGTAACCGCCACAAACACTCGCATGAGCCAGTCATTACCCGGTGCCTTGCGGAAGTACAACCAAGCACACGCAAGAATCACCAGTGGAGACTGCAGTTGAATGACAATCGAAACCCACGGGCTCCCGGTGGTGAGGTACAACGTGTAGAGCATGAGGCTCACGAAGAACCAAACCACGAAGGTGAGGAGAAGAAACGCGGTGTAGCGCTTCCACGAAATATCTGAAAATCGCATACGTCCTACAATGAATAAACAACTTCACTCACGAGTCCGAGCAAAAACACAAAGGCAATGCCCCAGCTCACAAATGACGGCACCTCCAAACACTGGTGTCGCTGACACACGGGGCTTCGGCGCATCCGCTCGTAGGTCATCACAACCACCACTCCGATGACTCCACCAAACACACTGCCGATAAATCCAATGAGGGGGATGAACTCACGCATGCCCGTCAAAAACAGGAATAGCGGCACGCCAATAGTACAAGCCCAAGCCAGGCGGCGCGGAAGGCCGAAGTCGTAGCGCAACATGTTTTCCATCTGGAGTGCCATCATCGCAAAGACGGACACAACCGTGACGGAACCAACAAGACCAGCCACAAACCCAAACGACGGACCCAAACTTGGGAGCAAACCTTCGAAGGCTGTTTGTGTCGTGCGTGTACCCGTCACTCCAACGACGGCCACGGAAAATGCCGCGTACAACACCGTCACGGACGCCATCGCGTACATCACGGCTGCTGGCAACTTGGGCAACTGCCGTTTGCCGAGGACATCTTTCAACTCAGGCACAATCCCAAGCCCAGACAGGGCAAACAAGACAACACCGTACGGCAACAGCCAACGGTCTGGGTGGCTCACGGTCAAATGTCGCAGTTCAACGTGCGGCAAGCTCGCCAAAATCATGAAACAGAACAAAAAGAGCAGCGAGCCGATCAAACCAATTTCCACACGCGACATCTCACGAATTCCTCCGTACGTCGCCGCGGCCACAATCACAGCCACAATCATCGACCCAACAAACGGCGACAGCTCCACCCATGGCCGCATGAGCCCCGAAACAAAGGTGCCGCCGGTGATGAGATACGCCACCATCACCCCCCAGCACGACACCGCAAGCGCCAACGCCGCCAGTCGTGCCCATCGATTTCCCAAATACTCACGCACATACCCCACCAGCCGGTGCTTCCCCGGGGTTTGCATCACCACTTCCGCAAACATGAGCTGAACACCTGTTAAAATCGCCGCGAGCACCAACAATATAAGCAGCCCCAGCGGAACTCCCGCTTTGGCAAACGCGTACGGAAGCCCGAACACGCCCACGCCTACAATCGAACCGATCATCATTCCGACTGAGCGCAAAAATGTAAACGTTTTCTCCTGCATGCGTCCACAAGTATACCACAGGTTTTCCCTTGCCCGCATGGCCCTGAGTGCTACCATACGGGAGCTATGAGCCTTGACCGCGTTCCCCCACAAAACCTCGAAGCGGAGCAATCCTTATTGGGCAGTTTGTTGCTCGACCAGGAGGCCATGCTCAAAATCGCTGACATTGTGCATGCGGACGATTTTTATCGTGATGCCCACCGCATTTTGTTTGAATGCATGCTCGATTTGTACGAGCGTCACGACCCCATCGATATTTTGACCGTGGGAAACCGTCTGGATGAAAAAGGAAAATTACAACACGTTGGTGGGCGATCGTATTTGGTGGAGCTGTCAAACACCGTTACGACTTCCGCGCACGTTGTTAACTACGCGCAGATCATCCAGAAGAAAGCCTCGCTCCGACGTCTGATTGACGCAGCGACAAAAATTACACGCCTGGGGTACGACGAAGAGCAGGACTTGGATTTGGTGTTGGACGAAGCGGAGCGAACACTGTTCGGTGTGTCGCAGAAATTTTTGAAAAATACATTCACGCCGTTGTCACGCGTGCTCAATGATGCCTTTGATCGCATCGATGAACTGCATCGTGAGCGCGGAAAGCTGCGCGGTGTGCCAACTGGATTTACGGAGCTCGACCAGTTGTTGAGTGGGTTGCAACGCTCAGACTTGGTGATTTTGGCCGCGCGTCCTTCCGTGGGAAAAACGAGCTTGGCCATGGACATTGCGCGAAACGTCGCGGTGAAAGGCAAAACGCCGGTTGGAGTATTTTCTTTGGAAATGTCCAAGGAACAGCTCGTGGACCGTATGATTTGCGCCGAGGCGGGCGTGGACTTGTGGAAGTTGCGTAACGGGCGTTTGTCGGAACGTGAGGAAGATTTTCCGCGCATTGGACATGCGTTCGGCATTCTCTCCGAAGCCCCTATTTACATCGACGACTCCTCAAGCCTCACGGTGATGGAACTGCGCACGAAAGCGCGGCGCTTGCAGTCGGAGCATGGGCTTGGACTCATCATTGTCGACTACTTGCAGCTCATGGAAGGGCGTGCCGCGCGCAGTGGAAAAGGCGATGAAAACCGCGTGCAAGAAGTGTCGGAAATTTCTCGTGGCCTCAAACAAATCGCTCGTGAGCTCAGTGTCCCTGTCCTTGCCTTGGCACAGCTCTCGCGTGCGGTAGAACAAACCAAGCCGGCCATTCCAAAACTTTCGCACTTGCGCGACTCCGGTTCCATTGAACAGGATGCGGACGTTGTGATGTTCATCTACCGCAAAGCCGCGGACCGAAACTATCGCGAGGAAGACTTGGCACCGGAAGAAAAACACTTGGCAGAAGTCCACATCGCCAAACATCGTAACGGTCCAACCGGCATGGCCCGCATGTTCTTCGACGGTGCGCGCACCAGCTTCAAAAACCTCGAAATGCGCATCCAGCCAAACATGATCCAGTCGTCGCCCGTCCCACCCCCACTCGCCCCACCACCCGGAATGACCAATGACGCACCTACGTTTTCCACGGCTCCGCCGGTGGACAGAGGGTTGTAGGTTGTGGGAGTTAGGTTGTAGGATATGCAACAGCCATCAAAAATTTCGTCACACACTGATCTTTCTGTCTGGCAAATATCCATGAACATCGTCGTCGACATCTATAAGGTAACAGCACTGTTCCCCACCGATGAACGTTTTGGTCTGATATCACAAATGCGTCGCGCGGCTATTTCCATCCCATCCAACATCGCTGAAGGGAGACGACAAGGAACTCGACGAGAATTCAGACGGTTCCTTACCATCGCATTTGGTTCTGGGGCAGAACTAGAGACACAAATCGAAATTTCCAAACGGTTAGGATACAAACACGATCCAAAGATCGATCAACAGCTCAACACACTCATGCGGATGCTCAACAGCTTCATACACTCATTAGACTCACTCGAGTAATCTTTCTACAACCTAACTCCCACAACCTACAACCTAAACTATGTTCTCAAAAATCAAAGCGATTAAAGATCTCCGCGACCAAGCAAAACAAATGCAAAATGCCATGGAAGGCATCTCTGCTTCTGGTTCAGGCGCTTGGGGAAAAGTAAAGGTACAGGTGAACGGCAACATGCAAACAACCTCTGTAGAAGTGGACGATGCGCTATTGGCCGACAAAGCAGCCCTACAGAAAGCCATCATGGAAGCCATGAATGATGCCATGAAGAATATTCAGAAAGAGTTGGCTGCAAAGATGAAAGACATGGGCGGGCTCGACAAGCTAAAGGAACTCATGGGCTAACATGCGCAGGTTTCCCGAGCCGATTCAAAATGCCGTCGCTTCCCTTTCGCGACTGCCTGGCGTCGGGCCCAAAACGGCCTTGCGCTACGTTTACGCGCTCCTGAAATTGCCAAAGCACGACTTGCACGTGATGGCTCGCACGCTGGTGGAACTGGCGGAGCGAGTGCGCACGTGCGGGACGTGCTTTTTGCTTTCGGAAACCGAGCAATGCGAAATTTGTGCCGATGGACGTCGTGACCGGTCGATGGTGTGTGTTGTAGAAGAATCGCGTGATGTGGCCACCGTTGAAGCCACCGGAACATTCCGTGGGCGCTACCATGTGCTTGGGGGAACATTAAATCCCATCGAAGGCATCACACCCGACGTCTTACGCATTCGTGAGCTTGGCGAGCGTCTGCAGGCTGACGGGAACATTCGCGAAGTCATCCTTGCCCTCTCTCCAAATGTCCACGGCGAGGCCACGATGATGTACCTCGCCAAACTTCTCTCACCTCTCGGCCGCCGCGTTACACGTCTCGCGCGTGGTCTCCCCATCGGCGCCACGGTTGAATACGCCGATGAAATTACGCTCGGTGACGCCATGAAAGGTCGGCGCGACGCGTAAGGTGATTTTATTTCGCCAGTTGAGGTACGCGAATGGGCGACAAAATCGTGTAGTCACCTCGTTGCCGTAATCCTCCGCCCGCATCGGTATACACAAACCCCGAACGGCTTCCACGACTACGCAAATACCCGGATGCATCCGCCGCGTCACCATCTTCCTCCACTCCAACAACTCCCTCCGCAAACGACGAGTAGAGTTCCACACCAAGTTGTGCCGCTTTCTTTAACGCAAATCGTACAGCAAGCTCTTTGACTTTCGGGTGTACATTCGTGCTGTATAACCGCTCCAAAAACAGAGCGGGTTTTTGTTCTGGGTCTTCGAGCAAACGAAGAGCTGCACGTCCAATGAGCTTTCCTGCCGCGTCACGAATCAAGACAAAACGCACATTCGGATCGGTTTCGTACGAAAGTAATCCACGATTGAAGTGCTTGGTCCCATTCCAGTTCTGACAGGATGGCACCGGAAATTCTCCGATATGAAAATACGTAACTGCATCGATCGCATCAGAAAAATGCAAGGTCTGGCGTGACACGCGTGTTCCCCCAAGCAACGAGATGCGTGTGTCCTCCAGAAACTTCTCCACACGCTTCACATCTTCCTCGAGAACCGGATGTGCTGCCACAAGACCCTCACGAATAATAGAAAACACCCGCGCAAACGGCACACGTTCTTTTTCCACACGCAACACTTGCTCATCAAGCTCCGTCATGGAAATAGTTTCCAGACGCTGTACGTAGAGCTGCGCTTTGCGCTTGGTAATTTCCGCACCGTGTTCTTGTAAAAACCCTAAGATTTTTTGTTGGAGCTCAGCATGTTCTCGTTCATCGGCTTCCGTAGGAACCACGTAATCCGTGCCTGCCTTCTTTGCCTTCCTTGCTTTGGCGAAGAGAGCGGTTAGTTCCTGTCGACGCTGCGTCCATTCTTGCAGTGGACGAGAGAGACGGTCGAGCTCAATACGTGTCTTGTTGCCTTCCCCAAGTAAATCTTCCCCTGTAATATGCCCGTCTGCTATCGCCTGAGAAAATAAGTCTGATACCGCAGATGCTACCTGCGCTCCCTCGAATTGAAACTCTTCTTCGCTAGTGGTTTGCATCGGCTCTAACCAAGTCATGTAGCGTTCTAGGTCGAGTTTGCGTGGCAGCAACCCTTCGCGTTTCATGCGCTCCAATGCGGCACCTTGCTCCCCAGGTTCAACCGCTCCACCCCAAGCTCTCCACGCCTCAAACCCAGAACCAAACGCCCCAAGCAGCGAACGGAAACCCGTCGTCATCTTGTTGTCCCCCGCACACGCATTCTTTCGATAGATGACGAGCGCATGCAGTGTTTCTACTGGAAGCATGTCTCGTCCTTCCACTGAAAGATCCTCTAACTGTCGCAGGAGCGGCGCGCGCTGAAGCTCACGGAGTGCATGGATGACCTCAGCAACCGAACGGCCCTCAAACACCAAACCTGTTTCATCCACACCAACACGAATCACCTCAAGCAAAACAGGAAGTAAACGCTGACGTGACTCTTCGTCGAGCGCCAAGAGCCATGCCTGATTTTCCTTCGCAAGCGGTGAAGCGGTTAGATTGGAAATCTCCACGAGCGGTTTGAGAAACTCATCCGTCGGATATTGATCGGAAGCTCGGTACGAATATCGCCCCTTGCTTTGTATGGCCGCATCTCGGAGAGCATCACGGTACCATGGAAAAAAAACGGACTTGGAAACGGAGTCAATGAGAGGCTGATACGCTTCCGCGTTTGTAAACTTGTGTCCGTACCAGCGAGAAACCAAATGGTGAGGAAACACTCGTTCCACAATCGACCGTGCTTCCGGACTTCTCCAAATGGCAGAGACTGCCTCCCCACTCACCGAAATCTCCTGACCATGCTGTCGCAGCAGCTCCACATAGCGTTCCTTCCCAACCGCTGCCATCACAACCAACTGCTTATCGCTCCCGTATACGCCACCGCGAGGGGTTTCTTGAAAAAGGCACTCGGGCTGTAGTGCTGCCATTGCCTCAATGTCGCGTGCAACAAACGGATACGCTTCCTTCCCAAGACTTGTTAAAACGCCCCGTTCGAACACAAACCCAGGAGTCGCTTGGCACCAGTCGCGTAAAATGACCGCGAGCCGTTCTTCAAGTTTACGCCATTCTGCCTGCCGTTTTTTCTTTTTGTCATCTCGTCGCACCGTTGCCAGGGCGTAACCAATATCACTGTGTACCGATTCATCGGCTTGTGCAGCAACAAGTCGGAAGAACCGATTTAGCAGTACAGGCTTTTCAACAAGCTCCTCAAGAACCCAAGACATTTTTGCCAAATGCTTGATGGGCGGATCGGTGTGCAAAAAGGCGAGTCGAACAACTTCCGACTTCGGCAACACTTCCGCGAGTTTATCGATGTCGCCTCTCCAAATGGCAAACTGAACAAAATCCGGGTCGCGCACAATCGCGCGGCACTCCTCCTGCAGTGCAAGGTCTTCTGACGGATGTTGCAGTACACTCAGCACGAGTGCACTGCGGCCACGTGCAACCGTAATAGCGCGACGAATCCATTGTGTGCGCTCCTCAGGTTGAACAAGCCCACGAGCAAACCCACCGATATTTTTCGCGTAAAAAAACTCTGGGTTCATTTGGAACAATTGGCGGGCCGTTGTGTTGAGATGTTTTACTTCGTCTGTTTTTCCCAGGGCACGCAACTCCGCTTGCGCATCAGCAAGCTGCTTTAATAACTCCGTTGGATTGTTCCTGGCTGCTTGTTTGACCATGACGTCAAACGCAAGGGTGCCGCGCTCGAGTGCAAGCGGGATGTTGGCGAGCCAAAGCTCGGGAGCTTGTTCGTCGATCATTGCCAAAAGTTGTTTCCGGTCGTCTGGAGGAAGTGAATCGCGCAAGGGAGAGTTTTTACGAACGAGCGCGGTACTCATATAGCAATCGGCTCCGTACAAGCCAATGGCTTCACGCGCATCGTCCACAATTTCCTGTTCTACTCTCCTTCCTACATCCGGGTTGGTTCGTCGGACGTACGCCAAAAAAGTCGCGATATCTGCTCCATCTCGTGTGTACAATGCCACTTCCCCCTCGCGACGAAGTTGTTGAACAAGCGTCAAACAGTCATCGGGAGCAAGTTCGACCGCCTCCGCAAGTGGCAAGGACGGAATATTTCGTTGTGCAAGTTGCATCACGTATTCAAGTGGTGGTGGGAGAAGCTGTGGATCACGCATTCGTGTTGAACGATAGAAGTCCGCTAACACACCAATCTCTCGTTTCTTGAGTTCAAAACCCAACCGAAGCATTTCATCTTGTGTCGCAGGAGAAAGATTGGGGGAATCCGTGTAGATCGTCCAGTCATCAGCGGCTGGTATCACTTGCTGGACACGCTCAAGATAACGCTTAGAAAGCGCGAGTTCTTCTTGCTTCAAAAAATGAAGTCCGTCAAAAGCTCGCGGTTCTTTTGCCACGCGAACCAAGTTATCTGTTTGCATGCCAAGCGCATGCGCGCGCTCTGCAAACGGCATAGCAAACACCGAACGCTCCCCGCTCGCAACAAATTCAAACAACTGTTTGACTGGGTCCTTTTCAATGCGCACCCCAAATGGACGTGGTTCACGATACGACAATACCGCATCAAGAAGCACTCCCATTTCCTCAAAACGTGTGAAAGCAAATTGAAAACAATTCAGTTGTTTCACTTCTCCCGTCTTTTCGTCACGCTTGGGAAACCTCAATGCCGGCACATCAACAAATGGCGCCACGCAAATCACATCTTCCGGACGCTGTGTATACGCTCGTGTAAACTCCTGCCGCTGTTCTGGCGACAAGTCTGTCCAACACTGATAAAAACTTTTCAAAAACTTTTTTGGATCGCTGGCTCGCCCAAGATATTCTCCCAATGTACGACGTTCCTCAGGAGAAGCACTCTCAAGTTTTCCCAAAAGAGCCGCGTCGTCAATAAGCTCGTGCAGCACGCACTGCTCCAACACCTGCACACGCACATCCGGAGACACGTGCGACCAGTCCGCAAACAACGCGTCGCGAAGACGAACACGTTCTGACGCAGACAACGGTACGAACTCGACCCCTCCGCGTTCCATGCTGCGCTCGAGGGCCTGTTTTGGGTCAAACGAAAAACGTTGGGCTTCAAGATTCATAGTCACACACAGTATACCAAACAAAAAAGGCCGTGTGTGGCCTAGTGAACGAGTTCGAGCACGCGAGCTTGTTCTTGTTCGCGCAGGATGGCGCGGCGCAGGGGGGCGAGCTGTGCCTCGAGCGCCCACTTGCGAAGCAGGAGGTTGCGCAGCTCGCGCAACGGCTCGTACCAGGACTCGAAGTGCTGCATGGTGTGCCGACGCGGGTCGGATTCGTCGAGTTCGCCCTCGATGAGCAGGATGAACGTCTCGATGTCGCGTGCCTCCTCGGGCACACGCCGTTCCGTCGCCTTGATGTCGCGTTCGACACCCTCTAGGATCTCATTGAGCTCTCGATACTGCCCGTACAATGAACGTTGTCCCACGTGTGTCTCTCCTGTGGTGAATGAATCTACCCCGTGTGGGCATTTTCGTCAACCAACCATAAACAACGCAAAACGAAAATCCCCGCCCTAGGCGGAGATTTTTTCAATCTTGAGTTTGGTGAATGGCTGGCGGTGACCAACGTTGCGGCGGTAGCGCACCTTTGGTTTGTAC
>SXGT01760678.1_pt1 | contig 11727 bp, 13 predicted proteins | sample 3176221 | NCBI WGS metagenome assembly SXGT01 (sample SAMN11356862, study PRJNA531348) | freshwater metagenome | isolation source: freshwater sample F1-120 | place: China: Fuxian Lake, Yuxi | collected 2017-12-25
ATACGGCACGCCCTTGATGGGCGGGGTGAGATAGCCGATGCAGGAGACGATAAGGCCGCACGGTACGGCATAGGTCTCGCCGGTGCCGACCGCGCGCCCATCACCCTCGAGCCGGGTCCGCTCGACAACCAGCCGCTCGGCCCGGCCCTGCCCTTCCACCCGGAGCGGGCGGGCGAAGAAGTCGAAGGCGATCGTCTTGCGCTTGCCTGCGGGGGCGGCGGCGGCGAAGTCGCGCAGGTGGGCGACCGACTTGCGCAGACCAGGTTCCAGCGCCGCATCGGCCTCGACCGGCGGCAGGTCGGCAGGATCGACCCGCGGCTGCGCGTCCTGGAGGTGGCCGAGTTCGCCCAGTTCCTTGGGCGTCATCGCGATCTGGTGCGGGCCGCGCCGGCCGAGCAGGGTGACGCTGCGGATCGCGGAGCCCTCCAGCGCATCCAGAGCATGGCCGACGATGTCCGACCCGGCGAACTCGGCGCGGGTCTTCGAGAAGATGCGCGCGACGTCCAGCGCGACATTACCGTTGCCGACCACGGCCGCGGCGTCCACGTCGAGCGGCGGAGCGAGGTTCGCGAATTCCGGCAGGCCGTTATACCAGCCGACGAACGCCGCCGATCCGATCACGCCGGGCAGGCCGTCGCCGGGAATGCCGAGCGGCCGGTCCTTGGGCGCGCCGGTTGCCAGGATCACTGCGTCATAGGCATCGAGGAGTTCGGCGACGCCCACGTCACGGCCGACATGAAGATTGCCCAGGAAACGCACATTGCCGCCCAGCGCGACTTTCTCGTACCGCCTGGACACGGCCTTGATCGACTGGTGATCGGGCGCGACGCCGAAGCGGATCAGGCCATAAGGCACCGGCAGCCGGTCGATCATGTCGATCCGGACGGCGTCCCCGAGCAGCTTGATCAGGGCCTCGGCGCTGTAGAAGCCCGCCGGCCCCGTCCCGACCACCGCCACGTGCCGCATGCGCCCTTGCTCCCGCTGCCAGGCCGCATGCTAGACCCGGCGCCGCGCGGCGGGAAGGCCGATCAGCCGCGTTTGTCTTCCAGCATCTGCTGACCCTTGGCGCGCAGGAACTTCTCGATCGGCGCGGCCATCATCGCGAGCAGGGGCGGCAGCATCAGCTCGACATGGACGTGGTCTTCGCGCACGTCGAGATGGCCGCCGACCGACTGGCCCATCGCGCGCACATGGAGATGCAGCCGGTCCGCCTCCCAGCGCGACGTCACCTCCGCCTTGCCGCCCGGAATATGGTCGTCGAGCTTGCCGATCCCGTTCTGGAGCCGGCGCTTGGCCTCGTCCCGGCCGAGCCGGTGCGGCATGTCGATCACGAAAGGTTTGTGCATAGGGCCGGACTTAAGCGCGCAGGCCGGCCCGGACCAGCCCTGTGGCGCTGCAACAACAGCTTTGTGCAATAATGATGAGAGCTTGCCCGCGCCTATTCTAAGTTGCCCGCAACAACCTACTCTCCTCTTCAAGCGGCACGGGGGCCGCGCTCAGGGGGGCTGTCCATGGCCAAGCTTTCGAAATTTCTTCTGCTCTCGTCCTTGTCGGCCGTTGCGCTGGCCGGGCCCGCCTACGCCCAATCGACCGAGACCGACCCCGCCGATCCGCCGCTGGATGCGGTGGAGACGACCGAGCAGGACGTGCGGCCGGAAAACACGCTGATCGTCACCGGCACCCGCCGCACCGACCGGGTCGTTGCCGACAGCCCGGTGCCGATCGACGTCATTTCGTCCGAGGCGCTCAGCCAGTCCGGCTTCACCGACACCAACCGATTGCTGCGCGAGCTGGTGCCGAGCTTCAACTTCCCGCAGCCGTCGATCACCGACGGCACGGACGTGATCCGCCCGGCCACCCTGCGCGGCCTCTCGCCCGATCAGACGCTAGTGCTGATCAACGGCAAGCGCCGCCACTCGACCGCTCTCCTCAACATCAACGGCTCGGTCGGCCGCGGCTCGGCCGCCGTCGACATCAACCTCATCCCGACCATCGCCCTGTCCCGCGTCGAGGTTCTGCGCGACGGCGCCGCCGCCCAGTACGGTTCGGACGCGATCGCCGGCGTGATCAACTTCCAGCTGTCCGACCGGCGCGAGGGCGGACGCATCACCGCCAATGTCGGCCGCTATGAAACGCGGGTCAGCGGCATCGAGGAGTTTACCGGCCTCGCCCTCGGCCCCAACGGGCAGCCGCTGCTCGGCCCCGACGCCAACCGCAACGGCAATGGCGACATTTTCCTGACGGAGACGACCGGCCGCGACGATAAAAGATCGGACGGCACCACCATCACCGTCGCCGGCACCGTCGGCATCGGCCTCGGACCGGACGGACATCTCAACATCTCGGCCGAATATCAGGACCGCAACCCCACCAACCGCACCGGCTTCGATCCGCGCCGCCAATATGCCCGGCTCGCCAACGGCAATGTCGACCCGCGGGAGTTGACCTTCGATCGCCTCAGCCACCGCTATGGCGATGCCAAAACCGAGGATCTCAAGATCTTCATCAATGCGGGCCTGCCGCTCTCGGACGCGATCGAGCTGTACAGCTTTGCCTCCTATGGCGGCCGCCAGGGGCAGAGCGGCGCCTTCTACCGTCTCGCCAGCGACGCACGCAACGTGCCGGCCATCTACCCGGACGGCTTCCTGCCGCTGATCAACACCGATCTGGAAGATCATGCCCTGGTCGCCGGCATCCGCGGCGAGGTCGGCGACGGTTTCCGCTACGACCTGTCGGGCAGCCACGCCCGCAACGAGTTCGATTTCTTCATCTCCAACACGCTCAACCGCTCGTTCGGCGCGGCGTCCTCGCGAGGCTTCGATTCCGGCGGCCTGCGCTACGGCCAGGACCTCATCAACTTCGATGTCAGCAAAGATCTGACCGTCGGTTTCCTGCAGAGCCTGACCGCCTCGGCCGGCGTCGAATATCGCAAGGAACGGTTCCGGCTGCGTCCGGGCGAGCCTGCCAGCTTCGGAAATGGCGGCGTTCCCGGTACACCGTCGGGCGCGCAGGGCTTCCCCGGCATCTCGCCCACCATCGGCGGCCAGAGAGTCGACCAGCAGCGCAGCCGCGACAACATCTCGGCCTACCTCGAATTCGACGCGAATGTGACCGAGGCCTTCACCCTCCAGGTCGCCGGCCGCTATGAGGATTATTCCGATTTCGGATCCGACATCAACGGCAAGATCGCCGCGCGGTTCGAGCCAGTCGAGGGGCTCGGTTTCCGCGCCGCCGCGTCCACCGGCTTCCGCGCCCCTTCGCTCCAGCAGCAATTCTTCGCGGCGCAGGCGACCAACAACGTCAACGGCGTGCTGCTGGAAACGGTGACGCTGCCGGTCGACAACCCGATCGCAATCGCGCTCGGCGCGACGCCGCTCGATGCCGAGACCAGCATCTCCTATTCGGCCGGCCTGGTCTTCACCCGCGTCCCCGGCCTCAGCATCACGATCGACGCCTACCAGGTCGAGATCGACGACCGCATCGTCGTCACCGATAATCTTTCGGCCAATCGTGCTGCCACCGCCACCGATCCCGGTCGGAGCATCGCCCGCATTCTCGACCAGGCCGGCTTCACCGCGACCAATGCCGCGCGCTTCTTCGTCAACGGGATCGACACCCGCACCCGCGGCCTCGACGCAGTCGCCACCTACCGGACCAGCCTGTTCGACTATGGCCGGATCTCGCTCACCGCCGGCTTCAACTACAACAAGACCAAGATCCAGCAGGTGCTGGCCGCGCCAGGGCCGCTCGCCAACATTCCGGGACTGGTGCTGTTCGGCCGCCAGGAATCGCTGCGGCTGAGCGAGGGCCAGCCGCGCACCAAGATCAACTTCGGGCTTGATTACGATTACGAGTTTTTCGGCCTCACGGCCCGTACCAACCGCTACGGCAAGGTGCTTGGCGCCGGCGCCGATCTGTTCGGCGACGTGAACCTCCAGGCCAAGTGGATCACCGATCTGGAACTGCGCGCCCAGGCGACCGACAAGATCGAATTCGCCATCGGCTCCAACAACATCTTCGACGTCTACCCGACCAAGACGCCGACCGGGCTCGGCACCGACCCGGTGACCGGCGCCGCGCGCGCCTATCCCGCCACCAACTATGTCGCGCCATTCTCGGCCTTCTCGCCGTTCGGCTTCAACGGGCGGTATGTCTACCTGAGGTCAGCGCTGCGGTTCTGACTTTGGCCCCTCCTGAGCGATAAGCCCTCTCCCCTGCGGGGTGAGGGCGCGATCTCGAGCCCGCTCCAACCGGTAACGCCCCGTTCACCACCTTCCTCAACGACCCGTAAACCCGCCACGCTCTAATTCCGCTCACTGAGGCCAAGTGCCATTCAGTCGAGGGATTGGACCGATGTCGAACTTCATCCGCCGCCTTCGGAGCAACGAAAGCGGCAATGTGCTCGCCATGGCGGCCGGGCTGATGCCGCTGCTGATGGGATCGGCCGCGCTCGCGATCGACGCTGCCCAGCTTGCCTTGTGGAAGCGCCAGCTGCAGCGCGCGGCGGACTCCGCCGCGCTCGCCGGCGCCCATACGCTGGCGCAGGATGGCGACGAGGGCGAGGTCACGCAGGCGATCAACAACGATATCGAAGAGAACCCGCACCCGCCGATCGTGAACATGGCGATTAACGCCGGTCCGCAGGGCGGGCACCAGCAGGCGGTGCGGGTGAACCTCACATCGCAGCGCGAGCTGCCCTTCGCCCAGATGTTCACCAATTCGCCGACCACCATCGCGGCGGACGCGACCGCGGCGGTGGTGACGGAAGGCAATTACTGCATGGTCTCCCTGTATAGCGGGGACGAGACCGGGATCGTGATGACCGGCAACTCCACGGTGACGCTCGGCTGCGGCATGGTGACCAACAGCAGCAGCGACAATGCGGTGACCGCGAGCGGCAGCTCGGAAGTGACCGCCAGCCCGATCGGAGCCGTCGGAGGGCTCAGCGGTTCCACCAACAATTTCGTCGGTGAGACGACCTTGCTGCCCTACACGTCGCCGCAGAGCGATCCGCTCGCCCATCTGCCCAATCCGTCGTACACCAGTTGCCCCGGCGGCGACATCGACGTCGGCAACAACAACACTTTCACCACCGTGCCCGGTCAGGTCTACTGCTCGATCGCGGTGAAGCCGGGCGGAACGCTCAACATCGCGCCCGGTCCGCTCGTCGTCTACGGCGGCGACATGAACCTCAAGGGGACGATCAAGACGGTCTCGCTGAACGGGCAGGCCGAGGGGTCCACCGTCATCATGACTGGCCCGAGCGGCAATGCCGGAACCTTCGACTCCAATTCGCAGGCGACGATCAAGATCAAACCGCCGAGCAGCGGCCCTTATGCGGACGTGTCCTTCTATCGGGACCGGCGCGCGCCCTATACGGAAATCAAGATCAACGGCGGCTCGGGCTCGGTCTTCACCGGAGCCTATTATTTCGCCTCGTCCGATCTGCGCTTCAACGGCAACGCGTCCTTGACCACGACGTGCCTCCAGCTCGTTGGCCTCAAGCTCAAGTTCAGCGGCACCTTCGACCTGGTGAACAGCTGCAGCGGCGGGACCGAGGACGGCAATTTTAGTCGCCGCCTAGTCCGGCTGGTGGAGTAAGCCGATGCGCCTCGCATCTCTTGTCCAGCGCCTCAGCAACGACGAGCGCGGCGTCAGCCTTGTCGAAATGGGCATAATCGCGCCGTTTCTCGGCGTGCTGCTGATGGGCTGCATCGATCTGGGGCGCGGAATGTCCGAGCGGCTGGAGCTGCAACAGGCTGCGCATCGCACCATCGAACTTGCCAACAGCCGGGCGCTCACCGCGGAGGCGGACATGGACGATATCGACTGGACCTTCCTGATCGCGGAAGCCGCCGCCGCGGCCGGGGTCGAGCAGAACAAGGTCGAGCTGACGAACTGGGTGGAATGCGACGGCGTCGTCCAGGAGCCGGAAGTGACGGTCTGCCCGGTGACCGATCCCAGCGACCCGCCGATGACGGCGCGCTACATCCAGCTCGAGATCAACGGGGTTTACGATCCCTTGTTCAAGCTCGCCCACATCTTTCCGCAGGCCAATCCGGACGGCACCGTCCCGATGGTCGCCGAAGCTGCCGTGAGGATCCAGTGAGGCGCCTGTCCCGAATCGCCGCGGAAGAGCGCGGTGCGACCCTGGTCGAGTTCGCCCTGCTGGTTCCCGTGCTGCTCGGCCTGGTGATCGGTGCGGCGCAGATGGGCATCCTGTTCTTCGCCAATGCCGGGCTGCAGCATGCGGTCGGCGAAGGCGCGCGTCTCGCGATGATCTGGCCGCGTCCGTCCAAGGCCGACATCATCGACGAGGTGAAGAGCAGCAAATACGGCCTGGACGATGCCTATCTCGTCGGCGAGCCGGTGATCGTCGAGGGCACCAGCAACGATTGCGACATTTACGACATCAGCTGGAGCTACACCGTCCCGCTCAACTTCATCTTCTACGAAACGCCGCCCGTGACCCTGAGCCACAGCCGGCGCGTCTTCCTTCAGACGACCGATGGCTCCAGCAGCCCCTGCACCAGTGGCACGCCCACCTCGACCTCGTCGAGCGGTGGCACCGGTGGCACGTCCTCGACCTCGACCTCGAGCACGGGGGGCACGAGCTCGGGCGACGGAGGCACCACATCCAGCACGAGCACGGGCGGCACGACCTCGAGCACTAGCTCCGGCGGCACCACCAGCACGGGCGGCTTAACGAGCACGGGCGGATCGACCAGCGCGAGCAGCGGTTCGACGAGCAGCACCGGAGGCTCGACGACGAGCTCGACGGGCGGCACGAGCGGGAGCACAACCTCGTCGACCAGCACCACATCGTCCACGAGCGGCGGTAACGGGAATGGCAACGGCAATGGCAGCAGCGGAAACGGCAACGGCAGCAGCGGGAACGGAAACGGAAACGGCAAGGGTTCCGACGCTGTGAAGGGCGGCAAGAAGTAGCGCCGGGCTATCCTGGCCTGCTCCTCCGTCAGGAGCGGCGGGTCAGGATCCTGCTCCGTTTCCGCCGCCCGGCATCGTTTCCGGCATAGCCGTGCCGGCCGGTGTTGGCGTGTCCGGCGGATTGCGCTGGTAGCCCCAGAATACCAGGCCCGCGATCAGCAGCAGAAGAACCAGCAGCATCACCAGGTTGGTGCCGCGTCCGCCGCCGCCGGTCGGTGGGGGAGCTCCGTTGGCCAAGCCGTGTTCCTTTCGCCTGATCAGCCAATGGCGGGGGTGACGCCAAGTTCCGCCCGCGATTGCCACTCGTCACGGCGCGATCGCCAGACCGTCGCCCTGCGTGCCGGCCTTGAGCCGCCGCAGCACGCGGCCGGAAGCCAGGTCCACCTCCGCCACTTCGTCTCGACCCGTCTCCGCCGCGTAGAGGCGCTTACCGTCGCGCGAGAACAGAATGGTGACCTGCGCTGCCGCCTCCGTCCCGCTCACCTTCACCTCGCGCACCGCCCGCCGGGTGCGCGCGTCGATCACCTTCAGGCTGCCGCTGCCGAGATTGGAGGTGACCACCCAGCGTTCGTCCGGGCTGGTGATCACCCGGATCGGCACCGGCCCGGTCCTGACCTCGGCTAGCTTCTTGAAGCTGCGTGTGTCGAACGCCTGCACGCGCCCGCCCTCGAGATCGCCAACCCACAGGTCGCGCCCGCCGCGCGCAAGCGCAATCCCCTCCGGCCGGCCGCCGACCTCCAAGTCGCGCAGCTTGCGCCCGCCTTTCAGGTCGATCACCGTCACCGTTCCTGCCGGGATGTTGGCGGTATAGGCCCGCGCCCGGTCCGGCGAGACCGCGACCATGTGGGAGCCCTGCTGATCGGTCGGGATCGCCGAGACCTTGTCCCCCGCCCGCGTGTCGACGATCGTCAGCGTTCGGCTGCGCTCCGTGGTCGCGATCAGGCGCCCGTCCGGCAGCCAAATGAGGCCGTGCGGCCCCTGATTGGGCGCAAGCTCGATCGTGCGCAGCCTGGCGCGGCTCGCCACGTCGAAGACATCGATGCTGCTTCCGCCATAAGCGACCACCGCAGCCTGCCGCCCATCCGGCGAAACCGCGATCTCGTGCGGCATCCGGCCGGTCTTCGCGCGGCCCAGCTCCCGGCCGGTGGCCAGGTCGATGAAGCTGAGGCTGTCCTCGCCCTTGTTGCCGACCAGCAATGTCTCGGCGCCGGCCGCGCCCGCCGTCAGCATCAGCGCCAGCAGCGCCGCGCCCATCATGAACCGCATCGGCCTCTCCTTCGTTTGCCCCTCCATGCTACGCGCCAGACATCCCCATGCAAGCGTGGCCGCTGCCCCCCATATCCGCGGCGTGAAGGTGCTCGCCCTCCTGCTCGCCTCCCTGGCGCTGGTCACCGCCACGGCGCCGGGCACCGCGCAGGAGCAAGCGGAAGGGCAGGAGAAAGCGGACTATCACGCCTGGCTGGCCCGCGAACCCGCGGCGCGCGCCCAATTACTCGGTTTCAAGCAGTTCCTTGAGATGGAGGAGGTCGACGGCGTGCTGCCGACGTGGCAGCTGACCCGCACCGCCAGCAAGTGGCGCGAATGCGACGGTCCCCGCTTCGAGGTCGCGCCCTTTAGCGAATGGAACAACATCGCCAGCACCTTGCGCTTCATCAAGGCGCATGTGGAGCCGGTGATCGGCGATGTGGAAGCCATGTCCGGCTACCGCAATGCCGAGCTCAACGGCTGTTCCGGGGGCGCCCGCGAGAGCGCGCATCGCCGCTTCTACGCGCTCGATCTGGTGCCGATCGAGCCGATCGCCCGCGACGGCATGATCCGCAGCCTGTGCCGCATCCACGAATGGCGCGGCGACGGCTACGAAATCGGCCTGGGCTTCTACTCAGGCCTCCGCTTCCACGTCGATTCGAAGGGCTTCCGCAAGTGGGGCCCGGACGGCAAGGGCGCGACCAGCCCCTGCAACACATAAAGGTTGACACGCCGTCGCCTTGATTTCGCGACGGAAACGGCGGCCGGCGCGACCGGCGCGCAGGTGCGCGCGTTGACCCCCCTTCCCATGAGGCGTAATTTCGCGGCCATTCCTGAGGGGGAGTGTTTGCCGTGCGTGTGCTGATGTATGCCCTGCCCTTGTGCCTGCTGGTGACGGAGGCGACCGCATTCGCGCAGTTCCCGTTCGGCCTCGGCACGCCGCGCCCCGCCCGCAAGGCGGAGACTCAGCCGGCCGAGGGCAAGGAAGGCGGCTGCAAGCTGTCCGAGGGCAAGCGCCAGGGCTCGTCGGTGGCCGGCAACATCCTGGGCGGCCTTGCCGGCCGCGCCTTTGGCGGCCGCGCGGGCGCCGTCACCCAGTTCGTGCCCTTGAACACCTTCACCACCATGCTGACCGACGCCATCGCCTGCCAGCTCGACAAGGAAGAGCAGAAAAAGGCGGTCGCCGCGACGGAGGAGGCGGTGAAGGGCGGCGTCGGCACCCGATCGACCTGGACCAGCGCCACCCGCAAGGGCGTCTCCGGCTCGTCGGTCGTCACCGCCGCCAACACGCGCGCCGACGGCCGCTCCTGCATGACGGTGGACGACGTCGTCATCGTCGAGGGCGAGGAGACCACCGTGTCCAAGCAGATGTGCCGCAGCCCGGGCGGCCAGTACGTGCTCTCGGCCTGAGCCGCATGCGCCGCGCCCTGCTCGCCCTTGCGGCCGCCCTGCTCGCCGCCGCCGCGCCCGCGGGCACCGACCCCAAGAATCCGACCTGCCCGAAGGAGCCGGGCTGGGGTCCGCTCACCCCCATGCAGTTCCGCTTCCAGCAGCAGGGCGACATCAAGATCCTGATCGGCGAGGGCGCGATCGACGACAATCTGGTACCCCGGCTGAAAGCTGCGCTGGCGCAGCAGCCGCAGGAGATCTGGCTGCGCTCGCCCGGCGGCAATGCCAAGGTCGGCAACGAGGCGGGCCTCCTGATCCGCAAGGCGCCCTACCCGATCGTCACCCGCATCCCCGCCGGCTGGGGCTGCTTCTCGGCCTGCAACTTCCTGTTCATGGGCGGCCGCGCGCGCATCATCGATCCGGGCGGCCAGTTTATCGTCCACATGTTCACCCATACCGGCGACCGGGACGTGATCCGCCAGGAAGTCGCCCGCGGTACGGAGAATACGGTGGGCCTCATCGCCGAGATCGAGCAGGGCTCGGCCCTGCTGGCCAGCGAGGACAACGATTTCCTGATCCGCATGGGCGTCTCGCGCAAGCTGCTGACCGACATCATGTACAAGCAGTCCGCCGTGGAAAGCGCCGGCGACGGCTCGACGCGTCGCTGTCTGACGTTGGAAGAAGCGAGCCTGTACAAGGTGACGAATGCACGGTGAGCCCCGAGACTAAGCAGCGATTGCGCCAGCGATCGCGACTTAGGCGAGGATGGAGCGAACCGCGGCCGGCCTCGCGGGAGCGAGGACCGACGTCAGGAATTCAGTCGTGACGGCGCCCAAGTCGACAAAGTTGACAGGGTCGCACCCCGCTTTCCCGGCGGGAGGGCCGCGAACGCGAGCTTTGTTTTATTTCGGATCGTGTCTCGGGTTTTCGCGATTCAGCAAAAGGTCCAGAGCACGCGCGTGCCCGATAAGCGGCTCCATCTCACTTCCCCCGACGCAACACGATGGCCACGGCCGAGAGTGCCTACCGCGACATCTAGGTCATCCCGCTCCTAACCGGGTCTTGCTGTTCAAACCAAGTGCATGGCCCGCGCGCTCACTCCTACCTCATCCTGAGCGCCGCAATTTATACCTCCTGCGGAATGCTCATTGAGCCATATTCCCACATCCGCTTCTGCCCTTGTTTTGCTTCTCCAGCAGCTTGCGGCTCGCGTCACCGCCATAGCATTTGGCGGTCAGGGCCTTATGCAGCGCCGCAATCGTCTCGCGGGCGATGACCTTGCCGCCGATCAAGGCCTAGATCAGAATCTTGAAGAGGTGGAAGAACACGACGTCCTTCAGGCGCTCACCCGCTTTGGCTTGTGCTGGGCGATGCTGTTTCTTAGCTTGGAACAGGAGATCGGATGATGCGAGGCCGGAAGTTCCTTCGGGGGAATGCGACACAGTTGATGGCCAAGTTCGCACTGTCCGAGTCCGCTCGGCACCGCCCCGCGGCAAGCGCGGCTGCATTGGATCCGGACTTCGTCGCGCGGTGCAAAGAGTCACTCTCCGACCCTCGGCCGGGCATCTCCGCCGCGGACGTCCGCGCCGAACTGCGCGCGCATCACGAGGCGCGACTGAAGCGTGGCGCTTAGGATCGTTTACCGCCCGCTGGCGCGCGACGATCTGAAGGACATCTACGACGCCCTGGAGAAGGCGGCTGGCCCCGAGGTGGCGTTCGGGGTCGTAGAAGCAATCGAGAAACGGTGCGAGACGCTCAGCACCTTCCTGGAGCGTGGCACGCCGCGACCGGAAATCGGACCCGGCGTTCGATCCATCCCATTCAGAAGGCGCGCTACGATCGCCTACCGAGTGGATGCGGAGGAAATCTCAGTAATCGGGATCATGTACGCCGGACGCGATCTCGCCGTGCTGAAGGAGCCGGGCCGGCAATAAAGGTCCGGAGCCTCACTCCTCCCCCATCCTGAGCGCCGCGATAAACGCCTCCTGCGGAATGCTCACACTGCCATATTCCCGCATCCGCTTCTTGCCCTCCTTCTGCTTGTCGAGGAGCTTGCGTTTGCGGCTGGCGTCGCCGCCGGAGCCTTTGGCGGTCACGTCCTTGCGCATCGCCGCGATCGTCTCGCGGGCGATGACCTTGCCGCCG
>SXGT01022768.1_pt1 | contig 11726 bp, 7 predicted proteins | sample 3176221 | NCBI WGS metagenome assembly SXGT01 (sample SAMN11356862, study PRJNA531348) | freshwater metagenome | isolation source: freshwater sample F1-120 | place: China: Fuxian Lake, Yuxi | collected 2017-12-25
CAAGGCACTAGTGGTCGCTGAGAAAGGTACTCTGTCAGAGGATGTGGCCTAGGTCAAGAAGAAAACGTGGACTGAGAATACGGTCTGCGAGATCAGCTCAAAATCACCGATGGCTGACAGGATACCTTCCCCGCGTTACGATTTTACCAAGCACTACGTTAGAATTCGGCTCTTGAGTCGGTTGAGCAATTCAATGGCGGCGCCGATGTCGGACTTTTGCCGCTCGGGCTCGGCGGCGATTTCCCGTTCAATGGTGAGCGGGCCTTGGTAGCCGATCTCGTGGAGCGTGCGCAGAAAATTCTCGAAGCCGACATCCCCTTCTCCCAACGGCGTTTCACGCCCCCATTCCACTCCCGGACGGGCTGCCCATGTGCCGTCCTTGCAATGCACGCTCCGCACATGGGGGCCGACCTTGCGGAGTGCTTCGATCGGGTTCCCCGTGCCGTAGAGAATCATATTGGCCGGGTCGAAATTAACGAATAGATTGTCACGCTGGGTCCGCTGTAGAAAGTCGAGCAGTTCGTCGGCCGTTTCTTGTCCGGTTTCGAGATGCAGTCGCTGTTGGTTCGCGGCGCAGTGGTCGCAGACCCGCCGGGTCACATCGACCACCTCTTCAAAAGATTTACGGTCGGTCGATCGATGGGGGATGAACCCCAAATGAAGGGCCACCACGTCACACCCCAGCCGACGGGCGAAGTCGGCGATTTCCAGCATCTCCCGCGTGCGCTCCGCACGAGATTCTCGCGGGACCAGGCCCACCGTGCGCTGCGTGGTCGGTATGTCAGCGTAGCTCTCGCCGTCAAATCCGCCGAAAACGGCTGTCAGGCGAATGCCCAATCGGTCGAGTTTCTGCAGGAATTGATCGGCGTGCGCCGCGGTCCGCGTGTTGGGAGCCGGCGCGTGCAGGTGGATCGTGGGCACCTTCAATCCATGAGCCACGTCCAGCTGGACGCCGAGTCCGGCGTCAATGCTGGCGAATACACCAATCGGCCATGGATCCATGCTCAACTCCTACGCCAATCTCAATTTGCAAATTGCAGATCTCAGATTTCAGATTTAAAATTTAAAATGATCGCGGGGCTGCTTATCGTGCTCCAAGCGGGGACTGGGATTCTCGCACTGAAGCGATTCCTAACTAGCCGCATCCAGTTTTGTTCGCTCGTCACTGATATTGCTACCGTCGGGCGTGGCATCGTGGTTCATATCGAACCATTCGGCTTGGAACGGCAGGTAACCACCGACGTTTTTTTGTGCGTTGCTCATGGCAACCCGCGCGGTGGTGGCGATGACGGCATCGCCAATCGCGACTTCAGGGTGGCACTTGGGGCGATTCTCCGGGGCCTGGTTGCGGATGCACCAAGCCCAGTGCTCCAACTGCTCGCGGTAGCCGCGGCTGACAGGTTTGCCCTCGGCTGCCTTGGCCAACGGGCCACCGTCACCGCTGGCCTGCGTGTCCAACGTGGGGCCACCTCCATCTTGACGCACGCCCACACGGGTCGAGACCGAGGAATCCTTGTAGAGCATCGTCTCGAGTTCCCGTTCCAGGACCAAAGTCCCGCGTGTTCCCATCACCACTTCACCGTAGCCGCCGAAGCCGTTGCCATTGATGGAGGAGTAGGTCACAACGATTTTTTTGTTCTCGTCCTGATCAAACGATGGCACGCCGATCTTGGGATCGGGATAGACACTGGCCGGATCGTAATAGCCGACGGGAAATTTGGGATCGTAGCCCGGCCCGGGAAACTCGAACGTGCAGTACACATGATCAAACGAATCGCGATCCAAGGGGAACGTATGCCGTCCCCCTACCGCGTGGACGGTCAGGGGATGCACGTGCTTGCCATCCGCGCGCAGCGCGTTGATGAAGATCGTAGCCGCGTCCAGTTGATGGCTGCCGAGTTCCGCCATCAAGCCGCCTCCGGTACGCTCCCAGAGCCGCCAGCGCACCAGTTCTTCCATCGCGGTTCGCAGACGGCCATTGGGCAAGGTGCGTTCTTCGTAGCCGAACTGGTCCGCGGCAATGCGCCGGTCGTCGTTCCAGGCCTTCCACTGGGCGATTTTTTTCTGCAGCAGTTCGCGCGCGACGGGACTCGTGGATGATTTGAGGTCTTTCTCAAGCTCCTTGAGTTGGCTTGAGATGGGATCCAAGGTGCGTTCCTTGCCGCTAAGATCCGTCCCTTTTTCGCCACCCGGAATGGGGAGCGCCCAGCTATCGCGTCCGGGGAGGTTACCGCGATGCCATTGAGCTCGAATGTAGTGAACTTCGCCCAGGACGCCCCATCGCAATAGATTCACCGCATTGTCGTACAAGACGTTGTAGTGTCGCTGGTGACCGGTTGCCAGGTAAAGATTCTTTTCCGTGGCCACGCGCCCCATCAACTTGCATTGGGCGATATTGTGCGCCATCAGTTTTTCGGTGAGCACATGCTTGCCGTGCTTCATGGCCAAAATGGCGGCGGGTGCATGCAGGTGGAGTGGGAGGGCGATCACAACCGCTTCGATCTGGTCATCCGCCAAGAGCTCTTCATAGCGTTCGTACACTTTGACGTGGGTGCGGGCCTCGTCCTCCGTCTTCCAGCCGTAGACTTTCATCAATCCGGGGCGCGCGGCAATCGCCGCCTCGCTTGCCCAATCTCCGTGAAAGGCCCGATGAATGCTGGAGGGGCGGATGTCGGAAATGGCTACAACTTGCAGGTAGTTGGGATTCATGGCCCCCAGCAGCACATTCCCCTCGTCGCCGGTGCCGATGACGCCCACTCGGACGGGATTGTCCACACGGCCATAGCCGAAGTACATTGCGCCGAGCGTGGCGGTCGAGGCCACCCCAGCACCAATAACTTCCTTGAAGAAGTCACGCCGGGAGACCTCCAAGGCGTCGTAGTAGTTGTCGCGACCGATGGTTTTTTCTTCAGGTGATAGATTCATACGCCCTCAGTCATGCTGACTTTTTTTTCCAAAGCCGAGCTAGAAAGAAATCCAACCCGGCGAACATGCCGGCACCGGTGGCCGCCAACAAGAGGGCGGCCACGAACTCCACCAATTGGTAGTGCATGAAACCCACTTCCGCCCCCGGCACCCAAGGAGGCTGGGTCACCAAGACGGACAACAAGAACAAGGCCGCGGCGATGGCAGCCGGACGCGTGAACAGCCCGAGCATAAGACAGGCACCTGCCACGATATGCCAGATCGAAACCAGGCGATCGGTGCCGCTGATATCGGCCGGATCGGGCAGGTAAGGCAGGTCACGTTTACGCTGCGACTCATTTCCCACCGCGTGCAAATCTTGTTGATACTGACGATGGGCTACGTCCAGCGCCTTGAACCAGGGCTGGGGTGTGGTCCGCAATTCGGCTTCCTTTTCCAGCATCCATTTCCAGCGATGTTCCACATCGCGGTATGTGGAGTCCTGCCGCGCGGCCCGCAAACGGTCGCACTCCTTGAAATACTGGTCGATGTCCTCGCCGAAAATGTTGACGAAATTTTCCAGTTGGGACTCGCTCCGTTGACGCACCTGCTCCGCCTGCTTCCGCTGGGCGTCGTCCCAACCGTAGTGCTCGGCCGCGCGCTGCCAGTATTCCTGCCACCGAGTCTTGATGGCATCGGCGTCCAATCGTTCACGCCCCTCGGCATCGCGCACCATTCCCTGATATAACGGTGCCAACGGCCCCTTTGCTTGGGACAGAAAATATCGGGATGTGAAGCTGGGGCTCGTTGCCTTGTTGATGCCTTCGGCCAAAAAGTGCCAGCCGATGCTCAACCGCAACGCAACCAGGGCCCAAATAGCGGCCTGGCCCCAGGGATGGCTTGATTGTTTCAGAAATCATCTCCTGACCAGAGTGCACAGTGCTTAGGGTGCTTAGCGCTTAGGGTGCTTAGCCTAAGGTACCTAGTCTATGAGGGGAGGGAATGGCTTGCCGCCCCACCTTCTCTTCTATTATGGTGACCCAATGGCCCGACGCCAACCACCCTGACACCCCCCCGAGAGAGCCCCGCGAACGGGGTCAGAATCGGGGTTAGAAACGAGCCGAAGATGCGTATCGTTTTGTGCTTTCCAGTCGAATCCCGCCACATCGAGCAGATCAAGCGAGTCGCTCCCCAGGCCGAGGTGGTCAACGCCGGTGACGCGACGATTGCCGACGAGATCATGACGGCCGATGTTTTTTGCGGCCACAATCGGGTTCCCGTGCCGTGGCATGCGGTGCCGGCCCAAGGACGGTTGCGCTGGATCCAGTCTTCTGCGGCGGGTCTGGATCACTTTCTGGTTCCCGAGGTCATCGAGAGCCCCATTGTGGTGACGAGTGGGTCGGGATTGTTTGCCAATCAAGTGGCGGAGCAAACGTTCGCGCTGTTGCTGGGCTTGCTGCGGGGCATTCCAGAATTTTACCGGGCACAGCAGCGCAAGGAGTTCGTGCGCAAGCCGACCGGCGATCTACACGGCAAGACGGTTGGCATCGTAGGATTTGGCGGCAACGGTCGACGCCTGGCGGAAATTCTGGCCGCCTTTGGCGTGCGCGTTTTGGCGACGGACATGTTTCCCTTCAACAAGCCCGACTATGTTGAGGCCCTCTGGCACCACGACCGTTTGCACGACCTGTTGTTACAGTCGCAGATCCTGATTCTCTGTGTGCCGCTCAACGATAATACGCGGGGGATGATTGGAGCAGAGCAATTGTCGCAACTGCCACCGGGAGCCATTTTAGTCAACGTGGCGCGAGGCCCCGTGGTGGTGGAAGCGGATCTTGTTCAGGCGCTCGAGTCGGGGCAATTAGGGGGCGCGGGATTGGATGTGACGGAAATCGAGCCGCTCCCTGTGACCAGCCGTTTGTGGGATCACCCTCGCGTCCTCATTACGCCGCATGTGGGTGCGCAATCGGCCTATCGGATCGACACGGTCACCGATTTTTTCTGCAAGAATCTCCAACGTTTTTTGACCGATCAGCCGCTAAAGAATTGGGTGAATAAGCGGCTGGGATTTCCCGTGAGATTTGAGATTTGAGATTTGAGATTATAACAGAAAACGGCTGATTGGCATCGTTTCCTCTTGTTGGTGCCCTAGAAACGCGATCAACGGTTGCCGGCGGTCAAGGTTCGGCGTCTTGGATGGCCCCGCCAAGGGCCCGAGTGGCGGGATTCGACTGGACTTGCGCGCCAACTCCGGCTTAAGATGGGGCGGGGGTCAATTTCATGTCAAACTATGATGGGCAAACCACGCAGCTCAGCTTAACGCTGCCCGATCCGCACCGCACGCGGTCTCTTGAGGAAGGGAGCCGTTTGCCGGCGACCAACGAGTTGGTCGTGCGCTATCAGGAGATCCTCGCTGAACAGCGGCTGAGTTGGACGGCACATCATCATCTGGGGCGTGTCTTGGGGCAGGGGGGGCAGGGGGTTGTCTATCTGAGTGAGCGCCGTGGAGCTGACGGGTTCACCTTGCCAATTGCGGTGAAGATTTTTTCACCGGAACGCTTTCAGAGTCTGTCCGAGTACGACACAACCATGTTGCGCATCGCGAGGGTTGCAGCATTGGTCGCGCAGATTCAGCAGGACAATCTGCTGGATGTGCATGATTTCGCGGACCGCAATCGTGTACGGATGATGTTCATGGAGTGGATTGATGGCTTCGACCTAAGTCGATTGGCGGCCAATCATTTGCTGACCACGGTGCGTGCCCGCGTAAGCGCCAAGCGTTGGGAGTACATCAATCGAGTGATCGTCACGCAGGGGCCCGTGCATGCACGCATGAAGCCAGGCGTGGCGGTGGCCGTTGTGCGTGATTGTCTAGCCGCGCTGGCCGCGCTGCACCGCCAGGGGATTGTGCACGGTGACATCAAGCCGGCGAACATCATGCTCAAGCGTACCGGCAACGTCAAAATCGTCGATATCGGATCCGCATTCGAAATCGCGGATCCCCCCACGCAGCGGACCTGCACGCCGCGTTACGCGGCACCGGAGATCCTCGACGGAGCGCCTTGCACGCCTGGCAGTGATTTGGCCAGTCTCGGATATGTCCTGGTCGAATTGCTCTCCGGCCGGCCCGTGTTCGCCGGACCGGAGAACTGGAAAGATCTTCTCCACGCCAAACGGACTTTCCTGCAGAAGCTTCCCAGCCTCTTGCCGGCTGAAGTGGCTTGCAGCGAGTTGCTGGTGGCGTTCTGCCGTCGCCTCGTCAACCCCGACCCGACCTTACGCTTCCCCAATGCCGAGGCGGCCGATTTGGTGCAAGAGGGAGCGGCCGCCTTCCACCGCCAATTGGTCAAAGGGGACTTGTCCAGCGAATACGACAGCGAGATCCGCATGTGGCTCCAAGAACTGTATGAGATCGAGGAGCAACGCTGGCAGCCCCCGGGCGGTCCCCCCCAGTGACGAATCTGCCTCATCACGCCTTCCATCTCAAACCGCGCGCCGATGCCGTCGGCCAAAGGGTGTGGGGGCGACTCTTTCGCACCTTTGGCCTAAGATAGCGACGATTGAGCCGCGTTATGCCATCGGCAGCGTCAAGGTAACTCGCATTGAACATTGTCCACCTGCTCGCCTCGCCATTCTTAGGGGGTCCGGAGCACCAAGTGCTGGGACTGTGCCAGAGCCTCCCAACAAGCGATCGGTCGAAATTGTTGTCGTTTGGCGAAGGGGGGCGAGCCCGCCCGCTTCTGGAGCGCGCGCGTGAACTCGGATTTGACGCCGTGGAGCTGCGGGAGAATTGGCCCCACCTGCGACGCGCAGCGCATGAGGTTGCCGAACACCTGCGAGCTTTCCGCGCCGATGTGCTCTGTACGAGCGGCTACAAGCCCGATGTTGTGGGATGGTGGGCCAGTCGTCTGACTGGCGTACCCGCAGTCGCTATCGCTCACGGCTGGACGGGAGCCACATGGAAGGTGCGGCTGAACGAGCGGCTGGATCGTTGGGCCATGCGGCGTATGGCAGCCGTAGTGAGCGTATCGCACGCGCAGGCGGTTAAAGTCGCACGAGCGGGCGTGCCTGCTGATCGAAATGTGACCATTCATAATAGTGTCGATCCCCATCGACTCGCCGCACGGAACCACGAGGCGCGTGAGACGCTCTTGCGATTCTTTCCGAAGGCCCCCGACACGATTGTCCTGGCTGGTGGCCGCCTTAGCCCCGAGAAGGGGTTTGATATTCTGATCGACGCAACCGCTCGCGTGGCACCACAGCATCCGCGGGTCGGATTCTTGGTATTCGGCGACGGCCCACTTCGCACCGCTCTGCAATCACGGATCGAGGGGCACCACCTGCAGGACCAATTTGTCTTGGGGGGCTTCCAGTCGAAACTGGATCAGCTGCTGGCCTCGGCTGACATGCTTGTCCTTTCCTCACACACGGAGGGATTGCCGGTCGTGGTCTTAGAAGCCATGGCCGCGGGTCTGCCGATTGTCGCAACCCGTGTGGGGGGCATTCCGGAGGTCATCGAGGACGACGTTCACGGGCGGCTGGTGAATCCCGGTGACGCCGTTGATCTGGCAGCCGGCTTGCAAAAAATGCTCAGCTCGCCGGAGGCAAGTCAGCGTCTGGGATGCGCCGCCCGCACTCGGGCCCAGGGCCATTTCACCTTTGCCCAGCAGAGCCGGAAATATCGGGATCTCTTTACCCGCGTAACCGGCAAGGCAGAGTAGTCGTCCGGATCGCGCAAACTATTACTGTGATGCGGCTTGCGGTGCGGGGAGCTGGCTGATTCCGCAGCGTTTCGGCATTGCCATCAGATCCTGGAGTCGGGTATCCTGGAGGTTTATCCCGACACGACCCCAACTAGCCACCGAACATGACAACGAACACGACTACGTTCTTCTCACGCCGCGCCCTGTTGATTCTGGTGGTCATCTTCTTTTTCATTCCCTTTGCCCTGCGTGGCGCGCGTCTGGCCGTTCAGGGGATGAAGAACGACGTCAAGGACTGGCTGCCCAAGGATTTTCCAGAGACGGCGGAACTCGATTGGTTTCGACAGCACTTCCTCGGCGAACAGTTTGTGGTGGTCAGTTGGGAGGGCTGTCACGGCGACGAGGCCGACGACCGCTACAAGCTGTTTATGGCCAAGTTGATGCCCGAACAGCCCCCCCGGGTGCCCGCCGATCCACGTGCGCCAGCCGATGAGGAGGTGGCGACCGCCACCTTGGAGCCAACCGCCGATGGCGCTCGGGCCGCCGTGATCAACCTGGACCGCAAGGATTTTATTGGCGACCGCTTGGGGCTTTATACAACCGCGCGCGACTACTTGGACTGGGGAGGACGCCAGGAAAAATGGCTCAAAGGCAATGATGGGACGCGGACCCACTGGTACTACCTGACGCCTGAGGGCAAACTGTTTCGCTGGACGGGCGTGGATTCCCCCTTGGCCGCGCTCTGGCATGGCGTGGCCCAGCGGTTTGGCCAAGAATTGACGGGCGAGTTGATCAAGACCTTCGACCCCGTTGAGGGGGGCTGGTTCTACGAAAATCCTCGTCGCCTACGCGCTCAGTTATTCAAGAGCGTCACGTCCGGGCCGATGGTCCTGGCCAACCTAACCCGTGAACACACTGGGGTTTTGCGAGATGACGGCCACGAGGCGATGCGCCGCCTATCGGGCATCATGTATGGCCCAGACGAGCGTCAGACCTGCATGATTCTGACTCTGTCGGATGCGGCCAAGCGTGACCTGCATCAGGTCGTCGGTCGTGGCATGCTGGGGCGACCCTTGGGCCGACTGTACGAGATTGGTGGCGAGATCAACATCCGCTCCGAGATGTTGCGGCTGGGTGGTCCCCCCGTCGACAATGTGGCCATCGACGAAGAGGGGACGATCACTCTCGTACGGCTCGTGGGCTACAGCGCCATACTGGGCCTGGTACTCAGCATGATCTGCTTCCGCAGCATTCTGGCCACGATCATGGTCTTGTTTGTCGGCGCTCTCAGCGCGATCTTGAGCCTGGCCAGTGTGTATTGGCTGGGGAGCTCGGTCGATGCGATCTTGATGTCCATGCCGTCACTCGTGTATGTGCTGGGTCTGTCGGGGGCTGCGCATATCATGAACTATTACTACTCGGCCGTCGATGATATTGGCCATGCCGGAGCTCCAGAACGGGCCATCGCACATTCGTGGACGCCGGCCTTATTGTGCAATATCACCACGGCCATCGGCTTGGGGTCGTTGTACACGAGTGAGTTAATCCCGATTCGCAAGTTTGGTCTCTTCTCTGCGCTCGGAGTGATGGCCACGCTGATCATTCTCTTCACCTACTTGCCCGCGTCGCTGCAGCTCTGGCCGCAGTCTCGACGTGCTAAGTCCTCACCGCGCACGGATGTCTCATGGATGGACCGGGTGATGGGGCAGTTTTGGGAATGGCTCGGTGGTTTCTGCATCAAACATCACTGGGGCGTGGCGATCGGCTGCATGCTGGTGATTGGCGGCTTCGGCTACGGCGTCACGCGGGTGCAGACATCGGTGAACATGTTGAAGATGTTTCATAGTGAAGCCAAAATCATTCAGGACTACACCTGGCTAGAGACGCATTTGGGCCGGTTGATGCCGATGGAGGTGGTACTCAAGGTGCCCCCGCACATGCATCGGGATGAGCCGGTTTCCGCAGCGAACACGGCGCCGAAATCCGATGTCGCTCCGGATTATTACGGTCTTTCCTTCCTCGAACGCATGGAGATGGTGGACCGAGTTCAAAAGGTGGTCGAGTCGGAGTTCGGTCCGTATGGGCTGGACGTGATGGGACGCACGATGAGTGCTGCCACCTTCGCGCCCGAGATGCCGGCCAAAAAGGGTGGTACTCCGGAGTATACACACCGCATGGGTTTCAGCAGTGGGTTGTTGGCCCATCGTGACGACTTTCTAAATTCGGACTACCTGCGCGTCGACGAGGCCGATGGTAGTGAATTGTGGCGGATCAGTCTCCGCATTGCTGCCACAAAAGGGGTGGATTATGGAGGCTTCGTCAACGAGTTGAAGACGGCTATCGAGCCCGTGATGGCCGCCTACCAGAAACGCGCTGCCATCTTGCGACAAGTGGTGGAATCTCGCGAGGGTAAGCAACCCGCAGGCGCGCGCATCCTGCTCTTGGGGCTGCCGCAAGAAGCCTTGAGGGATCCGATCGAACTGGCCGCCGCAGCAGCGGAACTAAAGGCCGCGGAACATCGGGTCGCTACTGAATCGGCGGCTGGTGATGAGGGGGACCCAGAGGCCGATTCCAAGGATACCCTGGCGATGCCTCTGCATGCACCCGACTCGCCGGCGCCCGAGGAGACCGTGATGACCACGCGGGAGGCCGTCGCCTCGGTGAACCAGACCAAGATCTTCGGTCGCACGCTCTATGATTTGCTGCTCACCGCCCGCATGAGAGTAAAGGCCCATGGGCCCAGTCAGGCGCCCCCCGCAGGGGATTGGGCCAAGTATTTGAAAAAGTTCGATTGCGTGGTCATCGTGTCCGATTCGGCCTGTGATCCGCAGCTGGCGCAGGCGCACGCACCCCTATTTGTGGACGTTCGCGATCATGTGATCCAACCCGAGCAAGTTCAGCCGGGTGCGTTTCGTCCGGTCGTGGCGGCAGCAGCAGGCACACAGCCTGCGGCCGCTGTTTACACGGGTTTGGTGCCGATTGTTTACAAGGCTCAACGTACGTTGCTGGTGAGCCTGATTGAAAGCACTTTTTGGTCGTTCCTGACCATCACGCCCTTGATGATTCTCATCTCGCGCAATATTGCGGGGGGCTTGCTCTCGATGTTGCCCAATGTCCTACCTGTCTTGATGGTGTTTGGCGGTATGGGGTGGTTCAACATTGATGTGGATGTCGGCTCGATGATGACGGCGAGCATCGCGCTCGGTGTGGCGGTCGATGATACGATCCACTATCTGACGTGGTTTCGCCACGAGTTGGACCGGCTCAAGTGCCGCAAGGCGGCCATCTTGGCGACTTATCGCCATTGTGCGACCCCCACGTTTCAAGCCGCTATCATCAGCGGCCTGGGACTTTCGGTTTTTGCTCTGAGTACATTCACGCCGACTCAGCGTTTTGGCTGCTTGATGCTCGTCATCCTTTGGTTGGGCATGGTGGCGGAGCTTGTCTTCTTCCCCGCCCTGCTGGCTGGTCCACTCGGCGCGGTGTTTCGTCCGCGCGGGGGGCATGACAAGGATCAGCCAGAAGCGGGAGCCCCGATTGGCGACGAGTCCTTGCCGACGAGCCAGCCGGACGGAGGCCCGGCCATCAGCGGCTCGGCCGTTCCGCAACCGGCTTCCTTCCGGATTGTGGGGCATGCGCCGCAGCGTCCGCGTCACGCCCCCTGATCAGGTGCCCCCCGATCAGGTGCTGGCTGCGATGATGGGCGGTGATGATGATTAGCCTGGATGATTAGCCTAGACGTTCAATTGCCCCAAACATCGGCCGCGGCGGTAGCGGGCGGCCAGGAGCCCCAAGGACAGCAGGGCGAGGGAACTCGGCTCGGGAACGACAATGCCGTTGTAAAGTCGCAAGAAGGCGATGCGCCCGTCTGCATATTCTTGATTCGGTCCGAAGTGGTTGTCGACAAATAAATGCAACAGTCGTCCCGGATTGTTGGCGTTGTCGAGATTGAGCTGGTCCGTATCCGAGGTCAATTCCAAGACGCCATCGAGATAGGCTTTTACTTCTCGAGTCCCGCCGACGTCAAAATTAGTGAGGAGAACATGATGAAATCCCGGCGTGTCAAATGGCGTCGACCCTGAAACGACCGGATAAACCTGCAGAACATTGTTGGGTGCC